>SDBT01007732.1_pt1 | contig 17647 bp, 9 predicted proteins | sample 2277101 | NCBI WGS metagenome assembly SDBT01 (sample SAMN10404973, study PRJNA504765) | marine sediment metagenome | isolation source: marine sediment core GS10_PC15, 103 cmbsf | place: Arctic Ocean: Southern Knipovich Ridge | collected 2010 | reverse complement strand
CATTGTAGCTTAAATTCCGGTTCAAAACTTCGTCGTTTACCTGACATGATACCCTCCGATCCTGGATTTTTCCATATTATAATACTTGCTAACGGATCTGTCCAGTTTTTTGGGTTCACGTCATTCCATGCTTTTTGTGAAGGAGGGTGATGATAGTACTTTCGCCTGTAAGGCATCAGCCGGTATGCCCAGAAATATGATTTCCCATTCTCGTCTTGACTTCATTGAAATACACGGGTTCAGACATGAAACAGCAATCCATACCGACATTGACAGCCGGCATTTATCCTTAAGAGTTAGGAAGGAAGACAGGAAGAAATACTTGGGCAAATATTATCTCGTCTTCATTCCCTTGCAGCGAGGCATAGACGTTCTCTTTGCTTTCAAGGATCTGAAACCTGATGCTGAAAGTATCGAAGCAGGATTTTTACTGGAGATAGCCAATTCAATAAGCACTTATATACGCAGAGCATATTTTGAAGTTGAGCAACATCGACTGAATAGAGAAAGAGAAGACAACATTAGAGAGTTGAAAGCGGCGGATAAGGAAAGAGAGGAGTTCATGAATGAGATGGCACATGCACTGAAGGCTCCCATGCAGTCCATTCTGTCTGAGACTGAGTATCTCGCTTATCGCTTTCGCAGGATTCAGGGTAGGGATCAGGAAATAGTGAGATCTGCAAATAAGGTTATCGAGGAGGTGGGAATACTGAAGAACAAGCTGGATAATTCCCTGCTTTCCGGTGATATGGAGATCGAGTATAACCTGAAGCATGGGTCCTTAACATCATTGATCGAAAAGTGTGCCAATCAATTTCGTAGTATTTCACAACGGGAACGGAATATAGATATTATTGTAGAACTTGACAGTATTCCGAAATTTCAGTTTGATTGGTACGGGATTGACATAGTTTTCACCAATTTACTTGACAACGCTGTGAAGTATTCTCATGGCGGCAAAGACATTTATGTCCGGGGAACGCTGGAGGAAAACGGGGTCAGGGTGGAGATAGAGGATTTTGGTTTGGGGATAATGGAGGAGGAAAAAAGGAAGATATTTCGTAAGTATCATCGTGCTGAATTAAGGGATAGAAGGCGATTTATTCCGGGCACAGGAATTGGTCTCACTGTGGCTAAAAAGATAGTGGAAGACCACGGGGGCAGGATAGAGGTTGATAGTTATCCCTCTGGCAGGGAAGGACATGATCCTGAAAAACTGAGAGCAGGAGAATCATTCATAACTACCTTTGCTGTATATCTGCCAATAAGGGGGTGAGAAGCGGTAATGCCGGTATCAATATTGTGGGTAGAAGACGAGCGTCATAGAGTGGAAAGACTTGAGTATCTTCTCGAGAATGAGTATCTCCGCAAAGAGGGGATAGATTACTCAATAACTTTCGCAGAAAATGGGACGGAGGCTATCCAGAAGTTGTATGACAATGACTTTACTCTTATCATTCTGGATATAATGATGCCTCTGGGGATGGGTATGGATCCATCGATTGAGGCTAAGAGAACAGGAATAGAGATTCTGAGAATGATAAGGAGCGGAAGGATAAAGGACAGAAAGATAAACAAGGATACTCCTGTCATTGTTCTCACATCCGTGTCGGACACTAACGGTAAGGAAGAAATAACAACGCTCTCGGTAAGTGATTACTTACTGAAACCGATCCGGGCAGATGTTCTTATTAGTGCCGTGAAAAACGTTCTCAGCGGCAGTCGGAACTCATAGGGGAGGGAGAAAATGGCGATGCCAAGTAGCGGGTATCCAATTATATGGGCCGAATCGATCGCCTATGTAACTGATATCTATAAGATTAAGGAGAAGCACGTAATTGAGTTGCAGAAGCCTCTTGATGCTTTCGCAATTGAGAGACAGTGTGCGACTCGATTGGATGATTTGATTGCCAACTTTGACGTCGAGAGGGATGATCTATCGTCTCCGAGAGAGTTTCTGAGGCGCCTTGCTGACACATTTCACTCAGAGATAGCCTTTATTGCCATGGCGGATGGTCGCGCTGGGTTCAGCATACTCCATGTTTATGACGAGAATGACTGCATGAAGGAGCAAGAGACGATCCCGAAGGCGCGCAGTCTCACACGGGTTGTGAAACAGAACGAAGCCACAACCGTGAATGAAGAGAGCAGTATTGACGATGGGTTGAGAGAGATGGGCATCGAATCAATGATAGCTGTTCCGTTTCCGCTACTAGATGGAGAAAGTATCATGGCGGTATGCAACAAGAAGACGCTTTCGAGGTTCGGGACCAAATACGGTAGCTACGATGTCAAAATCTGTTGGATGCTGGCTTTTTTCCTTTCCAAAGGTCTGCAACTATTTGAAGCACCTTCTACGGATGATATTGCTGATGATGTTGCTAAAGAGAGAGAGGCATACCTCCAGATGAAACAGGTACTCTTACAACAATATCCAGGAGAATTCGTGGGTATCTACAAGGGACAATTAGTCGCTTCTAATCCAGATAAGGGAAAGCTCATTGCGGAGATACGAAAGAAAAAAGGCAATATCTCTGCCCTTATATGTAAAGTTACAGAGGAGCCACCGCGTATAAAACTCCCAACATCAAGAAGTTTGCTAAAGTAGTTTCAGATAGGAGATGGAAATGGGTATAATCGTAAAAAAACATTCTTACCATAAATCTAAAAGCCGTATCAGGCCGCCTGGCCCGGTACTCAAAGTGAAAATATCAGATCCTGCAAACGGCAAAAAACAGTCAGTTCTGGCACTGATCGATTCTGGCGCTGATATTACATGCATATCAGAAGATAGAATCAAGCACTTGGAGAAAGCTCAAGGCTTCGAACTTATGCCTCAGTCTGTTGAAGGGATTAACTCTAAAGGGGAAGTTGTGGAGGTAGACACCCTTGCCATATCCATCATCCTCAAACGCGGACTGAAACGCAAGTTTTGGCACACCCCTGACCATGGGATACTTCCACGCCCCAGGGACTTTTTTGGGGATGAGGACATGTTGATCGGGCGGGACATTCTAAACAAACTAGAGGTAGCCCTTGATGGTCCAAATCAGAACTTTACTATAAAGGACCCCAAACATTGTTGATTGACCTGAAGGGAGTTGAGGAAGTTGAGGGAGAGGGAAACGATAACAATTAATCCGTGTCCGTTGTGTGAAAGTGGGCATACCTATCCTTCTGAGCCAGGGCAGGTTGTTCCCAGTAGTATTCTCTTTGTTGGGAGGGTACTAGTTCGCCCTGCCGAGCAGTATACGCGCCTGTTCGTCTGTCCTGTAACAGGACGCATGTTTGAGGCGCTAGTGAAAGTGCAAGGCAATGTTATAATTAACACTGATCCTTCCCCGATCTCTCCTCTCAATATGGCTTTATTTGAGGCAGCCAAAAAGGAACTGGCAGATTCAATAGATGCGGCTAGAAGATTTGGACTGTCCATGATAAGTCTGAGTGTTGCTCTCATCGCCGCATACCTGCCACTGGTGAAGTTTGTTGGTATTGACTGGAAAGCTGCCTCGATCCTCCCAAAAATAGCGTATGCCCTGCCGCCTTTTTCGTTCTGGGGGAGTTGCATATTGTTCATACTGGCATGTTTCCCAAGGACCTACGAATTCTCTCTGGAGATACCGGACGAGATCAAGGAAGCACGTGACAAAATCATCAAGGAACGCAGAACGTGGATTCGTTGGGCAACAGTATTATTACTTCTGGGAATATTCGTGGCAATTATCGCCATTGGGCTTAACATAAGCCCAAACAGCAGTGGGTAGACTTTATTTGGTTTTCTTTGGTGATGGATCACCAGTGAGTCTTCTCTTTGTGGGCAGTTTGTACCGTGGTCTATCCTTTTCTATCTTCGCAATGAAAGCACTGACGCCGAGTTCCTTCCGAACTCGCGCGATAAGGTGGCTTTTGTCTCTATCTACAGCGACTACCTGTCCCTGATATATTGCTACAAACTTGTTACGATGTTTGCGCAGCAAGTCATGTTTCATATTCTCGTAAGCTTGTTTCTCTCTGGAAAAATTCTCCACTTATTTCACTTTCCTCTCTCAAATCGTATGATTATTCATACCTTAAGAATAACAAAGATTCACTACAAAAAATTTCCCATCTCGTGTCTTATTTTTTTTCAATCTTCGTCAAATCACCTTTAATGTGTCTGTGAATTGGCGTATAACCTTGATTATCCACCTGGAGCGTGCATACGCCATCACTTCGGTAAGACTTTCAAATAACTTGTGCCCTTTCTCTATAGCACTAATCGATCTAACCTCCATAATACGGTAAATTATATTCTTTCGGCAATGTGGAAAACTACTTAATTAATGGTTCGCAATTCCCACAGTTTTGTAAACAATTTGATCGCCCGCCTCGACAGCGATTATATACATATTACTGGGGAGTTCGCCATCATCACCTTTGCCATTCCATGATAACGCATTCACTCCAGCAGTCATGGGGCTGTCCTCTTTCAATGTGGTGACCAGTTCGCCGGCGCGATTGTAGATCATGATATTGACAGTCGCTGGCTCACTGAGATGGAAGGAGATAGTTGCTTCTGTTCTGAAGCCGCTTCCATTGGGAGAGAATATCCGGGGCTGACAGGTAAGGCGCGTGATAGTTGTAGTCGTTTCTAGTTGCGATTCATCCAGTTCCATAAGCGCGTAGTTGCCAAATTCGGTGATGGCAGTTGTTATTACGCGCCCTTCTTCATTTACAGTGCCGCCAATGGGCATCCAGCGGCTTCCGTTAAAGCGAGCGATTACCAGACGCTTATCAGGAGAGGGTATAACGCTAAGTTCATCGTAGCTGATTGACAATGTGGCAGGCTTGTTGCTGGATAGCTTTGCCGTTTTTGGCCCAATTTCATAGGCCTGTCCCAGGATCGTGTCGCTGGGTATGGTTTCAGCGGCGGGATTGATGGAAATGAGCGTGTCACCTGAAAGCGCGCGGGGAGGTAGATAAAGCGTCGCTCTGCCGTCGGCGGATGTTCGGGTTCCGCCATCGGTTTTCGCTACGAGTGATAGGATATTGACTGTCACGGCAGCGGCGCTGGCGTGATCGACCTGATCTGTAACGGTCAGTCGTAAGGTAAACACACCTTTGCGCTCTCCCGGAAACCACTGCGTTAGCTCCCCACCCTCTACTGGCGCTCGATATTCCACCGTTGTCGCCTTCGTCCAGATCTGCGGAGAATTCCCCTCCCCAAACTCAACGACGTATTCCTTGAAATTGGCGTCCGTCGCTGTTCCTATAAGCTGGATGACGCCGCCCACCTGATTGTTATCCCGCGGAGAGGCGATGATAGCAACTGGAACGGTGTTGTCGATTATAACCGTCTGAATATCCTCAGCAGGCTCCTGATCACCCCGATCACTCACAATAAGCTTGATAGAATACGCTCCCTCCAGACTCGCCGTGTCCCATTCAGCCAGGACACTGTCGATTTTCGATCTAGTACCAGAACCAATAAGCTGCCAGTCATTTGCTTCTGGCTGTTCGCCGGGAGAAATAAAGACCTTATATTCTTCAATATTCGCATCGCTTGCCGTTCCGATGATTTCTATTATCCCTGTCACAACACCATTTGCCGTTGGAACTCTAAGTTCCGCCTCAGGCGGCTGGTTGTCCAGTATCACAACGCGCTGCACCGTCGAGACGTGTCCTGCGTTGTCTGTGACCGTCAATCGCAAAGAGTAGCGCCCATCGTCAATACCGGCGGTGTTCCAGCGACGTAACACACCATCTGTAACCGGCTGAATGGCCAGCCCCTCGATTTCCTCCCACGCATCGTCTGATGGGTTCGTGCCGGGAGCGTATTCCACCAGATAGCTCAGGAAGTTATCGTCCTGGGCGGTTCCAGTGATACTCAGATCGCCGCTGACCATCTGCCCCACCTGAGGAGTTGTGATCACTGCCTGTGGCGAGGTGTTGTCCACCGTTACGCGTTGGATCACCTCCACCGGTTCGCTGGTATAATCCTCCACGACGAGTTTGATCGAATACCGCCCAGCGCCGGTTGAGTGGGCGAAGCCTGTATCGAAACCCAGCGAAGACAACTGAGTCGTATCCCATATAAACAGGACGTCTTCGCGTCTCGGTGACGAGCTTTCCACAAGCATGTCCCACGTTGCTGGATCCTCGCCCTGTCTGACGCTGATCTGATATTGCTTGAGGTTTTCATCGTCCGCCGTGCCGATAATGGCGACCTTTCCTGTAACAAATTGCTCCGCTTCAGGGCTGATCACCGCTGCTTCTGGCTGCTGATTATCCAGTGTCACCGGCTGCGTGAAGTCGGATGATAACCCGGCCTCGTTGGTGACTGTCAATCGGAGGGTGTATCCTCCATTTGAGCCTGCCGTTGACCATGTTCGCAGGATGCCATCCTGCACCTGCTGGTCTGACGATCCTTCGATGGACGTCCACTCGCCCGGCGCGTTTCCTACGCCAAATTCGACTATGTAGTTATCGAAATTCACATCTGTCGCTGTTCCGATAATATCCACGTCTCCCGCTGCTATCCATTTACCCCTGACCAGGCTGGCTGGCGGATAGATAACTGCCACGGGCCGGCTGTTGTCCACAATAACTGGGATGGATACGGACGAAGTGTATCCGTTGGTATCCATCGCCGTCAGGCGCAGCGTGTATTTTCCATCTGAGAGCGTGGTGGTGTCCCATGACGCCAGCTTGCCCTCTGTAACAGGGGTTGATTGTGTGATGATCTCCGTCCATTCGGAGGGCTGGTCACCTGCGCCGAAGTCAAGTCTGTAGCCTTCAAAGGACGAATCACTGGCTGTTCCCGTGATCCGCCTTATACCTGCGATGACAGCGCCGGCGACAGGCGATGTAATGCTTGTGATTGGCTTCGCACTGGTATTCTCCAACTGGATGGTGACATCTGAAGTCGCGGTATTTCCCGCCCTGTCACTTACCTCCAGGCGGATTGTCGTCATTCCGTATACTGCCGATGAGTCCCAGGTCTGTTCCACAGTCAGATTTGATTTATATATTTCCTCGCTGGCGATCAGTTGCCAGGCAGTATCCTCTGGGAGCGCAGGCATCCTGCCTGCATAAGTCGGCGACACGACATCTTGTGTCCACGTCAGCCTGTAGCTTTCCATATTTTTATCTGACGCCTGCCCTCTGATAGATATGACACCGGAGAGCGATCTATTGCTTACGGGAGAAGTGATTCTGGCTTCCGGGGGGAGATTATCAACGGTAACAGGAATGATCGCCGTGCTCGTGTGCGCCGCATCATCTGGCCCGTCAACCCTGTCCTTGGCTGTCAGGATAATGACGTAGTTCCCATCTGGAGTCTCTGTGGTGTTCCATAAAGCCAGAATGTCATTTCTAACAGGCTTATAGTCCACAAAGGAAAAAACTTCCTGATTTGCCCCGTTCTTAATTTTTACAGTGTAGCTCTCGAAATCCGACTCGTCGATAGCGTGACCTCTAATCTCTATCTCGTCGCCTACCACCTGTCTGGCAGCCGGGCTTATAACAGCAACAACAGGTGGCACAGTGTCGATAATAAAACTCCGCTGGGCTGGCGTCGGGTCCACGTTGCTGTCCTTATCCATAGCCCGGACAAAAAACGTATGGACGCCCTCCTTCTGATGCCGCAGTACCACATATATGTTTCTTGAATAGGGAGACCAATCGCCGGAGTCTATTTTATATGAGTAGACCAGGTCGGCCGTTTCTGACTCAATATCTGCCCCGGTATACTCAAAGAGCGGGGAATCCGTCCCAACGGTGGAAATGGGAGCGCGGGTAATCATGGTGTCAGGTGGACGCAGGTTGGCGGCAAATCGGATCACCATAGAACTGGTGCTGATCCAGAGTTCGCCAAAACTGTCAACGAAAAGACCACCGATGTTATCATCCACCAGATCCGAATTCTGGCTGGTATACGTTACCCAGGCATCCTCTGGCGCAAGATAAGAAAATGCCAATCCATCGAACCGACTGATGCCACTGTCCGTTCCGATCCAGACTCGACCACGAGCGTCAATTGCCAATGAAGTAGCATTATTGCTGGCGATTTCCGAGTTCCGGATGTTATACACTCGCCACGTTGCGCCATAGAACCTGAATAAACCTTTTTGGGTAGCTACCCAGAGGTTTCCACTTGAGTCCACAGCCAGATCGGATATTTTCATATTCATATCCGTTCCCATGGAAGAAGCTTCTATGCCATCATAGCGAAGCAATCCGTCCTCTGTGCCTATCCACAACACCCCGTTGGTATCTATAGTAAAATCAGTGATAGATATGCCTTCGGTTCCCAGCTTATCCGTTAGATTCAGCCATTTCCCACCTTGCAGGATCATGAACGTCCCTTTTCCTGTTCCCAGAAACGACCGCCCCTGATCATCTGAAATCAGTGCTGTTACTGGCCCGAGAGTGATACCGCTGATCTCTGTCAGGTGTAACCAATTCTGTCCATCGTAAACTGCTAATCCATTTTCATTTCCCACTCCTATCGCGCCGTCAGCGTGTTGTGCGATGCAGTATACTGGAACGTTCCAGAACTCCTGGATAATATCCCACGTCAGTCCATCGAATCGCGCCAGCCCATTCTCTGAACCAGCCCAGATGACGCCTGTATTCTCCTGGAAAAACGTGCCCTTCCCGGAAACGATCCTCCAGGCGTTAAACGTCTGTCTGTCGGAGCGATACACCCCGGCGTTAGTGCCGATCCATACCTGCCTCTGGTTGTCCTGCAAAAGCGAGGTAACAGAGCGTCCTTCCAACTCTACCGAAAGCGTTTCCCACTCACCAAAGCGTACAACTCCACCATTGAGCATCCCGATCAGGATTTGCCCCTCGCTGTCTTCCATTAAGGACGTGACATAATTACTGGGCAGTTCCGAGTTTCTGACGTTGAAGATTTCAAATGTTCGGCCATTAAAGCGTGCCAATCCCCCGCCAACTGAGGTTTGAGTGTCGGCATTGACTTTCGGAAGTGTGCCTGCCCACAAAACTCCCTCGCTGTCTACCAGCAAGGTCTGGATATGGCTATTTGGCAGACCATATTTTCCCCCTGTAAAATTGTTCCACTTCCCCGCATGATAGCGGAATAGTCCCAAATCCGTTCCTATCCAGATGCCTCCCTCCATATCCTCGGCAAATGCTGAAACAGTATGCCCTCTTCCATTTACCGGGAGAGGAATTGGCTGGAAATATCCTCCATCATAAAGGGTTAGGCCATCACCGCCGATCCACATACGCCCCTGGTGGTCTTCATATAGAGCCAGAACGTAGCTCAAGGAAGTGACATCCTCAGTCAACTGATGAAACCACATGAGTCCATCGCATACCGTTAAGCCGCCGGGTGATGCCTTGTTTGGAGCAGAGCCGATCCACATCTGCCCGTCCATATCCATTGAGAGAGCCGTGATAGAATTTCCCAGAAGTCCGTCCGCCGTGGTAAATGTATAAGATATTTCTCCATCAAAGACTGAGATGCCCTGATCAGTACCGATCCATATCCGCCCCTCGTGATCCTGCGCCAGCGCGGTTATCTCATTGCTGGTCAGCCCATCCGCTGTGGTCAAACGACTCCAACCCGCCTCTGTCAATGGTTCCAGCGGTATGCTTGCGACAACAGCGATCTGGCGCGGTTCGCTCTGCGCCCCTCCATAGAAGGCATTGCCCGACCAACTGAGTTGAAAACCCCATGTTCCTTCCTGCTCCGGCACTAATACATGTCCGAAACGACCGAAGGGGTCCGTTTCCATGTATATGATTTCGCTGGCTAACGCGCCGGGAGAGGCAATAGTCAGGATCACAATCTCCCCACCAACCGGCGGCAGCAGCTTGCCTGAGATCTCCAGGGGCTGATATATCTTGGCATATCGAGGGAGGTAATCCCACGAAATCTGGCTGGATTCCTCATAGCCCGGCGGTTCCAGGATAATATGGGTACTCATCTGGTTTCCGGACTCCAGAAATGTCAGCGTCAGGGTCACCTCGCCCACTGATAGGCCGCTGGTATAGGTCGCTGTGAGATGATCTTGCTGAACGAGTTGCAGATCGCTGATATAACCCGCGTTCCGGACGTGGGATTCTGGGTCTTCCATGCCGGATGTAGGGCTTTCCCATCGAGCTTCCAGCGCGATCTCGGAAAGCCTGGTGATACTCTCGCCAAGAGAAGCGACGATCAGGGCAGTGCTCATGCCATCAGCAGGCAAAACATTGGGCTGAACGCTGATATATGCCTCTGGCAATGAAATAGACGTTGGATCTTCCAGGTTAGAGAGTTCTATCTGAAAACTGGACTCCGCCAGATTTCCAGCCCAATCAATAGCGGTGATATGGAGTGTTTTCTTACCATTCAGGGCTTCGTTTGCAGGGGAAATCGTGATTTCGCGCGAGTAGTGTCCGGGTTGATCTGTCTCATACAATACAACCAGCGATTGAGTGGTATCAAGCATCCCTATATCCATCGCCACAATAGCGCCGGGTTCGCTGGTTAGGCTTATCTTAAATACCTCTCCATTCTTAACCAGAGTTTTGTCCGCCGTCACTGCGATAATCTCCGGAGCGGCGGTATCAATGGTGACAACTGCGGTTGAGTTGACGAAGGAATCGCCCGAAGGCATTACTACAGTAACAGCCACTGCCCCGCCCTCTACGTTATCCCCCGCTTTTACAGCGTATCCTCCAGTGTAGATGCCCGGTTGAGCAGCGTTCTCCAGCAATGGAACGTCCCTAACACCAATATCTGCAATATTGAACGAGAGGGAATTGCCGGTTTTCCCCGCGGCGATGATAGTCAGGACATCATCGGCTTTTACCGGACTTCCGGCGAAGACGGTGATTGTGTCGATGCGGATGATATGGCTTTGATCCAGTGCGCCCTGTCCATCACTATCCATCCACATCACTGTCAGAACGGCGTTATCGGCATTATCGCCATGTTCCACACGATAGCTGCCTGTATAGACTCCATCCTGACCCTCTATCATAGGTATGCCGTATGCGGTGCGCTGGATTGAGAACTCGGCATATCCGCCGGCATCTGCCAGCAGCGTCACTTCGATGACGTCGTCAGCTTTCGCCGGGCTGCCAGAGACCTGAACAGAACGAATTCCGCCGCTCAGCGTTGCCGTCTGGCTGGTATCTATCTGAATATAGCCGCTCTCCGTCTCAACGCGGAGTATAATTGGCAGATCAATTCCCCTATCGGTGGCCGTGACCGCGTATTCGCCCTGATATACCCCGGATTCTGTTTCCCGCATAGGAATATCAAACACAATACTCTCAATGCTAAACGAGACTGTGGCGTTTGGCTCTGCAACAACGCTGAAAGTGATGGTTTCGCCTGCTGTGGCGGGACTTCCTGACACTTCCATTTGGCGGATAACGGCAGGAATAGCGCCAATATCAACACCATTCTCTCCCGCGCCGATCATGGGTGATAGGGCTTGTAGATGATAGTCCCTATTGTCCGGATCCACAAACATCGGATCTATATGTATAGATAAAAAGTCAGGACGAACCTCGTCCCCATAATTTTCCTCTTCGTTGTTCCAGATATTGTTATACGCCAGGTCCAGCGGCAGCGTTCCCACCGAAGCATCCTGAAAAAGGGCGACTCCCCATATATTCCAGGCGATGATGTTGTTCCTGACGCGAACTTGATAATTCCCATCCGTCTTGATTCCAGCGCCATTATTGCCGACGATTGTGTTGTTATAAATCTGCTCCACAGCGCACGCAACCAGGCTGATCCCATCCTGTTCATTACCGTCAATCTGATTACCTGTAATCTCAGCTACCCGGGTTTCAGAGAAGAGGGCTATCCCATCGGATAGATTGTCCCGGATAATGTTATCAATCAGAGCATCAATCGCAGTGTTTGTCAGGTTGATTCCCCTGCCCTCATTACTGAAAATATAATTGCCTGAAAGCTCCTCGATCTGCGTGCCGTCAGTGGCGACGATCCCGTGTTCATTCCCGCCAATGTCGTTGTTAGCAAGTGTTCCGACCTTAGTGGCGGCCAGATTGATACCTCTACCCCAGTTGCCGGTAATCTGATTCCCTGAGAGTTTTGTGATCCGGGTTTCAGAGAAAGTAATGATCCCTATCCCGCCGTTGTCCTGAATAACGTTATCCACCAGATTCTCAATGACCGTTGCCTCCAGATAGATCCCATAAACTTCATTGCCGATGATCTGATTCTCCGAAAGCTGCGTGATCCGGGTGTTGGTGGTGGCGAGGACCCCCTTGCGCATGTTATGTTCAATAACGTTGCCGGTCAACTCCTTGACTGTTGCAGAACTCAGAAAGACTCCGTCCTCCATATTACCCATGATCTCGTTTTCTGAGAGTCGAGTGATCGCAGTGTCGGATAACGCGGCGATCCCGGCTTTACCATTGTCCGCGATGGTGTTGCCAGTCAGGTTTTCAACCGTTGTGTCGTGCAAATATATTCCATCGCCTTCATTGCCGCTGATCTCGTTATCCGAAAGCCGGGTTATCCGGACTTTGCTGTATCCGCTGACTCCATTCAGCCTATTCCAATAGATCAGATTCCCGGTGATCTGGACGTTTGCCCCGTCTGTGCATAGAATTCCTCGCCCTGAGCCGGTTATGTGGTTTTCCGAGATCACACACGTGCCGTTGTTTATCCACAAAGCAGCGCGGAAAGAATCATTAAGTTCAGGGCCGGTGTAGGCGATGGTAAAGCCTCTGACGACCACGTCGGTTACTTCCTTTATCAACACGGTTGCACTTTCGCCTGAGAACTCTATCCACGTCTCATCAGGCCCCGCGCCGATCAAACGGACATTCTTGCGGATCTCCAGATGTTCCTCGTAAAACCCCTCGGCAACCTTGATCACATCGCCCGGATCTGCGGCATCTATTGCTCTCTGGATGGATCGATAAGCCGCCGGACCATCATCGTCAACGATGATGGTCGCTGCAAAGGCGATCATCGGTATCAGCACCATGACTGTTACGAAAAACCATAATCTAAGAATCTGTCTGGACATTGCTTTCTCTCCGCTCCAGCGGTCGTTATAACGGTTGAAATCATCTAAACTGATTATATGGCGAAGTGATTTCGATGACTTTTTAGCGAATTCATATCCCCTTCAGATCACCCCCATCCTAGCCTTCCCCCATCAAGGGGGAAGGAACCGATGGTTCTCTCGACCACTGGCTTCTGACTGAGAAACGGATGCTCAGTATCAAGCCCGAAATCCCTTCCCCCTTGATGGGGGAAGGCTAGGATGGGGGTGATCAAGAAGACCTTTGTTGAGCTTAAAAACTAATGCACAATTATATTATGGAGTTGGCATCATTCCTTCCAATACAGGTAAAATTCCTGTTCCTCTTGATCGATAGATTCTGAAGCCCGGGTCAGCTTGATCATGCTATCACCTTCCCCGGCCAGATTGCTGATGAGGAGGCGAATCTGATTTGCCACCATTCTCGTAGCTTCACCGCGTATATCGGCAGTAGATGAGATGCCCAGAAGATCCTCTGCCTCCGCCGCTCCGCCTGCGCTCTGAATCGCTGAGGTGATCAATACATCAGCCTGTTTATCATTGCCTTTGACCTTAAGCGCCAGTCCCTCGTTCAACTGGATACCCGGATCGACGCTGTCAGCTTCGCTTGCTCGGCGATAGGCGACCTGCGCCTCGCTGATTTTCCCCTGCATGGTGTAGATATTACCCAGATTATTGAGCGCCGTCGCGTTGTCGGGATGCTGATCCAGCACCTCATTGATCCGCTGGATGGCCTGATCATATCGCTTCCAGAACGCCAGAGTCACAGCCAGTTTATTCGCAGTGGCGATGTCCTCCGGATGCTCATTGACGCGCTGCTCCAGAGCGGCAAGATATGTGTACCGCTCGCGTTGAACAGCCACAATATCTGTCTGGATAATGGGATCGACTTTCGTACGCGGCGGCATATCCACTTCAGGAGCCTTGCCGGGCGGATGATTGTAGTTGTATCCAGTATTCCAGGCGCGGTGGACATCCACGATTTCCACCTGATCAGTTTCCATCCATTGATGGTATTCTTTCAAGCCATCGTCCCATGCCTTTGGAAAGCTGGAGTCATCCGGGTTGCCAAAGCGCGTAGTCTCGATGGGAATCCACGCGTTGCTGGAGCCGCGCAGAATCACATACCGATCTTCTGGAAGGGACAGCATGGCGGCTTTACGCTTGTGGATACCAGTGTCGAACATCACATAGACGTGTCCCGGCGTACCCACCAGTTGTGTCCTTATACCGACGCTCTCCAACAAGGCGGCGTAGAGCGCGCTTTCATCGTCACAATCGCCGGTCTTTGTACCCTTGAGATCGAGCATCTCCTGTGGATATTTCACACTATCAATTTCTGTCATTCCGTATGGATTATCGGGGTCTGGCACATACTTGACGCCAATACCATTCAGCGCGTTATACAACTGCATCGCCTGAGAGATTTTCTTATTGATAAGCTCCATCCGCTGTTGTCCACCATATCGTGAAACTATCTCCCGGGCAAAATTTTCAACAGCCGGGTCGAATGGATCTATCAGCGCGGCGATAGGAGCGACCGAATCTCCCAGCGGTAGAATCCCCGGGCGATATATAGTCACCATTCCATTCTTCCTGACAGTGTGAGTGCGGTTGAGATATTCATAAGTCACAGTGATTTCCGCCTGAGTTTGGGTATTCTGCTCAACGGTCAGGCTGGTATCACTGAGCACGGGCTTGATAGCGATTGGGTCAGCAAATGTCAGCTCATCACCCGCCTGCCCGATTAAGACCACATCCTGAGCGATCTCCGTCGGCGCTTCCATATACTCCGGTATAAATACGCTCACGGTTACCGGCAGAGGTTTGCTCCGCTTGTTACGCAGGGTCACTTTGCCAATGGGTTTGGTAGAATACTGGCGGTAAAGCGTGGCAAATATGGGTTGTGTTTCGATCTCCTCGATCTTAACCAGGGTAGGGGTCAACTCAAACGCCAGACTCATGCTGACGCGGTGTGTGTCCGGCAGCATAGGGTGTGTGTTGAAGGCATAATCCAACTGAAGGATGCGGTACTTAAAACTTCCGCCGGCCGCATAGCGGATGCCGTCATTAGTCTCAAAGTTGTTATATACTCCGCCGCGCACAGCGATGGTATTGGCAAACCAGTATTCCGCGCCCATGTGCAGCCCTGTATCGTAATCGGCGGCGATTGTCAATGATTGTATAGGCTGATATGACGCCCCATACCGAAGTGTCCGACTATAGATTTTGTCCCGACCGCCCTGGGAGAACTTCATCCAGGTATCAGCAGCGTCCAGGGCAGTGATTCCAAGCCGTAGTTGCTCTATGGGGGAATACATAATCCCCAAATCCAAACCTGTACCAGAGGCTTTGAAGGAATCCGCTTTGTCCAGCGTCTGCGTTTGTGTCAGATATTTTAAACTGATGCCGAATGAAAGGCTTTTGTATACGTTATACCCATACGCGAGTGAAAACCTGTTCTCGCCAAACTCATACTCCTCATCGTCAAAACTTGTCCGAAACCAGTCCACACCTATGGCATGTCGATCCGTGATGGCGAAGAGATAGGATAGATTATGCTCCGCTATGTCCAGCATATCAGAGGGAACGTGATAGGAAAAGCCCAGATCCTGATGTCGCACAAACGGCATGGCAGCCGGATTCCAGACGATAGAATTGCCGTCGCCGCCAACAGTGAGAAAAGCTCCCGCCATGCCCATAGGCCGCGTGCCTGTGAGAGTCTGATCCATTCGGGCGTCAGCATGATGCGCAGTACCCGAGATGAGCAAAAAGAGCAGAATGAGCAAAATGTATAGCAAAGCATACTTCCTACTCCCCCTTGAAAAGGGGGTTGGGGGGATTTTCGAGGATATAATATATACCATACTCAAAAGTGCAATCATAATGTGAACCATGCCTTTATAATTAGCGTTAATTAGCGTTAATTAGCGGTTCCAAACTCCTTCTCCTACCGCAACGCGAAAGCCCAGATCATCCACCGTCCGTTCTGGGTCCACATCATTGCGAGCAGAAGCGCGGAGCATGTCAGCATTTGAGAGCCAGGAGCCGCCTTTGACAACTCTGTAGCTTCCCTCTAATGGCCCTTTTGGGTCTTTGTATATGACTTCGGGGCGCATAGCGTACCAGTCAGCACACCATTCCCGCACGTTCCCGGCCATATCATAGCATCCGATCTTACTTTTCCCCTTCTTATATGAACCGGTCGGTGTTGTCCGTCCATTACCGGTCGCGTAGTTCGCTTTTCCCGGATCTATTGCGTCACCCCAGGGGTATTTTCTACCATTTTTGCCACGCGCAGCCCTTTCCCATTCAGCTTCCGAGGGGAGACGGAAGATGCGTCCGCTTCGCCCGCTTAGCCATTTGCAGTATTCTTCCGCATCGTAGAAACTGACGTGAACCGCCGGATGCTTTTCTTTTCCTTCGATACTGTCATCCGGGCCCGATGGGTGCTTCCATGACACGCCATTGACAAAATCCCCAACACTGACAAGATAGCTGCCCATCTCGCGCTCGGCAGTAGTCACATAGCCGACTTCGCGCACGAATATAGCGAACTGGGCATTGGTCACTTCGTAAACGCCGATTTCATACGGCGAAAGCTCTACTGTGCGCTGAGGCGATTCATCTGGACGCCCAGCGTTGCTTCCCATCAGAAATGTCCCGGCTGGAACGTAGACAGTCTCAGGAATTGCTTCCGGCGGCAGCGGCACGCGGAAGGTGATATTGAGGTACTGAACATTCCCGCTGGTATCAAACGCCCGAATTTCAGTGATGCACGTAGAGGTGTCCGATGGCAGAATAATCAGGCGAGAGAAGGCAAGCGCGCCAGTTGGTACATTATCAGCCCGGGAGGATGGTTCAGTCAATGGAACCATATCATTATCAATACTCACCTGCGCAATCTTTACATTATCGCGCACAAACCCGGAGATACGAATCATGTGCTCCTTTGCTTCGATGTCAATATTCCTGATCTGTGTGCTCCTTTGCGGCTCCACCAATATAATCTGCGGCGGCTCGGTATCCTCAACGTGTATTGGCTGGAGCGTTGTCAGCGACAGGATGATCCTGTCCGAAATATAGCCACTGGTAAAGGGATCTTGTGGTGGCGCGCTATGCTCTTTGACCCATCTCTGAACCCAGTCGCGCACATACGGAAAAAGCTCCTCTGTAGTGACCAATCCATCGCGATTGGTATCCGCCTCTCCTGACAATCCACTGGCGATAGCGAGGCTGAAAATCCCATGTCCCTGTATGACATCCTCGTTAGCGATCTGGTTCTTACTGGCAGAGGCGAGAATGACCATATTGGGAATCTGTGACATGAGGAAATTCTCGTAGCCTTTTCCCATGCGGGTTTCTTCGCTGATGGCCGCGCCTTCGCCACTGTGGCACGCATCAAGAATGATTACCTTTGACTGCGCTCTGGATCGGGCAAGCATATCTCTAATCATGGAAAGGGGTATGCTCCGATCCTCCGGGAGGTTAGCTTCCATATCACGCGGCACCAGGTAACTTTGGCCGTTCAGCTCAATTCCGTGCCCTGTGTAATAGAATAGAAGCGTTTCGCTCTCCTTGTTAAGCGCTTCTTTCAGGCCGCTGAGAATATTGGCGCGCGT
>SDBT01007731.1_pt1 | contig 17648 bp, 23 predicted proteins | sample 2277101 | NCBI WGS metagenome assembly SDBT01 (sample SAMN10404973, study PRJNA504765) | marine sediment metagenome | isolation source: marine sediment core GS10_PC15, 103 cmbsf | place: Arctic Ocean: Southern Knipovich Ridge | collected 2010 | reverse complement strand
ATTACAACTTCCAGAACTCTTAAGTTCTTCATAACCCATGAATTGACTTTTAGTAATTTTCCCTTTTGTATGGTGCATTGTATTTAAGGCTCTTGTATCCATTTTATTCTTCTACCTCACAAGTTGCGTCCTCTTTCATATCACAAGCATTTATATCTTCATCTTTCAAATCTGGATGAATTAATTTTTTTGTTTCATCTAACCTATCCTTAACTATATCTTGGGTTTCTTTAGTATCATTTAGAGTACTTAAAATAGCTAAAGTACTTGCTTGGTTCTTTAATATTTGTCTTTGAGCCTTATACATTTTTCTTTTTAACTCCCAACTTTCCTTTACTTGCTCTCCACTCTAATTCATCACCCTTCTTGAGTTCTGCTTCTTTCTCTATCACTTTTGGAATCCTTGTTAAAAGGTTTGTTCCATCGTAACTTATTTTACTTGTTTTTTTCATGTTATTTCAACGTACGTATAGTTTATATATGTATCGGTTTCGTACGGTATGGGGAACAAAAGCGAATTAATTACAGGGGTAGGATTCGAACCTACGATCTTAGACACATGAAGCCTACGCCTTAACCACTAGACTACCCTGTATTAGAATTAATAGAATAATTCATATCTTTAATTAATTTTATTCAAGGGATAAATCCCAGTACTATTTATAAAAAGTCTTTCATAAGAGGGATCATCAAAATTACAATAACAGTTTAAAGTCATTTCTCCCTCTAGCTCTCCAATGCCGTAAGAGATAGTATTCCCTAGGCAATCTTTAAATTTAACAGCCATCGCTAGAGTTCCAATCAAAAGGCCTATAAAAAAAATAAGAATTAATGCTAGGCCAAATAAATATTTCTTTTTCATTATTCTGCTTTTTCTCCTCCGGCGAATAGATCGAATTTAATAGATTCTAGAAGTCCCGCAATAAGATTTTTATTAGCTAATGTTAAAGGTAACTCTTTATCATTATAGTAATAATCAATCGAGGATCCGTCCCTTTTCATGTAAACTCCTATTAATTGAATCCCTAGGTCCTCTTGAACTGGTTTCTGTGTTGGAGGTTGTTGAACTGGTAAGTTCCCCGTTGGTTTCTCCTGTGGTTTCTCCTGTGGTTTCTGTATCGGTTGCGCTTCCGGATTGTAAGGTATTTCCATTTTCTTTATCACCTCCTTTCATTTTATTATTAAATAATCCTTTTTTCTTCTTTTTTTGTCCTAATTGATGTTCTAAATCTGCTTTAAGATTATATTGTTTTTTATTAAAATAAAATCTTCTTTTATCTTTTAGGATCTCTTTAACTATTGTATTTTGTATTTTTTTCTTAAATAATTTAGCTATAAGTCTAGAACCAATAAATCCCCATGCTACCCCGAATATAATAGCAAGAATTATATAAATAATATTTCTCATGTTGTACTAATAACTCCCGAAGTTGCACATTGTTCTTTCATAAATTCCGTCATTAATCGAATGGCCTCTTGAGAAGCTAATGCTCCCTCTTTAAAATTTTGAGAAGCTCCCGAAAGGATCCCCATAACTTTTCCAAAACGTCCAAACATTACAACCACACCAATAACTAGCACGACAGTTATTATAATAAATCCTATTATATGAGAGTATTCTTTCCACCATTTAATAGCTTTATCCTTATAATTTCTTTGAATTATTTCTTTAAGATTTTCTGAGGCGTAAACCATAGAGGGACGGCTCTCGTTATCAATTCCAAGTTTTTCTCCATCAAAAGCGCTAATATGTGTATTTACCCATTCTCCCCCATTACTAACCCAAAGAATATAATGGTTTTTACCGAAGAGCCTAGTAAGTTTAGGAGTATAAGTATTTAATTTCTTTAAGTGAAATACTTTAATATTTGTCTTAGGGATAGTCATTTCTTGGGCTATATCTTCCCCTATTATTTGTGTTCTCCCTTTAAAAGTTTGAACAAAAGTAATTTTATTTTTATATTTCTTAGCTTCAAATTTTTTATAAAAAATAAAGAAACTAATAACAGCAATAACAACAAAAATAAATACAATCCCAATAATTAAACCGGCTTTAGCGATATCCAAACCTCCTCCTCCTCCTCCAACATTTGGAACAACAGAACTCATATCTAAATCACCGAATATTCCCATTAACAAAATAATGAGCTTTCGTATATAAATGTTTCCCTTTTGTTAACAAAAGGGAAAAATAAAAAAATAAAAATTAATTTAAAACTAACTAATCTCTCCGTAACTTAAAGAAAGAGGATTAAACGAAACAAGATTTAACCTCAGTTAAATCCTGCTTGCATTTTACCCCCTCCCCCTAATCCAGATAAATTCTTTATTACCCACGCTAATACACCGATTAGAACGAATAGTAATAAAGCAATACCAATAAATAACATCACTGTTGGGAATTGTGAAGCTAGTTGACCGGCACCGGCTGTATAGTTGTCGATTAATGCTTCCGCCTCATTAAATTCATTTGACCGAGAGGTAACTAGATAAGTTATTGTTGCGTCGTCATAACCATAATCTTCGAAATCCAGAGTAGTTCCGTTTAAAATTGCGTTTCCTACCTTCGTGTAATTTGCCGGAGGTATTAAATAAGCTGTTGTAGAGGCGTTTCCCCACACTTCACTTATAGAGTAACTTAAAAAGTTTTGTACACTACTAACTCCTGTAGGAGTATATCCTGTATTATTAAGGAAGCCAGATTCATTTGTAAACGCCGTTCTTTGTGTTGTATCTATTCCAACATTTCCACTTAAATTTCCGAATACTATTAAAGATATAAGTAAAACTAGAGCTATAATAACCACTCCAACTATCCAATTTATCGTTTTTTTAATTCCGGGTTCTTGAGCCATATTTTTAAGACCTCCTTTCAATCCTTTCAAGGTTTTTTTTTAATTATAAAAAATAAAAATTAATTTAAAACTAACTAATCTCTCCGTAACTTAAAGAAAGAGGATTAAACGAAACAAGATTTAACCTCAGTTAAATCCTCCTTGCATTTTACCCCCTCCCCCTAATCCAGATAAATTCTTTATTACCCACGCTAATACACCGATTAGAACGAATAGTAATAAAGCAATACCAATAAATAACATCACTGTTGGGAATTGTGAGGATAATTTACCGCTACCGGCTGTGTAGTTGTTGATTACTGCTTGAGTATCGTTGTACCCTTGCGAATCAACAGCAAAGCCGAGATTTCCAGATAAGTTACCGAAGATTATTAAAACAACCAAAAGAATTAAAGCAATCGTTACGATTCCAATAACCCAATTAATAGTTTTTTTAATTCCGGGTTCTTGAGCCATATCTCTAAGACCTCCTTTCAAGATTATTAAGAATCATCACCTTAAACATAATGTAAACAACTATAATTTACTTATAAAGATATGTTAACAAAAGGTAAACTAATCTTTATCGCTAGAAAAGAAGAAAATAGCTGTTATCACTATAAAAAATACTAAAATGTATATAAGAATTTCTGCGGTTATAAATCCTACAAGAGATCCAAATAAGGCCAAAACTGTAACGAAAAAGCTCCCTACCATCATAGAACTTAATAATTTTCCTTTCCCAAATAATTTCTTATCTGAAAAAAACATGGTTAAGGAGAAAATAAAGAAAATTCCAATTAGTATTTTTAACCACACGTAAGGATCTGCGATTGTTGGATAAGTAAACATTCCTTCGAAATTTGTAAAGTTTGGATATTCCCACATTTTAAGTTATGGACCCCTTCCACACGGCCCAAATAGCAATTATGACAATTAAAATCAATATTGCGCTTATTATTGAAGCTACTACTGTGCTAACTCCAAATAAATTCATAGGTAATTTAATTAATATGTTGTAGATTCCTAAAACCAAAGTTTTAGAAGTCTTTGTTGGACTAACTACTGAATCAATTTGTAGTTCTCCCTCTGATTCTGTTTTAGTCGTTCTTCCGAATAAATTATTTTGTTTCTGTGCCTCTTCTTGAGCATTACTTAAATTTCCGTATAAATCATTGTAAGTTTTATTTATTAATTGATTATCTGTTATTCTTTCGCCAGAGTTATTATCTGATTGGAAGATAATAATAAAACTCATAATTGAAAATACTAAAAGGCCTAGTAGTGCAAAATTAATAAATATCTTTTTTAAATCCATTTTAGTCGTCTTTCCTTAATTTAATTAATAAGATTATTCCTCCAATTATTAACCAGATTACCGAAGAAACTATCCCAATGGTTTTACCTTTAACAACTCCTAAAGAGACTAAAGCTATCACGCTTAATATCACAGATATTACAACGCCTTCTTTAGATTCAATAAATGCAATTCCCATAATTAAGATAAGTAAAAATCCGAAGAATATTAGTCCTTTAAGATCGAAAGTACTTTGTAAAAATGATAATTCTTCTCTAACTTTAAATAACCCATCAACATATAAGTTAACTGTTACGGCTGATGTTGTATTAACATACGCCGAGACATCACAATTAATAGTCCCCGTTATAGCGGATAAAGTCTCATTACAAATTGTCCTATTTGTTACAATCGCAGAAGCTATAGCTTCTAAAGTTACTGTTTTTATTGTGTTTGTACTTGATAAAAAATTCAAAACAACTATATTTGTAGAATTGTCGAAATTAAGATTATATAAAATTCCAACATCGTCCAATTCATTATAAAGATCTTGTTCTGTTGAAATTCCAATAAAATCTACTGTACATTGTCCTATCGTAAAATCTTTACAAAATGCTATAACATTGTTTAATACCCCTACAGTTTTACCTTCTATATCTATAGCTACAAAATTATAAACCACATCATTTCTAACTAAATGTACTATTGTTCTCCCGTCTGTGTCTGTTTTTGGAATCTCTACGACTTTAAATTCATCTTCTGGAATATACTCTCTGTAAACATAGATTAATATATTTTCTTGAGGCTGACTAGAAGCGTCTTTAAAAGTTAATTGAAAGTCTGTAGAATCCGTTAGGTTTAAATCAAAAAGTGTTATATTTTGAAATGCGTTTCCTTGGAACATAGAAAAATTAAGCAGATTGTAATATTCTACAGCATTGGAACCATCTACAAAATATTTTATAACTCCGTCTATTGAATAAAAAGATGTAGGGGTTAAAGGAAGGCTAGAACATAACGAGGTAGTAAAGTTATTTTGTTTTATTTCCGTCCAATTAAAAAGGAAAACTGTTCTAAGTCTATTCATAAATCGTATATTTACCTCAATAGTACCATTCGAGGATCCGTTTATTCTGCTAATTCTTTCTTGTGTTTCCTCGTCTATAAGAGTAACATTAAATAAAACATAATTATAAGTACTGCAATTCCCAAACACCAAATTTAATACTGTTTGATTTTGGGAACTTAAATTAATATTTGAACTATCATTTAAAGTAACATTCCAAAAGAAAGTTTTATTTTCGTCAGAGGAAACCGAAGGAATTGTAAAACCAATTTTTTCTAAACGAGTATTATCTCCTATACTCGAGGAATCTGCCGAAGATATAACTTCGTCGTATGTAAAGAAAACATTTGTTATTGATACTGAACTATCAAGTTTTATAAAAGAGAAATAATCTTCTAGGTTTCCTTCTGTTGTTGAATTTTCGAAACTTTGGTTTATCTCAACAACCTTAAAAGAAAATTCTGAAGAAACAAACTTGCTTAAATTAAATATGTCTGTTACATTCATATAAATACTATTTTCTCCATTTATATAAGGCACTTCTGTAGTATTTATTTGAAGGCAAGTATTAATATTTAAGAACGTTTCTATAGAATTATAAATATAAGAACAATTAATTATGTGTGCAGAAACATTAACCCCCACTTCTGTTATAGACCAATTTAAAGTAAAACTATCTCCCAATTTAATATAATCTTCTTGTCCTACTGGGGAAAATATAGTTATATTCGGTTCGTTTAAATGAACTGTAAAGCTTCTAGTTGCGCTATCGGTAGGGTTGCTGTCATTATCAAAAGCCCTATAAAACCAAGTATAATCCCCTTGAACAAGAGTTTTATTAAATGAATAATTAACATCTTTTAACCCCGAAGAATTAGTTTCGTTTAAAACGCCATTAAGAAAAAAACTAACATTAACAATATCAAAATTATCCGTAACTTCTCCCGTGAAATTTATAAAAATTTGAATAGTTTGTAAATTATCTATTGGTTCAAATAGAGTTATAGTAGGGGAAATAACTGTTATGTTTACTATTCTTGTTTCACTCTGATTTATTTGGCTACTGTTATCAAAAGCTAAGATACTCCAATTATGTAATCCATTACTTAAAGACTTTGTAAAAATATAAGTTCCATTAAAATTACTTGTATTTGTTTGGTCTATTATTCCATCAATAAATAAAGAAACATTTTGAACTAACCAATCATCTGTTACGGTTGTGTTAAATGTTATTGTGCTTATACTTGAATTAAAATTATTTACAGGAGAATTTAATATAACACTTGGGGGATTATCAGCTGGACCTAAAGGTATCGGTTGTATTGGTCCATCTGTTACACTTCCGTTAAATAATTCTTGAACTTCTGTTAAACTTAATGTCCTATTCCATATGCCAATTTCATCTAACAATCCATCATAAGCTTTTGTTAAATCATTTCTATTTCCTAATCTAAAAGTTCCAGAACTTTCCGAAAATCCGGTAAAAGCGCCACTATCAACTAATACACCATCTTTATATAATTTCAAAAGTGGGGCGTCATTATCGAAGGCGAATACAAAATGGGTCCAAGTATTTATACTCATTGGTGAAAATATACTAACAAAAAGAGCAAAATAAAAATTACCACTAGTTATTTGTATTATATCATTTGAACCCCAAGCTGTTGGATACATATTCCCCGTTGTTGATGAACCAAAAACCCACATCGATAAAGTCCAGTCCCCTTCTGGAACAGGATAATTCGGAAAATCTATTCTATCTGGGTCAGTAGATATATAATCCCTAGAACTTCCTAATATTCCTGTAATATTTGTTGTTCCAAAATTAGTCCCGTTATATTTTGCGTAAAAATCATCTAGTAAACCTATCCCAAAATTACCGTCAAAAGTCCACCATGAATTAATATCTACTGCTATATCTGTATTCCAACCCGCATGTTTTTTAATTCTCTTTCCCGCAAAGGTTAAAACTGCGTCGGTGAACTTATCGTCTTTTTCAACATAAACCATTAAACCGATTAAAGTTTTTCCTGTTTTAGTATCTGGAATGTCTCTACTATTATATCTTACCCATTTCCAAGAACTTTCAGTTTTATAAGAAACTTGAGTGTCATAAATCAAAGTTCCATTTTTATTAAGTGTTCCTAAACCTTTTGTATAAACAGGGATTTCTTCTGTTACTTCTTTCCATTCTACAAAGTAGTGTAATTTTTCTATATTTTCTCCTTCTTCTGTGAAATAAACATTTCCTAAACCATTTTCGTATAATTCCCAGTCTGATAATTCATAAATTAATGTTAGTTGATAATCCCCATAACCTACTTTTATTCCTGTTTCCAATTCTTCTAAGGTATGGGATTTAAGTTCAAGAGTTCCGAGAGTTTCAAATCCTAATGTATTTCTTATTTCAACATTTAAAAGATTGTTCTCCTCATAAATAACTTTATTATCAAAAGTGAAAACTTCCGCACTTGCTAAGCCAATTAAGAAGATTATACAAAACATTAAAGCTATTATTTTTTTCATTATTCAAAACCTTCGATATTTATTTGTGTAAGTTTGGATTCATCTTCTCTTTTAGGAATGGAAGAATAAAATAAGATCATCATTATAACACCTATTATAGCAATATAACGAGGTAAAAATAATATAAAGTTTGAAGTTTTAGGCATATCTGTCTCGAAAGTGTCCATGGTCCCGGAAGAGGCAATTAAAAGAGTTTCATAGAAATTACTTATTGGAATAGCAATAAAGAAAGCACTTATAATTAAAAGGATATCCACTATAATTAAAAGCTTATTGAATCTTCCTCTCATCACAAAGGAAGCAATAAATAAACCTCCTATCATTCCAAAAATTAAAAACAAACCGAATAAATCTAAATTATTAGCTAAAGCGGTATTAGTAACTCCTAGGGTTTCTTGAGTTATTTCTGATAAATTGCTCTGTCCAATCATTACATCTTGATCTAGGCCCTCATTAATTTTATTTGTAACAAACGCTACAATACCCAAAACAATTACAAGAGACACTATAAGAGCAATAGCTATAATCATAAATATTGTTATTCCTCCTTTCTTATTTCTTTTTTTATTTAGCATTGTTCTTTTCCCAATGGAAATTTAAAATATCGTCCCTTATTTGAGGCCAACTTTTATGTTTCGGAATTAATTTAGTTATTTTTGGAAAAGTTAATAATTGTCCTTTTTCATTTATTAACAATTTTTTTTTATCTCTCAGCTTTTCCATTTCCTTTATTAACTCTTCTGAAACTCTCACTAATTTCCCGCCCATAATGATTTAAACTCCTTTTGTATATTTATGTCTTTAACCATTAATACTAATTCAACTAAGAATATTACAATTAAAAGAGGGAAAGCTAATTTAGTAAGAAGTAAAAGCATGGATCCCATTAAATTTTCATACATATTAAGAGTTAAATAATTCGTGGAAAGTCCAACTAAGAAATTAAAGAACCATATAAAAGAAACATAGGTCAAAGGGATTAAAGCAACTTTAACATATTTTTTATATTCTATTCCTATAAACTCTTTATTTTCATTTTTAGGATTTCCATAAGGTAGTCTAATATTTAATATTAAAAGTCCTAGGAAAATTCCAAAAGCGAATATAGTAACTAAGAAATATAAAATTGATTCCGGCTCTTCTAAACCGTCTCCTGTTGGTGTAATAACTAATCTAACAGATACAACCCCCCCAAAATTTTCTGAATTACAATGTGTAACATATGTATAAGTTCCCTTTGAAGAAAAATTCCCTCCTTTAATCTCTACAAAAAAAGCTGTGGTTTGTTCATCAAAACTTAAATTTAAATCTGAAAAAATATTTGTTGAGGATTTATTATGCAAATTAAACTCACAATTAACAGAAAGGTTACCTAAAGGTACTCCAGATGATAAATTAAAAACATGGAAAAAAAATGTATAATCCTTATTTAGTTTTAATACTTCTTGGTCTGGAATTTCTATAAAATAACCTTGTATGAAAGTTGGTTGGATTTGAAAAGGAGGTTGAGCGTTAACAAACGTAATTAAAAATAGGAATATGAATCCAAGAATAAAGATTTTACTTAAACCTCTTCGTTTTATCATAGGTTTTTAAAGTTTGTCATCTTTAAAAATATACTGTTTTTTATTGATTCTCTGTTTTTTAATTTTTTAATCTCTTAGGGAAAGGTTCACTTTAAAGGATCACCAAACTTCTAAAGTTCATTATCTATGCAATCATCGTCAAAAATAGAAAATTTGACAAAAAGTTTTCAAGTTGTACTTTTTGGTTTATCCCTAAGAGAGTATTCTATTAATTCTGTTTGCTTTTCAAATAATGCTGTTTGTTTTGATAAATTTTTATCTATATTTTGCATAAGCTTAACGTGGGTACTCATATTTTCCCCATGGTAATTTAAGTTTGCTGTATTTTTTGCTATTGCCTTTAAAACAAATTGGGGGGTAAATCCTTCTACCATATCCAAACCATTAAAAAAGTCTTGGACCTTCTCATTATCTTTAACTGCTGTGTCTTTATGGACTGTTTCTAATTCTTCTAGATTATATGAATTGTCTATTAAAAGCCAAAGCCCTCTTCCCGAATAAACATGTAATTTCTTTTTAGTGTACTCTTCTGCTAAATATTGTCTTGCTAAAGAATTTTTCATTAATGAATAATGTTGTCTGGAAACTCTAAATTTATATTTTCCAAATTGGCTAAAGTTTGCCCTTAACATTCTCTCTAGATGTTTTATAACTCTTAGGAATTTAGCAACTGCGTCTTTTTTACATAAAGTTGCTGTTTCCCTTATATAACTTTCTGGAAAATTAACTATAATTGAATTATTAGTTAGGGCCACTTTTATTTTTTGAGCGGTTATTCTTTGTCCCCTTTTTATCCCTCCAACGTAATAATTATCAAACTTAATTTTTAAATTGGATAATATTTTCTCTCTTTTATCCCAATTTTTTAATCCTTTTGGGAGATTTAGATTAAACATGAATCCGTGTCCTCTTACTTCTTCTTTCAAACCCCCCCTACTGTTCTGACCTATCACTACTGTTTTTTGTACTTCTTTAGGGGCATAATCTTTAAGCTTTTTCCAAGTTCCATAACCAATTTTTTCTATACAACCTTCTCTTTTTAGCGTCGATAAATAGTACTGTAGTTTCTGTTTTTTAATGTTTAAATCTTTAGAAATCTTAGAAGGGTTATCTCCTTGATCGAGCCTATTAAGTATAGACAAGTACAACTTTTTACCGCTTAACATAGTTGTACTTGTTTGTACTTCTTTTTAAATATTTCGTTTTTAGTATTTAATATAAGTGTTAAACATTAATGATAATCATTAATATTAAATAGAGTTTCATAAGAAATCAAGGGGGGAGTTGCTAGATTACTCGAGTTTGCCTAGATCATTTTACGAAACTCACACCCCTTTTCTCATAGATTATTGAGTTATACGAACTATTTAACTGTTCCTATTATATAGTTTAGAAAGCTATTTACCAAGTATTCGGTTTAAAAGGATTAACTCTTCTCCTGGATCCAGAATTGGACATTGGAACTCCCATATTATTATTATTATATCCTAAAGGTTGGCTTTGAGTAACGATTCTTCCCTCTCTTATATTATCTCTCTCTTTGCCTCCTATGGCCCTCCTGTAACATGATTCTATGATGTTTAAAGGGACTAATATTAAAACTATGAATTTACTTTGTTTATATTCTGTATCTAGACCGAATTTTTCATAATTAGACACTAATAATTTTCTTAATTCATTTCCTAAATCTGCTAAAATTTCATAAATTCTTATTTCATCATAAACAGAAAGCATTGTTTCTTTTGTAACATAAGAAGATATTATCCTCATAAATTCAGCAACTCCTTTATTATTTAATGGTTGATCCTCTAAATCTGTAGGAGGAACAATACTAACATTACCGTACTCGTCTGTTTCAATAGATCCCCCACACAAATATCTTTCGATATTTTGTAAATAAGGTTTTGTATCTAGTTGGAATTGGATTAAATTCTCGTTAATAATTCCTCCCATACTTGTATTTAAAGCGCTAGAAAGCTGTAGATTTTTATTTTTTAATTCTTGAGTTTCTAAATCATTTTGAAAATCAAGGTTATAATTATCTGGAAAATAAATAGGTTGTTCCATTTTATAATCATTTATACTTATTCTTCTTTATAAGCTTTGCTAAAGTTAGACCTCTCTTCTCTCCCCTTGTGTCTATAAGAGGTTTACCTTTCCTCTCTATTTTTGTTTGTTGTAATATTTTTTTCTTACCTTTTCTAACTTGGAACCCTCTGAATTTTTGTTTATTTTTATCGTAATATCCTTTTTCTCTTTTTAATATTCTTCCGGGCTTTTGGCTTCTGCCTCTAGGAATTATCTTAAAAGTTCTTGCTGTGCTTCTATCTATAGCAAAGGAACCTCTAGCTAAAGCGTCCACTTTTGTAAGTGGTTTTTTACTCAATTTAACAAACTTCTTTCCAGATTTACCTAAGACATCATAAACTAGAAAATCTTTTTTACTTGGAACCTTACGAGATATCCTTTTTCTTTGTTCTACTTTTATTTTAGGTCTTACTCTTCTTTTTTGTTTTACTCTTTCTCTAGCTACTTGCACTTGCCTTAATGATTGAACTTTCCTAAATAATTGTCTTTCTGCTTGACTTAGTGCTGTGTTCTCTACAAAAGTGCTTCTAGGGGACTGTCCTTCTTTTTCTCTTTGTCTCTTTCTTTGGGCGCTTGAGATTCTCCCTGAAATATTTTGATTTTGTGCTGAATTTAAAGCAATTACAGAAACACCTGCTATAGCTTGGAACATATTTGTTTTTAAATCTTGGATTTTCTTAACTTCTTGCTTTAATTTCTGTTTAGGAACATTTTTCTTTTTCTTTAAAGCATTTAATCTTTTTTGTGCTTGAACTAACTTATCATTAACTATAAATACTCTTTGTTGTGCCTGTTTTTGTATTGTTTTGGTAACTTGCACTTGTTTTAATTGTTGTTTAATCTTTTGTCCTTGTTGTACTGTTCTCTTCATTTGATTTATATTTATTTCAATTACTTTAACAGCGTCGGCTTTAGTGTTAATTTTCTTTAATTGTTTCTTATTATTTTCTCTAAATCTTTGTAAGGCTAAGTTTTGAATTTCAGAAACTTTTTGTTTTTGAATTTTGAAATTTTTAGCTCTTGATTCTAATATTTGTTTCTTTATTTCTGCTTGATTCTTTTTTCTTTGAGCTTGGGTAAGTTTCTTTTCAAATTTAACACCTCTAGCTTTTGCCCTCTTTATTTGTTCAGGAGTTAATTTCTTTACTTTAATTCCTTTTAGCTTAGCTTTTCCTTTACGGGCTTTAAGTATTCTTGCTCTTATTCTAGCTTCCTCTTCTAATTCTTTTTTGGTTTTCTTTCTTAATACCTTAGCTTCTGCTTCTAAGAATTTCTTTCCTCTCTTTCTAGCTAGTCTTTGCTGTTTCACACTTAATTGTTTTACTTTAATACCAAACTTCTTTAATTCTAACTTGCTAAGCTTTTTCTTTCTTCCTCGTATTGCCTTAGCTAATTTATCGGCTTGTTTCCTTCTTAAAGCTTGTACTTTTATTCTTTGTCTTAGATTTATTATAGCTTGGAGATTTGCCTCACTCACCAATCCCGCCTGAACTTTTATAGATCTCTTTCTCAAATCTCTTTTTAAATCTGATAATCTTTTTTGTGCTTGTTTTCTTAATTTATTTAAATCCTTAGTTATTATTAATTTGTCTCCGGCTTCTGTTTTTAGAACTGTCTTTTTTATTTTTGGAGGAACTTTTTTAGGGGGAATTTCTACCCCTCCTCTCCTTCTAGGTTTAGGGGCTTTTGGTTTTGGCTTTGGTATTCTTGGTTTAATTTTTCCTAAATCAATTACTACTGGTTTAATTTCTTCTCTTTTAAATTCTAATCTTTTACCCTTTCTTGCCGGGACAAATCCTTTTTTCTTTATTTTTTCATCTACTAGCTGTCTCGTTGATTTTCCAACTCTTCCACTTTCCTTAAATCTTTTTGTCATAGGAATTTGTTTTCCTATTGGTTTCTCACTTATAATTTTTCCATCTGATAAGGTAACTTTAACATCTTGTATATTTCCTCCTCCTACATCTTTCGCTATTGTAAATGTTCTTCTTTTAGGCTCGGGGATTGTTATTTCTAATCTTTTACCCTTTCTTAAATCTTTCATCTTAGAGGATATTCTAGCTTGAACATCTTTAATCCTAACACCTTCACCACGTTTATATTTAAATAAAACTGGTCTCTCCCCTTTCTTTACTTTTAGATGTATACCTTTCATTAAGTTTTCTTTTGCTGTTATAGATGGAGCCTCATAGCTAAAAGCTTTTTTTACAAGTTTGGCTCTTCCCCCTAATAAATAAAAATCTGCTACAGCTTGACTTAATGCCTCTCCGGGATTTGTTTTTAATTGTGTAACAAATTTCCTACGAGATATTTTTAAGCCGGAAACTATTGTAGAATAAGTTAAATCTCTTAAAGATTTTTCAATTCTTTTAAAAGGTTTATCACTTACAAAACCTACTCCTTTTTGTGCAAATGACGGGATTCCCGCTACTATATCTTGGGAAGTTTTAACTAATTTTAAACTGGTTTTTACAACTCCTAAGGTATTAATACCTATGTCTCTACCCGGAGAAGGTTTCCCTTCTATTTGTCTTTTCTCTTTTTCCCTTCTAATCTTTTGTTGTTCTTTAGCTAAAGTTTGTACTAAGATGTCTACCCCTTCACTTCTTTGTCTAGCTCGTGCAATCTGTCTTTTAACTTCTGAAACAGGAATAAGATTTAATTTCCCTTGTTGTTTTAATCTTATAAGGGCATTTCTTTGAGCTGTCCGTAAATTTGCTCTTCTAATATCTGCTAAAGAAATAGTCTGAACAGGCATAACAACTCCCACGGTTCTAGTTGTTGGCTCAACCACTTTTTTTATCACCGGCTCTTTTTTCTCTGGCGGGGCTTGAGTTGACGTTCCCCCTCCTCCAGAAACAAAGGCGCTTTCCTTCGCTTTTGTTAATCTTTCTCTCTCTTTTAAGGCTTCCTCTGTTGAAACTCCCCGACCTCTAATAAATCTCAATCCGGAACCTAATGTTTCTCTAGCCATGAAAAATGCAAGACAGTAAAATATATAAATGTTTTTAATCTATAATTTATATGGGATTTTTCAGCAAAGACAATTTAGACTATTCTGAATCTGGAAACTGGAACTCCGCTAAAGAATATAGCGAGAGAAAAATATTAAAATATTCATTATTAGCCGATGATTACGAGGTTTTAGCTTATCTTGGAAGCCTTGATATTGTAGATGAACTTATAAATATGGGTAATACTGATGAGATAAAAATAAGGGGTTTTAGGAGACTTTTAAATGTTTTAGGTATTTTATGTAGTAATTCTTATTTTGCTATGGAAAAGACAAAAACAGCCCAAGGGATAGTAGAGGGATTTAGGAAAGAAATAAAGGACATAGAGAAAGAAATCCCTAATTTATTTATGGTTGTTTCAGACCAGATAAATAAAATTAAAAGAATAAAACTTCTAGATGGTTACGAAGCTAAACTAGAGAGAGTTTCAGAAATAAAGAAATTAATTAATGTTTCATTAAACGAGGCTGATTTAATATTTATTCATAAGGAAACTTTTGATCCTAAAGATTATAAAAAGAAAATATTTGACCAAGCCACAACACAGGGGTAAAATATGTATAAAAGATGTAAAAGTTGTAAAAAGAAAAAACCCCATTATCATAAAGGGAGCAAAGAGGCGGGAACTTTAAGATTTTTAGTTACTCCGGAGAAGAAAAAGAAAAAATGATTAAATTATTAATAGAAACAGATGGTAAAAATATACATACAGAATTTATACATAACAAGACAACTATAAACGAAAACTCTTTGGTCGTGAGGGAACTAGAAAAGATAAAATTAGAACTCTTAGATAATTTTGAATATAAACCACAATTAGAAATAATTAGCGACGAGGGGGAAGAATGACTTTATCAAGTGCAATAGACCTTATAAGAAATGTTCTTTTTACTTGTGTGGGCTTAATGATTGGATTTTTATTTGGGTTGGTTATTGGTATTACAGGATTACCTAGTTTCTGGAATAATTCTCCACAATGGTTAACTCTTGGTTTTTTCTTAGCCCTTTCGATTGGAGTTTGCTTTTTAATGTTTTACTTTAAGAGAGAGAAAATAGAGGGGAGAAAAGATAAATGAAGTTAAGCAATTTAATATTATTATTGTTAACTATAAATATCGTTATATTTTTTACTAAAGCCGGAGACTATATCGAAGTAAAGCTTTGGTATTCTCTTGTTCTATTTGGGGCATGGTCCCTCTTTAAAATCATTGAATTAAAAAGAGAAAATAATAAAAGGAGGAGACTTGTTAGAGAAATAAGGACAGGAGTTTATTAATATGGGAAAAAATCCAATGTCTAGGGTGAAGTGGTCTTTAAAAGATATTGCCGGAATAATTACTTTAAGACAAATTAACAAATTCGACGCGAACATAGTTGTTTCTGGGGAGAGAGGTAACGGGAAAAGCACATGTATAGCTAAGTTACTTTATCTAAGTAAAGGATATAATCCTAAAAAACATCAAGTTTACACAAGAGAGGACGTAATAAGACTTTTAAGTCATCAACAATACGGGATATGTTTCGACGATGAGGCTATTAATTCGGGATATAAAAGGGAATTTCAGAACAAAGGACAACAAGAATTAATTAAAATAGTTACAGCTTACCGAGATAATTTTAACACTTACGCCTCCGCTATTCCTAATTTCTTTAGTCTTGATAAGGATTTAAGGGATTTAGTTTTCTTGCATATTCATATAATTTCTAGAGGGATAGGAGTTTTACACATGCCTATTCAATCAAAACTTTATGCTCCGGATCGTTGGGACGCTAGAAATAACGCAAAGCTAGAGGAGAAATGGAACTCAAAAAGGCAAAACAACCCGAACTTTAAATTTCCTTATCACAAATTAAGTACCTTTAGGGGTTATGTTTTCTTTGGAGATTTAACTCCTAAACAAAGAGAACTTTACGAATCAATAAAGAAAGATAAAAGAAAAAATGCTTTTGTAAGCATAGAGGAGAAATCAAAAGAGGCGGGTTTTTATGATAAATTACTTGGGAGAATTATAGACAAAAGAATAACTCAAGACGGATTAAAGGAAATATGTGATTTAGAAGAAAGGGCCTATAGTACTGTAATACGTAAACTAAATGATTTACTTAAAAAGAATCCAGATAATGACGGGAGAACTATTAAAGATTATTTGACTACAGGGCAGAAAAAGAAAGACGCTGAAAAAATAGAAAAGAACAAAGAGGAACTTCTCTCAGTTATTCCAGATTTCTAGATCCAGTATTTAAACTTATTTCTGATTCTCCAAATTCTTTTTTAGTAATACCCATTATGTTTTTACGTCCTCTTATTTTATGAACTTTTACTAAGTGATCTCTAACTTGTTTACGAGTTCCTGTAAATTCCTTTTCTCCTTTTATTTTGTTTCTTACAAATCCTTTACAAAGTTTACAATAATGTATTTTCATATTAAATATTAAGCTTTTGTTGTCCTCCTTCTTCTTTTCCATAAAATTTAGTTCCACAGAAAGCACATCTAAAACCAACAAACATTTTAATTACATTTATATTGGTTCTACATCTTGGACAATTTGGTGTATCTCTTCCCATTTTAAATCACTTACGAATTTTCCTCCTCAAATTCTCCCTTTCCCACTTCTCAACAATAGCTTCATTAATCCATTCAGAACCTTTATTCAAACTTTTAAGTTTCTTAATAAATTTCATAATTTCATCTGGGAGATTAGACCTTATGGTAAGTAAAGGTCTTTCTTGATTGTAAATTTTATTTACTAACTTTGTGTTTTTTACTGGTTTTCCCATTTTAACTCAAATGCGTTCCCCCTTCTTTCTGGAAGATATGCTCTAAAATTTCCCTACATAACATCTCTGGAATCTTTCCTCTGTATTCAGAACTCTTCTCCCCTTGTGTTCCTGTCTTGGATCCCCTTGGTGCTGCTTCATGGCAACTATCTCCATTTTTACATAATCTTCCTTCAAATCCAAAGTTATTCCATAAATCTGTTGGCTTCATATTCTTAAAACCATATTGACAATAACTAACAGTAGTCCTCTCTAAAGGTTTTATAAACCAGATCGATCTTAACCCTGCTCTTGGATTTTCAATAACATAATATTTTGGTTTTAGATCCTGGATTAATTCAATACATTTATAGGCAAGTGCTAATCCAATATATGTTTTAGACTTTGTTGGGAATCCCATGTACATACTGTTTCCAGATAAACTAAATGTTTCACATGGAGGGCTACACCAAATCATA
>SDBT01007729.1_pt1 | contig 17649 bp, 32 predicted proteins | sample 2277101 | NCBI WGS metagenome assembly SDBT01 (sample SAMN10404973, study PRJNA504765) | marine sediment metagenome | isolation source: marine sediment core GS10_PC15, 103 cmbsf | place: Arctic Ocean: Southern Knipovich Ridge | collected 2010 | reverse complement strand
CGTACCGCCCGCAACCTGTACCGCTGTGGCGTCAGATTCTTCGACACCAGGGGTATCCCCGGCCTCGGCCCATGTGCGGCTATTTTCAAGATTTGTGCCGTCCGAACTGTCGGACTGATAGCCAAAGACTTCGACCGGGCCTAGACGGTCATCGGCGTCGGTGGCACCAGAGAGGATATAAATGTCATCGTATCTTGAAACAATATCGGCAGACCTACGCAGTTTAAGGTGTGAACCTGCACCGCCAAATCCGTTGCCATCAGTTAAGTCTTCATTGGAATCACTGCCCTCAGAAAACTCATCAATAAATACCTCAATGGTCCCTGTGGCAGAGTGTTGGAAGTATATTTCAAAGAAGTGAAAAGTCGCATCAACAAGAGTCGGAGTGAGCGTTCTAATGGTAGCTTGGTTCGCGTCTTGTACGAGTACATCCCCGTTTGCCTGCAACTGCAAAGAAATAATTACCGAATCGGCGTCGTCGTGAATCTCAAGAAATACACCTACGTCAGTAGGGGTTACGTCATCAAATCGAACACCCGCCCCAACAATGTAGTCGTTGCCGCCATCTGTAGCGCCCGTTACTACCCATAACAGTTCATATTCAGCTATTGAGCTATTAAGTGTAATATATGCGCCGTTATTCCTACCGCCTGTCGCGTTAAAGGTAATGCTCCCAGCAGTTGCGTTGGCCTCTTCGTCCCCCTGCGTTTCAAAGCCGGTGAAATTGTTGAGCGTGAGCGCCATGTGATGTCCCTAATTCGGATCGTCGCCGCAGACGTTCAGCACCCCGCTATCCGGCGTTGCGGCGCCCGCCCCGGCGGTCACGATGCGCTTGATCCAGAACGGATATGAATCGCCGGCCGCCAGCGTGCCCATGGCTATCGACCCGGTCCCGAAGGTCGGCGTGCTCGGCGCCGTGTTCTCGTTCGCCACCTCGGTCTCGGTGCCGTTCAGACCCGCCGCGCCCAGCGCGATCTCCCAGTTGCTCTCGGTCGGATCGGTGCCGATCTCAACCGCGACGTTGGCAACTGACTGCGTTGCGTGGGTGTTCTTCACATATGAGCAGCGGTACTCGGTATCGCCGGCCGAGGCGTCACCGCTCGATACGTCATCCCAAATGTTGTTGAGTGCGTCATCGGTCAGCACCGCAGCAATCGCGCCGCCAATGTCGCTGGCGCCGGAATGGTGCAGCGCCAGGTTGGCCGAGGTGAATTCGGCAGCGAGCACGGCAACCACCACGCCCACTTCGTCGATCATGCGGAACGGTCCCCAAGGATCGACGCTCCAATCCCTTACTTGATTGGCGGTCCAGGCATCGTCAAAAGTCGCAATTAGATAGCACTCTTGGTTATCACCAACGGTGGACTGACCGCGATTAACATAAAAACTGCCGGATTGGGCATCTCTATGTGCTGCGACGGAATTACTGGCGTGCAAAATACCATCTTTGTAGAATGCCAACCCAGCTGGGCCTGCGACGAAGACCCAATATTCGATATCGGTGTCTATAGGGACTGTTGCTGAAATCCGGCCATTATCACCAGTACTGCCCCAGTCCCAATAAGTTACACCGTCCTGGAAGGGATTATGTGTTTGAATTCGGCTAGTACCACTAAAGGTAACACCAAAATGAGAAGATATACGATCCGTCGTATCAGTTTTCCGACGAATATAAAGTATTGTGCCATGAGTAGTTCGGGGAAAAGCAATGGCCTCACTTACTATTGCTATATTTTGATTTGACCCAGTTGCAAATAGTACGTCTTGGCCTATGGTTCCGTGGGTAACTGTTTGACTGCCAATCTGCGTTGTCTTTAGCCCAGAAACAAGTTCATAGGGCTCAATGATGTTGTCCCAGAACAAAACCGCCGAGGTCAGTCTCTCATGAAATCGGTTCCACTTAGGATCGACTAGGGCGGGTATAAACGCCCACATAGATGGCTTGATAAGGGATGGATATCCCATTATTAGGCGCTCACTTGATCCTTAGTATAGGTCATCAACGCGATGTGGGCGTCTACTCCGGCCGTCGCTCTTGCTCGCACAATGATGTACGGAAATCCCATGACGGTAACACCACTATTCTGCGGCAGATCTTCCGTTAACGTCGTCTCTGCCGTGATCAGGAATTGTGCGATCGCCCGCATGTGATAGATCGAACAGGTTTCCGCAACCGTTGGCGTCCCAGTCAGCGCGCGGACTAACGTGCATTGATCTTCGGTAGTACCACCAGTCTTATCGTAATCCGAGATTTCACGGATGTCTTTGGTTTCGCCGCCCGTGGTCATGCCCAGGTACATGCCCATGTAGTAATCATCTAATTCAGTATCGGCGACAGCAATACCAATGAGCGTGTCAGTGGTGTTGGCTACAACGGCACTACCATCTACCACGCGGTTGCCGCCGAGAACCTGAATTTCCAGATCGTCCGCTTCACCCACCTGGGATGCGATGGTGAAATTTAGGTCCAGTAATTCACGCGGGTTGAGCGTGATCACGATTGCATCCGAACTATCGTGGAACGCCTCGAAATTGGCGTCAGTGGTCAGGAGTGCCGAGGAGATGGGTGTTGACCAAGCCATTACGAAGTCCCCCGCGCGTAGCCGACATCGCGAGCGTTAACAAAGCCAAGCCCCAACTCATCGGCACGGGTGATGTCCTCAACTCGCGCCGCAAGAAGGTTAGTGCGAGTCACCGAGGGGTTGCCGAAAATTGAAATCACAAGTGCTACATTTGCCACCCCGAACGGATCAACGGTCGTCCGCCCACACAATGCCAACCAATGACTTTTAACGTCTGGCGTGTTAGCCACCGAACCATCATCAAGCGCATCGAATTCGGTCGGGTCCGCGGCCTGAGCTATTTCGTCACCCGTCATGAACGTCCGGTTGCGTGTGCGAGTATCCGGGTCTGCCCAAATACTGTTTAGCTCGTCCGCCGCCGCCTGGTTGGACATGCCGGAATAGCCCCGGCCTTCAGGATCACCTATGAGCTCGTCTTTCAGCGCCTCACTCATGTCTCGCCCCTACTAACCGCCGCTGAGCTCGAAGATGCCATCGGTAGCGGGCACCGAGATCGTGAGCGTGGAGCCCTGTTGCAGGGTGAACTGCACGGTGGTCAGCGGCGCGCGCATCAACACCAGATTCGCGGTGTTCTTGCCGGAATCCTCGTTGCGCGCCACGATCAACGCATATCGGATCGCTAGGATCGTACCACCGGTGGCGGTCCAGATGATAGGGGCCATAGACAACCGCTGTTGACCGACAGAGTCGCCGTCGCTCCAAGTTTCCGCCATCAACCTGCCGCTGATGAGATACCCGTTGCCGTTGACGACTTCATCGCTCATCGAGCCGAGTGTCGTGAGCGCATCGTTATTGATGTTCGCCGACGCCGCGGTCGTGAACAGGTGCATGTCGAAGTTGGTGGTCTCGAACGCGATGACACCATTCGCCATCACGCGGCGGAAATTATTGAAAACAGTCCATGCCGAGGCAGCCATAGCTAGTCTCCTTCTGGTTCGCGCCGCTCGGCGCTTGCTCCGGTCACCATCATGTGATGGATGAGACCATCGCCGTGGACGTTCAAATGGAACAACTCGCCGCAGGTTTGAACGTAAGTGTAAAACTGATCCGCCTGGGCGGTATGCCACCCAGCGCAGCGGAACTTCCGCATCCCGCACCAAACATCGAGGATCTTCTTGTCCGGCTTATTCCAGTCCTGTGGGTATGGATGATTGACGCCCTCGGGCGACAGACAGCTATCGAGCCCGAAGATGTGCATGAACTGGTAGCCGAGGATCCTGGCCAGCGAGATAGAGCGGACACCGATCGTGCCGGCACCAGGGACGCCGCGCCACCGGGTTCTGTAGAATTTTTCGAGGAGCTCCCTTTCCAGGCGCGGAGTCTCCTCGCTAGGGTTTTCTTTTTCTTCCTCAGTCAGATCGGTCGAGAGCATATGAAAGATGCTGACATCCCGGTCTTCGCAGGCATCGAACAAACTGGGATCGCATTGCGAGGCGAGGAAGTATCGGCACCGTGGGATAGGCTTCTCGACGAACACGATGTTATCAGGCCGGGCATCCATGACGACCTGCACGGACGGGCGGATGTTCCGCTCCATCAGCCAGTTGCCGGCGCCATTGAGCGCGATGATGGGCGTGCCGTCAAAATAGAGATCGCGAAGCTCGTCGAAGGTATCGACCAGCGACCAGCCACCAGCGACGATCGCGATCGGCTTGTCGGTCGGCGCGAAGACATCCAACTGCGGAAGGTGCCGGCGGATGTTTCTCCCGACATTCGCCATCAGCGTTTCATTGCTGACGTTGATGACATGCTTGCCGAAGATTATCGGGATGTTGCCTTCTGGACCGATGAACGGATTGTCGAGCGGCGGCGGCTCAACTGCTACGGCGGCGTTTGTCTCAACTGCTACGGCGGCGTTGCTCATGATACGCACCAAGCCCCGTAAAATTTCTGTAGGCGGGTGCTGCAAAACGCGAAGGGGCCTACATCAAGCCAAACTTCCGAAGGTGCGGCCGAACGATAAAACAACCCCAACCGCCAGCGACCAAAATGAAACAACAAATCGCAAATCAGGAATCGCTTGGGGCCCCACAAATGAACAAGCCACACCTCTCGTTTGTATGGCCAGATTTCATTCTCTACGGCGGCGTGTGACAAGGTACACTCCCTCTCCAAGTAAATCCCGGGCCTCGATCAGTTCACCCATCTCGGACAACTGATCGCGCCACCAGATAAATGGCATGATTGTTACGTGTAGCGTTTCGCCGATGTGCTTACCGAAGCGGTCCGGTATGAACGAAATCGAGAAGAACACCGTCTCACAGGCGTCCATGATGCACCGCACCGTCAGCATGGTGAATTCCGGCGGTATATGCTCCATCACATCGCAGCAGTAGCCATATTTCCATGGCGGGTTGCGGCTCGGCAGCGGAGCCCACAGCGTCTGCTCGATAAACGGATCGGGCACGCCCTCGACCTTCACGAAATCCAAATAGGTGACATTGACACCAAAGCGCTCGGTAAGAGCCTTGCCGCCTTCACCCTCACCACAACCGAGGTCGATCAGACAGTCGCCGGGTTGCGGATTCACCATGTCCTCAAAGATCTCGACGTAGGTACGACCGGGCGACTTACCCTTATAATCCGGCAAGGCCCAGGCCTTCTCGTACTTCGATCGCTCGTGTTCGAGCACGGACTCGTGGCTCATATATTACGCTCCATCCCAAGGTATTGCATCGCCATCACCGACCACGGTGGCGGCGTTGATCTTGGTCACGTCGACCTCATCGAAGCGGTTCTCGATCGAGAAGTGGGCGACGACCTCGCCGACCACACTGACGCTGTTCACCGTGCCGGTCGTAATCACCGCCATGTAATCGTTGGCGATCGCGTAAAAGGCATCGGCCGACAGATCGATCAGCACATTGTTCAGTCCCGCGATCGTGTCAAATGGCGACCCTGATAACGTGACCCCTGCTGTTGATTCGGTTGTGCCATCGGCCTTGTAAATTGAGATCGCCCCACTGGCCAAGTTGAACGGCACGCCCGCGGTGGTGCGGGTCGTGAACTTGAAATTCAATGTGGCGTAATTTTCCGCGTAATCACCGAGGTAACTCATGCCAGCCCTCCAGGTGTTACGAGGCCGCCGGGTCCGGCCAGGCCGCCGGGGCCGGCCAGCGCGAATGGGAAATGGCCAGGCGCCGGCATGACACTCAATGGCGCCGGATAGATCATCGGCGGATGCGCGAACACTGCCGCATTGTTGGTGACCGTCAGGACGGTGCCCTGATCGAGATCATGCAACGAACGAACAAGAGGCGCATACCAAAGCCGGTCGTTCGGAAAGAACTTCGGCGCGAAACCATTCGACAGCGCCAAGCAAACGTCGTCGGGCTGCTCGTTCGCCCAGATCGCACACTCCGACACGCGACCGTTGTAGTCCGATTCAAAAAGGACGTTCTCGCCGATGAGGATCGAATCGATACCCGAATGCGCGGTCCCAACAGGCGTTTGGGTTTCCGTTAGTTCGCCGTTGCCGATTGTTTTCTTAACACCGTTAATGAAAACAGTTGGATTGTTGGAGACAGAGCTGCGGTCATAGGTAACAACGTAGTGGAATACCGTTCCCGTTGCCGGGGTCACATCATTTACGTCCCACTTGCCGGCCGTGGTACTAAAACCATAAAAAAACTGATATCCTTGAGACGAATCATCTTGAACAATTTGGCCGCCGGTACCCCCACTTGTCAGAGCCGACGCGGTGTTAAAAATAGAAAACTCAGATCCCAAAGTTGCATCGTCCTGCTCGAAGGTGACGCATATCGTGAAGGCATCAATGTCGATACCCGCAACACCACCGTCGAGCTTGAGATTGTCGTCGGTGCCGTCGAAATCGTAGGCCATCCGAGATCAGGCCTCTTTCATCTCAATAAACAAGACCTGAGCATCCCCCGTCATATCATCGTTGGTGGTGTCCTGCGCGTCCCGCATCAACAGGATGTGGAACCACTCGCCAGCGACCACCGAATCCATCTGCGCTCCATCGGTGAACGCGATGGTGAAGTACCGGATAGCACCAACAGTCGTGGGCGAATTGATGGTAGCGTTGGAACGCGGAGCGGCGAACTGCTTAACGTCCATGTCGTCGCCGGGGGCATTGTTGGTGAATGACTTAAAGAATATTTTCCACGACATATCGCCGGTTGCCGTGGTCGACATCACGCCAACGGTACAGGTGACCCCGCCATTGGAATAATGACGCGGCATAAATCCGGAAGCCCCGAAGACTTCGTTCGACGCCGCGTCGAAGTCCCGGACCACATCCCCGTTTCTGGTATCGAGCGATGCATCGGCTCTCACGGGTAATGCCGTCAGAGTGCCGTGGTTCCCCGGCGTCGTAGTGTTGGCAGTAAAATTCTCTCCGGAGGTCCAGTCACCGACCACCCCCGTGAGATTGGAAAGCAGCATGTAGCCCGCCGCTGTGCCGCTCCAGGCGCCGGATTCCAGAGAGATGAATTCGAGGATGCCGTTTTCGTCGCTGGTATCGCCCCAGATGGTATCGCCGGGCGAAGGCTCGGTGCCGCCCGATGTGAACGCAACGAACGCCCAACCGGCGGTCAGGCTGAACTTGTCAGCGGTAAAAACAGTCAGCGTATCACCGGACGCCATCACAGAACTCCAAATCTACGGTTCACCACCGCCATCAGCAGCAAGGCCTTCTGGCGTGCGGTGAGCTCGGACCGGGCCGGCAGCGGGATCGCGGTGTTGAACGAGGCTGAATTGGCCTCGACCCAGTCATCCGCCGCATCGACCGCGGCACGAAGATCAGGCTTCAACAGGGTGCCGTAGGCCTCTTCACGGCGCATGAGTTCGGCCCAAGTGCCAAAGCGCTCGCCATCAGCTAACACAGCCATTGCCTATTTTCCTCTGCCGCTCATGGACACACGAGGCCATCCAGATCAGGCGAGCTCTCGGTGCTGCAGGTGTTTCCGCTTGCCGTGATGTGGGGCGGCGGGAAGTTACCCATCGCAATCTTCGCGGAACCCTTGGCGGTGAACCGCGTGCCGGTGATCATCCAGTCATCGGTGGTGAGGTGGATGGTCTGGCCGGTCACGAAATCAACGATGGTTTCACTGCCGTTACCGGACCAGTTGATCTGCGCCTGGCCGTTCCGTTCAATGAAGCTCTCTTCGATCACCAGGTTTTGATAACTGGACGAAAGTAGACCGGGTTCGTTGTTATCCGAGGCGACCAGGCCACGGATCAGCGTTGGGCCCTGGCACTTCTCCAAGAACACGGCGTTGGTGAGGTTGTGCGTCCACACGCAGTCATCGATCACAATATTCTCGAAGTCGATGTCCATCCAAAAACCTCTGGTGAAATTTTCGTTCGACAGGAGCCGACGCCAGATCATGTTGTGACACCGGAAGTATTTGAGCCCGGCGATATGCCAGCCTACGAAGCCAAAGGGTGATCCGCGCCAGTTATTGTGCCGTGCCGCGCAGTCCTCGGATAGCCCACCGATTATTTTGGTGCCTTCATAGCCGTTGTAACCATTGTCGGATGTCTCAACGCGCCTGACCGTCAGATTGTTCCCGACCAGCGTCGAAATCCCGGCGCCGCTATTCTCGGAGACAATCAAATTTTCCAAAAGAATGTGCTGGAAGTCGGTGATGAACACCGCGCCGACGTTCTGCACTTCACTCGCGCAGTGCTTCACATTGAGCCCGCGAATGGCGATGTGGTCGCTGTTGGTCACCCGGATCGCGGTCTGGCGCACCGTGCCCTCGACCATCTCGTTGTTCAGATTGGATGTAGCGGTTTTGATTTTGACTTCGTTCGCGCCCTCGTTGATGTAGAAGGACTCGGTAAATAACTCCCCCTCGCTGACGACCTGGGTCAGCCGATTTCCGTTGATCCAGAAGGTCTCGACGCGCTTGAGCTGTTCATCTTGCGGCAAGGAACCAGGCCAGCCCGAAGGCCAGTTGTTATTGCCGAAATTCTGGTTCCAGGCGTGGGTCCAGATATCCCCAGACTGCGACCAACCGGTGAACAGATCGGCGCCGGAAATAACTGCCCCGCCGATATGGTTCGCAACGATATCGATGCTACCAGAGGTCACGCCTGAGATAGTCACGCTTTCACGGTAGGTGTGGTCCGGCACCGTGACCCGAACATGCTTGCCGGCGTTCGCCGCAGCCACCGCCGAGGCGATCGCGCTGGCGAAACCACCGGCCATCGGCAGGGCATTAAACGTAACGTCCTTAGTGGTCGGAAGCGGCGCCGCGCCAATCGAGAGCCCGTCCATAAAACCAGGCAGCGGGCGATCGAGATCAGGCGGCGGTGCGCTACCCCCACCCGAACCGCTGGAGATTGGCCAGATTCTGCCGCTCACGGCGTCCAATGCCTTTGACGGCTACCCACGGTGATCACCTGCTTGATCAGAGTAAAACCTAATGTATAATCTTCCACCATCATGTCCAGAGACTTTAGGGAGGGGACGCCACATGACAAACCTACAATCAATTCCGCACTCCGGCGACTATATTGAGACCATGGGTACCGACTTGGAGAAGGTAGCCATGGCGATCTACTGGGGAGCCTATTTCCAACCATCGGCCATGACTTCGGTGAGGCCCAACGCGACTACCTCGAGCGGATTCTGGACTGTGGCAAACCAACAACAGACCGAGGCCGCCGCGAGGGCGATTGAACCGTTGATTCCCTATCGGGACGCCAGCAACAACGGGCCGATTGCCGAAATGAGCGACGGATCGTTTGTCCACCTGACGACATGGAACATTGCAGTGGCCGCGCTTGAAGCGGCTGGTGCAAATTAGAGCCAGCGCTTGGCCTCTACTCACGGCGTGATTTCCCAAACCTCTTGGGTATTGTCGTCGTAGGTGATCACCTGCTTGATGGCTTGCCGGCCACTGCCTGGTGGCTGCGCCTTCAGCGCGTCGATCTCGGCCTGCATTGCGTCCAGCAGCACCTGGACATCGGGATCAATCGCCATGGCTAGTTCTCCTCAAGTTGCGCGCCGCGGATCTATTTTTTTAAGATGTCCAGATAATGACTTGTTCTGACACGTAAAAACTAGCCGAGCGCACAGGTTCCTGGCAGTAACAAAGAGGGCTTTGGGCATGAAAAAACCGCCACGGGTGGGCCTGGGCGGCAGTTCTCCGAAGATGGGGCAAATGTATATGGCAAAACGGGCAAAACGGGCAAACTATTTTTCACGTTGTTCCGGCCAGGCGCTCGAGGATGATCTGGACCCCGCCTTCATACCAGTGGCGCACGGTTCGGCGGTTGGTTCCCATGGTCTCGGCGATTTGCTTCCAACTGTAGACCGGCCTCAAGCTCACCGGGTGGGTCAGCATGCGCGCCATGACGGCTTTGCGGTGGTGGGGCCGCTCGATCATGAGAAGCCAGCCCAGGACCTCGTCAAGGCGTCCTATGGCCGCTTGGTTGGCGTAGAGGGTGGTGGCGTTGCGTTCCTGGGCGATGGCTTCCTGGCGCTCCTCGACGCTGCCCTCATCGCTTTTGCCTGCCATGTCCCAGAAGTTCTGGAGGATGTCCGGCCAGGCGGCGTCGTTACCGGCCGGCATTCCGTTGACCGGCATGGGTAGCATCATCAGGGTTTTGCCGGCGTCTCCGAGGCGGCGCTTCACGGTGTCGTGAAGATCCAACCGTTGCTTGGGCGGCTTGGTCGTGGCTGGCCAGGAGACGCGGGTTTTGGTCATAGGTCAGTTCACCGGATCGTAGATCCACAGGCGGGCTATCTCGCACAGGGCCACGAACACGGCATCCTTGTCCTGCTCCAGTTTCCCGAGCTGGGCGTAGGGCACCATGTCCGGATGGGTCTTGGCCTCTGGGGAGTGAACCATGCCATGGACCCAGCCCATTTCGACGTAAGCCTGCACCCAGGAGCCGTGAAGTTCCTCGGGCGACGAGGACCGCTGCGACCCGCATTGCCGCTCGATGACCTCCAGGAACTGGGTCTTGAAGGCGTCCTCTCGCTCGGTCCATGGGACTGGGACGATGGGAGCCTTGGCGTGGATAGCGGCAAGACGGGCGGCGTCATAAACGAACTCGGCCCGGCGTTTGGTGAGGATCATTTTACGGTCCTTTCGTGGGAGTAACCGCCGGTCGGCGCGTTCGGGTCGGATCTCCACAACGTCCTGACCACCTCGCGGTAGCTACCAGTGCCGCCTTCGTAGATCCATCGCTCTTCCAGGACAGGTATTTCGTAGCGAGGGTTAGGTTTGTATCGAGGAACCATTTCAGTCTCTCTTTTTTGGGTTGGAAGGATCAAAGCAGCGACCGTCCCCGTAGCCCCCAGCGAAGGGGTACGGGCGCGCTCGGAAATTGGTGGAGTGATGCGCTTCTTCTGAGGGCCGAAGGCCCGAAGAAGGGCGCGCGCGCGCGTAGGGTTGGGTAGTGGTTGATTTTATTGGCTTTTTCGGTTGCATTGCGGCAAAAATCCAGAATTACGCCAGTAGGATGCGAAGTGCGAGGAAAAACAATATCTTAACATCTGCGCCAATTGTTTTATTCCTATGGTACTGGCGCAAAGTGCTGCAGTGCCCTGGAATTACGGTGATATATCATCGACTTAACCTTGCGCTAGTAGGTTAGGACTGGGGTTTTCCGAGCATTAGGTTTTCGAGCTCTTGGGCGGCGTTTTTGTGCATCATTCCATCCCATGAATTGGGGTCGACGTAGAGGTAGTAGGCCTGCATCGCGCGGAGATATTCGAGCGGTGATGCGGCGTCTCGGGTGGCGAGCCAGAACTCCAGGAGAGGGTCCGCGTCACGGCGTAATTGGGATGGAACGGTCATGCACTTACCTCCGCGAACATGCCGCGCAATTCTCGACCAAAAACGCCACCGGCTTGTGCCTCACGTTGCTGCATATCAGCGCCACCTTGAGCGCCTTGTCGCCCTTGAAACTGACCGGGTCTTCCATGTTAAAGCCCCCGGAACAGACGCCATCCCAGTACGTCCTAAGCCCCACGACCATGCCCTCGGTGGGCGTTTTGGTCGACCAGCTTGGCGTGATCCATTCGTTTCGCCGGGTGGTGTAATTGCGGTGCCGCCGGAGCGGGTTCGTCGCGCGCACCAGATCGCCTAGCTTTAAGTCAGTTGCCATTAAAACTTGATCTCCTCTTGCTGGGTCACCGCGACCACCTGCTTCGGCTTGCGTTGCTCATCGAGGATCTCAACCAGGCACAACCGGCCTTGGGACATCAGCTTGGTGTAAAGGTTGAGGCATTGCTCCATGGTCAAGCCAGTTCGGCCGCTCTTGCGGTTGGTGTTGTGCTTGTAGACCATAACCGGCGCGAACATCATCTTGGCTGATCCCGTAGAGATCGGTCGAGGATAGGTCTGTGCTTGGTGCAGCAGGTCGATGATGTCCAAAAACCGGGTCTCGCCATCCTTCTGGTCCTGGGTTACCGCCACGTAGATCGGCGGCGTGTCCAAGGGGTTGTCGGGGTCCAGGCTGCGCTCAAGCTCCAGGTCGCGGCCCTTGGCGGCATAATTGGCCTTGCCCCACCCCAGGATCAGCAGCGGATTTTCCAGATCCTCGGGCGAGGCAATCTCGGGGTCGATTCTCTGGGTGGTGAGGAAAACCCTCGATCTGACCATCGAATGCCAAGCTGTGCTGCCGCTGTAGAACGAGCCATCGGTCTCACCGGATTTCGAAGGATGCGAGATCAGCAGCACCGCCACGTCGCTCTCAACCGCGAGTCGCTCTAACATTCTGAGAAAGCCCGTAGTTTCTACGCGGTTATTCTCGTTCCCGGGGAAGAGTCGATTCAGCGAATCGAGAATCAGCAATTTGGCGTCGAGCTTCTCGACCTCCATCTGCATCGCGTAGAGCAGATCGGTCGGCTCGACCCATGAGGTGTAGCGATCGATCTCAACCAGATACATCTCCTGCCCCTTGAGGCTATGGAAACTCACCCGCTCCATGTCCTCCCAGGACACACCCAGGCGGTGCCGGACCGCTTTCATGCGCCGGACCCCCTCGTCCAGTGACTCCTCGCAGTAGAACCCCACCGAGCGGCCCTGGAGGCACTCGTAGCCGAGCCAGTCCACCCCGCCGGCCATGGCAATCTGGAGCTGGATCGCGATGGTGCTCTTGCCCAAGCCCCCGCTGCCCGAGAACAGGGTCACCTCGGCCCTTGGTATCCGGTAGCGCACCACCCAATCGCGCGCCGCCGGCTCGTAGCCCTGGAGCCTAGATGCGTCAACGTTGGTGTCCCGCAGCAACAGCTCCGCACCCTTGACCGGCGCCGCCACGTTGAGTTCGCCGTTGGCCTTGCCGGTCTTCCCGCGGCTGGTCTCCTCGGGGACACACGCCACCAACCCCGCGGGCGTCACCATCATGCCCTCGGGAATCGGCGCCCCGTAGCCCTCCTCCTCGGCCGGCGGCGGCTCCTCGTCTGGTGGCTTGGCGCTCACTCAGACTTCTCACAAAAGCCGCACAGCTTCGGCGCCGGCGGCCGATAAAACCCGATCGCGCCGTCGCACTCCCGGCATTTGGTCATGTAGATCTCCTGCCCCGGCGGCCCCACGCTCCGATATTTGTCGAGTTCCTCGCTCATGCCGCCGCGCCCGTGGTCGCTCTCAGAGGCACACCCCAGACGCGCAAGGCGTCCTCAACTTCCTCGACACTCACGCAGACCGCAACCAACGCCCCTGCCGCACGCAGATCCTCGTGGCAGGCCTTCTGATCAGGCGACACCACGCCGGTTTTCTTGTCCTTTAATTCAATGAAATGGGCCCGTTGTATGTAAACCAACGAGATGTCCGGCCAACCCTTGCGATAGCCCATCTTCTTGAGCCTAGCGCCGGTCACCGGGGAGCTGGCGACCGTCGGAGTGGACGACCAGACTACCGGCGGATCCAAGCCTCTGAGCGCCCACAACAGAAACTGAGCCACAGAGATCTGCAGCTCGGTCTCGGGGTGCTGGCGCCGCATTTTCAGCGGGATAAATGGCGGCTGGGTCATTCTCGCGGCCCCGGGCGCAAGGTCAGCACTACGGTGCCGCAGGCTGATCAGATGGATCATCCTTGAATGCTTCGCGGGCAACCCTATTGAAGCGTTTTTCCCATTCTATCCAGGATGGCGTAGGCGTTTCATTGGGATTCTCCATTGCTGTCGCGTAGGCTGTCAGATAGGCCGCCGACTGGCGCACCAGTTCGGGGGTAACTTCCACACCTTCTGTTTCAGCTACACTTTTGTTGAAGAGAAGGACGGCAGCGGCTGCATATTCAGGCTCCCTGGCGAACATATTCAAGCCGGTGATCAGGTTTTTGGTCTCCGCCCATTCCAGGACCCTCCGTGCTTCGAGGTCGTCCGATTCCTTCTTAACGGCGTCCTCCAGTTTCATCGTCTCGGCATCGACCTGCTCTGCCAGATCCGGCCGGGTCACGAGCAGCTTGGCCTTACGGCGGCTGGCGTTTTTGAGCTTGCCTTGCTTAATCATCGGGAAACAATCGGCGGCCGGGAACACCGGCAATTTGAAGATATCCATGAAACCAAAACCTTTCCTGGGTCCGCCACGCCACAAACTCGGCGGGATCGGTGGTGGAATTCTCATTCTCGCTGGGTTGGAAAGTTCAGCTTTAACGTCGGCCGCCGCGGCTTAGGCGGGGCTTGACCCAGCTCCGGGTCGCCCATCAGCTTGGCCGTGACATCGCCGCGCACCCGCTTCGGCGCCCGGTCGCGCTCGTCCTCGGTGGCCGGGTCGTCTAAGAAGACCATACCGTCGGGCCAGCGAGCGTCGGGTGCAACATACGGAAAGGTCTTTCTCTCCCGGGACGGCAGAATCAAGTGACTGGACCGCGCCAGGATGGCGTTGGGTGTCCGACCCAACTCGGCAGCAATATCCTTGGCTGAGACCCCTGCCCGCCACAAAACGCGCAGCCGCTCGTCGGTTTCGGCAGTCCATTGCAGATATAGCCGTTCGGCGCGCGTCATTGGGCACACCCGAACGGCAACCAGCGCCGCTGGAACTTGTGGATAGAATTCAAAACCCCGCTCCCGGCAAAGGTTGAGGTTTAAGCTGCTTTAGGTGCCTCGAAAAACCAAGAATCGCGCCACTTCATGCGCCGACGCTTCGCCGCCTCTCTGATTAGAATCATTTCCGTTTGCGTTGGGACCAGGCTCCCCTTTTTTTCCCAGCGCGACACGGTCGACTGATCGCACTGGCAAATAAGGGCAAATTCGTCCTGGGTGCTGCGGAAAATATTCTTGCGGATGTGATGTATCGGCGTCATGGCCAGCAGCATATTCGGATCGGAAATTTAGAGCAAGAACTGGTTGCTCTTCATGCAAATTAGCATATATTAAGAGGACCTGGTCGTCTGAATGCGGCCATAACCTTGGCCCGGAGATCCTCGAACAGCTTCGAAAGCCGCTTATAGCTGATGGCATGCTGGTAGCGCAGGTAAACGGCCAAGGCCGCGATCGACAGCCCGAAGGGAGAGCCCGGACAGCGGTGTCCAAAATTTCCTTGGCCAACGTAAGGGATCGCTCTAAGGCGGTCGCTACCACTATTTGACTAGTGCGCCATAGAGCTTCCGGCTATGGCGCACCTATGGCGCAGAGGGGTTTGCGCCATAATAGAAGGTGCCCTAAGGATAAATCCATGGCGCATGGGGCGCGCCATTGGCTTATTCCCTATGGCGCACCTATGGCGCAATGACGGCGCAAACGCCTCCTTCCTTGATAAGCAACTTAATTGCCGTAGCACCGCGTAGCAGAGATGCGAAAAGCTACGGTGCTCTTGTACTCGGCCTCGGTCTTCTCGATGACACCGATGCTCACGAGACGGTAGAACACCTGCCGCACCGTCATCGGGGTATCGTCGGTCGCCAACAACCTCTTGATCGCGGTCTTGATGAACTCTATCTCGACCTTGGAACGGCGGCCGCGGCGTTTTATCGGGCTAGCCCCATAAGAGGTGGCTTGGGGATCGAGATGGTCGATCATCACATCCATGATCTGATCGATCACGTCCTGGGGGGGGTGCGCGTTCAAGACGCGCCCCCAAGCCCAGCATGGGTGTAGCCCGGGCCGCTGTAGTTAGGCCGCCAATAAAGGGGATACTCGCCGCGCGGCTTCTCGATCGCCGCGGTGCTCTGACTGTTGATTTTTCGGGGAGCGGATGCTAATAAAGGAAAGTTGCTGCCCAGCAATTTCCCAGTCTTACCGCGCGCCCCTGGCCTTCCTGGCCGGGGGTGTTGCATTTTTGAGCCCTCCCGTCATGCCAGAAGAGACTTGGCAAACGAGAGAGCGGTAACACCGACCACGGCCAGAATGGCAATAGCCGCCGCGTAGACCCGGCGGGGGCGCGATTCGATGTAGCCCTTGATCTCGGCCAGCAGCATATTCGGATCGGAAATTTAGAGCAAGAACTGGTTGCTCTTCATGCAAATTAGCATATATTAAGAGGACCTGGTCGTCTGAATGCGGCCATAACCTTGGCCCGGCCGGCCACTGTATCCCCCGGTCGGTCGGGTCCTCTCTGAGGAGACAGCCTCATGACCCACCACCACAAACGCCATTCGACACAAGTTCCCAGCACTTGCCGCTTCTGCAGCGACGTCATTTGGTCGGGCTGTGGCGTGAAGTACGGCGTGCGGCACTATGCCCACTTCGCCTGCTATCTCGACGCCGGCAAGAAGCTCGATAACCTGCGCAGATGGCAGATTGAGCGGTTTCCTTGGAAACTGCTCCGGGATCGCGGCCTGCTCGCGCCGCTGAACAAACCACAATCTAGGAGGCGACCATGACCCAGCTCGACGCGAGCGCCCGAAATATCACCGTCGCGGCCTTAGCCCTAACCGAGGCCATTGACAGAGGAGAACACCCGACCCGTGTCGGCGACTACATCCGCGACGTTGAGCGCTGGTGCCAGCACGCCCACGGGAACCTCGCCACTTGGTCGCGCGAGGTCCGCTATTCTGGCTGGCTGTCTCCGGCCAGGGACGAGAGGTAACGCATGCGTGATCCTTTCGTCGGAGCCCGGTCCCCGTACCCGCGTCGGCCGGGCTCTAATGAGACGGGTTACACCAACCAGAGGAGACAGAAAATGGATAGACACGAATGGGCAGAGATCGTCGGCGACAAAGGCACCGTCGCGGACGACCTGCGCTGGTCGCTATTCCACGCCGAGCGGTGTGTCACATCGTTAGTCCGGGATGAGAGCGCAGACTACGAACTGGAGAAGTGCTTTGTCCAACAGGCCCACGACGCTCGAATCGCCCTGGCTGCGATCTGGAAAAGCTGGGAGTACTGGCGAGATCGAGCAGAGGAAGCAGACCATCTTTGAACCATAGGAGACAGTCATGGGTTACACACATTATTGGCGGCAGACGCGGGATCTCAGCCGGGCCGAATGGGCAGCTCTGACCCACCAGGTGAAAGAGGTGTTGGCCGAGGTGGAGGTGCCTTTGGCCCTCGGGTACGAAAGCGAAGAAGCCCCCCTGATCGACGGCGAAACCATCTGGTTCAACGGCATCGGCGAAGATGGTCACGAGACCTTCGTGCTGACCCGCAAGCGCCGGGCGATCGAGCCCTGGGAGAGCGACCAGAAGAACCCGTTCGAGTTCTGCAAGACGGCGGGGAAGCCCTACGATCTCGCGGTCTGCGCGGTCCTCACGATCGCGGCGAGCCTGGATGCGAAAGCCTATTTCGTGTCCTCGGATGGCGAGCCCGAGGATTGGGAGCCGGCCGTCGAGCTGCTCACCCGCCTCGACGGGATCTTTCCGAACCCGATTTTGCAGTAGGAGACTGACATGAGCGACAACCATCGCGAAGATTATGCCAAAGAAGCGCTCAAAGAGGGCCGCCACGCGGCTCGCAGCGCGCTGGGCGACAATCCGCATGACCCGGGCACCTTCGAGCATCGGGTCTGGGAACAGGGCCACAGCGGCGCCGCAGCGGCAGGCAAGCAGCAAGCGCAACTCGACAAGATCACCGGGCCGTTGAATTGGGAGATCGCCTTGACCCAGGCAAATTCGCAATCAGGGGTAGACGACTATTTGGAGAAGGAAGAATGAGCGCACGCTACAGCATAGAAGCAGTGGAAGAACGCGCGCACCTCGATGAAACC
>SDBT01007728.1_pt1 | contig 17650 bp, 13 predicted proteins | sample 2277101 | NCBI WGS metagenome assembly SDBT01 (sample SAMN10404973, study PRJNA504765) | marine sediment metagenome | isolation source: marine sediment core GS10_PC15, 103 cmbsf | place: Arctic Ocean: Southern Knipovich Ridge | collected 2010 | reverse complement strand
TCGACTGGTCGGCTGCTTGTGCCTCCAGGCCTGTGCTCTCCTCTCGCAGATCTTCGGTGGCGGGCTCCAGTCCCTTCAGTTCGTAGTCCCATCGGCCCTCGTTCATCCCTTCACACCACGCGTCCGCCACGTCCTTGCAGGTGACGTTCCCCAGGAAGTCGCCGACGCGATCCATGCTGCCGTCTTGAGGGTCACCCCAATGGCGCCGGATCCGCCTCTCCAGGATCTTCCGGGGAAGATCAACCCATTCGCCGGCCTGGAAGACGCGATTCCAGCGGATGTGTCGGAAGCGAGTAGCCAACTGGGTCCGGTCAGCGAACTGCGCCACGGCCGCAATGTCAGTCCTGAGGAAGGCCTTCAGACGAATGTGGGTGAAGGACTGAGAGAAGCTCTGGAGTAGATGGCAGAACTCCTCGATCAATAGAGCGCTGCGCCGCTGCGATGAGAGGTCTACAACATGCTCCAGGTTGTCGACGAGCAAGACCATCCGGAGCCGGCGAGCCGCTGATGTGTTCGATTCACCGGCCGGTGGAGTGCGTTCGGCTTCCCCCGCCTCTGACTCGTTTCCCGTGCCGCGGAAGTAGGCCTCGACCTTCTTGATCCAGCCAGTCACCGCGGCCTTCAGTCTACCTTCCGGGACCGCCCACTGCCAGGAGCGACGCGCTCCGGCCCGAAGGGATGCTCCGTCCTTACTTCCGGCCTCAGCAAGGTAACCGTCTATCTCTCGGAGGATCTCCGCAGGATCCTCCGTGGCGGAGAAGAAGCTGAGATGGAGGCCCTTGAACTGGATCTTCTCGACGACCCAGGACAGGCCCAGCGTGCCGCGCAGGAACTCCGTCACGCCGAGAGCAGTCCCTGCCTTTCTCAGAAGCTGCATGACGAGAGGGAATGGTTTCCTGCTGCCGGTCACCCCTGCCGCAACCATCCGTCCTACCAGACTGCTGCTGCAGACGGTATAGCAGAAGAGACGGTGCAGGGGCGCCACGATCCACGGCAAAGCGACGAAGAGCAGAAGGCAAGACCCCAGGAGAAGCCAAGTCCCGGTTAGCACGTGTTTGCAGAGGCGTGGGTCGTCCCAGAGCCAGGAAGCCCCGACAGCAGTGCGAAGCACGGCCCCCAGGCCGATGGAGTGCCAGTGGTCAACACGCACGTAGTGGGTCTGCTCCTGCTCTTGGAGGCCCTTCAGTGCCACGCGTGCGAGGACCTTGAGCCATTCAGCCCTGAGAGGGCTGGTACAGACCTCCCCGCGCGGCTCTGAAGCGGCGCCTTCCATCGCTTCCCGCGCCGCCCCCTCCAGACGGGCCTTCTCAATATCCAGCTCTGTGCTTCTGAGGTCCAGGCCGACCACGAGGACCTCGTCCTGCGGGGAGCCACACTGATCTGATGCTCGTACGGCCAGCCTTCTCTCAGGGGCTCTACGCCATGCGCGCTGCCAGAGGCGTCGCAGTCCGTCGCGAAAGGACACCTTCCACCCACATTCGACCGAGACGTTCGCGGAGGGGGCCGCGTTCTCCACCCAGCGTTTGGGGAACACGCTCGGGAAGTCCGTGAGCGCCCGGAAGAGGTACGACTTGCCCGACCCCTTGACGCCTAGCGCCAAGTCGATTTCGTCCCGCAGGAGTTCCAGCACGCACTTATGCGGGACTAGAACCGCCCTCACGTATTTCTCGCCCAAACGGAATTCCTCTACGGCGCTGACGTGGCCGAACGGCGATCTCCCTGGGCTCATGCCGGGACCCCTTCCCTGGAAGTCTCAGGCAATGGCAGGGAACCCGCCAGCAGAGCGTAGATCGCACCCGCTGCAGGCGACTCGTAGTACACGGGGGTCGAGCGCCGACGGAACCACGGCATGGGCCGGCGGGTCAAGCCAGCGGGAACCGGCGAAGGCACTAGATCGGGCGAAGCCCGGTCAAGGCCCAGCACACGAGCCAACACTGCGCCCTGCCCGGCACTGAGGGGTTCGGGAGCTGCATTGCGCATGGTCTCCGCCACACGACCGACCAGCATCGTGCGGGTACCTGGAGCCCAGTCGACCGAACTGCCAGCTAGAGCCATGCTGAAGGAGGTAAGGAGCGTAAGTTCGGTCCGGTAGTACGAGGGGCGGACCGGGTGCTCGCGGGCAGCGATGGCCCGGCCAAGGCGGTCACGTACACGCGCCAGCACCGGGTGGCGGATCCCGAGGAGAGACGAACACAGGAGCATGTTGGCATTGACGGTCAGGTCGGGGCTGCTCCGCCTTCCGCCGAAGTACGTGCAGACAAGATCGTCTTCAATGGGCAGTTTCTCAAGGTGTTCGAGGGCGTGACCGGCGACTACTGCCAGGCCGTAGTGGCTCTTCAGGCCCGCCAGAGCGAAGAACGTGTCGTCCAGGTCGGGCGGGAAACCACTACTGGCTCCGAAGAAGCTCCAAGTCCAGTCGGGACGTCGTTCTCTGTCGAGGAACTCGGCAGCCACCGCAACCAGTCGGGCGACCCGTGCATCGGCCACGTGTCCCAGTAGCGCACAAAGCACTGCCGACGTGAACACCGTCTTCACGTACTTGGGCCGAACCGTGGTCGGCGCACTATCCCAGAAGAGAGGGATCTCGCCACTGGGCAGTTGGAAAGAGCACAAGCAATCGAGCGGCGCGGACTGGGAACGGGGGCAAGCCGGCTGCGCCTGGACCTCAGGTGCTCCTGGCGAAGCGCCAGCCGGAACGTAGGTTGCGCCCTCGCTCACCACGGACATGGCGACCCTTCCCAGACATGCAAGCCGAGACGACGGCGACCCCGGAGGCAACCGACCTGCGCGGATCACGAGTCACTGCCTGGCCCCGATTGCCACGCAATGCCTAGCTTCAGACCCATGTGCGCATTCTACCGCCGGTGCTGAGCAACCACAAGGCGTGTCGGTTGCCAGTAAGGTCGGGAGGGGCGGTCGAATGAGTGAGCGCCTCGGGATCCCGGACGGAGTAAGGAAGGAACGGGCCTGGCATGCGGGAAAGGCTCGGGGCCCTCCCGGCCCCGCACCCAGTGGGCTGCCCTTCCGGAAAGGTGTATTTCCGGAACCCCGGACCTATGGGCGGGCGCTCGCGGGGCCTCGCACAGAGATAGTGGTAAGGGCCCTCTGTTCTCGCCCCACTTCCCGCCAGCAGCCCCCAGCCGTTCCGTCCCCTCCTGGCGTGCGCATCCTCCTTCTTCTGTCTTGGTCCGCCATGGGTCCAGCTGATGATGGTGCTCGCCACGAGGACGATGATCACTGCAAGGAGAATGACGAGAAGCCCGGCGAGCGGAAGGCCCAGGATGTAGGCCAGCACCTTGGCGGCCCTCGGCCAGAGCAGGATGCCGAACAGCGCGAAGGCCGCGCAACCGACCGCAAAGGAACGAATGAGATCGGCCCAGTCGCTCCATTCGTCAGACCGCCTGTCTCGTCTGTGTGCCACCAGGGTCTCCACGTCAGCCCGATCAGTGCGCATGACCAGAACGGCACCGGCAGGTTCCTTCGCCACTACCTTCTGCTGAGCAACGTCCCTTCCCAGGCTGACACCTCGTATCCTGCTCCCCCTGGGCACGACCTGCGCGTCTGCCCTGGGCCAGTTCCCCTAGGGCCCGCTGTCGAGCCAGGCGTCCATGTCGTCTTTCGCGCCCTCGTAGCCGCCGTCGGCAAGTCTGTGGGTGAATGCGGCGTAGAGGGAAGGCGAGAGCACCTGCACCGACACCCCCTCCGGTAGGTCTTCGGCTTCCGTCACCTGGACGCCGACCATGACGGTGACGTCCTCCCACTCGTACTCGCCAGAGGGATGCATGTGCAGCTCGTAGCCCACTCCCTCGACCTTGTTGCCGATCAGGTCCTCGGCAGCCATGAAGCGCTCCCACAGCGCACTGACATCCGGTCCTTTCTCGGCGATGCCCACGATCACCATCTCGCCCACATCGACAAGCTTAGGTTCCATCGGCTGGCTCCTTCAGTGATCCGGCTAGTGCTCAGAATCCGTCGGCAGACCAAGAGCCGACTTGCCCCGGAATCGTGCCAATCGCCAGGCCGACCTTGCCCGAGGCGACAGGAAGACGGGAGACGAACGGATTCTACGTGTGGGGGGTAGGATGGTCAACACAGGTTCCGGGGCGATTCCACGCCACCGTGTCAGGCCGAATCGTGCTCTGGAAGGCCGACGATCCTGGCGGAATGTGCCCGTTGGTCGCATGGCTTGGGCGCACTTGGGGCTCGTGCGGCAACGGGCACGAACTGCGGTTGCTCTCAGACTTACGGAGCTGCGTTCTACGGCCATCTTCTCGCGTACGCCCCAAGGCACGTACCGGCTGCGCAACGTACAGCAGAACGTACGACAGATCCCCCTACGGTACGCCTAGGACGCCGGAGTGACGAAGGGCTGCGGCAGGGCTCAGGACGTTCGGGTCGTACCCTACGCAGAATTCAGACGAGGGTCCAACCACCAGCCCACACCTCTCCCCAACAAACCGATGATCCTGGCGAGATGTGCCCGTGGTTCGCATGACCTGGACGCACTTGGGGCTGGTGCGGCGAGAGGGCTTCGGTGCTTGCCCTCAGACGTACGGGGCTGTCCCCTTCGGTGGCCCCCTTCGGGATCGCCAAGGGGTCTTGACGCCCCGCCAACTAGCCTATATAGTCGCCGGGACCATGACGCGCGCGAGCCAGGGCGTTCCTGGACCACGAACTCGGGCCGGCCAATCGCCCGTACAGCCAGCCTTCCTCTGGGTACCCTCAGCATGGGGCGAGTGCTCGGCAAGTCGATTCTTGGGTTGCCATTTCTCTGTATCCATCTCCCGTATCGTAGAGAGTAGGTCTCTCATGCCTGTTCCAGCGGTTCACGCGTCCTCTGGCGCTCGTGCTCAGCGGCATGGCGTCACGCTAGTGGAGCTCTTGGTGGTCATTCCCATCATCGGCATTCTGATCGCCCTGTTAGTCCCGGCCGTGCAGGCCGCTCGCCCAGAAGGGCGTCAGGTGCTCTATAGGGTCGCGCCGGGTTCCAGGGCCACCGAACACAACTCGTCGGAGGTGCCCGTTGGTCCCTCGGCCAAGCCCGGAGCTTCGAGCCCGTCCGGATCGGAGGATACGCAGGCGAGCGTGACAGTCTGCACATGGCGCGCAAACAAGAAGGCGGCATTCACCTTCAGCGTTGACGACGGCATCCCCCCACCCACGCCCATCATGGCCAGGGTCTTCAACGAGAACAACGTGAAGGCCACCTGGTACCCGCTGGTCAGAGACTGGACGAACTGGAAGATGTGGGCAGAACACGTCAAGACCGGACATGAGGTAGGCTCGCACACCAGGACACATCCCCGATTGAGGGAATGCAGCGACGCCCAGAAGATGGTCGAGATCGTCGAGTCCAAGACCATTATGGAGAGGGAAATCCGCAAGTATGTGCCGGAGTACCAATGCCTGACGTTCTGCATCCCCCTGGGCTTCGCTGATGTTGACGAGGCTTCCCTGGAGATCATCAAGGAGCACTACATCGCTGCCAAGCGCGCCCGCTCGGGCATCAGTTCAGTATCGCCGGAACTGAACGGTTTCGGCGGTAGGGGGGCCCGGACAGCCACGCCGCTGGCCGAGTACAACGGCTGGGTCGATGAGCTACTCACGACCGGTGGCTGGCTGGTGGAGACCTATCACGGGATAGAGGGAGTGGGCGGTTGGGAAGCGACGCCGCTCGAGGTATTCGAGGAGCATGTCAAGTATGCGGCGAGCAAGCGCGACGAGATGTGGATCGACACCGTAGCCGAGATCGCCAGGTACATTCGGGAGCGGGACAGCGCTTCGGTGGAGATCGCCACGGATAGCGCGGAAGAACTGGTCATCAATCTCACTGACGAGATGGATGACGCCGTTTTCGATGCTCCCCTGACTCTCAGGATACTGACCCGTCCGGGGTGGGAGTCGCCGCTCACTGTCACACAGAAGGGACGCGAAGCACGCGTTGAGCTGATCAAAGAAGGCGGTCAGTCATGCGCGTACATCGAGGCTGTCCCGGACCAGGGGCAGATCGTCATTAGGCCTGCTGGGGAATAGGGCGCGATAGCTGGGGACAGACCCGACCGGCATGAAGACAACGCATTGGTCGTGAGTCGCGAAGGTGCTGGATGGCCACTGAAGGATGTTCCAGTCGTACGTTCCGAAGGTGCTGCGGATCAAGAGCTCAGCAACCCCGATCAGGATTCAGACTAAGCCCCACAACCACCAACCCACATCTCACCCCAACAAGCCGATGATCCTGGCGAAGTGTGCCCGTTGGTCGCGGGTGGTGGGCGCGACGTGTGGGCTGATGCGGCGACAGAACCGTTGGCCTTTGCTCTCAGACGTACGGAGCTGTCCCCTACGGCCATCTTCCCGTTAACGCCCCAAGGCACGTACAGACAGCGCAATGTACAGCAGAGCGTACGACAGGCCCTCCTACGGTACGCCTGGGATGCCAGAGCGAGGAGAGTGCTGCGATTGGGCCCAGGACGTTCGGGTCGTACGTCGCGAAGGTGCTGCGGGTCAAGGCAAGTGGGCCCAAATGGCTGGCCGACATGCTGACCGACGAGATATGGCAGCTACGGGAGAAGGCCAGGACGAGATGGCGGCGAGGGAATGAACCGTGGCGGAAGAAGCGGAGTGTTGGGGGGGTGTCGATGGAGCAGGTACTGGCTGTGATCAGTGGGCTACAGGGGCGATAGCTGGGTTCCTTGGCAGAATGTGGCCTTGGGAAGCGGACGTTGGCCGAACAGAGGATACTGAGGCCGAACATGACGACAGGAAACACCAGGAAACGCTTCATAGCCCCCCCCGAGTAGCGCGCCACACGCGATACCTACCACATGGCCCCAGGGGACGCAACACCGGGACCCCCGCAGTCAGGTCGGCCCGATATCCTGTCGTCAGTAGGCACTCACTGCCGGACATGGCGTTGGCTAGGCTCAGCGGCTGTTGAGCCCCCACTGCTCCACGCGCGGCGCTTTGGCAAGGAGTATCAGGAGGACGGGGAAGGAGGCGAGGCACAGAAGCAGGTACGCCTTCGCGAGGACGACGCCCACGGCCAGTGCCGATGACCAGGTCCAGTCCACTTCTCCACTCCCGCCTTCTGCCGCCGAGAGTATACCACGGGCGAGACGGGAGCGCGGGAACCCAGAGCCCAAGTCTCACCCCAACAAGCCGATGATCCTGGCGAAGTGTGCCCGTGGTTCGCATGGCTTGGGCGCATTGGGACCAGTGCGGCGACAGAACCGTAGGGCTATGCTCTCAGGCGTACGGAACTGCGCTCTGCGGCCATCTTCTCGCGTACGGCCTAATGTGCGTACCAGGGGCGCATTGTACAGCAGAGCGTACGACAGACCCCTCCACGGTACACCTGGGATGCCGAAGTGAGGGAAGTGCTGCGATGGTGCTCAGGATGCTTGGGTCGTACGTCGCGAAGGTGCTGATGGACGAGATACTGCGGCAAAGAAAAGAGGCCAGGACGCGTTGGAGGCCGGGGAGTGAACGGTGGCGGAAGCCACTCGAAGAGCGCCACCCCGTGATGCAGTGGTACGACAGCATGTGTCGCTTCCAGCAGGAGCAGACGCCAGGGCCTGACGGCATCTACGGTTCGGTGCCGAACGGCGCCATGAGAGCGTACCTCCTGTTGGCGTATGACCTATACATACTGAAGCACCACTCCGCCCTGCAGCAAGAGGTAGTTCGACGCCTGAAGCACGTCGACCAGTTCCAGGGGGCGCGACATGAGCTGTTTGTCGCTGCTACGTGCATCCGCGCCGGGTTTGGCATCGAGTTTGAGGACGAATCAGATGGCACTCGGACACACCCGGAGTTCACAGCCAGTCACATCCAGACTGGCCAACAGGTCTCTGTAGAGGCCAAGAGCCGCCACCGGGCTGGCGTGCTGGGACAGCCGGGCGAGGCGAAGAACCCGGCGGCTATGCGAGTGAGAATCGGCGGCATACTCAACAGCGCTTTCAGGAAGGAAGTGCACCATCCATACGTAGTGTTTGTCGAGCTCAACCTTCCCCCGACGCAGGGATCTGTCTTTGAGAAGCCGTGGCTTCGCAAGGTCGTCGACGGGATCGAACGCGCCGGTGCTGGCGACGACACTAGGGATCCGTTCAACCTGATCGTCGTCACGAACCACGCGGACCATTACGTCAAAGGCAGCACTCCTGCCCCGGCGCACGAAGCGCTCTGTGTGTTCGGCCGCAATCCCGTCCATCCGTGCAAACACCCTGAGCTGCTCACGGCCCTATGGGGTGCGGCGGAGCAACACGGGACCATCCCGAACGAGTTCGACGAATGAGACGCAGCTAGGTGGGCGGAGCGACTTCCAGGGACACAGACACCTTGACGGCGGGTCGCTCTGAGCTGCCGTCGGCCTGTGCACATCTGACAAGGGCCATCACGAATCTGCGCTTCTCCTCCACGGAGCCCTCTGTGAGGACCTCGTCGAAGCACTCCATACTGGCTGTGATCAGTGGGTTCCGCCGACGGTAGTCGGACTGCTGAGCGAAATGTGGCCTTGGGAAGCGGACGTTATTGGTGAAAGGTGCCCGAAACGGGCACTTGGTCCGCGCTTTCGGGGCTCCATGGGCCGAATCTCGCTCTGGAAGGCGGATGATCCTGTCTATTCGCTGGGTTCCACTGCGCCCTGTTCGACGGTCTCCAGGGCCGTCATATTCAGCTTCATCACCGAAGCGAAATCGCCGCCATCGGGCGTGTCGGCACAGGGATCGAAGACAACGCTCTTGATGCCCAGCCCAGTCAGCTTCGCTCTGATGTCAGATGACGGCTCGCCCTCCCAGATCATCCACTTGGTCGGATGCGAGCGCAGGAGCGTGGTCAACTCCTGCCACATGGCATCCGAAGGCATCTCGTCTGGCTCCCAGTGGACGCTAAGGCCATTGATCCCGTATCGATCCGCGAAGTACTGGTAGACAGGATGTGAGAACACGACGGGCACGCTCGGCGCCCTGTTCACGATCTCCTTGATTCTCGCGTCCATGGCTTGCAGTTCCGTCGCCAGTTCCTCGAACTGTGCCTCGAACTGGCCTCTATGCTCGGGCCACCGCGTGCAGAACGCATCCCTGATCGCCCGCGCCTGCTCGAGGGCCAAGGCCAGATCCAGCCATATCGTGAAGGCAATTGCCGAGTGTTCGTGTTTCCCATCAGGGCCATGACTGTGCGTTGTCGCGCCCTCCTGGGCAATGAAGTGCTCCTTGAGGCCCTCGGATGTGTCCACGAGCCGTGACGTGGGAAGGGATACGTTCTTGAGCCAGGATTCGTAGGATGCGCCGTTGAGCACAACCAGATCCGCCTGCTGCAGGGCCAGGACATCTTCCGGTGCCGGCTTCCAGAAGGCGGGATCCTCGCCTGCAGGCACCGGCAAGCGGACGTCGACAAGCGGCGCGGAGATCCTCTCAGCGAAGTACTGCAACGGGTAGTTCGATGCGTACACCAGCGGCCGGCCAGGGTCCCCTGACCGACCTACCCCCTCCTCTTCCTCTTCTCCGAGAGACGCGACGAAGAGGATCGTCAACGCGGCCAACAGGATCAACAGCCCCACTCCCCAATGCCGCATCTCCACGGACCTCTCTTTGCCTCACGAACCAACGAAACGGACCAGCAGATCGCCGAAGCGGCTCACGCCAATGGTTAGGGCTCCCGCAATCGCAATCCCGCCGAACACTACGAGCAGGATCTCAGACGCAAGCATGGCGGTCAGCCGCCGAGACGAGCCGCCAATCTTGCGGATGGTCTCTATCTCGCGGCGCCGCAGGCGAATCGACAGCAGAAACACCAGCGCTGCCGTCATCAGGGTCGCCACGCCCACGCCAATGCTCCCCAGAACGACGTAGTCGCGCACGGAGAACATGGTCTCCAGTACCTCACTGACCACGTCGGAGGGAACGAGCATCTGCACGGCAGTAGCCTCTCCCTCGTATCGCCCCCGTAGAAGAATGCCCGATTTGCGGTCGGCCGGTACTGCGAGGATAGCATCCACAGGGAAGCCGTCAGGATCGCCATGGAAGTGGAACGAGTCCATGTTCTGCTGAGTGATCTCGGTATAGGACAGGACCGTGGCATTAGCCACGACATTGCCGTCTTCTCGCTCGAGCACCCCCTTGTCGCCTTCTTGCGCCGCGTTCACGTTGTCGTGGCCATGTGCCAGGCCCGAGATGATCCACGTCGTCTTGATATCCACAAACACCGCTTCGTCATCGGCTGTGCCCGTTGGCTTCAGCACGCCGACCACGGGCATCTTCAGGGGGAACGCGCCTGCCACATCAAATGCGCTGCCGGCCGATGATAGCACATGCTCCCCCACGCCCACGCCCAGAACGCGTGCCGCCTCAGCGCCCAGAACACACTCGCCTAGCAGGCCGAACCACCGGCCTCCTGCAACGGCCAGACCGCGGAAGTCGGCGTAGTCCACTGTGGTCCCGACAATCCGGTGTTTCCTGACTGTGTAGCGCAGCCGAAGCGGAATCCCGATAGCCAGGCCGGTCCTGCTGACCCGCTGCACCTCCCTGAACTCGCACGATGTCAGGTTCGGCGGCCTGAAGTAGAGCGCACTCAGTGTCAGATCCACGGCGCTCCCCTTGGCCCCGATCAGCAATGGCGTGGACTCCGCGCGCGCCGTCAGCGTCCGGGCTCCCTGCTCGACCACCACATGGAGCCCGGCGGGCAGGAAGAGAACGAGGCTGATGGCCGATACCAGCAACGCGGTCTTGCCCCAGTGGAAGCGGACATAGCGCCATGCCATATAGAGGACGTCGTTCATGCTGAGAACACTTTCACGTCAACCGTTCGGTCGAACCGACCAACTAGCTCACGATCATGGGTCACCACAACCAGGGGCGCCTTTGTCTCGTCAGAATAGCGCCAGAGAGTATCCATGATGTGATCACGGTTGTCCGGGTCCAGGTTGCCGGTCGGCTCGTCGCCAAGGAGGATTGCCGGCCTCGTCACCAATGCACGGCAGACCGCGATGCGCTGTCGTTCGCCCTGCGACAGGTGGCGCGGATACCGCCGCTGCTTGCCGTCCAGTCCGACTTCCCTCACCAGGCCTTCTGCACGCTCCCGCGCCTCATCATCCAACACAAGTACAGGACTGACCCTGTAGGGCAGAAGCACGTTGTCGATCACGTCGAGGTACTCAAGCAGCTCAAACTCCTGGAACACCATGCCAATCCGCAGTGCCCGGTAATCCTGCCTGTCCTCGCGGTCGAGTGCGGAGACCTCTGTGCCGTCCACCGCAATCCGACCGGCGGATGGCACAAGGACCCCTGCCAGCAGGTGCAGCAGCGTGGTCTTGCCGCCGCCACTGGGCCCGATCACGGCAGCCCTTTCGCCAGCCGCAATGCGCAGTTGCGGTATGTCGATACGGAACCCGCCGACCTTGTAGCCAAAGGTCACACTGTCGACTTCGATCATGATCTCGTCCACGACACGATCTCACGCTCCTCACTCAGTAGCTCGAGGTCGTCGATCTTCCAGCGATCGTCTTCCACCCGGATGGTCAGTGTACCCACGTATACGTTCTGACGATCGTGTATGTGCTGCCAGTGTCTCACCCTTGCTGTCACGACCCACTTGCAGGGATACGTGAAGGATCCGTCGCCCGAATCGAGAGCGTTCGGGGCCCCCACCGACATCACACTGACATCCCTCACCGTTACCTCTGCGCCTTTGCGGGTCCCGGCCGTCAGCCGCCGGCGACTATCCAGATACACCCCCGGCACGAGGTCCTCTGAGAGATTCTGGGCGAGGCGGTCGAAAGCGGCACCCTCGTCAGGCAGGTTGAACGCCAGGTAGGTGTCGTTGAGCAACATGGCCATGATGGGTCGTGCCTCTGCCGCGGTAGGCGCCCGTGGTGTGTAGAAGGGATTGCGCACACGGACCGCGGCTACGGGAACAGCGAACAGCGCGGCCAACACAAGTCCCCAATGCGTCGGCATCGCCCTTCTTGCGACCGAGGGCTGGAATCGACGTCTGCGCGGCCACACCAGCAGGGCGGCGAGCGCGAGGACTATCGTCAACACAGGCAACCGAACCAAGCCCATAGTCGCCTCGACCGCAACGTCTCCCGCCATCCAGTCCCTGTACTCCGAGAAACGCCACAGTACCGCCAGCAAGGCAGTGGCGAGACCGAACAACCGAACTGCAGCGCCGTCCGAGTCGCGCCGCCGGGCATGGTGGTGAGCCACCAGGAACAGGAAGGTGAGCAATGCGATCATCGCCGTGGCGTGAGCCACAGGGAGTGCCACACTCCCGCCCAGCACATCGCCAGCATAAGCACCGTGGTAGAGGGAAGTAGCCGCCACAGGGACCAGGACCGCCCATGCCGGCAAGCGCACAGGCCAGACAAGCAAGAGCCCAACAAGGGCGAGGGAACCATGGACCGCCAGTGTCGTCTGCGGCAGGGGAATGCCGCGCAGGCCCAGGACCGTCCCCGCGATGGCCATGCATCCCGCCACCCCCGGAAGGAAAGAGCGGAGTGCGGGCGACTGAGCACCGCACCATGCTCCTAGAGCGATCGCCGCAAGCAGGGCCGCGAGCGGTACGGTCGGCGTCACGCCATCAACGAAGATCCAAGCAGTACATTGGTAGAGCCCGATCGCACATGCGGCGACACCCCCGAGGTAGACAAACCAGAATCGGAGGCGTTCCCGGATGCCCTCACGAGAACCGGCGACGACTGCATGAAGCTGGCTGGCGCAAAGGATCACGATAGCAAGCCCGGCCATGGTTCCCAGCGCCGAGAAGAGGAACGCCAGGTGCTGCCCGCTCCGAGACAGCACCATCTCAACGGGCAGTCCGGCGCCGCCATAGAGGACCCCCGTGAGCGCCATGAGAACGAGGAACGTCCGCCATCCGGCATGCGGCGCCGAGACCCTTCCTCGAACGATACTCAAGGCAACCGCAAGTCCCATCGCGGCGGCGAGCATCCCGGGCAGGAACGAAGAGACGCCAATCCAGTTCTCCGTCCTCAGCCATTGGCCAAGCGCCAACGCCATGGCAAAGGCGCCGGCCGAAGCGAAGAGACCAGGCAGACGCGCGCCGAGGAAGACACACAGCAGGAGCAGTACTGCGAGCTCCGGATGCCGCAACACCTGTCCCGCCGCCGCCCCCCCAACGTCAGCCGCCATGCTTTGCATCGTCGGCGACGGTGGAATCAGGAAGTACGCCTGGGTAGGGCGCAGCTGACCCACGTACTTCCGGCCATCCAGCGTCTCAAGGGTCAACTGCACGTCCAGCGATGTGCCAAGCAGGCCGTGGACGCCAATCGCCGTGCCGACCAGATCGCTCGGGTCACACGTCATCGCCCACGTGCGAACGACCCTTCGACTGTCGCCCTGTCCCTCGGCGTCTCCCTCAACCACACAGATGTCAGGAAGTACGGGGCGAGCCCTCAGGACACGCCCCTGGATGACGGGTAGCGTGAGCTCAACGGTGAACCGGGAGGGCGATATCTCCTTGATCGTAAGCGTGAAAGGGTTCGCGAGATCAGCCAGGGCGCTGGACCCGAACGCCAGGAGAAGGGCCACCCCTGCCACGATGCGCTTCATGGTGCGGGGCTCCCTTGGCCGTCGTCCCCTTCCATCAACGCGTTCACGCCCTTGCTGTAGACGATCTGGTAGCGGGGCAGGATCTCCGCATAGAGCTGATCCTCGGCCGCCTTGCTACCCTCGTACTGCATATCCCTCGCAACGCGATCCCTCACCTCGGTCCACTCCGGAATCCGCGATTCCTCGCGGCGGGTGATCTTCACAAGGTGCAGCCCGAACGCTGATTCGACGGGTCCTTCCCATCGCCCGACTGCCAGCGACATGACGGCGTCCCGGAACGCAGTCCCAAACGTCCGAGCGAGCTCATCTTCCGACATGTCTTTCGCGACATTGGGCAACATGAGCGCATCTCCCAGCTCGGCAAGCTCCTCCGGCCCGGGGTCCTCTTCGCGCAATTCGGCAAGGAGCTCCGTCGCATCCGTCCCGATGCGCTCGCCACGCTTGTCCGGGCTGACATACACTTGCATCAGGCTGAACGAAGCGGGCATTCGGTAGCGCTCGGTCCGCAGTTCGAAGTAGGCCCTCAGTTCCGCGTCGGTCGGTTCGGCAGCCTGGGCCTGCGCGGTGCCCAGCATGGTGATCTTGCGCACCAACGACATCTTGACGACCGGGTCGTTACGGTCGAGTCCCCGTGCGAGCGCCTCGCGATAGAACACCTCGTCGCGAACGTAGCGGTCGAACGCCTTGCGCAGTTCGATGGCCGTCGGTGGACGATTCCAGGTGCGCTCGAATCTGGCACTGACCTGTGCCAGGTCGGCCTCCGTGAAGGCCACGCGGCCGCCGTCCTCGCGATCAACAGGCGGCCCTTTGGCCAGCAGGATTGCCAGCGCCAGGAGTAGACCGAAGGCGCACATGTGCGCAGCCCTGCGCCAAGTGTTCCGAGATCGGTGCCCCGTGTGTCGGTTGCTCACTCTTCGACCCCTGGACCTCCTACCCCTGAACTCGCCACTATCGGCTTCGGAAAGTGCTGTAGCAGAATGCGGACTCCATGGCGAACGCGCCGGTCCTTCTCGCGATCGCTCACATCCATGGTGACACCAACCATGATTGCGCCTCGCCATAGTAGCTTCCGGGACGTGCTGTCTATGAAATCCACAATCAGCGCGCCCTGGTGGTAATTCAGTTCCTGATTGGGCTCCGCTTCGGGAATGACAATCGGGAATTCATCCGCATAGGCTTCGTTGAAGTCGGCACCCGATACCGGGGCGTCCAGGGCCACCGCATAGCTGACAAGCAGGTCTGGACTTTCGGCGCTCCGCTTGAAGCCCTTCCGCCTGAGTTCGGCTTCAAGTGAGGCGATGACCCGAGCGTCGATGGCAGCCAGGTCGATCTCTTCCGAGTAGTTGACTTTGAACAGCTTCGTATCGAAATCAAAGGTACCGCCTTCCGGAACGGACGCCTCGTCATTCAGGAGTATGTGAAGAGATGGATTGGCCAGCAGTTCGTCCGTGGGCTTCCCCAGCATGGAGGTACAACCGATCACTCCTGCGAGGCAAAGCCCCGTCACCATAGCGCTCACAACGTAAGTCAGGGCTCGCATTATCGGCTTCCCCCCTTGCTAGCGGCGGCCGTGCTGAGGATTCGATCGTAAAGGTACTCGGATTGCTCAAGATTGCCGCCGCCGACTCGGATCTTCAGAGCCGTAAGCTCCTTCGATAGCAGTTCAAACTCCACCGTGACATTCCCACTAGACGGGGCCCTTGCCTGAATCGTGCCCGTCAATGCGTCCTGGCGACCGGCAATATCCTCGAATCCGGCCTCCTCAAGAGCGATCATGGTTGCCGGATAGAGCTCAGCGATCGTGTAATCGCACTTGGCCTTGAGCGTTCCGCGGGAAACCGCCACTGCCTCCTGCCTTCTCTGTATCGAGTCTGTGGCCGATGACCCTACTGACCCCACCGTCGAGACCACGGCTTCGCCACCCTTGTACACCGTCGAAACCACGGCTTCACCACCCTTGTACACGGTATAGCCCGCAAGTCCCGCCGCTCCGACGACGACGTAGGTGCCCACCACGGCTGTACCGACGACGAGGCGGCACCCATTCAGCCCCACGGCCAGAAGGACCGTACATACCGTCAGTGCTCTTGCCTCCAATCTCACCTGTACCCTCCTCTTGCCCTCTCTGTCTTGCTTCTTTGGCCTGGACTACCCACGACGTTCGAGCGCATGGTAGCAGAACTCCTTCGTGGACAGTAGGTCACGTCAGGACATGGCGTCGGTCGCAGATGACATAGTGTTTCCCATGGCGGCCAGACGTCCCGGCGGCGTCAACACAGACCGTTACAGAAGGGACGATTGCGTCGCAGGTCCTGACGTTGTCTGTGGCCGTGCATCATGTGGATCAGCTAGGCCCATCGCGGGAACGGTCATTAGCGCGCAAGAGATCGTTGCCAGTACCGCTCTTCTCATTCTTGTCTCCGCGTCCCTCTGGTATGACTGGCTACGAGGGCGTTAGCCCTGGCGGCCCGCACACGCTACCACAGCTCAGCGCCGCCCCCAGCTGGTGGCTGGGCCCTTCCCTCTCACGGCGTGTACCAGATCGGTGAGGTGTAGGCGCGCTCTGTCACGGTCATCGGGACCTCAGGCGGCATCTCAATACCGAACCGTTTCGCGTCATAGGCCGTCCAGCGGGGGGTCGGGATCTCGATCACGCGAACGTAGTAGAAGGCTCTCTGGTTTGGGTCGAACTCGGGGTCCTTCCAGTAGCAGGTGAAGAGCGGGCTTCCGATCGTGTTGGTCCACGTCGCATTCGCCACGTCGACCGTGCTACCGACCGATGGCGCCTTACCGGTCCCGGGATCGAGTTTGCGGCCATCGGAAAGGGCGACGTCGAACACCTTCTCGTGGGTCTCGCCCTCCGCGTCGAGCCAGCCCTTGACGATCTGAATGCGATCGAGGTTGGCCCCGTCCACATCGCGTAGCGCCCGGACCATGAAGGCAGGCGCGGCGCCTTGCGGTGCCTCCGTCAACTCGCCGCCCATCGGCACGCCGCGGGCGTAGCCCTGGTCAGCGAAATCTGGCAGTTGAACCTCCTCGGGCCTGAAGTCCCAGCCGGCGAAAGCCCTGACGAGAATGCGCGTACCGGTCGTGGCATAGACCTCCTTCTTCTGCATCGCGTCGAAGATGGCCTCGCGGGTGTTCTCCCGAGCCCAGACAGCCGCATAGCCGCCCGCGCCCATGGAATAGCCGTAGGTTGCCAACTTCGGATCATCGTTCGCCGCCTTCCAGAGCACCTCTTCCCAGCGCTTGGGCGAAGGTTCGTTAAAGGCAACCTTGCCGAAGAAGTTCTCCTCGCCGGGCGTTGCGAGCGCCGTGTGGGCGTCGGTGCTGCCGATCATGCCGAACTTGAACGGATTCACGCCCAGCCGTGCCTCGTGCTGAAGGCCCATCCGCAGAGCCGATCGAGCGTAGTTGTACCGGAGCATCTCCGGGGTCGTCACGATGTCACCGCCCAGGGTGGTTGTGTCCCAGGTCTCGAAGTCGGCGAACTCATCCGTAGGTGAGAGCACCGGAGTCGTCTCACCATCCCCCTTGATCTGCGTCACTTCGTAGAGGGGTTCCCATCTCATTCGCTGCTCGGCGTAGGCGCGGTCGAACGGCTTGCCGTCCAACGTCTTGTCGGAGAACATCAGTCCCGCGCTCACGTTGCCGTTGTGCGCGAGGGCCAGTACCCTGCCGCCGGTCTTCTGCTCGTAGGTAGAGAGGTAACGCCAGAGATCTTCAGGATCTTCGCTGTCGAACGCTGAGAACGGCAGAATCCGCCGGGTACGGTCGCCTCCGTCGCGGAAAATCACGACCCGATGGAGGTTGGCGCTCTTCGGCATGGCGGTCCACTCGAAGCCGATGAACGCGGTGAACTTGCCCGGCTCGTTGTACTTCTCGGCAGCTTCGATCACAGTTTCCCAAGAGGCCCGCTGTGCGGCAGGACTCTTGAAACGCTGGTTACGACTGCCGATGTCCGCGATCGCTTCGAGCGCGGCGTCGAGGGCGTCCTGGCCGCCCTTGCGAAACTGGTCGTACCAGCGCTTGCCGGCGGGGTCGGCGAGCAGCGAGGGGGCACCTTCGCGAATCAACACCGCAAGCCCGAG
>SDBT01007727.1_pt1 | contig 17652 bp, 14 predicted proteins | sample 2277101 | NCBI WGS metagenome assembly SDBT01 (sample SAMN10404973, study PRJNA504765) | marine sediment metagenome | isolation source: marine sediment core GS10_PC15, 103 cmbsf | place: Arctic Ocean: Southern Knipovich Ridge | collected 2010 | reverse complement strand
GCGAAACCATATTACGTGATCTGAGACCCAAAATGTTCAACATGGCATAACCTCCGCGAGTTTTCGTTGATTATACCATACCCCCAATATATGGGAAGTACCCTGCGAACTACCAGAGAGCCACCCTGCTTTCTCCGCTCCGACCAGTGTGGGGGGGCGGAGGGCGCGGGGCCGCGGGCTTATCTTGTAGCTAGTGGCCTCATCTGCGGATGGGACAAACGCTATCTGCTTGTGACTGTACGTACTCGCCAATATACCGCCAGAGCAAGCTAATTACCTGCATTTGCAACCGTTCATCTGCTGTCCGACTTCTTGCCCACCTAAGAATGTCCTCTTGTATCTCTTCACGGTATTGTTGATAGCCATTCAATACTTGCTGACAGACTTTATCATCTTCAGGGACATGAACTGTTCCTGTGTTGCCAGCTTCTTGCCAGGCTTGGACAAACTCGGCCTTGACCATGCTCCCGATAAATCTAAGATCGTCACCAATCATAACGTAGCCGGTGCCCAATGCACCCGCCCCAGTGAAAAGCTCTCGCCCCACCTGGATTTCGCCTTCAGGCAAGCGGAACTTCTTGGTCTGCATGCCGGGCAGCACGAAGTCGTCAGGGAAGTGGCGAAAGGCTGATTTGTCCATTTCACGCCAGATTTCCTTTGCCAGGGTGCGGGCACTGGCTGTGCGTTTGGTGCGGGCCGCTCTGATACGGTTTTCCATCGCAATTTCTTCCAACTCCCGCTTGCGCTTGTACAGCCGCTTCAATTCATCGTACACCCGCTCCCGCCACCGCTGCCGTTCGATTGGATCATCCACCCCCAGTGCCTCAAAGACCACGTCGTCCAGCTCGACCCTGTCGGCTTGCTCCAACTCGGCACCCATCGGGTAAATGGGCAGAGCGGGTCGCCCTATCAACTTGTCGAGTGTCGTTTTCAAACGATCAGCAACATCAGGAGAAACCTGGCGAGGGTCAGCAACCAGCATTTGTTTGGTCTCAAAGACCATCGTGTCAGTGTTACCCTCGCGACCTACTATCCGTCCATAAATTTCCTTGAACCAGGCAACCAGCGTAGAGTTAAGAATCGCTCCCAGTACTTTCGGGTCTACGTTCGCATGAGCTTTTATGGCATACAGCCGACAGTTGATGGGCAGGTTTTCATCATCGAAGGTCACGATATGCCGGTATTGGTGAGCCTTGGGCTATAAGACATCACCCTCGACCAGGCTATCACGCAATTCGTACCAGGCCCTTTCACTGTCAATCACTCGTGATTGACAGGTTACATTCTTGTGGTATCCCTCGCGTTCGCCGTAGCGAATATAATCGAGCACGTGAGTGCCTTCCAGATCACTTGGTTGACCATCAACTAACAGAATCATCTTGTTCAAGGCTGACCTGTCCAATTTGGGGCCATTTAACTCCATCACGTTGAATACCAACGGCTTCAAGTATTGAGCCTCAATCAGATGCGCTGAACCGTCGCCAGCTTTAACCACACGTACGCTCTCCATTTGGCTTCGGGCTAGGCCGTAAACCTCGGCTAGGGTCTCGTTGTCCAAGTCGTCAGTGATATCCTGCACATAGAAGAACTTGTCCGCGCCAGATGTGATGCCACGGCGTACTCTCGCCACATCGCGCAGCGGCACCAGCCGATTGCCAAAGGTGTCAAGCAGTTCAAAGAACAGATCGGGGGCGCGTAGATAGATACTCCACTTGGTGCCTGCGTAGCGACCCTCTTGCTTCCGCAGTATGCCCCAGTCACCGTCCCAATCCGCAGGCAACGCCGTGTCCTCGTCTTTGAACCCCCATCCCGCCAGCGTCAACCGCCCCTGGTTCACCACGCGCACCCGCCAGCGGTCGTCTTTTGTGTTCTCCCTCAAGCCTTCGATTTCGGCTACCAAAGCGTCAATGGCCTGTTGGCGTACGGCCTCGTCTTCCGTTTGGGGCAAGAACTCGCTCAGTTTTTGGCGCAACAAGACAAACTTGATGTCGTTGTCGGCACGGGCCTGGGGGTCATCGGTGCGCCGCAAAATCGTCGCCGCCGTATTCACCCGCGCTTCGGTGAACCAGGGCTCGACGTCGCTCTCCAGCACGGCGAGCACCTGGAATCGCTCCAGCATGAATTCCTGCAACTTGAAGCCGTACTCGTTGTCCAGCCAACCACTTCCGGTCAAGAAGCCGGCGTAGCCGCCCTCGGGCAATAAGTTAGCGCCGTGAGGCCAAAAGTAAACGTATATGTCGGACCGGGCCGAAGGTCTTGGGGCATCTTTGCCCCATTCCTCGTAAAATAGTTCTTCGAGAAACTTTTTGTAGGGCTTTTGGGGAGCACCCTTGACTCGAAAGACGTGGTCTATGTCCTCCTGACGGACGTAAGGCGGGTTGCCCACCACCGCATCCACCTGGTCAATAGCAACATGTATCTGCTGATTGTTACCCAATCCCTCAATCTTGAGCGCGCCTTGAGCTGGTATCTGGAAAATGGGGTGGCCCCGGCGCACATTGAAGAAATCCTCGACGGCCACCAGTGGATAGTTGGGTTCACTGTCCAGGTCGCGAACAGCCAAGTTGATCAACGCCAGATGGGCCGCGAAGGGCGAGATATCCACGCCATAAATCTGTTCAAGCATCTGGGCATGGGACAGCGTGCCACCGCTCAACTGCTTTTTGCGAGCATAGGCCCGCACCAAGAACGTGCCGCCGCCACAAGCGGGGTCAAGAACTACAGCATCGGGCTGGCGGATACAAAAGCCGTTAATCACGTCCACAAGGTCGGGCATAGTGTAGTGTTGTCCGTAGCGATGGCGCTCTTTGGGACTAATCAATCGCTCGAAGACACGTCCTACAATATCATAGTTCAAGCGGGTAAAGTCATAAGCGTCAATGTGGTCAATCAGGTTTCGCCACCCTTCCAGAGCAACAGGAGCCAGGAGAGGCAGCCCATCGGCAAAGTTATGCAGGTAAACCGTCTCGTAATCGCCCGAAGCCCAGATTGCTCTCTCAAAGAACCGGTTCAATGCCTGGTGCATTTTCTCACCAGTGTCTTCCAGGGGGCCAAAAGAGATGACGGGTAGTTTGTCGCTGTAGCGACGGCGAAGGGCATTGTAGAACATCAGTTTGTTGACCAGCCGATAGCAGCTTGTTTTAGCTGTCCGTTCCAAATCAATGATGAGTGTTTCTTCTGAATGAGTCCAGCCCATCTCATTGACCATCCAGGAAACTAACTCGCCTCGGAAAACAACATCGGTTTGGTAACGTTTGTAGAGCGCATCTACCGTATGAAAAACAATGGTATCCAGTGCTGTATCCAGCATATCTATAAAACGCTCGTCCAGTGGCTTGACAGGCAGAACTTGCAGGCCCCGGTGAATGTCGGCAAAGAAGGTGAGGAATTCTTCAAGAAAAGCTCTAATCTTTGTCTGAACCGGAGTGAGCTTGAGCTGTTTGTTATCGTGGATATCCACGACCTCAAACAGATGTTGGTCACGGTGAATGAGTGGAACGCCTGGTGCAAATGTTTTCCACAGCACCAGGCGATTGACGTTCCAAGTGAAGAAGTACCCCACGCCTTCGTCATCGGCCTTTTTGTGCGCATCAATGACCACGGCTTCGTTGTACGGTGTAAGACCATCGGGCTTGTCTGGTAGCTTGATCTCGCCAGTCAGGGCCAATTGGCCCTCTCGATCGTAAAGCGTCAGATCGCGGCGCTTGCGCTTGCCTTTGGCGCTCTCCTCCATAGTCGCCTGCTTGAAAGGCAGGTCAAGCCGTCTGTCCAGAATCTCATTTATCCAGTTGGTGACCCGGTTGACAAAATCAAGTTCGTGCATTTGCTATCCTTGAGCATACCGATGTGTTTTTCTGAACTGTAGTTGATGGTGCACTACCTAATTATAACCCAACCGCGACACTTACGCAAACGCACAAAGCCCGCAACCCCCAAAGCGGGGCCGCGGGCCTGTCTTGCTGCATGGCGCTTCTTAAACCTGCTGCGCCAACGCAATGGCACCCAGCACTCCAGCCCGATCGCCTAATCCTGGCGGCACGATGTAATCGTCTACTTGCTCCAGGATTGCCGGCGCTTGCAGGTCGCCGCGGAGTAGCTCCTGCTTTTCCCGCCGCACCAGCGGGAAGAGCAGGGGGTGTTGCCTCAAGCCGCAAGCCCTACCAACTCGTATACCATTTGAGTTGGTTGGACAACTCGACGCGAAGCATCCAGAACCTCCAGCGAGACCACATTCCCATCAACATCATAGTCCAGGATGATGCCAGGCTTGTCTTCGTCGCTCTCCGCTACCGGCGATTCATTCAGGATAATCGTTAGGGTATCCGTCTGAGCATCATAAATCACTCGCATCCTTCACCTCAACACCCCTAATTATAACCCAACCGCGACACTTACGCAAGCGCACAAAGCCCACAACCCTGAAAGCGGGGCCGCGGGCCTGTCTTGTCGCGCGGTGATTTTTACACCTGCTGCGCCAACGCGATGGCGCCCAGCACTCCAGCCCGATCGCCTAATCCCGGCGGCACGATGTAATCGTCTATTTGCTCCAAGATGGCCGGCGCTTGCAGGTAGCCGTGGAGTAGCTCCTGCACCTCCCGCCGCACCAGCGGGAAGAGCACGGGCTGTTGCATCACGCCGCCCCCCATGATGATGCGCTGGGGCGACAGGATACAGATGATGTTCATCAGACCCAGGGCCAGGTACTTAGCCTCCAGCGGCCAGGCGGGGTGGTCTGCGGGCAGCATCTCGCCCCGCTGCCCCCAACGCTTTTCCAAGGCCGGGCCAGTTGCCAGTCCCTCCAGACAGTCGCCGTGATAGGGGCAAGAACCAGCGTAGGGGTCGCTATCCCAGTCGTGGGGAACGAACATGTGCCCCATCTCAGGGTGGATCAGGCCGTGGATCAACTGCCCGTTGACCATGCCTCCCCCGCCAATGCCCGTGCCGATGGTCAGGTAGACGAAGGTGTCCAATCCCTGGGCAGCGCCCCAGCGGTGTTCGCCCAGGGCGGCGGCGTTCACGTCGGTATCGAAGCCTACCGCTACACCCAGCGCCCGCCGGACCGCTCCGGCAATATCGGTGTTAGCCCAGCCCGGCTTGGGCGTGGTGGTGATGTGGCCAAAGGTGGGCGAATCCGGGTTCGGATCCACTGGGCCAAAAGAGGCGATGCCGAGGGCTGTCAGAGGCTCGTCTTTCTGATGCTGCTGAAAAAACCGAATGGCCCGGCCAATGGTCTCCGCTGGCGTGGTGGTAGGGAAGCGTGTCTCTGCTCGGACATCGTCAGGGCCGCTGCCCACCGCGCACACGAATTTCGTGCCGCCCGCCTCAATCCCTCCCCAAAGCGGTGTCATTCATCTCCCTCCCTTGAAGCGCGGCGATGACTGGCGTGGTCGAACTCATCAGTTCTCCTTGCCGCTTCCTTCCAGGACAGGCAATAGGGCGACGGAGAGGGTCTTGAGCCCTCTGGCGATGGCCTCCTCCTCGTTCTCACAAGCACCACTCTCCAGAAGGTCTCCTAGAATCTGGCGCATGTCGGGGCGCAGGAGAACGTTTTGGGCAATGCGTCTGGCCCGTTCTTCTATCAACGCCTCCGATAAAAAGGCTACATCCCTATCTACGTCTTCTGCCGATAACAACGCTGCTTGCGGTTCGTGCGGAGCAATTCTTTTCATACTCACGGCCTTTCACCTCCCATACGTCTCGGCCACATGCTCGATCAACTGGTTGCTGTAATGTGTACCTTGTTGCTGGCATAGGCCGAGCAAATGTCGAATGTCATGCCTGGTGAGCAACCCATCCAGACCGGCTCGGCCTATCACGCCGGGAAACCCTGTGATTCGCAATCCTTCCTCCTCGGCTACGGCACGGGCTGCCAACTCGTCTAGCAGAATCAATGTGCATCTAAGTTCTGGGCGGGTAGTGATGACCATCGCCTCTGCCTCTGGCAAGTGATTGCGGTAGTCTGGGTCGCCTGACGAGGGTTGCTCAGCAATTCGACGAGCCAACGTCTCAGCTCGTTCTTTTTCGTCGGGTGTCAGCGCCTCTGCCAATACCACGAATTCATCCCGGATGAGATCATCCAGTTCTTCACCAGCGCTATGCTTTTCGAACTCGGCCACTTGCGATGGTGCAATGTAGATCGTTTTGAAGTATCGCTTCAGTAAGTCCGCTCGACCACACTGAAACGCTGATATGAGTGGCCCCGTGTTGCAGGCCACCGTTGTCTTATCTACTTCTCCGCCAGGCATTGTTGTTCCCCTTTGTTGGAGTCTGTTGGTGTCTTTATTTCGTCGCTACTGTGGATGCCGGCCCATCCCTATTATAACCCAACGACGGCACTTACGCAAACTAACAAAGCCCGCAGCCTCAGGCCTTCTGCCCACTGGTGGGGGCAGGAAAAGCGGGGCTGCGGGCTCGTCCCGCGTTCCATGTCTTACGTTTCACGGTTGACGTCTCACGGTTCCTTTTGCTTCTGTTCCTCCATCGCCAGGAAGATTTTCTCCGCCGACAGCGGCAGGTCATTGAAGCGGATGCCCAGGGCGTCGTGGATGGCGTTGGCGATGGCGGGCGCGGTGGGAACCATGACGTGCTCGCCCACACCCCGCGCGCCCCATGGCCCATCCTCCAGTGGCGTCTCGACGATGTCACCCTGGATCTCCTTCGGCGCGTCCACCGCAGTTGCAATGCGATAGTCCACGAAGCTGGCGTTAAGGGGCTGACCTTTCTCGTCGAACCGCAGGGCCTCAAAGGTTGAGCTAATCCCGTGAACCGCGCCGCCTTCGATCTGGGTCAGGACCAGGTCGGGGTTGATGGCCTTGCCCACGTCGTATGCGCTGGCGATTTTGAGGAAGTCAACCTGGCCGGTCTCGGTATCCACCTCCAAGTCTACGGCCTGCGCGCCGACGGTGTAGTGCACCACCGCGCGGGCACCCTGGCCGGTCTCGAAGTCCAGATTGGTGACATAAGTCGGCATGAACTTGCCGCGCCCGACGATAGGCCCACCCTTCCACCCCTCGAAATTCTCGTTGGGCAAGCCGTAGATCACCATGTTCTGGAGCGGCTGTTCCTCCTCGGACTTGTACGAGATGACCTTGCCGTCCTTGATGTCCAGGCCGTTCGAGTCCTCGCCCCAGTGGTCGGCTACGATTTCCAGTATTTGCCGCTTAGCATCCTCGGCGGCGGCTTTTACCGCGTTGCCCGTGGACCAGGTGATGCGGCTGGCCACCGTCTGCCACTCGTAGGGACTGTACTTGGTGTCCACCGGAACCGAGACGCGTACCCACTCGTAGGGCACGCCCAATGCCTGGGCCGCCATCTGCGCGATGACGGTGAAGGCGCCCTGTCCCAGGTCCTGCGCCCCGACCTCAACGTTGACGGTCGCATCTTCGTTGAAGCGCACCACAGCCGAGCTGCCGGCGTTGGGCGGCATGGCCGGGGCCTTCCACATGATGGCAATGCCCTTGCCGCGCTTCTTGTGTACCGCGGAAGGCTGCTCCTCTTTGCCCCAGCCGATCGCTTCAGTTACCTTGTCAATGCAGGCTACCAGGTCAATGGCGGGCATTTCCATGCCGGTCAGGATGGTATCGCCCGTCTTTACACAGTTGCGCCGCCGGAACTCGGCGGGGTCCATCCCGATCTTTTCGGCCAGTTGGTCCGTGATCTGCTCGATGCCCCAGTGAATCTCGGGCATGCCGAAGCCGCGCATCGCGCTGCCGATGGGGCGGTTGGTGTAGACGCAGTAGGAATCCCCTTTGACGTTCGGGATGTCGTAGGGGCCGGTGCAGGAGTAACCGGCTGAGCGGGCGATGTTGACGCCGTAGTCGTTGTAGGCCCCGCCGCCGAAGTGGTACTGGGTCTCCATGGCCAGCAGGTTACCCTCGGCGTCGCAGCCTATCTTGGTCTGTGCCACCAGACTTTGGCGGGCTGTGGTGCAAATGAATTCCTCCTCGCGCGTCATGCGCAACTTGACCGGGTGCCCTTTGACCGCCCTGGCCATGACCACCGCGTACGCCTCCATCGAGATGCCAGCTTTGCCACCAAACCCACCGCCGACGTAGGGCGACACCACGCGCAGGTTGCCATGCGGGATGCCCAGGCTCTGGGCGATCAGGTCGCGCTGGGCGAAGGGCGACTGCGAACAGGTCCACAGCGTCACCTGCCCCGACTGCTCCCAGAGGCTCACCGCCACGTGAGGCTCGATGGGCACGTGCTGGATCTGGGGCAGACGGAACGTCCCCTCCACGATGGCGGCGCACTCAGGCCAGGCTGCCTCGACATCCCCCTTGCGCAGCTTGAAGTACTCGGAGATGTTAGTGCCCGGCTTGGGGAAGATGAAGTTGGCTACCTCGTACTCGCCCAGGTCGGGGTGGAGCAGGGGAGCGTCTGGCTGCGCGCCCTCCACTGGATCGAAGACCGCCGGCAGCTCCTCGTATTCGACCTCCACGAGCTGAGCGGCCTCTTCCGCGATCTCCTCGCTGCTGGCGATCACCCCGGCCACGGCATCGCCGACGTGCCGCACGCGGTCGCTGGCGAAGATGGGGCGATCTATCAGGTACAAGCCGATGCGGGCTGAGATGCCCTGGCCGGTGACCACCGCCTTCACGCCGGGCAGCTCCAGCGCCTTGCTGGCGTCCACCCTCTTGACCAGCGCGTGGGCGTGGGGGCTGCGCACCAGCCGTCCGTAGTACAGGCCGGGGCCGAACTGGATGTCGTCGGCAAAGATGGCGGCGCCGGTGAGCTTCTCGTGAATGTCTATGCGGGGGACGCTCTTGCCGACGGGATCAGAGGTTAATTTGGTCATATTAGGCGACTCCTTCCTCAGCAGCCGTCTGCACAGCTTCGATGATGCGCAGGTAGCCCGTGCAGCGGCATAAGTTTCCAACCAAGGCTTCCTGTATCTCTTCCTTCGTGGGGCGCGGATTGCGCTCCAACAGCGCGTGAGCGGAGATCAACACCCCCGGCGTACAGAAGCCGCACTGCACGGCGTTGTGATTCACAAAGGCTTCTTGCAAGCGTGTTAATTGGCCGTCGTGGGCCAGATTCTCGACCGTGACGACTTCGGCTCCGTCGGCCTCCACCGCCAGCACCAGACAGGAGTTGGCCGGCTCGCCGTTCATCAGCACCGTGCAGGCCCCGCACTCCCCGGCCGTGCAGCCGTTCTTAGGCCCAGTGATCGCCAACCTCTCCCGCAGCAGTTGCAGCAGCGTCATATTCGAAGGAACGGTCAGATACTCATTAGAACCGTTCACAGTCACAGAAATAGAATGATTCGCCATATTGCTCCTTACGTTTCACGTTTCACGTTTTACTTTCGTAGCTGTTCCCACACCTCCCGCAATCCCCGCAGCGTAAGGTTCCGCACCATCGCCCTGCGGTAGGCGGCGCTGGCGCGCACATCGTTGATAGGGCTCGCGGCTGACATGGCCTTTTCCGCTGCTAGGGCGAAGGTCTCTTCACCCGGCGGACTGGTTGCCAGCACCTCTTCAGCCTTCAGCGCGCGCAGCGGCACCGGCGCGACTGACGCCAGCCCGATGCGGAAGCGGTAGCCGGAGGTCGTTCCATCGGGGAAGCCGAAGACCGCCACGCCTGCGATGGCCAGGTCGCCGGCCTTGTTGCGGCCCAGCTTGAGGTATCTCCCCGCGCTGCCGGCTGGTGGAACCGGGAAGCGAACCGCCATCATCAGCTCGCCCGCCTGCATCGCCGTCTTGCCCGGCCCGAGGAAGAACTCGTCGACCGGCACCTCTCGCTCTCCATTTTGCCCGTAGAGGACGATACGCCCCTCCAGCAGCAACGTGGCCGGAGCGGTGTCGGCGGCGGGGGAGCCGTTGCTCAGGTTGCCGCCCAGGGTGGCGCGGTTGCGCAGTTGGTAGGAGGCCACGGAGTTGGCCGCCTCTGCCAGCAGCGGGTAGTGGGCCTGCACTTCCGAGTGCCCTGCGACCTCGTTCATCGTGGCCGCCGCGCCGACCGTCAGGCCCGTCTGTTCGTCGTAAAGTATATCGCGCATGCCGGGCAGATGCTTGACGTCCACCACGATTTGGGGGCTAATGAATCCATCGCGCATGCGCACGAAGAGGTCGGTGCCGCCCATCAGCAGGCGCGCCGCCTCCCCGTGCTCTTCGAGAAGGCGGTGGACCTCGTTGAGGGCCTTCGCCCTCACGTAGTCGAAACTGGGAAGACCGGGTCTTGCTGTCACGTTGCTAATCTCCTTGCATCAGTGTTAGCACTTCAGGCAGGAGTTCCTGTGTAGTCGCCATTGCTTCATTACCAAAGATCGTGCAATCTCCTTGCCAGTCACCGAAATAGCCTCCGGCTTCTGTCAGGATGGCAGGAAAGGGGGCACAGTCCCATGGGGACATAATAGGATCAAGCATAAGCTCCGCACGCCCAGTCGCGACTAGCAAGTAGCCGTACGCATCCCCCCAACCGGCACGATACCACGTAGCTTGCTTGATACGCTCCCATTCCTCAGTACGACCGTATTTGGCGAAGTCCGCGACATCAGTGAAAGTGACCACGGCCTGCCTCAGTTTGCGCACATTAGAGACATGCGCACGGCGACCATTCCACCAACACCCCTCACCTGAAGCCGCTGCGAGCATTTCGTCTAGCGCTGGGAAATAGGCTACACCCACTTCCACTTTTCCCTCGATTTCCAGACCTATCAGCACTGCATAAGAAGGCACACCACGTATGAAGGACTTGGTACCATCAATGGGATCGATAAACCACCGGTGAGAGGATCCCTTTGATTCCTTCACACCGAGCTCTTCGCCCACGATGGCATGGCGCGGGAACTCCCTCTCAATGCAACTGCGGATGAGCTCTTCCGCCTTGTAGTCGGCGATGGTAACAGGCGTCTGATCTGCTTTAAGCTCAACTTGAACGCCGGTTTGGAAGTAACCCAGGGTAAGTCTTCCCGCCGAGTGAGCGATCTCGACAGCAAACTCGAGGTAATCTCGCGCAGATTTGGACATGATCTATCGAGCCCCCAGCGTGATGGCGTCAACGGGACAGAGCCCCACACACAACCCGCATCCATCACATTTCTCGCGGTTGACGCTGGCCACATCGCCGATCATTTCGATGGCCTGGTAGGCGCCTGAAGCGCAGGCCCTGACGCAGATGTCGCACCCCGTGCATTTGTCCTCATCTACCTCAGCAAGCAGCCTTACTGAGATATCAAGATCAGAGAGTGTCACGATCTGGGGCAGAGCTTTGCCTTCGATGTCCGCTGGTGACGAATACCCATGTTCGTCGAGATACCCCTCGAGTCCACGGGTCAGCTTATCAATAGTCGAGTAGCCGCGCCACATCACTGCACTGCAGACCTGCACCAGTGATGCGCCAACAGCTATGTACTCTGCCGCATCTTGCCAGGTACTGACGCCGCCGCAACCGACGAGGGGAATGTCCACTCCTTTGGCTATGCTCGCTGCGCATCGCAGTGATACTGGCTTCAACCCAGGCCCGCTATACCCACCGAAGACCCCGATGCCCTCCACTGAGGGCAATGGGCTGAACGTCTCCAGATCGATCCCCGCTAACCCCGACAGTGTGTTTGTTGCGGTTACGGCATCAGCTCCAGCTTCTTTGGCAACGCGTGCCAGGGAGACGATGTCAGTGACATTTGGTGTAAGTTTTGCAATCACAGGCAACTGGGTTGCTTCTCTTACCCAACTGATGGCCAGCGCCAGAGATTCCGGATCCTGGCCCAACTGGGCGCCTTTCTCTTCCGCGAAGTTGGGGCAACTGACGTTCATCTCAAAGGCGTTGACTCCGTGTGGTTCGAGTCGCCTCACAACCTCCTGCCATTCATCAGGGTTGGCTCCACCCATGATGCTGGCAATGATCGGCCGAGCAGGGTAGGCATCGCGGATCAGATCAATCTCATCTTCCCAACGCTGGAGGGGCAAGTCGGTGATCAACTCGATGTTGACCATACCCTGGATGCGCTGACCTGGCACTGTCCTGGACTGGACAGTACAGGGCCGGAGGATGTGCAGCCGTGGACAGGGATCAGTTGTTGGCTGCAGCGCGATTGTCTTCAAGACAGCACCGCCCCAACCTGCCCTGAAAGCCTCTTTGATCATCTCCCCATTTGTTGTGGGAGGGCCGGAGCCTAGCAGAAATGGATTGGGAAAGGAGATTCCCAGAAACTCAGTTTGTAGCTTTGACATAGAGCTTCCTCCCTGCTGAGTTCAAACGCGAGTCTGGAGCAGGGGTAGCAGCCGAGGAGAGCCGCTCGCCCCGCCCTAGTGCTGTTTCATGCAACAAAGATTGACTTTCCGTCGCCACCCCGCCCTGAAGCCGTCGGGCTCAGATACAAAGGCCTATCGGCCTGTCGAATCCAGCCCCAACGGGGCTTTGTAGACTGAGCCAGGGGCTTGAGCGAAGCGGAGCCCCTGGCGGGCGTCGAAGAACCTGACCAGCGGGACGGTCTGTCTTTAGCTCACCGTCTTGAGCTACGATTCTCCCCCGCAAAATCGTCATTGCAGGCCTGCCCAGGACTCGCATTCCCTGATAAAGGGTATGGTCTGTTCGCGAATGGAGCCTCTGACTATCAATCGTTGACTCGCCTTCCTCATCGTAAATGACAAAGTCAGCATCACTCCCGATTGCGATGATGCCTTTGTTGGGATATAGACCAAAGATCCTGGCAGGATTTGTGGACATCAATTCCACGAGCCTTTCGATGGAAATGCGTCCCCTCCGGACGCCGTAGGTGTAGATTAAGTGCAGGCTGGTCTCTACGCCCGAGGCGCCACCGGGAACATTGCGGAAGTCGCCGTGCCCTTTGAGTTTCTGTTCCAACGTGTAGGGACAATGGTCAGTGGCGATCATCTGCAGGTCGCCCCCAGCTAACGCCCTCCAGAGCCCTTGTCGGTCCTCCTCCGTGCGGATCAATGGTGCCAAAACAAACTGGTGCGCTTCCGGCTGGCCGGACTTGTACACGTCCTCAGCGAACATAAGGTATTGCGGGCAGGTTTCACCTGTGATGGCCAAGCCACTACGCCTTGCCTGTCCAATCATACGTGCACCCTCCTGGGTGTTCACGTGCACGATGTGAATAGGCGTTCTTATGAAACCGGCATAAGCGATAACACGATTCGTTGCTTCCACGTCTGCAACGTAGGGATGTGCTTCTGGGTAATAGTCCATCGTCGTATTTCCGGCTCGAACGAGCTGCTCCGTCGCGAACGACACCAGCACTCCATCTTCTGCGTGGAAGCACACGAGGGCTTCTAGCTCCTTTGCGGCTTTGAGCGCTCTCAGTATATCTTCGTCGCTTAGCCTGAAACCTTCATAGGCGGTGTATATCTTGAAGCTGGTGAATCCTTGCTTCACAACTTTGGCCATGTCGGATATCGTTTCCCCGGTCACCTTCCGCAGGATCATGTGAAAGCTAAAGTCCGCATAGGATTGCTTGCTGGCGACCGCCATGCGTGCGTCCAGTGTGGGGATGAGTCTGCCGCTCTGATCGGGGACCACGTACTCGATCACGGTTGTGGTGCCGGCACAGACGGCAGCCGTTGAGCCGGACTCCCAGTCGTCAACGGAGTCAAGGCTCGCCGAAGGCCACGGAAGGTGAACGTGGGTATCAATGACGCCAGGCATCACCAACTTATGCGCCGCGTCAATGGTTCTGTTTGCCGCCAGGTCTAGCTTCTGCCCGATCTGAACGATCTTTCCATTGGATACAGCGATGTCAGCGTGGAACCGGCCGTTAGAGTTCACACAGACACCGTTCTTTATGAGCAGTTGCAGCATCTGATCCCCCTATTCTGCAAGTGCCAGGCACCTTCAGATCCCCCTATGCAAGAATGGTAACTGCTCAGGTGCCTGGCACTTTTGCTTGACTAACAACAGCCTCAGGTCGTTCACGTTGGTTCCCGTGTGACCCGTAACTATGGCATCGCCAAGCTCTTGCAATACAAAGGATGCATCATGGTCACGCAGAGCACGGAATACGTCAATTCCCTTCGCCTGCGCCGCAGGTAGCGTGCTGCCATCGACGATGCCACCAGCCAAATCGGTCGGGCCGTCCGTTCCATCTGTGTCAATGGCTGCTAATACGACGTTTTCGAGACCGACGAGGTCAAGACAAGCTGATAGCGCAAGCTCTTGATTGGGGCCGCCACTGCCGTGCTCGCCGGGAATGGTCACCGTGTTCTCACCGCCCGCGACGATCGCACACGGAGCACTCATTGGGCGCCCGAACCGCACAATCTCGTTTGCTATTGCGGCGAAGAAAGTCCCGGCCTCTCGCGCCTCGCCTTTGAGCATCGTGGTCAGGATCATCGGTTTGTAGCCGAGTTCTGCAGCGCGTTTTGCTGCACCCAAACAGGCCGCGGCGCTGTCAACGATCAAGAAAGTGTGTATTGGTGCGTCCCCGAAGTCTTTTGGTGTCTCTTGCGCTTCGCCGCCGGAACGCAGATAGTCAGCAGCGGATTCCGGCAATGCCTCCCAGAGCTTATAGCGATCCAGCACACCCCGAGCGTCATCAAATGTCGAGGTGTCAGCTACTGTCGGACCCGTGATGTAGTCCAGCGGATCTCCTACCACATCCGACACCGTCAGGTTCACCAACGTCGCCGGCAGGATTGCCTTTGCCAGCCAACCTCCTTTGATACGCGAGAGGTGCTTTCTCACCGCGTTAATCTCGATGATATCTGCACCACAGTGTAACAGAACCTGGTTTACCTTCTGCTTGTCCGCCAGGCTTATGCCCTCCACTGGTAAGGGCAACAGTGCCGAACTGCCGCCGCTGATACCGGCAAACACGAGATCGTTCTTCGCGAAACCCTCCGCCATCTCCATCATGGCCTGAGCACCTTTGTGCCCATTTTCGTCGGGCACCGGATGTGCGGCATGAATGACCTTGGTTCTGTTCAAATCCGCCCGGGATCCGTGTTTGAGCACGAACAGGCCATCCGAAATGCGATCGCCCAGTATGTCTTCCAACGCCTGCGCGATGGGCAGGGACGCTTTGCCTGCCCCCATGACGAAGATGCGCTCGTACCGCTTCAGGTCAAAAACCAGGTCACCAACCCTGAGCAAGTGGCCATCAAGCTGCATGAGCCGTCTGACAGCAGGGTAGGGGTTAGCGGCTTGCAATGCGTACTCAATGATCTCCACGGCTGCCTTGCGCAGAGCGATGTTCCCATGGCTGGTCAGTATGTCGCGGTTGCGAAGGTGCACTTTGGCCCTTGTACTCATTCCAGGTCTAGTGGTAGGGTCTTCGGAAGTTGTGACCGGCATAGACTGCTTCCTTACCCAGCTCCTCAGCGATGCGTAGCAATTGATTGTATTTGGCCGTGCGCTCACTGCGGGTCGTGCCGGTCTTGATCTGGCCGGCGTTCAATGCGACGGCCAGATCCGCGATGCTGGTGTCTTCTGTCTCACCCGATCGCTCGGACACCTGGACACCGTAGCCGCAGCGGAAGGCGTAATCGGCGGCATCCAGCGCCTCGGTGAGAGTGCCGACTTGATTGAACTTCCACAGCACAGCGTTTGCTGCACCGGCCTCAACGCCCCTTCTGATGTACTCGACGTTGGTCGTGAACAGATCATCACCTACGATCTGAACTCCATCGAGTTTGCTGGTCAGAATCGCGTGGCCGTCGAAGTCATCTTCCATGAGCGGATCTTCGATTGAAGCGATCGGATAATCATGACAGAGCCTGGCGTACATGTCGATGACATCATCGCGGGTCATCTCTTCACCGTCCATCAGGTAGACGCCGTTTTCCCAGTCGTACCAGTGACTTGCTGCCGCATCCATGGCGTAGACTATCTTGTCTGCGTAACCGGACTTTTTTACCGCTTGCGACAACATGGCTAGCGGCGTCTGGACACCCCGCATCGGCGGGGCGAAGCCGCCTTCGTCACCAACGTTCGCCGCGATTTTGCCATACTTGTCAACGATCAGATCATGCAAGATCAAATTGATCTCGTAGCACATCTGCAGACCTTCCAACAGATCCTTTGCCCCGACCGGCATTACAATGAACTCCTGGATCTCCAGATCGTTCGAGGTGAGCATCCCGCCGTTGATCAGATTCACAAGAGGCACTGGAATGACGTGCGCGTTGACATTGATGTACTTGTACAAAGGCAGTCCTGATGCGTGAGCTGCGGCTCTGGCTACCGCCAGGGAAACCCCCACGATCGCATTGGCTCCCAGGTTTGACTTATTGTTTGTACCATCCAGTTCGCACATGCGAGCATCAATGGCACGCTGATCCCGGGGGTCCCAGCCGAGGAGGGCAGGTCCGATCACTTCGTTGACATTCTTGACTGCCTGGGTGACCCGCTTTCCACCCCAGCGTTTTCCGCCATCGCGTAGCTCCACCGCTTCCCGCCGCCCGGTCGAACGCCCAGCAGGAACGAGGGCGCGACCAGACAACTCGCCGTCGGTCCAAACGTCTACTTCGACGGTCGGAAACCCCCGGCAATCTATGATCTCCCTTGCGTGTACTTTGGATATCTTGAGATTCATTGCGTTCCTCCTCGCAGATACAATATTGGAAGTTGGATGTTGGAAGTTGGATTTCCAAGCGTGCTAGAGGGGGATTGCTTCGGCGCAAACAGCGCACCTACTAAGAAACAAGGTGGCTGTGTCATTGCGAGGCGCTTTTTGCCGAAGCAATCTCCACCGATGTAGGCGGGGGATCGCTTCGGCGGAAAAGCGCCGCCTCGCGATGACAGTTAGAGTTTCTGCCCTTATGAGTAGCGCGAGCGCGCTATGGAGCAGCTCGCAATGACACACCAAAAAGTGGCAGGGGCGGCCTGTGCGACCGCCCCTTCTCGTTATCGCGCACCATACTTACTTAACCCTCACTCTTTTGCGTAGGGCTGCCCGAGCGCTTCAGGTTTGGCTGACCCCCACCTGAGCCTAAACCACTTCGTGGAGATGATCAGCAAAACTCCTATGGTGATGACAAAGGGGACGGTCCTCCAGATGTACCTGGACAAAAGGCCGGGGAGTACCAGTTGTGGGTTGAGTGAGAGTTGCCACAGGGTGCCAAAAAGCAAGGAGCCACCGAGCAGGATCAAAGGATTCCACATGGAGAAAAAGACGAGGGCCAGAGCGATGAAACCCCAGCCCATGAGGAAGTTGTAGTTCCAGACCGGGTTGTAAAACAGAGAGTAAATCGCACCCGAAAGCCCCGCGAGCATCCCACCGATGGTGGCACAGAGATAGCGAGTTTTCGTGACGTTTATACCTGAGACTTCCGCGACTGATGGATTCTCTCCCACCGATCTTATCCTCAGCCCCAGGCTCGTCCTGGAGAGCACGAACCACGAAACGACTACCAGCGCGATTCCGATGTAAAAGAATGGGGAAAGACCCAGGATAGTGGGTATCCTCTCCATCCCCAGAGGCCCTGTGTATGGGTTGCCTATGTAGGTGGTGAGGCCGAAGCCGAGGATCCATATACCCATCCCGACCACAACCTGGTCGCCCCCCAGCGTTACGGAAAAGAATCCGTGGAGAAAGCCGAGCAGGCCCCCGATGGCAATCCCCACCAGGAAGCCGAGCAAGTAGCTATCGGTGGATTGGGCGGTGATGAAACCCAGAGTGGCGCCGAAAAGCATCACACCCTCGATCCCAACGTTCAGGACTCCTGATCGCTGGTCAATGAGTTCGCCGAG
>SDBT01007726.1_pt1 | contig 17654 bp, 11 predicted proteins | sample 2277101 | NCBI WGS metagenome assembly SDBT01 (sample SAMN10404973, study PRJNA504765) | marine sediment metagenome | isolation source: marine sediment core GS10_PC15, 103 cmbsf | place: Arctic Ocean: Southern Knipovich Ridge | collected 2010 | reverse complement strand
TAGCGCCACCTTCACCCCCGGTGCCAACCTGACAGAAAGCACCACCTATAGCGCTACCCTGAGCACGGCTATTACCGACGCAGCCGGTAACCCACTAGCCTCGGCCTACTCCTGGAGCTTTACTACTGCCGCAGCACCTTCGCCTCCGCCTCCCCCGCCTCCGCCGCCTCCGCCGCCAGAACCTGAGCCAAGTGACACCACGCCTCCTATAATATCAGATATATCAATCTCTAATACCACTGTAAATAGTGCTGATATTAGCTGGAAGACACCGGAGGAAGAGAGTGACAGTCAGGTAGAATACTGGTCCAGCCCAAGCGAACTCTCAGCCTTGGACACGGAGATGGTCATCAATCACCTTGCCCACATCACTGACCTGACCCCAAGTACCACCTATCGCTTCAGGGTAATGTCAAGAGATATGGCTGGTAATCTGGCAACATCTGATGAACATACCTTTACCACTCTGAGATCACCAACTGCTGTCTTCACTAGCAGTAGGCTCTCCATATCCCCAGGTGAGGTTAATATTGGGGAAACTGTAACCATCAGCGTCCTGATTACCAATACTGGTAGTGCCGCTGGTAGCTATAAGGTGGCGTTTAAGATAAATGGTGTAGTAGAAGCAACCAAGGATATAACACTTAATGTTGGTGCCAGTGAAGAAGTAACCTTCACCACGGCAAAGGATGTGGCTGGTAGCTACAGTGTGGACGTGGATGGGCTGAGTGGTAGCTTTACGGTAGTGCCGCTGGCCGCCTTCTCGGTATCCTATCTCTCTATCGAGCCGGCAGAGGTTCAGCCCAACGAGATGGTAACCATCACTGTATTTGTGGCTAACACGGGTGGTACGGAAGGGAGCTATACCGTAGTCTTGATGATAGATGACGTGAAGGAAGCGGAGAAGAGCATAACTGTTGCTGCTGGTAGCAGCCAGGATGTTAGCTTTAGTGTAACTAAGGCGGATGCTGGCAGCTACAGTGTAGCCATAGATGGATTAAGAGCTACTTTTACCGTAGTATCACCCCCAGCACCGATGGTTAACTGGCCTCTCATCTTGGGCATAATAGCTGGAGTAGTCGCAGTGGGAGTAACTACCTTCGTAGTCCTCAGAAAGAGGAGAGCCTAAAAGGAGTAGTAAATAGTAAAAATGGGTTCTCGCAGCGAGACTTTAACCTCGCTGAGGGATAGAAGGATAAATTACAAGTCATATTGGCAGTGACTCTAAATGGTTACGCCACATCTGATGAAAGGTGAGGGAAAGCAAGCCTTTCTTGTAAATAAGCTCCTCCCTCACTTTGCAGGCAGGAGCGGAGGGCATGAGACTGACAAGGGATACGATGAAAGGGAAAATGGTTTATAGGTTCCTGGGGCTTATCCTGTCTGTGGGCATGGTGATGTCACTCTTCCCTGCAATCGGAAGGGTTGAAGCATCCAGTGTAACCAATGCATGGATGGAATTATCACATGCTACTCGCCTTAATGACACAGGCACTGACTTAGAGTATATCATCCACTTCACTACGACTACTGCCCTGACCGGTGGTGTAGACACGATTACCGTAAGCTTCCCCGACGGGACAACGGCAATGGCGGGGGAAGAAGGTACAGGGTATGCATTCGGCTTACCCAGCTCAATAGCAGCGACCAACGTGGCGGTTGACCCCGATGGGGCACTAACCACCACCACTGGTTATACCGATTGCTATACTGCCCCTGATGTTAGTACCTATCGGGTGAGGCTAACTGTCCCGGTGGATATAGCCGCCGGTGCCTCACCCTATGTCAAGTTTGAGACTGATGCCGCAATAACAAGCGCATCGGAGGACAAGACTACGGCTGGTAATCTATGTTACTACCGCGTGAAGGTGGAAACAAGCCAGGACACCACTGCTGTTTACTCAGACTACTTCTACCTGGGTAGCTCAGCGGTTACCAGCGTTGACCATCTGTCAGGTTATCCTAATCCAGCTACAGTTGGCTCGGCAGCAGAATATAAGTTTGAATTCACTGTGGGGGCTAGCGGTGCTCTGGCAGCAGGATCGGGCACTATCACCGTCATTTTCCCATCGGGAACCACTGTGCCTGCCTCGGCCAGCAAGGAGATGGTACAGGTGGATGCCGATGGCAGCGGGACTAGCTATTCGTTGACGGCATTGGCTGTTGACCCCACCTGCCACCCCGATAGTCGCGCGGTGACACTGACTGTGCCTCAGGCAGTGGCTAACAGTGCTAATGTATATGTCTATTTTACCCAAGGCTTCGGACTGGTAAACCCTACCACCTCTGCCTCCACCGCCAAGGTGAAGATATATACCAGCGCCGAGCCAAAATACGCTGAGGCAGATACCGGCTATGCGATAGCTGCCGATTCAGCGACCAAATTAGGATTTGCCAACACGAGTGGCACCTATTCTGACGACGCCACCATGGTAAATATGTACTCAAGCACAATATACCTCCAGCTTCAGGACCAGTATGCAAACATAAAGGCACCAGGTAATGACCTGACGGCGACCCTGAACTCAACTTCGAGCACGGGAAAGTTTTATTCTGCGGCAGCCTCTGAAATCGGCTCAGCCACTATATATGATGGTACCGGTGACCCCGGTGGTTCAACCGCCGGTCAGTTTTCATTTCTCTACAAGGATAGTACTGCCGGAGCCCATACCATCACTGCTTCTGTCCCCGGCTATACCTCAGCAAGCTGGACGGTAACCGTTGCCCCAGCGGCTTCAGTGTATGACGGCAATAATAATCTGGTGAATACCTATGCACCAACTTCTACTTCCCCGATAGCGGAATCGGCGACGGCTAATAGTGGAGATTACGTACAGAACGCCATCAGTGACGCTCTGCCCGGCGAGACGGTTAAGCTGGGCGATGGCATATATGAGCTAGACACTAAAATTACGGTAGCTAAGGCAATCACCCTGGAGTCAGTCAATGGTGCCGCATTCGTTACACTGAGACCAACCACCAGCATCAGTAAGGCAATAGATATAACCGCCACCGGCAGTGCTACCTACGGCGTTACCATCGATGGCATAACCTTCGACCGATTGAGGAGCGGTATATATTTTAGCTACGGCGTCTATGACCAGTCAGCCGATTACATCACGGTGCAGAACTGCGTCTTTAACTACATCTACAACCGGGGAGTTATGCTCACTTCAACCAATGCCGCTTTCACCGACGGTACCATAAGCAGTAACACCTTTACCAATGGCGGGGGTGACCCCCCAGCCAGCACTGATGCTGCCATTGATATCACGGCAACGGCTAGCTATGCCATAAGCGGGATTACCATCAGCGGTAACGCCATCACCGGACAGAAAGGTAAGGGGATATACCTAAATGGAGAAGATGCAACTCATAAGGTTTCGTCAGTCAGCATCACCAGCAACACAATTACCAACGCTACCAGTTATGGTATTCAGGGCTACGATGCCTATACCGACACCATTGCCATAACCAGCAATACCATCACTGGTTGTTATGGGGACGGCATAGACGTAAAGGGCACCGCCTATACTATTAAAAAGAATGTGGTAACTGGTAACCTCGGTGACGGCATTGACGTGGAGACTACATCCACCAGTCACCTTATTAACTACAACGACATCTACGATAACACCGGCTACGGGGTCAATGTTCGCTCAGGGGTAACAACTGTAAATACCAAGTATAACTGGTGGGGCAGCGCCACCGGACCAACCTACACCGCCGCTACCGGTGCCAGTGTTACTGTATCTAATCCCGATGGCACTGGTGACAATATCACTGATCGGGTTACCTACTACGAGTGGCTGTATAAATCTATAGCCGATGTCATTGCTGATAACGCTGCCTATTATACCCGAGTAGTGAGTCTGAGTGTTGGCTGGAATACCCTGTCAACACCGATAATCCTTGACGCCTCAGGGGATACCATTGATGAGGTGGTGGATTCAGCCAAGATAACCATTGCCTACTGGTATGACACCAATGATGCTGATTCCGACGGCACCTACTGGGAGCAGGTAACCACCGGCTATAAGCTGGAGCCGTGCGATGCTATCTATATTAAGATGAACGCCACTGACAGTGTGCTGCTGAAGTACAACGCCACCGACGTATCTACGCCAACCAGGGATTTGTATGCCGGCTGGAACCTGATAGGCCTAGCTAACCTGGAGACCAAGCACGTGGATGACGCTGTGCAATCAGTAGCCAACACATCAACCAATCTACCCGGTTACTCCCAGGTTGTTAGTCCATCGATGAACAGCGCAGATTGGACCTATTCTTCCGGTCAGAGCTACACCAACCAGGATATGCTGGTCGGTGAAGGCTACTGGATTTACATGCAGAATCCGGCTACCTTGGCCGGATTTACTATCACTCCAATACAGCCATCGCTTGATTAACAAGGAGGTAACACTAAATGAGACAGATAAGTTGGTAAACATAAATAACCTAAGGAGGAGGAGATTAACAAAACTTAGTAAAGGAGGAAACCAATGAAAGCGAAGACAATTACCTTCATATTTCTGGCTGTGCTATTAACTCTTTTTACCACCCCGGTTTACGCCCAGGGAGATATTCCCCCACTGCCACATGCCTTCTACGGTGTAATCGAGATAAACGGTAGCCCGGCAGCGGTGGGTACCGAGGTAGAAGCAAGAGGGGAGGGGGTTCTGACAAATGTTAGTGGCAACCCTATAGAAACCATAGCTGCTGGTAAATATGGTAGCTCAAATCCACTGGAGCCAAAGCTTGTTGTCCAGGGGGAAATGGTAGAGGGTGGCACCTTAACCTTCTATGTAAACGGTGTTGCCACCGAGCAGACTGCTGAATGGCACAGTGGTAATGTAACAAAACTAAATCTGACAGTAACTATAGAAGGTCCACCACCGGAGGCAACCGAACCTCCACCACCGGAGGCAACCGAACCTCCACCACCGGAGGCAACCGAACCTCCACCACCGGAGACAACCGAACCTCCACCACCGGAGACAACCGAGCCTCCACCACCGCTTAAGCCAGCCGCTTTTAGCCTAATCTCTCTTATTGTATCACCCAATGAGGTTGCTCCTGGCGAAAGGATAGCTATCAATGTTGAGGTAGCCAATACCGGGGAGGAGGTTGGTAGTTATAAAGTAACGCTGAAGATAGATGGTGTGGTGGAAGCAACTAAAGAGATAACTGTTAACGCTGGTGCTAGCCAGAAGGTAACCTTTACCACGGTAAAGGATTTAGCTGGTACTTACACGGTAGACATTAATGGACTTACGAGTACATTTGTGGTGAAGAAAGAGGCACAATCCCTACCGGTACCACCAGCACCATCAACGCCGCCAGCCGAGTCAACAACACCAGCCAAGCCTGTTAACTGGCCTGTTTTATGGGGGGTAATAGGTGGCGTGATTATAGTGGGGTCAATAATTTTCTTACTAGCTAGAAAAAAAGGCATACTAAACACTTGAGCAGATTGAGCCCCTGGCCTACACTGGCTGGGGGCAGACGGTTTATTACTCAGATGTTATGCCAGAGCAAGGAGGATGAATATAAAGGATATAATTGTCGACGCAGTAATAATCGGCATGAGTACCGCATTTCTGTGGCATTTCTTAAATATCTGGCGTTACGGTCAATATTTGGTAGGAGAGTCTAATATCATAATTAGAAGCCTAGAAACGGCAGGGCTTCTAGCTATTCTAGTCTTTGGTATAGGTAAATACATAAGCGACCTGAAAAAGAAAAAAGATAGCTAAGCTAGGCCAATATCAACCGAGGTAGAGGAACGGTATGCCTAAGCAGGAAATAAAGGGGAATGGATAAACTCTTAACTGGTAAATTTATTTTATTGGCTACTTTTCTAGTTGTCCTTTTAGTAACTGCGTGTCAACAAGCTGCTCCTTCACCATCTTCTCCCAGCAAACCGAGCATCGGAGACATAAGGGAAGCACCGACAGCCTACGAGGGAAAGGTGGTTATTATTGAAGGGAAGTATCAGGGGTGGAAGGGGGGCTTTGGCAGCCCGCCAGTAACCCGCAGCGACTGGCTGGTGCAGGATGCTACTGGTTGGCTCTACGTTACCGGGAAACCGGCTGGTCTTGACCCTCTGGGCGATGTAGGGCGCCCAATAAAGGTTACTGGAGTTGTTAGGATAACCGAGGACGGCGAGCCATACTTATATGCTCAGGAGATAGAAATAAAGGCTGGAAAAGCCAGCGCCCTACTCCTCCTTCAAGTAGAACTGAAAAGGAAGCAACTCGCTGACCCTACACCGCAGAGATTAGAACAGATGAAGGCAATGGGGATGAGGACGGAAAACCTGGCCATGCAGAGGATATTCATCCACCTTGCCCAGGAGCTGACACCCTCGCAAATAGATGAACTAAAGGCGATGGGCATTATCCCTTATCCCGATTCGTGGATACCGGCTACTGGTGGGCATCCCACCGGATTTATAGTGGCTGATATGCCTGTAGATAAGCTCGATGCGCTGGCAAGTATAAACTACGTAGTGCAGCTGGATACCGCAGAGCAGGTTCTCGAGCCCCAGGCACAATGAGTGCCATAACCAAGGGTTAAGTTATCTAAAGGAGGTTACCGTGAAAAAAACAACAAGAATTATAGGCACAATTTCCATCTTGCTGTTACTTATTTTCAGTAGTATGCCTGGCGTCCAGACAGTTTCGTCTCAACCACCTGGAAGTGGTAATCAGGTAATCTCACCTCAAGTGCCCGAGCCAGAAGCAAAGGTGAGCGCCCTCCTCTCGTTACAGGTAGATGCCAAGGTGCGTTGCCAGCAAGCTCCACCAACAGCCGATGAGCTGAGCATGATGAGGCAAATGGGGATGAGGATGGATAACCTGGCCATGCAGAGGATATTCATCCACCTTGCCCAGGAGCCAACACCATCGCGAATAGATGAGTTAGAGGCAATGGGCATTACCCCTTATCCCGATTCATGGATACCCCCTGTAGGTGAGCATCCCACTGGATTTATAGTGGCTGACATGCCCATAGATAAGCTTGATGCATTGGCAGGCAAGGATTATGTTGTCCAGCTGGATACTACAGAGCAGGTCCTTGAGCCCCAGAATGACTTGGCAGCAATAAAGATAAATGCTGATGATGTCTGGACCTCAGGCTATGATGGCACCGGGGTCAGGATAGCCGTGTTGGATTCTGGACTGGACACTACTCACCCTGATATCCCGGCGCCAGTGGCTAGCAAAGACTACTCAAATTGGCCGGTACTGGATGACACCATTGCCAATACCGTGAGCGGTCATGGTACCCATGTTGCTGGCTCTGCTGTGGGGCGGGGAACACAATCAGCCGGAGCCACCCCCCAGTATAAAGGGATGGCACCAGGTGCTGACCTTGTATTTCTCAAGATTGGCAATGATACCACAGCCGGTGCCTCGCTTGACGCCATGACCAATGCTATTAAGGCAGCGGTAGACACCTATGACGCTGACATCATAACTATGAGTTATGGCGGCTGGGGATACTACCATGACGGAACCCGGCAGAGCTCTCAAGCGGTGGACTATGCCTTTAGCCAAGGAGCCGTAGTCCTTATCTCATCTGGAAATGAAGCCGATGAGGGCGAGCATTACTCAGGCACAGTGAACACCAACAGCACCACTGATTTCATCCAGGTCAATGTTGCCGGCTCCAATGGAAGCAATGCTGGGCTTGGGTTTAACTTGGTTTGGTATGATGGTCTGGCAAATAGCAATGACCTTATTCTGGAATACTACCAGTCTGACCAAACACTATTGACACCCATTTGGACGAGTGCCCAAGAGGAGAGCTGGAAAGGTACAGAGCATGAGCTTTCCGGGTATGGCCTCGAAGCTGGTTGGTATTACTATCTGCCGGCCGGAACCCCAACCTACTATCTGAAGGTCACCAACAATTCAAATAGTAACCAGTTCTTCCACATCTATTTCGAAGGGATTGCCAGTAGCGGGGCTTCGGTGAAATTCCAGAACCCCGACCCCTTTTACACGCTATCCTCACCTTCAGATGCAGAGAAAGCCATAGCCGTTGGTGCTTATACCACCAGAAAGGACTGGACTAATTATCAAGGGACTGCCTACCACTATACCAATCCTGAAGAAACAGTAAACACCATGACTTCCTTTAGTAGCCGCGGACCGAGGGTGGATAGTGGAGCGCCACAGAAGCCAAACATCGTTGCTCCGGGCAGTGCCATCATCTCGACTCGGGATCAGAATGTCTATCTATGGCCAGGTGGAGCCAATGCTTACTTTATTGACAACGATGGTCTGAACCTGGATGGCTCAGGACCGGCAGACTATTATGTGATGCAGGGAACGAGCATGGCTTCCCCCATTGCCGCCGGGGCAGCCGCGCTACTGCTTGAGGCCAAGCCCGAACTAAAGGGGAACCCGGCAGCAGTCAGGAACCTGCTCCAGTCAACAGCTACTTCTGTAGTAGCCAACGATAATATAGACGGATATGGTCTACTAGATATCCAGGCGGCCATAGCCGCCAGCGCCTCTGACCTGGAGGTGGACTGGCTGTTTATGGTTTACCTTGATGCCGATAATAATCTGGAAAGTGCCGGCATAGATGATTTGAACGAGATGGAGGTAGCCGGCTCTACAGATAGTGTCAAAATCGTGGTTCAGATGGACCGCTCGTCAGGCGGTACCTGGGGTGATGACACCACCAACGGAAACTGGACCGATACCAAGAGGTTCTATGTCACCCAGGATACCGACACTAGGATTATTAACTCCCCGGTGATTGTTGACCTGGGAGAGGTAAATATGGCTGACCCAACGACACTGCAGAGCTTTATCGAGTGGGCTATCGCTAACTACCCAGCCCAGCATTATGCCCTGGTGCTGTGGGACCACGGCAGCGGCTGGAGGCAGAGAACTGCCACCACTGCCATGAAGTCCATCATCGTTGATGACCAGGCTAATGACAGCCTGAGCATGACTGAGCTGAGGACCGCACTGGCAGCAGCTTACGCCAGCACCGGGAAAACTCTGGATATCATCGGCTTTGATGCCTGTCTGATGCAAATGGTAGAAGTAGCTTACCAGGTTATGCCCTACGCCGATATAGCCGTAGGCTCGGAGGAAACCGAACCCACTGACGGCTGGGACTATGCAACTACCCTGACTGCCCTAACCGCTAATCCAGTGATGACACCTGCAGCACTGGCAACCCAGATAGTCAATGACTACATAAGCTCCTACAGCACTAGTCTGGGCATAACCCAATCGGCGGTGCAACTAAACCTTATCGATGAGCTGGCAACAGCAGTTAACAGCTTTGCTCAAGCCATGACCACTGCCACCGGTGACTGGAGTGCGATTGGGACAGCCAGAGGTCAGGCACAGGAATACTTCTATGACTACTATATTGACCTCTACCACTTTGCCCAACTGGTAAACCAGGATGCGACCATCAGCCAGGCGGTCAGGGATGCCGCCAGTTCAGTTATGACGGCGGTAACTAATGCCGTTATTGCTGAGGGCCACACCTCACTGGTGGCCAATTCCCACGGGCTGTCCATCTACTACCCGGAAACGGCGGCGGATTACTTCTCCGACTACGAGACCTTCATTGTATTCACCACCGATACCCAGTGGGATGACTTTCTCAGTGCGATACTCTCCCCGGCCCAGGGGGGGGTAACCGTTACCCAATCGGGCAGTTGGTTCTATATGGACAACGGCATAATAAGGATTGGTTTTTATGGCTCGGATGGTATTGAGTGGTTTGGGGGCAGCCCTGGTGCACTGACTATGGCTGAGGTAGAGAGAATGAATGCCCTCCTTGCTGAGAAGGCAGCTCAAAAGGAAGCCGGGGAGAAGGGCCTGGAAAAATCAATCTACGCCGGCGATTTGTATGTCTATGATGAGGACTGCGCCATCTTTTCACCCTTCGGAGCAAGTACGGCTGCGGTTCACTTTGATTACAGTTCTGGTTATACCACTGAGATTACCAATTCTGGTCCCCTGGAGGGGGTAATCAAGGAGAGTGGCACCGGGACAGTTGACGGTCAGGCTATAGTCTGGGAAAGATACACTTCCCTCAAGTCCAACCAGAAATTTGTTACCTGCCGGGTGGTTATCAAGAACGAGGGTAGCAGTGACCTGAGTAACATTGAGTTCTATGAGTATCTAGATATGGACTTAGCTGGTGCTTCGAATGACTACGCTATGGTGCCGCTGGCTGCCGGTGATACCCGTGTTCATGTGGAGACAACGTATTCCTCTGGCCAGTTCGTGGATAACTGGATTTACCAGCGGGATGCCAGCTATGACAGGCATTTTGGTATGCTGATGAAGACACCGGAGGATGTTACCAATTTCGATGTTGCCGCATATTATGGTGAGTCTCCACCATCCAGGATAAACATAAATGGGCAGACCATCACCACCGGCGATATCGTCACTGCCTTCTCATGGCAGGCCAGCATATCGGCTGGGGGGCAGCAGGAGTTTTACTACGGTTTAGCCGTCCCCGATGATCTGACTACCCTCAAGACAATCTCTGACCAATTCCATGCTGGGGGAGTACATGTCAGCCTGAGTGCACCGGCGGAGGCTGTTCAGGGGGACCGGGTATCCATCTCGGCTAGTGTCACCAACTACTTTGCTGAGCAGAAGGCGATAACGGTTACCTTAACCTTGCCCTCAGGGCTGAGCCTCGACTCAGATTCGGAACCACTTCAGCAGGAGGTGAATGTATCCGGGGGAGGCACCGGGACTGTTTCCTGGGTAGCCGTGGTTGCCAGCGATGCCACTGGGACCAAGACCATCAATGTAACCGCCGTCGAGCCGATAAGTAGCTCATCAAATAGTGACTCAGCCAGCATCAGCATTCGACCGCTCAATACTGTGCCCCAGAGCCAGAATGAAACTGGAGTATTGATTGATAGTAGCTCTGCCAGTAAGAGCCTAGACCTGTCCTTAGATGCGGCTTCTGCCGAGGGGAACATCACCCTTCACCCCTCGATAGAGCTGGTATTTGTTGATGAGGTGGAATGGCTCATCGCCTATCCTTACGGCTGTATGGAGCAAAGGGGCAGCATCCTGCTCGGCGATATTAACATCTACCACTACCTGACAAATGCTGGCCGGCTGAGTGATACCCTGGATAATACACTGAGGCAGGATATAGTCAGCGGCTCCCTTGATGTTATCGACCTCCAGCACGACGACAAGGGATGGGGCTGGTATTATAGCTATAGCTCTACCCCGTTCTTTACCTCCTATGCATTGAAAGTCCTGCTTCAGACTAGAGACTGGGCAACTACCTATAGCATTACCATCCCGCTGAGTGACAATGGCAGGGATTTTGATACCTATGTCACCAGGGGCTTGGAGTGGCTGATTGCCAATCAGCAGATCGATGGTCACTGGGATGGCGTCTCTCCTGATTATATCCAGGATGCGGTACCACTGACCGCCTACATGCTGTACACCCTGGCTGAGGCAAATACACTTGGTTACACGCCGGCGGGATTGAGCGCTGCTATAACTAATGCCATTAGCTGGCTACAGGCGGCCCAGAATACAGACGGCGGCTGGGGCAGAACCGCTAATGATGAAAGCAGTGATTCCTTTGTCATAGGCCTAACCATTGTCGCCCTGAGAGAGGCAGGGGTGGCTTCTACTGAAACCTATATCCAGAGTGGTCGGACCTCGCTGATAAGTGAGTCAAATCCTCAACCTTCCCCGGCACCGGCCACCCGCTACTGGCAATCCAACCTGCAAAGTGTATACCACTGGTTTGCCCATATCCCGGAGACAACCTCCTTTGCTGTGGTGGCACTGCTGATGACTGGCAGCAGCAATACCGATGCTGAAGTGTCTGAGGCTTTGGATTGGATGCTGGTAAATAGTGATACCTGGCTTCATGGCAGCACCAGGGACGGTGCCAATGCAGTGTGGATGTTTAACCAACTCGGCACAACGCCGGGAACCCTCAACATTGATGTGGATATAAGTGTCAATGGCACGGTACTCTCTACCCAGCACTTTGAGGGAACATCACCAAGCTCCACCACCGTTGATGTTACCAGTTACCTGAATGCCACCGGCACTAATTCCTTTGACTTTACCTCTACTGGTACCGGGAAAATAACCTATGAGATAAGCCTAGATTACTTTGCCCCCCGGCTCGCCCTGAGAACAGACCCAACTCTCACCCTTACCAAGAGCATAACCCCAGTTATTGAGCCCGGAGGTCAGGGTACGGTGACGTTGAACTTTACCCCATCCAGTGATGTGGGATATATAGTCATCAATGACTATATCCCAGGTGGCTTCACTTTGGACACCAGTTCCATCACCACTGATATTGCCTATGAGGTCTCGGGGAACCGAGTCACTTTTGCCCTGCAGAGCGTTGCTGCTAATGACACCGTCACCATAAGCTACAGCATGACAGCTCCACAAGCAACCTTGGGGCAAATAAACATAAGGGGGGCCGAGTGTTTGCTGATGTATCAGCCGACCGTTACCGGTTCATCAGCGGGGGTAACAACCCAGGTGGAGACGGATACCACTCCACCCACCGTATCCAGCACCTTACCTCCGGCTAATGTCACTGATGTGGCGGTTGATACTACGGTGAGCGTTACCTTCAACGAAGCAATGGATGCATCTACTATTACCATCAGTAGCTTTACTCTGGACAGTGTATCAGGTAGTGTTTCCTATGATAGCGGCACCTATACCGCTACCTTCACCCCAGATGCCAACCTGGATGGAAGCACCACCTATACGGCTACCCTGAGCACGGCTATTACTGATGCTGCTGGTAATCCGTTAGCAGCGCAGTATTCGTGGAGCTTCATCACGGTGCAGACAGTGATTCCAGGGGATGCCAATGGCGATGGTAATGTCAATGCTTTGGATATCACCAAGGTGGAAAGGATTGTAGCCGGGCTGGATGCCGAGACCCCTGGGGCTGATGCCAATGGCGATGGCAATATCAATGCCCTGGACATCACCAAGGTGGAGAGGATAATTGCCGGACTGGATTAATCATCACTGGCTAAAGATGACAGACGCTAACAGGGCCTAGAAGAGCGTCGGTCTCCGTTAAAGCCCATCCCCTCACTAAGGGGGGATGGGCAATGCCAAGAGGATAGCTATGGGAAGAATAATGAAAACCTTGGGCACAATAACCATTGTGGCACTGCTTCTGGGTAGCGGAATAGTCGTCGCCGTAGTGGTGCAACCAGAGGTTACAGTTAGCATCGATGCCCCTGATGAGGCAGCACCTGGCAGCGATTTTACGACTAATATCAGTATCACTGAGGTCACAGACTTCGATGCCTGTAACTATGATGTCTCGTTTGATGCCTCGGTACTTCGGTTGGATGATGTAGCCTCGGGGCTGATAGGTTCAACATCAATACTGGTTGATATCTTTAATGAGATTAGCCCGGGGACGTACCGGGTTGTTCAGAATGTTCCTAGTGTATCAGGGGTAAGCGGCTCTGGGTATCTGGCGGTATTGCACTTCCATGTTATTGGCTCTGAAGGCAGCAGCACTATAAGTCTATCCAACGGCATGCTGTCAAATAACTTGACAGAGGAGATACCGGCGACATGGGTTGGAGATTCAGTAAATATCACCTCGGTGCTGCCAGGAGACGTCAATGGCGATGGAAACGTTAACGCTCTTGATATTACTAAGCTAGAGAGGATTGTAGCCGGACTGGATTAGTGGGGTTAATCATTTTCTTACTAGTTAGGAAAGACATACTAAATTAATGTAGCCGTGGGAGGCAGCGGTTTTCTCAATGGGAAAGTTTATTTTGCCATACGTACACAAGCTTTATCCAGTGGTAGACGTGAATGAAAGGAGGCCTTACAGTTAAAACTCTAGGTGGAATATTCTTCTTGTTGGCTATATTCGGACTGATTCACCAGAAGCTAGCAACTGCCAGTGGTTGGTTTAACTGGCTGTAATTTTGGCATCACGAACCTCTGATAGTGCTATACTTTGGCATAACTGTATCGCTTTTGCTGGTGGGCCCAGTAGATATGAATAACTGATCTTATCGGCTGTGGTAGTTGGCGAGCGGCATTTCTGAAATTAATGAAAAACTAATAATTTTGCACCTGTTGCCAGCTTCCTGTTCCTGGTATGGACTCCAGTGGCCCTATTTCCTGTGCGTCACTCTCGTATAGAATCTCACTGTTTTCGTTTAGTAACACTACATAAACAATGTGAATACCACCATCGTAGCCTTCCATCATAGGCTGGACAGCTAGACTTTCTTTTACCCTTTTAGGTATTACCATATCGACGTTGAACAACCTGCTATTCTCATCAACTCTCATTTCCAGTTGAGTAACCAAAATATCAAAATCGCCAAAGTTATATATTTCTATTGCCAGATCCTCCAAGGTATAGGTATTACTTGGTAATTCTTTGTGCCAATGGAGATTGCCACCACTTATCTGTATTGCTGGTGCTGATATACTAATACTATAAGTAAATTCGGATTCCTCCGGTATTATTCGCTCACTATAAGTAAATTCGGATTCCTCCGGTATTATTCGCTCACTATATGTTATTTCAGATGCAGAACAACCTAATAACAAAGCTACTGCAAATAGTATGAATAAACCCTTACCTAGAAGGACATATTGGTTCTGTCTCTTCTTTTCAAAGCTATCTACCGACAGTTTTTCTCTTAACATGATTAGGTCTGCCTTGGTCCCATCCAGCCTCTTCCATACTAATTACCTATAGCAACACTAATAGTAATAGTACTATACTATTAGTATGATTCGCCAAATGGCGAATGTCAATAGCACTAATTACCTATAGTAGTAGTACAATAGTAATAGTAGTAGTACTATTACTATTACTATTCGCCATTTGACGAATATCAATAGAGGTGTTACTCTAAAGCTTCCCTGCCTAAGGTCTGCGGCATTTTGAGACCGCAGGGGTACCAAAAAAGATGTGCAACGGCACTTGGCCGAGCTATTGATCAGCATCGAACGAGGTAGCTACACTAAGTCAAAGCGCTTAATGCCAGGTGAATGGCTGGAGGACTGGCTTAAGAGCTATGTCAAGATGCATTGCTCACCCCGGACTGCTGAGGGCTATGAGACCATAATACGCCGTCATCTTGTACCTGCCCTTGGCGCGGTACCGCTAGTTGAGCTTCAGACGCAGCACATTTAGAGATTTTACGCCCGTGCCCTGTCCCAAGGTCGTGTCGACGGAAAGGCAGGGCTATCAGACCGAGTTAAGACCCTGAAATGCTCAATGTTCGATATGGACTTCCTGGATGAAAGCTTGGATATCATCTGGGCCGAGGGCTCCATATCAGTAATTGGTTTCAAGCGGTTATGGCCTACTTGAGTATTTCACATTGCACGAAGATACCTGGTGGATTGAATACTATGCTCCTCTGGAAAAGCGAATTAATGAGATCCGAACAAAACATACTGATGATTCCAAGCCTCTTGTGGCACTTGACAATGACCAGCGGGAGATAGACATGTTCAAGAAGAATTCTAGACGGTATGGCTCGGTGTTCTTTATTATGAAAAAGAGATAACAAGAGTCCATTATGTGCAGCTTAGGTAACATTTGCTTAGATTATGCAGTAACGGCACGAAAAGAAGGACTCCAAGCTGGCATCTTTGCCTGGAGCCCCTCCTTTACCGTAAGAGACGCCTTGTAATCAAAATCTAGTCGGTTTTTTAAGGTAATTAAGGTTTCTCTTCTCTATAATACCTTCCCTTGTCTACCTTAAAGGAGAGGGAGATTAAGGGGGTGAGGTTGATAAACAATCCTTGGAGGTGAATAAAAAGACACAAAAAGGGGGTTGGGATTTGTGGTCCCGACCCCCTTAGTAATATATTAGAAGTCAAAAAGGGCTATTTGTTCTGCCCTTCTGCGGGCTGCCTGATTTTGGGTATAGTTGCCCTTTCAAACTAGGAGCGGCTACTCCTAACTTGGTTAGCTGGCGCTGAACGGTAGTCCGACCCTTCCCCACAATTTTAGCTACCTCAGCGCAAGGTAACCTCTCATCTACATACAGTTGTCGCATCCGCTCTATTTTTTCAGCGTCAGACCAGTTGTATTTAGATTGCTTATGTCTCTGACGACATAGATACAGCTTGTCGGCATTATTTAACTTCCCGCCTTCATCCCTTATAGCACCTGCTTTGACCATCCTTTTAGGTAATGTATTGAGCGTAGCTCTGGCGTCAATCATAGCCTCTATATCGGGAACTGGGGCAATAAGTTTCCTACCATCAGCAATCCATTCCCCTTTGTCTCCCTCGTAGAGACGACAAAACCTTCTCCGCTCCCGGTATTTCTTCCGCCAGTAAGTCCTCACGATATTCCTGGCAACAGCATACAGGAAGCCTAACGTTACCTGGTCTTGGTGGTCATAGGGCTAAGACATACTACCCCCTTTCTAGCGTGGCTGTTTGTTTTTTGTGTGTCAAGCGTTCTTATTAGGTAGTAACCGCTTCTTTTTTGCGGTTACGCTTTGTCTTTTTCTCGGCTACTAGCTCGGCTTGACCCTTATCGTTGGGATTATCCATCACCACTTTGTCCTCGCCAATGGTCAAGTCAATCGGATAGCCTTTCGGATTGTCGGCTACTGCGATATACTTACCCCAGTCTAGCATTGTGCTTCACCGCCTTTGTTAGATTTGCCCTAGATTGGTTAACTGCTGGCTAGGGCATTTTTTTGCCTGATAGACTAGGCAAGCGTTTAGTTTTGGCTTTATTCAATTGTTAAGGTGCTTTTTGTTTTTGTTAGTTTCATTATTGAACAAAAGGAACTATTGTGCATTAACAGAATGAACCTATATTTTCATCGTATTCTTAACAGGGCATTTTGAAAGCGGAAAAAGAAGCCCACTCGCCTAGTAGGGCAAGTGGGCTAGTTAAGACATTAAACTATTGGCTATAGTGGGCTTCTAATGACTCAGGGGAGGAAGTCCGTTGATATTGTCGCTCATTCTTTGCATCTCATACTCCTTACTGCTACAATCATTCTTCAGGGAAGTCCTGCTGTTTCTTAGACTTAAGTGGGCGGCGGGAGTGCTGACCAAGAGGGAAAGTATGCACAAAAGTTTTACATTTCCTACCCCTCGGCCAAGGGGTAGGAAATGAACCCCTGGATTGATAAGCGAAAGATGCCTAAAATACTACTTCAGCTACTTGAGGTTCCTGATATACCGGAAGACTTACGGAGAGAATTGTTGCAGGCTTACAAGGAAGTTGAGGAAGGTAGTGCGGTGACTTATCCTACTAAGGCAAGGGTGGAGTATTATCTGCACCAGTACCAAGAGCACATATCAGAGCTTGTTAAGAAGATAGAGAAGGAACAGCGGTAGCAAAGGGATTGAAAGGGGCGAAGCCCCTTTAAGAAACTCTTCCCTTATCAAGGGGAGAGGGATAAAGGGTGAGGGGTTGGTAAACAATTTCTATAGGGGATTTTGGAGATGGGTGTGAGTAAACCTATTGTGGCTATTATCGGTAGACAGAATGTAGGTAAATCTACCCTGCTAAATCGGGTGGCGGGTAAGCCGATAGCTATTGTAGCCGACTTACCGGGGACGACCCGTGACCGCATATTTGCTAATGTTTCGTGGCAGGGGGTTGAG
>SDBT01007725.1_pt1 | contig 17655 bp, 20 predicted proteins | sample 2277101 | NCBI WGS metagenome assembly SDBT01 (sample SAMN10404973, study PRJNA504765) | marine sediment metagenome | isolation source: marine sediment core GS10_PC15, 103 cmbsf | place: Arctic Ocean: Southern Knipovich Ridge | collected 2010 | reverse complement strand
TGCTGGGCGATTTGCATCAATGCTGGATGTGCCTGCAGAGCGGCTAGGCCACGTTGGCCCCGGAGTTGATTGATGGTGTTGATCACAGTTGTGGCGGAATCCCCCTGGGCCTGGATCGTGCTTACGATCGCCAGAGCACAAAAAACGGTTAATCCTATTAAGGAGATCCGTAAGAGCAGTTTGTTCATTTGGAGTTGAAATAATTATTCCGGCCCCGTCAGGTCAATCATCCTGACCAGGACCGGGTTCAATTAGAGTTCACGCTTTAAGTTTTCAATGACAGCGACTGGTGTTGGATCTACTCCGTACGCCATTGCCAGGAAATAAGCGGTGTAATCGCCAAATTGGATTATAGTCCACATTTGGGCCAGGCGAGATTCCCCGATTGCCTGGATCAGATTTGTAGTGATGCCCTCAACCATAAAGTTGTTCTTGGTGAGTTCGATGCGGCGTTGATTACGAGGGTGGTTGCTGTCCGCCTGCAGAAAGAGAGCCATAGTTTTAACCAGAACAGACTCAGGGTTGATCACACCGGCCAGTGTATTATGGTCGGCCTCTGGCAGATCTTCGTATTGTCCCCAGGCTTTGGCTATTTCACTGATCTGGCCTTTCCAGCGCCGGGCAACGGGAGCCAATAAATCAGCCCCGAAAACACTCACCCAGCGATCTACCAGCTGGCCGGCTAAACGTTTGGCAGGGTTTTGATAGTCAGGAATCTCAATGGAAAACAGTTCCCGCTGCTTTTTCATTTCCGCTACAGCGTCATTTAATTCTTCAGTGGGATCCATTATGAATCCCAGGCGTGTGAAAACATTCAGGAGCAAACAAAAGGAATACCCGACAGCTGCCCGGGGTTGTCCTTTATGCTGAAAAATCCACAAATCGGTTCCATTTTCTTTTGCCAGCTCGGAGATTTTACCTCCGGTGGAGATTGCCAGCAGGCTGCATCCCCTTTCCAGGGCAGTATGCATGGCAGTTAGTGTCTCCTCTGTGTTTCCTGAATGGGATGAAACAATCACCAGGGTTTCCGGTCCTTCTGCCCAGGCAGGTAAACCGTAATCCCTATGAACATCAATTGAGATAGTTGAGAGGGGAGCAATATAGGCTTTCAGTAAATCAGCCCCAATTGCTGATCCTCCCATTCCAGCGACGATGACCTGCCTTACCTGGCTGAAATCACCCAGAGGAAGAGCTTCAGCTTCCTGCCAGGCGGTTAGCAGTTGTTCTGGCAGACTATTCATTTCTCCCAACATATTTTGACCGTCAAGTCTGAGAAAATCTTTATAATTATTTAAATCCATTCTAGGCACCTTTTAGTAGTTTTTTGTTTTTGCATCTTATGGAAGATGGATGCAAAATCCTCAGTGATTATTACTTCTCATCCTGGAGCCCTTGTATTAAATCATAGATATCCCGCCGGGACCATCCGGATTGCTCTGCCAGGTTTCTAGCGAGGAAGCTGGGGCTGCTTTGGCTGGTTTTGAGTCTTTTTTGAATTTCTTCTATAAGCTGGCTTTCTGGCCAAGCACCCTCTGTTATCTTCCCTGAGATCACCAGGGTTATTTCCCCTTTGGGTTCTTTCCTGGAATAGTGCTCCATCAACTCGCTGACTGTCCCACGGATAATCTCTTCGTGCAGCTTGGTGAGCTCGCGGGCAACGGCCATTTCCCGGTCACCCAGAACCTGCCTTATGTCTGGTAAGGATTTGAGCAGCCGATGGGGGGTTTCCAAGAAAATCAATGTCCAGGGCTTATCTTTTACCTGATCCAATGTTTTTTGCCTGGCCTGGCTTTTACGGGGTAGATATCCCAGGTAGAGAAATTGATCTGAGGGTAAACCCGAAGCTGAAATTGCCGCAATAGGAGCGCTTGGTCCCGGAACAGGTATGACTTGATGTCCGGCTTCAAGGGCGGCTTTCAATAGATAATATCCCGGATCGTTGATCCCTGGTGTGCCTGCATCCGAAATCAGGGCAAGATCGTTTTCGAGCAAATGGTCCAGTAAGGTTTGGGTCTTAGATTCTTTGTTGTGGTCGTGGTAGGAGGTCAGGGGTGTTTCGATCTGGTAGTGTTTTAACAAAGTTCTGGACCTTCGGGTATCCTCCGCACCGATTAAGGGGACCTCTTTTAATATCCTCACAGCCCGGAAGCTGAGATCCTCCAGGTTGCCAATCGGAGTCGCGACCAGGAAAAGTGTACTCATTCTGACCGTTCCTTCTGGGAGAGGTTGGATTTAACGCTGCGGGACAATTTACGGCGGGTCAGCATAACTTGCCTTCCGCACCCCAGGCATTTGATCTTTATATCTGCCCCCAGACGGAGCACCTTCCAGCGGTCCTCCCCGCAGGGGTGTTCTTTCCTCAGTTTTAATACATCATCCAATTCAAGATCCGGCAGCATGGGGGCATTATATCATTTGTGTTCGGTCTAAATCCAACGCGGACAGCTTCGCCAGACAAAAATTCATTCTATTTGATTATCGATCATAATTATGCTAGTATCAGACCACTTGAGTTCTTGGAGAGCCTGGTTTGAGGTTAATTCAGAGTTGTTCAAGAGGTTTATCAATGGAAATAAGGAGATTATATGAATGACCCCCGTGTTGTGAATTTAGCCCGTACATTGGTTAATTATTCTGTCGAAGTTCGGGAAAACGACCTGGTAGGAATTATAGCCCAACCCCTGGCAACACCCCTGGTTCAAGAAGTCCTTCGCCAGGTTTTGCGTAGAGGAGGGCATCCTTATTTGCTTCCTTATTGTTTGCCCCTGCCCACTCTTGGTTATGAAGGTTTTGACCAGATCTTTTTTGAAGAAGCCAGCGAGCATCAATTAAAACACGTGGACCGCTATTGGAAAATTCTCAATGAGGATTTTGATGTGCGGATTTTTATTCAAAGTCAGTTTAATACCAGGGGTCTTGAAAAAATTGATCCTGAGCGATTAAAAATTCATCGGCAGGCTCATCTGGATATATTCAATACTTATTTTAAGCGCATGGATTCCGGATCATTGCGCAGGGTCAGCACGCTTTATCCTACTCAGGCCTATGCTGATGATGCCGGGATGAGTTTAAAGGAATTCGAAGATTATGTATACAGCGCAACTTTCAGCGATTGCGAGGATCCGGTCGGGGAATGGAAACGGGTCAGGGAGGAGCAGCAAAGCCTGGTGGAATGGTTGGAGGGGAAAAAACAGATCCAGGTCAAGGGGCCCAATATTGATCTAACTCTGTCGGTTGAGGGACGCCGGTTTTTCAATTCGGACGGTAAACAAAATATGCCCAGCGGTGAAATTTTCACTGGGCCGGTTGAGGATTCTGTTGAAGGGTGGGTTCGTTTTACTCATCCGGCGATTCTTTCAGGGCGTGCGGTTGAGGGAGTGGAGCTGCAGTTTGAGAAAGGTAAGGTTGTGAAAGCATCAGCGAATACAAACCAGGATTTCTTAATGTCGATGCTGGATATGGATCAGGGTTCTCGTTACCTGGGAGAATTCGCCATCGGAACCAATCACAAGATCAATCGATTTATCAAAAAGATCCTCTATGATGAAAAAATCGGAGGCACCATCCACATGGCGCTGGGACAAGGCTACGGCATCACGGGTAGTAAAAATAAAAGCGCCATTCACTGGGATATGATCTGTGATATGCGAGATGGGGGACAAATCCTGGTTGATGGGGAACTGTTTTACGAATCGGGAGAATTTATAATCTAGTCATAATCATACCTGGTCTTTTACATATCCTGACCACAGTAAGGTTAATTGCTCCTGCCCCGTCAAATAAACATATTTCCAGGGCGTAATCAGATTGATATTGCTAATTATTGAATGTGAATATTCTTGATGGAAGGCATAATTTATGAAGATAAAATTCAGAATTTCGGAGAAATTTCCGACATCACCCGAAATTCTCTTTCAGGCCTGGTTGGATTCGGATTTGCATTCCAATATGACCGGTGGTACGGCACTGGTTTCTGATCTGGTCGGAGAAAAATTTACCACCTGGGATGGATATATCAAGGGCAAAAACCTGGAACTGCAGCCGCCATTGAGAATTCTTCAATCCTGGCGTACCAATGAGTTTTCGGAATCAGATTCGGATTCCCTGCTCGAAATAACCTTTATCCAAGAGGGTGATGAAACCCGGGTAACTATCCGGCATTCAGATCTACCTGAGCACGGCATGCAGTACCAGCAAGGCTGGGTAGATTCTTATTTCACTCCCATGAAAGAATATTTTCAGGAAAAAAATCAAGGATCACGCACAAATTGAATTGAGAAAGGGCTCTCTGAGAGGGCCCTTTTATTAGATGGGTTTCCAGGCTGTAATTTTGGCGCTAAAGATGGATTGCCGAGGATCAAATGATTCGCCCTGATAATCAATCAGTTTCATACCATCCCCGCTGCTGACCAACAAAGAAGGTTTTCCATTCTCCTTGTTTTCCAGAACCTGTTTTTGAAGATCCGGGTCGAGCTGTTCAAAGGCGGCATCGAAGATCTCGTCGTCCCAATATTCTGCTTTTACTTCAATATTTTCAAACCCCGCCTTCTTAATGGCATCAACATAATCCCTGATATCCCAGGCTCCTGCCAGGCACCCGGCCCAGGCGCTCAGGCTGTTTTTGATCTCATCTGGCAGGTCGCCATCTGTCACGATATCGCTGACAGCCAGCTTTCCACCTGGTTTTAATACACGGTGGGTTTCTGAAAAGACAGCTGGTTTGTCGGGGCTGAGATTGATGACGCAGTTGGAGATAATCACGTCAACGGAGCTGTCCTCAACCGGCAGATTTTCAATTTGTCCTAATCGGAAATCGACATTTTCTGCCCCAACAAGTTTTTTGTTGGAATTAGCCCTGTCAATCATGGCTGGGGTCATGTCCACACCAATCACCTTTCCACCCGGTCCGACTTTCTTTGAAGCCAGAAAACAATCGATACCACCGCCGGAACCTAAATCCAGAACGGTTTGCCCGGCCTTAAGGGATGCCAGTGTGACTGGATCTCCGCAGCCCAGGGAGATGTCTGTGACATCGGCAGGCAATGAATTAAGATCCTGGTCTTCGTAAAGCAGGTTGATTACACCCTGGCTTTCAGCTTCAGATGAGCTGCAGCAGGAATTAGGTCCCGAGGCCTTAAGGGCAAGATCCCTGTAGTGATCCTGAACTGCCGAATGGATCTGGTTGTCTTGAATTTTCTCTTTCATATTGTCTCCTTATAAATCTAAATATTTATATATATCAATATGTATTACTAAAAAAATATGCCTAATCTGGTAATTCAATCGTAATCTGCTGATTGGGAGCAAAATCTTCGGCAACCTGGCAGCAGCCTTCCACCAGTCTTTCCTGGTCGATGGTGTAAAGCACCTGTTTTCCGCGCCTTTCTGATATCACCAGCCCCGCGTTCTTGAGAATTTTCAGATGATGGGAAACAGTGGGCTGGGCAACATCCAGTTTCTTTACAATATCGTTTACGCTCACCAGCTCACAGCAGCACAGAGCCATTATTTTCTGGCGGGTTTCATCCGCAAGAGCTTTGGCAAAATCAACGGTGTTTATGACAATTTTGACTGTTTTCATATCGATAAATATCTATGTGTTATCCATAATAATCGAAGTTTATCTATATGTCAAGATCTAATTTTACGGGATGATCACAAGAGTGGGACCTTATTAATTAGCATGATAGGATAACCTTCAAGCTGAAACTGGTATAATCCTGCGGAGGAGAAAAAAATGCTAAATCTTAACCCCGCGACATTAATATCGCGGATTATTGTCTTATTGACCGCGTTTTCTGTACATGAATTTGCCCATGCTTGGACAGCCAATTATTTTGGTGACAGCACCCCCAAGATCAACGGCCGATTGACGCTTAATCCGCTGGCTCATCTTGATCCCATGGGATCGTTGATGCTGGTAGTGGCTGGGTTTGGCTGGGCGAAACCTGTCCCAATTAACCCGTATACACTGCGTCAGCGGGCACCATCAGCGCTGATGTGGGTCGCCCTGGCTGGTCCGCTCTCCAATTTCTTGATGGCATTGATTGCAGCTATACCATTCCAGCTGAACCTGATCACAATGGATCAGCTCTTCATTTCTTTATCAGCAAAAAGTTCCTCGATCCTTCCTACTCCGGCAGGTTTTTTGTGGGACTTTATATCCATCAATCTGATATTAATGCTGTTTAATTTAATACCGCTTCCTCCTCTGGACGGAGATAAAATTGTCGATTTCTTTTTGCCGGATAAATGGAGGGATGGCATGGCCAGGATCAGGCCTTATGGTCCAATGATCCTGATCGCCTTGTTCCTGGTAGGTCCCTACCTGGGAATTGATATCCTGGGTATGATAATTGGACCGCCATTTCGTTTTTTGATTAATCTCTTGATCCGGTGATGATATCAAAGTTCAAATACAGATTTTGGCAGTTCTGGCAATCCCTGGAAGGCTCTCCGGGTGAAAGTGAATGGCAAGAGATCGAACGGATCTTATCCCCTACGGAACTTTCATTATTTAAACAACTGCCAATACCAGACCAAAATCACTCGGTAAGGGTTCTCCGAGCCCTGGAAGCAAATCATGAAGGTGATCCTGATCTATTGAAGGCTGGCTTACTGCACGATCTCGGGAAAATAAAACACACGCTGTGGCGCCGGGAACGTGTGTTTGCTGTTCTGGTAATGGGTATCTTCCCTCGAAGACATCTCAGGTGGGGAACGGGAGACCCTTCCGGGTTAAAGCGCGCTCTGGTTGTTATTAAACAACACCCTCACTGGGGAGCTGATCTTGCTGATGAAGCAGGCAGCAATCCAATGACAGTCTGGTTGATCCGTAATCATGAAACCCGGCTGTCAGGTGGATCCCATTCTAATGAGGACTTGTTATTATTAAATAAACTTCAAAAAGCAGATAATCAAAACTAGGAAATTATAATGACAATTCAAATAACGATTTTAGGTTTGGGTCAAATAGGCAGTTCTATTGGTCTGGCTCTGGCCAAACACAAAGAAGAGATCCTGCGGGTTGGACATGACAAAGACCGCTATGCAGTGACCTTTGCCAAGAAAAACGACGTGGTAGATAAACTTTCACTCACTCTGACCGGGGCAGTCAAAAATGCTGATATTGTCTTGCTTGCGCTGCCTCTTCAGGAAATTCGGCCTACCCTGGAACATGTCTCCCAGGATTTGAAGGAAGGGGCATTGGTAATTGATACCTCTCCACTGAAAACTCCTGTTCTCGAATGGGCTGACGAATTGCTACCGGAGGGGCGCGATTATGTTGGTTTTATCCCTGTGATCAAGTCGGACTATTTGGATGATTTTGAGTTTGGACCTGATACAGCATCCGCGGATTTATTTAAGGGCAACCTGATGGGGATTATCGGGGGCCGGAAATCCAGCGAGAAAGCTGTCAATATGGCGGCAAACCTGGCCCAACTGCTGGGTGCGTCGCCCTACTTCTCAGATGCGGCAGAAATGGATGGGTTAATGACCATGATCCATATCCTTCCCCGCCTGATGGCAGCAATGCTCTTAAAAGTCAGCCAGGATACTTCAGGATGGAGAGAAGCTCGCAAAATCGCCGGAAAAGCTTACAGCCAGGTCAGCAATCCTTTTGCACAGGATGAAACTGCGGGAGCTTTAGCAGCTGAGCTAATCAACAACCCGGAGAACACTAAAAGAGTGATCAATGACCTGATCCGGGTATTGGTCGAATACCGGGATCAGGTTGAAACTGCAGGACAGGATGAATTGGAAGAGTCCTTGACGAAACTGCAGCAGGGAAGAGACCTTTGGCTGGATGACAGGCGTAAAAGCTCCTGGATCGATATCCCAAAAACCGAAATTCACAGACGAGGAATGTTATCTCAATTATTAGGTTTTCGGGATCGCAAGCAATCTAATGAGAAAAAATGAGTGAAAATCTGGATCCAGCCTATTATTGCTACATGGTGGAATGTATTGATGGTTCCCTTTACACAGGCTGGACAACGGACCCGGATAGGAGGATCAAAGAACATAATGCTGGCAGGGGAGCTCTCTACACCAAATGGCGCCGACCTGTTTCGTTAACTTACCTGGAGCAAGTCGGGGATCGTTCTACCGCTCAACGGCGGGAACATGCCATTAAACAATTGACCAGGCAAAAGAAATTAGCATTAATCCAGGATTATCTGGAAAACAGCCCAGATTTGGATTAATCCGAAATAAAAGGAATAAAAATGCCTCATTCATTGGATTGGATTGAAACTGAACTGGCAGAATTAAGAAACGCTGGACTATACAATCACATCAGAATCCTGGAATCACCCCAGGGAGCCTGGCTGACCGTGGATGGAAAAAAAGTCCTTAACTTTTGCGCTAACAATTATCTGGGCCTGGCCAATAATCCCCGCCTGGTAAAAGCTGCCCGGGATGCAGCAGAAAGGTATGGAGTTGGCCCCGGTGCTGTCCGGACAATAGCCGGAACAATGGATTTGCACCTGGAACTGGAACGGCGGTTGGCTACCTTTAAGAAAGTAGAAAAAGCAATTACCTTCCAATCCGGTTTTTTAGCTAATCTGGCAACCATTCCCGCCCTGGTTGGCAAAGAGGATGTGATATTTTCTGACCGATTGAACCATGCCAGTATTATCGATGGCTGCCGGTTGGCAAAATCCAAGACCATTCCCTATGATCATTGTTCCCCAGCTGATTTAAAAACAGTCCTGGATGAACACCGGTCAAATTACCGCCGGGCTCTGGTTGTAACAGACGGGGTTTTCAGCATGGATGGTGATGTCGCCCCGCTAGATGAGATTTATGAAATCACCCGGACATATGATGTGATCCTGATGGTGGATGATGCTCACGGCGAGGGGGTATTAGGTGAAGGAGGCCGGGGTATTGTGGACCATTTTAATCTGCATGGAAAGGTGGATGTTGAAGTGGGAACTTTATCCAAAGCATTTGGTGTTGTGGGAGGAGTGGTAGCTGGCAATCCCCTGGTAGTGGAATGGCTTTACCAGCGGGGACGACCATTCCTGTTCTCATCAGCGATGACCCTTCCCGATGTGGCTGCCTGTATTGAAGCAGTCGACATTCTGGAAGGTTCAACTGAATTGGTTGACCGGCTGTGGGCTAACGCAGATTACTTTAAAGCGGAAATGAAAAAGCTGGGATTTGATACCGGGCTGAGCACTACCCCCATAACCCCGGTTATGCTTGGCGAGGCTCCCCTGGCTCAGGAGTTCAGCAAAAAACTCTTTGATGAAGGCCTTTTTGCTATGTCGATTGGATTTCCGACTGTGCCCCGCGGCCTGGCCCGCATCAGGGTGATGATATCAGCAGCCCATTCTAAAGATGACCTGGATCAAGCTCTTGAGATTTTCAAAGAGGTTGGAAAGGAACTAAAAGTTATCTAACCAGGTTCTGTTCCATGTGAATTGTTGATTTGATATCTAAAGCCAGCCCTGCAGGACTGGCTTTTTTTTATGAAGATGTTATAAATCATGTATGATTTGTTTGGGGGCGTCTTATTGGTGTAACTTTTTTTGTTTCCATTTCGTTAATTAATTGAATAGACTCAACAGCGGAGGATGATATGTCAAAAAAAATCATTATTGCCTTCTTGTTCTTGCTTATCGCCCTGATTGGACTGAGTGGATGTGATCCCATACCTACCTGTGCCCCCGGATCTCTGCTGGCGCCAGACCTGGTTTCTCCAGATTGGCGGGAGGTCATGGACGGCAGCGCTGCTCTGTTGGAATGGTCCTACCCCGATACCTGTGAACCGGATCAATTTGAAATTATTCTTTCCCAGGAAAGGGATTATTCTGTAATCGAACATACCCAGCTGGTCTCGGGTAGCGCTACAACTTATACGCCACCCACGCTGGATATAGCTGAGGAATATTTCTGGCGAGTGCGGGCAAAGGTTGGCTCAACTTATGGTGATTATTCCCATGAATTACGCTCATTCTTTACCCTGCCATATTGTTTGGCTGGCGACCTTGTATCGCCGTCCTTAACATCACCGGATTTTGGCGGGATCTTTGACCGGGGTTACGATTCCCTGGAATGGAGCTGGCCGCTGACAACCTGCATTCCTGAGAGCTACCGGGTGGAAGTCTCGTTGGGCTCCCCCAGCTTTGCAGATACAACCTATAACGGTGCAACAGGCTCACCAGGCACTCGCTGGGGATTCGGTTCAACACCTCCAGCCGCAACTCAGTTCTGGTGGAAGATCTCAGCTTTTTCTGATGGGACCTGGGGTCCACCTTCAATGGCCAAGATGTTTTGGACTGATCCCATCTGCACTGCCGCATCCCTGGTATCCCCGGTACCAGTCCAACCTCTAGATGGTGATATTGTTACCATCGTGAATCCAATTTTCGTCTGGACTTATCCAGACACCAGCTGCGCACCAGAAGGAACTCATGTCTGGGTCTCTGATACACCGGATATGAGCTCAATCGTGCTTGAAGCCAATAATCCCAATCTAGCCGCGCGAGCTTTTCAAGCCGGTGTCCCTTTCGATGATTGTGGTGAGTATTACTGGCAGGTATCAGTGGTTTCCGAGGGGGTAGATGGCCCACAGTCTCCGGTGAACCGTTTTATTATCGATACAGCTGGTGCCTGTGAATGTGATCCAGCCGCAATACCTATCCCGGATCTGATCTGGCCGGAACCGATCTGGACCGGGAATTACGACATTGTACCTGTGAACACACAGCTGGTTTGGGATAATTCCGGACCTTGCATTCCAGATGGATACCAGGTGGAGTTATCCGCCAACACGGATGCCAGTGATCCTGCTCTAGATGGAGTTGTGATTGGTGGAGGCAATACCACATATTCACCCCCGACTCTGCTGCCTGCCACCCAGTATTGGTGGCATGTCTATGGGACCTTCGAAGGCGCACTAAGCCCGACCAGCAATTATGCGGCCTTTTTCACTGAGCCCGAATGTGGATCGGCGAGTGAATTGGTGGCACCATTGATCAATTCGCCACTAGATGGAGAAGTGGTTGATGACCTAACACCCATATTTGTCTATCAGCAGGGCACTCCAGGCTGCATCCCGGATCACTACCTGATTAATCTCCAAACCGTTCAGGATTTCTTGGGAGTTAATCTGATGGGAGAGATCGCTTTTCCCACCACTGCGGTTGGACCGTCACCACCACTGGCGGACTGCACCTGGCATTATCTGAAGGTTGCCGGGGTCCAGGACGGAACACCTGGCCCATATTCTGATGTAGTTAGCTTTTATACCGATGAGCAAGGCAGCTGTCTACCCCCCGGTATTCCTGCCACAGCCAGACAGAATAATTTCTGCCGGATAGGCACTTTTCCCGAGCACCACGAAGCTATCTGGACTTTTATCGCAGGAGACCATGCCTTAGCTATTGCCCGCAATCCCTTTACTACTTACTTGAAGTTATTGGTGATGGATCAAGAGACTTTGCAGCCGATGGAGCCAATGATCTTTTGCTGGTCGCTCCTGACAGCTTTCGAACCTGGCTGGGAACCAGCTTCAGGTATAGTTTTAGACTTCAATAATCTTCCTGCTCTGAATCCACCACCAACTCCCACGCCGACGCCGCCTCCTTATTGTCATGTGAATATGAATGAAGAAAGCTGTGAAAATGCTGGTGGAACCTATGTCAACAACAACGAATTCTCTTCGGTTCCACATTGCGAATGCCCCTGAAATCTACTGGGTATGATCAGACAAACAGCCAGCCCAATCCAGGCTGGCTGTTTTGTTTTTTGGTTTCTAATCCATGATGTTGGTTGTGGGTGTGAATGACAGGCGCTCCTGCTTGATCTAAAATTGGACAAACAGTTTTAGATGTTAGAAAGTTGAAAGATTGAAAGTTGTTATCGATCAAAAACGCCCAACAGATGAATCTGTGGGCTGAATGATTTGATTTTTTGTTTTTATGAGTATAGATTTTAAATTAATTTCAAATATAATGTTAAGTCCTGCTTAAGCGGGACTTGGGTTTCTTCAGCCCACGATTTTAATCGTTGGCTGAAAAGATGATTTTCTTTATCCCGGGAAATCTAACTGACCCATCGAGTCGCCCTTATATACTTCTTACTCCAACAACTCCCTCAGCACCTGGTTGATCTTTCTCAACGCTTCTGGAATAGCGGACCGCACCGCCGGGCTGAGCCCCTCTCCCAGCTCGAATACCACTGCCTCAATCCCGATCAGGATGATCTCCGTTGGCATGTCCTCCGGCACCAGTTGGTGGCCCAGGGAGAGGGTCTCAGCGGCGCCCCAGCCGTGTACAGAGCCGCTGCCATCCCCGAATACCTCCAGGTCGTCTTCATTGAACTTGATCACTCTGCCCGCCGGGGCGCCGCTCTGGACCGCGTCCACCAGCACGGCCGCGTCCAGCCCGGCGATTTCGCTCAGCAGGGTAATGCCAGGACTTTCCAGGATAATCCCTTCAACCTGGTCTTCTGGATACTCAGCCTGGTGATCTGCCATCCAGCGTTTGACGATCTCCAGACCAATTTCGTCATCTCCCCTCATAAACTGGCCCAATCCCAGTAGTTTGATGTTCATACCTCTATTTAACCATATCTATCAGATTCAATACCAGATAAGGTTGAATTCTACTTGTTTTGCTACAATAAGATAAGTAAATTGTAAATTGAATATTTAATATTGTCATATCAGGAGTGTTTATTTTGAAAATTTACAACTCGGTAATTGATTTGATAGGTAACACACCATTGTTGCGGTTGGAACGTTATTGCCCTGAATATGAGGTTTATGCCAAGTGTGAATACCTGAATCCGATCAGTATCAAAGATCGCCCGATCCTGCAGATTATCCTGGAGGCGGAAGAAAGTGGAAAAATAAAACCGGGTGATACTTTAATCGAGGTCACCAGCGGGAATACCGGGATGGCAGTGGCCTGGATATCCGCTATCAGGGGATACAAGGCGATCCTGGTCATGTCTGAGATCCAGAGTATAGAGAGACGGCGGATATTAAAGGCATTTGGAGCTGAGTTGATCCTTACTCCAGCAGATCAAGGTACAGCTGGCGCCAGGGAAAAACTTAAAAAGATTATTAAGGAACATCCAGAATACTTTTATGTCGGACAGCATGTTAATCTGGCCAATCCGGGTGCCCATTACCTGACGACCGGTCCGGAGCTGTGGCAGGATACCGGAGGTAAAATAGATATTCTGGTGGCTGGATTGGGAACTGGCGGCACCCTCTGCGGAAGCGGCCGTTATCTCAAAGGACAAAATCCGGAGATCGAGATCATAGCTGTCGAGCCAAAAGAGTCCCCCACGATTTCCCAGGGAATTTTCCATCCTCATCGCATGATGGGCACAGCCCCGGGATTTGTGCCGGAAACCCTGGATCGGGAGCTGATAGATGATTTCTTCCTGGTCAGTGAAGCTGAGGCTTTTAAGGCCTGTCGTGAGATTGCCAGAAAGGAAGGTTTGTTGGTGGGGATAACGTCAGGGGCCTCGGCCTATGCTGCCTCTAAACTTGCGGAACAACCTGAAAACCGGGGAAAAACAATTGTTTGTGTCTTTGCCGATACTGGTGAAAGGTACTTGAGCGTAGAGGGTTTATTCTCTTAGTAGAAGACAACTCAATACCAGCCTTATATCTTCCGTTAATGAATGTCTAATTCTGAGGAGGAAATTATGAATAGCCAATCTCCAAAACCAGATAAGTTTTATCAGATCAAAAATAGTGCTAGGGCGACAGCTGCGATGTTTGCAGGTATGGAGCTTGATCTTTTTACTCCCCTGGATGATGGTCCGTTAGATACAGAACAGCTGGCATCTTCCCTTGGTGTCCAGGGGGATAAACTAGGCCCGTTATTATATGCCCTGGCAATATTTGGTTTACTGACCGAGGATGGAGGATATTTCTCGAATACACCGGAGACCTCAATGTATTTTGTAAAGGGAAAAAAGGAGTATATCGGTGAATCATCGAAAATATGGAAAAACAATCTTCTGGCTGCTTTAACTACTGCCGATACCATCCGGACCGGTCAACCCCAGGCAAAATATGATTGGCGGGACATGAATCAAGCCAAACTAGAGGAACTCATGGAAGGCATGGCAGCCCAAGATGCGCCATTCGCCCGTAAATTATCGGTAGATTTTGATTTTTCTGGCTGCTATACCCTTTTGGACGCAGGTTGTGGATCAGGAGCCCTGGCGATCGCCATGACCGAAATACACCCTCAGCTCTCTGCTACAGTGGTTGATCTACCGCAAGTCACTCCTATAACCAAAAAAACCATAATAAAGGCCAATGCCCAGGACAGAGTTGAGGTTATTTCCGCGGATCTGACCATGGATCCGATACCCGGGGAATATGATGTGGCATTTCTGAGCTCGATCATCCAGGTTATTTCAAAAGAGGAAGCTCGAAAGGTCATCCTGAATGTGGGAAACACTGTCAAGCCTGGAGGATGGTTGTATATTTTTGGCAGCGGAATCCTGGAAGATACAAGACTTTCACCCCCGGCCGCTGTTGGTATCAACCTTGTTTTGATCAATGTTTATGATAACGGTCAATCCTATACGGAATCAGAGCACAGGGACTGGTTGGAGGAAGCAGGTTTTAATAAGATTAATTTTGACTATGGTGAATTTATCATATCCGCCCGGAAAAGATTGGACTAAAGGTGAGCGATAAGATTTATTCAAAGACCAATGCCATATCTGGGTTTTTGTTATACGCTCAACCTTTTCCAAAGGGTTATATTACTTTGTAGTAGACTTAAAATACATGATACCGAATATCTTGCCAGGAAAAGAATAATGTCCCTGAAAAAAACCTTTTCATTCTGGAAAATCATCAAATATCCTCCTCAATTTCTGTATGCTATCGGCTTGGGTCCGATATATGGCCGATTTGTGCTGCTGCTGACCACTACAGGGAGAGTCACGGGATTGCCAAGGATTACACCGCTCCAGTACGAAAAAATTGAGGGTGAGATCGTAATTGGCTCTGCCCGGGGGATAAAAGCAGATTGGTTTAAGAATATACAAGCAGATCCGCGAGTTGTGGTCCGGGTGAGATCAAGGAAATTTACCGGGATAGGCAAGCCGGTCACTGATCCTGGCAGGATCGCTGATTTTCTGGAGTACAGATTAAGGAAAAATCCCCGCATGATCGGTTTTATCATGTCACGGGAAGGGGTCTCAAAAAATCCCTCCCGGGAAGAATTGGAAAAACATGCCCTGCGGAAAGCCATGGTAGTGATCAAACCTGTTAAGGAATAATGGTAAAGGAAGTTATGGATCAAATTAACAATCAAGATCAACTAGCAATCCAAGAGGCGATCCTGGCCTATTATCATGATGGTCATGCACTTTACGATCCAGATCTATACCGGAAAATTCTACATCCTGAGTGGAAATTCTATCTTATGGAGGATGGTTTACTACGAATTGTGGGTAGGGATGAGTTTTGTGACTGGTATGCTCCTGAAAATATTAATCCAGAATTGGAGTGGGAAACTGAAATCTACAGTATTGATGTGACCGGGGATCTGGCTTCGGTAAAGTTGAGAATTGAAAACCAGAAAGTCAAATATATTGATTATTTAAACCTGATGAGAATTGATGGAACATGGTGGATCGTTCATAAGATATCGCAAGATACGCCCAAGTAAATAATAAAACGCACCTGGAGTATCCCGAATGAGACATATTATCAAAACAGTGATAGTTATTAGATTAAATTCGAGATTCAAATTTCATTAATAATCCTGGATAAATATAAAAAAGGAATATCTTATGGAAAAAGATCTGGCTGCTTTAATGAATGAGTTTGATCAAATTCGGAAAAAGATGGTTGAAGTTGTTGAAAAAACCGATCCGGTTCTGGAAATATTCCCCCGGTGGACCATCAGGGAAGTGATCATAAACATCACATCCTGGGAAATTGTGATAAACAAAGCTTTAATTGCATACCTGGCAGGGGATCCTCCTTATTTTTTGCATGAACAGGATTTTGATGTTTTTAATCAGGAATCGATTGAGGTTCGGTCTTCCAGGTCCAGGGAGGAAGTTCTCAAAGAATGGAAAGAAGTCAGGTCGGCTTTAAATAAGACCATTCAGAAATTGAAAGAAACTGATCTGCCAGTCGAAATGGTGCTCCCCTGGGGCTCTGAACGTCCAGTTTATGAACTATTAGAAATTATTGGAGAACATGAATCTGAACATATGGAGGATATACTAAAAATTACAAATTAAAGATTGAAAATATAAAATTGAATTATCAAAATATTCAATTATGAATTTTAGATTCATCACAGGTCTGGGTCTTTATTCCCAAGATTAATATGAGCACCAATGATAATCAAAGTATGAACAATTTGGAATTGAATAAGGGCATCATCAACTGGGCTATTAAAGGTGTCACTTACAAGGCTTACGTTGCGGTTGTTTTAATGCTCGCTGCCGGCCGCTGGAACTGGGGAGCAGGCTGGTTGTATGTGATCATTTTCCTGGCTTTTGATCTGGCAACTGCCCTGGTGGTTATTCCCCGGGATCCCACCTTGCTGATTGAACGCTCCCGTGCTCATCCTGATGTAAAATCCTGGGACAAAGTGATCATGCCTCTGGCTGCAGGACTGCTGCCCCTGGTTGGATGGATCTTAGCAGGGTTAAACGAGCGCTGGTCCTGGAATCCTCAGGTCGATCAGACCTGGCAGCTGACTGGCTTTCTTTTATCTGTTATTGGCCACGGAATTGTGGTTTGGGCAATGGGTGCCAACCCATTTTTCTCACCCCTGGTGAGAATCCAGGAAGAACGGGGGCATGTTGTCGCTAATGGCGGTCCCTATCGATTTATCCGGCATCCAGGTTATCTGGGTGCCATTATCTTTTCGATTGGTATTCCTATTCTGCTGGGATCCTGGTGGGCTTTGATACCGGGTATGATTTCTGTGGTTTTGTATTTTGTCCGGGCCTATCTTGAAGATCAGACCCTGCAGGAAGAATTGTCTGGATATATTGAATATGCCAAACGAGTGAAATTCAAGTTGGTACCGGGGATTTGGTAATCATGAGCGATATTAATGAAAATAAATCATCTTTAGCCATACTCTGGAAAGCAGGCGTCCGTCTGTTGTTATTAGTCCCTATCATGCTTGGTGTGTTGCTGCTCTCTGCCGGCCGATGGGACTGGTGGGAAGCCTGGGCTTATTCCGGCCTGGGCTTGTTGGTTTTACTTGGCAGCCGGGCGGTCGTTATTTTGAAATATCCCGACCTGGCATTGGAGCGGTCTCAAGCTCAGGACATGGACAACGTTAAGGAGTGGGACAAGTTCCTGATGCCGTTTACAGCCCTGATCGGTCCCTTATTTTCCTGGTTAGTTGCAGGCCTGGACAAACGTTTTGGCTGGTCTCCGGATCTGCCGGACGGGGTGCAAATTGCTGCCCTGGGATTAATCCAGCTTGGCAGCCTTTTGGGCATCTGGGCTATGCTGAAAAACCGGTTTTTTTCATCTCAGGTGAGGATTCAAACCGACCGTGGGCACACAGTGGTCAGGGAAGGTCCCTACCGGTTTGTCCGCCACCCTGGATATGCCGGAGGGTTGATTTCCTGGCTGGCTGCCCCGGTTTTTTTCAGCTCCTACTGGGTGATTATTCCCATGGT
>SDBT01007724.1_pt1 | contig 17656 bp, 37 predicted proteins | sample 2277101 | NCBI WGS metagenome assembly SDBT01 (sample SAMN10404973, study PRJNA504765) | marine sediment metagenome | isolation source: marine sediment core GS10_PC15, 103 cmbsf | place: Arctic Ocean: Southern Knipovich Ridge | collected 2010 | reverse complement strand
GATTAACAGGGCCGTTGTTACAGGGCCAAATCAAACAAATCTTTTTTCAGCCATTGGTCAGGAAATGGAAATGCTTATGTTTTCCAATAACCCGGGGTCGGTATTCGATTTTCAAACACCATCGGTGCCGGAAGATCTGAATCTGATCAATCGATACATCGAGGATCTCAGGATAAGACACGCTGATTTCGCTAATAATGCGATCACTCTCGAATCATCCGAGGCGTTCAAACAACAAAAAAGAATAATTCCGAATAACACCATTAGTGTTGATTCGAGTAGTGGCACAACAGCGCCGGTGGTGTTAAATGACCGTACAGATATTGCAACCATTCAGGCGGAGAAAAACGGAAACGGTGGCTATGTATTGGATACGGATATCAGATCGGATGCCAGATTATGAGCTATAAGCATTTTTATAATTTGGATGCTGAGGACAATATAATTGGTGTCGGATCCACAGGCCAAAAAAAGTTACCATCGTCTAACTTTGCCGTTTATCTAGACCCTACCAACAAAGTAGAACCCGATAAGTTTTTAGATATTCTCCACAGTCCGAACGGCAAGAGCTCTGCGCCAAAATATCATTGGGATGGAGGGGCCAAGGTTGCCCGAACTCTTCACGCTGACGGTGTTGGCTATACGGATTTATCTGACATCATTCGATGGGGTCGATATTGGAGGTGGGATCCGCACGATTACAAATTCGCACGTGCAAAACTGAAAAGTTTTTATGTATCCGCTAATTGGGGTACTTATAACACGGAGAAGAAAACTATTTTATGTGATTTCTTTTTGGTAACCGCGGTAAAACAGGATGAGATCTATCCCGACATTGCTCATCAGGTTGTCAACGGTCAGATTTTTCATGACAGCTCTATTGCATCCCGAGAAAGTAGATATGTTCGTGCGGCTGTACATATGTTTAATCATGCGAACGCAGATTTCAAAGAAATTTTCAAAACGATAAACACAGGCGGTCTTGCCACTTATTACATTCGAGATGGAATAGAAGGAACCCTTGAAGATGGTGGTCTTGAGGGTCTGTTCGATTTTATCGAGGCCAGGTCCGGGACAACGTGGGCGTCATCGGGATTAGCTGCACAGACGTCTTACACTATTAGGGGGCTCACGCTTTCTCAGCTCGTGGGAAAGATCATGGACATTCTCAAAGACGGTGAGCTGTGAGCGACATTCAATTCCAATATCTGACAGAGAAGTTGCTGTCCGAGTATGGCGTTATATTCGTTGGGGTAATAATCACGATAGTTGTAATTGGGATATTTGGTGTGAGGATTATCGATCGCATAATAAAGATCATTCAGATGAAGAGGAACGGTACCAAAGAAGTATCAATTCGCGTTCCGCATGACGGCAGCCAGAACGGAAAACGGGCACTCGATAATATCGAGGAAGGAATCAAACAATGGGGAACCAGTCTCAGGGAATTAAGAACATTTGTTACAACGCATCATGAGCAATTCATGGAATGGAAAGTCAAGAAAGATACGGAAGATGGGAAACAGGGGGAACAATTGCGCGCACTAGAAAGGCAAGTCTTTGGTAAAAATGTTTAGTTTTTTTAGGAGACACCCGGAAACGACAGAGCGAGAGGTAAGAATCAGAAAACTGATTTGTAAGCGGCCCCATCTGGAGAACGTAAAGAAGTTCTGTGATGATTTCATTCAGTCTGCCTTGAATGCAGAGTCGGAAACTGAAATTCCTGCGATCGCCATGCTTGCACAGGTGGCCCTAGAAACGGGATGGGGAAAACACATTCTCAAGGTTTGGAGGAAGGGGGAACGAATAGGTAGCCGGAACCTATTTAATATAAAAGCGTTCTCATCCTGGAACGGAAAAAAGGGGACCGCGAAAGTGTGGGAAATCGTGAATGGTGAAAAGGTATGGGTGGATGGGGAACCGTTCCGAGTTTATAATTCATACGAAGATTCGTTTGTGGACTATTGTAATTTGATACTTAAAACCAAACGGTATTCTAAGGCGGTAGAAAATCGGAATGATCCCGATCGATATATTCGGGAAGTTCATAGGGCTGGTTATGCTACGGATCCGGAATACTCAAACAAAATCGTTTCTATAATGAACTTGAATTTCGAATATGAGGAAGTTGAGGTTTAGAAATCGATATATTTTCAACCAAGGAAGGTAAACGATGCCAGATATGAGTAAAAAAGAAAATCATGTGCCAATAGAGCGCAAGGGAACACTAATAATAGATGAACCGACACCGGCGCCGACAAAATCCAAACCGGTAAAGGCACACGATCTGCCACCGATGCAGGTTGCACCCGCAATAAGATCAACGAATATGAATCATTGGACTGTTCGCGGCCGCGTTATCAGTGCATCATTCGCATGGCCGACGGCGATATTTTGCGCCGGCGCGATGGTGCGGTGGTTGTTGGGCGTATTTTTGAACACCGAATCAATGGGTGTAATGACAGAGATATCTGCCGGAACTTTTCAGACCATACTCTTTGGTATGGGGGTAATTCTCGGGCCGATCTTCGCCACCGTGGGATTCGGGATCCGGAACAAAAAATAACAGTCTCTTTGAGTCGCAAATCTCAATCTGACCTCGCTGCCGGGGGCTTACCACCCTCGGCTTTTTATTTTCCCATATAGGAGCCATATAAGGCCGTGCCAGGAAAGAACGTGTGTGTTTGTATCAATATGGACGTAAAAGCTCATATGGGCCGTGTGGCGGCCGGTGGGCGGCATATATCCCCATGGCCGACCCCCAAAATAGACAATACCCCCAAACCCTGTAACAATTTGTTACAGCCCTGTAACAATATGTGCCACCCTGTAACGTTTCGTGACAACGATACCTGATAACTACACTGAGTACTTCCTGATAAGAGAAGATAACCCGTTCTATTAATCCCGTAATAATGTGTGTAATAATTACACTGTTGTTTTACGAACTTTCCGGAGCTCCGGAGAGGCGCGGGAGCCCCACCTTTATATTGACTAATAGTCAATCATCCTATAAATTTCTTATATGAGATCAACTCTCACCGAAAACTTTATTCAAAGGAGACAAAATGCCACTCGAACCATTAATAAAACCCAAACGCTCGAGAAAAACCGCGAAATTTCTCAAACTCTCAATGGAGGCCGCAGACGGGAAAGTCACGTCAACAGAGATCGAATTGTCAGAGTTGTGGGCAATGGTCAAATACTCGAAGAAATTCGGGATGAAAAGAATAATCATCGACGACGCGATTCAAAAACAGATTTGAGTCTCGTGAGTAGAGGGGGAGTACCCCTCCTCTCTCGAGATATCTCGAAAATTTCAGATAAGGAAGGTAAACGATGCCAGATATGAGTAAAAAAGAAAATCAAAAGCCGGTAGAAGGTGAAGTTCCTGGACCCGCACCGGAACCCAAGGCGGTACCAGATCCCGCACCCACAGACAACCAAACGCCGGCGCCGTCAGACTCCACACAAACAAATCAGGTGACCGTTACGCTGGAGCATGACGATTGGCTGGAACTACAAGTTTCGCTTAATGAAAGTATTCGGTTCTATGAGCTCGTTACGGAGCTTCAAGACGACACACCGGAAAATCAAGATGCAATACAAGACACGATCAATCGAAAATATGAGTTGTTAAAGAAGATCAAAAAGTCGGCCGGCTGACTTTCTTCCCGGATCCCGTGAGGGCTCTGGGTAGACAGTTGTCTAAAACTTTTCGAGCGAGGTAAGATTATGGAAAATGCAGAATTGCTGATTAGTGAGATTGAAAAACTATTAGAAGAGGCTGAGGATTCAAATCTGGTTGCCCTGGCCGGCGAGAAAAGCGCGACCGAACGGGTGTTTCTTTCTGGCCGTGCTGATGCGCTGAGTAAGATAAAGGACGCGATCGACCGTGTGGTATATTCGGTGGCCGCATGAATATGGATCCGGAAATAATCACTGAGGATAATTTAAAGCGGTTTATCAGCAAACAAGACCCGCTATGGTTGAGGATGATAAAAAAACACGCCAAGCATGACACGGTAATACTTGCCGTTGCCCTTCATGTAGCCTGTAAAGTGTACAACAGTTATTCAAAACGCTACGGCTCTAGAATATCGTTGGTGGGTATTGGCGAGATGGTTAAATTGATCCGTGATATCAAGATTGATAATGACGGAAAACTGAGATTTCCGCTATAATCTCCGCTCGTAAAACGGGAGTCGGCTCGGGCCGGCTCTTTTTTTGCCATTAATTTATTCGGTAAAAATCCGTAGTTTTCGGAAAATCCCACGCACGTAGAACCCGTATAAGGCCATCCTAAAACCGCCCCCCTACATAGGGCGTGAGTAATTTTTTTGCTGCATTTTGTAAAAACGCGCTTGACTTTAATTCAATCTTCCGTTATACATTAGTTAATCTTTTGACATAGGAGGTGACTCATGCCAGTAGAAGAATTAACTCGAGTGAGAAAGTTGGCAGAAGACGAGCAGATCGAAACTGCCAATGCGTTTCTCAGCCAAACAAAAGAAAATCTCGAAGATGCGAAAATCAGGGGTAAGTTTGACCAGGTTCATTTTTACGAGGGCGGGGTTGCAGTGTTACAGGGATTGATCTCAGCGTTTAAGGCGCGCCGATAGTGCCGGAAGCAGTAGCAGTAAATTACGAAGATGCCATACATGCGAAGTACGACAATGACATGGGGTGGTGCGGTCAGTGCAAGGATTTTAAATGCTATATGATTCTCGATCACAAAACAGTTTGTGGTAAGTGTAGGCATTTAATTATAGATGTAGAGGAAGCTAAGAAGATCGGATTAATTACATTTTGAAACGCTCTAATTTCCACCGTTTAAAGTGTCTCGCCGGCTGCAATTCCGGCGAGATTTTGAAATCATACAAGTTGTGCGCGGCGGCGTGGAAGGACACGCCTAAGAGACATGGTTAAGCTAGGGGAAACCATAAAACCCTTCAGTGGGATAAGCCTCGGTAACCAATCCGACTCCTCTTCACCTAGAGTCGGTATCGAATCCGGCCCGCGCGTTTGAAATCATGAAGTGTCAATTACTTATTGCGGAAGGAAACCGCCAGGTGATTCTGTATCCCGAGGATGAAGACGAAAAGAGCGTTTTGAAATGTCTTGTGAATGAGAAATACGATATCGAGATCAATATGTCCGATACTAATATTAAAACTTGTCATGGTGGGTGGTATAGAAATCACGGGTCTGATTATACTTATGGTATGGAGGGAGATCAGGCCGTGATAACGCTGATGAGAAAAAAACCAGAGGAGGCGGAACAGACGCCACAATAGAAAACAAAAAGCGAGGTAAATTATGGGTTGGGAAAAAGCAGTCAGAACAGGTGTTCGGTTTCGGATCGGGATGACCGGGCCGGCCGGTGCCGGTAAAACATACAGCGCGTTACGTCTTGCTCGTGGCATAGCTGGGCCAAAGGGAATCATCGGTATGATCGATACCGAGAACGAAAGAGGCAAATTCTACGCAGACGACTTTGATTTTTTGCATACGAGAATGTCCCCCCCATATGAGATTAATAAATATGTTGATCTCATGCGTGAGGCGTACGGGATGGTTGACGTGTTAATCATCGATTCGGCAAGTCACGCCTGGGCTAGTGAAGGCGGATTATTGGATCAAAAAAACGAGGCAGATAAACGGGGCGGAAATTCATTTGTGAATTGGGCGGATATGACCCGCCAACAAAATGAATTTGTTTCTGAGATATTGAGTACCAAAGTCGATTTGATTGTTACCATGCGGAGTAAAGAGGCTCACGCCATGTCTCAGAAACAAGATGGCGGGTTTGAGGTTGTGAAGAAAGGATTGCAGCCGGTGCAGCGGCCAATGATGCAGTTTGAATTTGATGTTGTGTTTAATGTGGAGATGGATCACTACGCTGCTTTGTCGAAAGAAACAACCGGGCTGTTTAAGGGGATGAGACCGTTCCAGATAACGGAGGAGACGGGCGAGGAGTTGATTAAGTGGAGAGATTCGGCGCCGAAAAAAGAAACGCTAACAGACGTTCAAAAAGGCAAGATCTTACCTCGGGAACTGCGTGAGGCATTTGTCAAATCGGAACTGGACACGGAGAAGAAAATCTTATTTTGTAAAAAACACGGTGGCGATGGCCGGGTGTGGGACCATCAAGCGATCACCACAGCCTTACAGGCCGAAATGCCTGGTGTATTTCAGGAGGAAACCAAATCAGAGAAATAAAATTCAGGGGTTTAACCCTGGCCGGTGAATGGGTTTACGGAAACCTTGCCGTCATACCCGAGGAAATCAGAGGTTTTGCAAAAAAGGGAACCTATATCTCTAATAAACCTGGGGTACCATTCGCTTACGCCGTGAGACCCGAGACCGTGGGCCAGTTTACCGGATTAAAAGACAACGGCGGGAAGGGAAAGGATGTATATGAGGGGGACATTTTGGCATGGGAAGATGCGCCGCCAAATGGAGAAGACTGGCCGGATTCAACCATAGACACTGTTGTATATGAACAAGCGTCATTTTATTTAGCGACATTCTGCGGTGTTTTAGATCATAGCACCTCAGATGTTGGTGATGTTTTAGATGATAGCACCGCCAAGGATTCCAGAATTATAGGTAACATCCACCAGAACCCAGAACTTTTGAAAGTAAAGGAGAAAACCAATGGAACCAAGTAAGAAGACGTACCGAATCAGCCAAGTGTATTTACCGTGCGGGCTGATCAATCAGGAACGATTGACAAAGGAATATACCGGAAGCGCGGTCAAGGGTTTGCCGGCATCGATTCCATTCGAAGATAGAATTTTGCGTTTGAATGAGGACAAGGTTGATGAGTTTACCGATCCTTGCGGAATCACAATCCGAGGAGTCGTAAACTATTACGATGAGCAAACCGAAACGGTGATTTATGTGAAGCGCGGGAAGCCGCGGTCATATGATGTCACGCGCTTGCAATATCAGATGCTTGTTAAAAACTGCAACCAGGGCGAGATTCATTATGAGGATACCGGTGAGATAATAAAAGTTACATCCATGCGGTCGTCATATCAGATCGAGGCAGATGTCAAAGTTCTCGAAGAGGGTATTCCAGTCAAGAGTGAATATTGTGATGGCTGCGATCTTAGAAAGGAAAAAAAGTGCCCGGCATTTTTCGGAAAACACGAAATGGCCACAGAGTTAATGCAGACTCAGGTTGAGTTGGAAGCGCTGTCAAAATCGTCGGATGATTTATGGGATGAACATTGTAAAAAAATAGACGATGATCGAAAGACCAAAGATAAACAGGTTAAAAAGATGCGTGGCGGCGTTGAGAAATTGAAACGCCTCATCTATTTGAGTGATTATGGTGAGGTCGCTGTTGCTCCAAAGATGGAGTGGGTAGGAAATGATAAAGCCGATACTGCCAGTTTGACGCCAGAAGATAATGCCGATCTGTTCGATTTCGAATTTGATATTGACAAGGCGAAGGAAACACTGAAACGATCAGAATCACCTGAACACTGGAAACCAAATCCTAAATTGAATATGGAGAAAGTCCGGAAGGCATTTCCGGAATGGTTTACCGAAACCGATACCGGCGGCAAGGTGACTGTGCGGCTGAACAAACTTAAAGAAGAGAAAGGAGGTCAAGAGATTGAAAGCTCGAAAGTGGGGTAGAGACGACGTTTTCCGCCACATCGGTATGATTTATGATCGTCAAAATAAATTGTGCAAAGAACACGGCATAAAACTTGTGAGGGAAAACGGGAAAAGTGTCTACTCGAGTAAAAGGGAATACCTCAGGCTGGTTGATGCGGCCGGGTTTTTCGTTATCGTTACCGAATCACCCAAGGGGGTGAAGCACACCATCTATGTTCGTAAAAATAGAATCTTTGAGGAGGATCATTTGAATGAACGTGTATGGTTCCGCTCGACTGACAAAAGATCCTGAAATAGTAGTGTCCAAGTCTAAAGGCACTCATATATGTAGTGGCCGGCTGATTTGGGATCAGGGGTTTAACGATAACAAAAAGACCGTAATCATTCAGTATGTATCGTTTGGGAAAACGGCAGACGCGATGAATAAATTTCTGGTGAAGGGATCGAAAATCTTTTTGAACAACGCCGAACTGAGTCAGAATCGATGGACGGATAACAAACAGGTTGAGCATTGGGATCCGGAGATTTTAATTTGGGCATTCGAGTTTGCAGAACCACGTAAGCATTCGGACGATCGCGCCGCCCATGATGGCGCCAATGATCGGGAGAAAGATAAAAAAGATAATGCCACGGTTGAAAAAAATGCATCCACAGACCCGGCGCCGGCCAGTGATCGTAAAGAGGGGATGGACGATATGACTTGGGATAACAACGAAGACGATGTTCCATTTTGAGGAGGTACAATGAAAACATTTGAGAAGGGATCGGATACGTGGTGGGATTATGCAGAAAAGGCCATTCTGGAAACATATCGCGCTGCTTGCGTCTCTGATGACGGTGTGTCTGTGCAAGAATTAGCTGATGAAAAAAAACAGATCGTCGGCGATATTCTATTGAAGCAGCAAAAAAAGACTGTTACGAATATCGAACTGTATCAAATCATGGATGAAATCCGAGAAGGGAAGCACGAAGACGTTGCCACTCTCTGACATACTAAGAAGGCGCGGGTTCCCGGGCGGCATGAAGTGCCGCATCTGTGACGATAAGAAAGCAACAGAAACACATCACGTGTTGTTGCCAGATAATCACGGTAGGAGTATCAAGCCGCCCGACTTTTTTGAATTCCCGATCTGCATAGATTGTCACCGCAAGTGTCATATCTCGACAGGTCACGGGGGGCTACCAATTGAACAACAATGTTTGACTCTCACGAGTTGGCTGGGTTTGGGCGAAGTTTATACCAAATGGGCCATGATATACGAGATGACATTCAAGGAATTTATAATGTTTACCTGGCGCAGCGCCAGAATTCTCAAAGTTCCAGGAACAGATTTCTAGAAGTGTGCCAAAAGGATTTGTTCAAAAAGTCTATCGCGGAAAAATACAAAGTGTTCCGTCTGTCGGAAGAGGGTAGAGCGTTTTGGGAATATTTTCTCAATCGTTGCCACAACCGTATTATCGCCGGCCGAAAATATGCGAGCGCGAAGGGGATCACGGAGGAGATCCGAGAGCACGAGATATTTATGGTGGGTAGTGAGTTGCGTAAATTTCAGATCAGCAACAATTTCACAGCGCATTTGGCGCGTGAATTCATGGAAAAATATAATGATCACGAAACTATTCCAGATGGGTTTTTCAAATTAAATAAACTGAAAGCGAGGTAAGTATGAAGGGAAAGCGGAAGCGGGTGTTCAACCTGAACAGCCCGCCCGGGCCGCGTATCAATATTGAACTGGCCAAAGAGATTGGATTTGCGAGGAGTATTATTTTTCTACAGATAGAATTTCTGATTTCGATTTGTGATCATTTCAAAGATGGTAAGTGGTGGACGTACCAAACGAGTCGTGGTTTGGCAAAAGATTTCTTTCCATGGTGGACACATACAACCGTAGATCGACACTTGCGGCAGCTGATCGATAAGAAATATTTACATGAGGGGAATTACAACAAAAGGAAATACGACCGTACCAGGTGGTTTGCTATTAATTTTGAGGGGTGTAAGAACCTGAAAAGTATCACGGTCATTGAGCGCGACCATCAGATTATCGAGAAAGAATCTGTTACAAGTGAGGGCCGCGATGAGTCTCCTGAGACGGTGAAAAAACGCAAGAGCCGGATTGAGTCAGAGAAGGATTTCAAACCTTCGCGCCGTATGCGGGCTGTGTGTAAGTGGTTCGCGATCGTAACCGGTAAGAAGTTCCTACCAAAAAAGAAATTACAGGGTTATCTAGATAATGCCATAGAGGAATTCGGGTGGTCCGATGTAGTGCGCCCCGCTATAATTGCGTATGCCCTTGCTAGCTTTCACCACAAGATCAAACGCGAAGAGGGGAGAATGATATGGTCACTACCGAAATTATTTTTGAACACCGATCATATCCTCGAAGAACGATATGCCGAGTACGATCGAAAAAAACACCTGGTATGGGCTTGGCATAATGCCAAGAAAAAAACCGTCAAGGCACGTGATCAAAACAAAGCGGACTATGAGACGAAACCCACGGGTCAAGAAGGCATCAAAAAATTCCGTGATACCGGAAAACGAATATTCGGGAGGTAGTATGAAAGACAAATTAAAAAAGGCGTTACCATATTTAGGTCTCGCGGCAGCCGCCGTCACGACTTACGTTGTGGTTAGTGATTTCAAAATGCTGCTCGTTGCGGTGTTGGCCGCGGCCCTAACCCTGGGCTGTGACCGAATTCTGAGGAAAAACAATATCTAATGAGTTTCAAAATCAGCACTGTTGGAATTGTGATCGCCGTTGTAGTGGCGATCGGTTTTATTCTTATTGCTAAATTCGATTTGAACACAATTTGGCAAGCGCTCGGTTTAGGTGGTGGCGCCGGCGCAGCCTATGAAACCGGTATGCGCACACTCGCCGGCCGAGAAAAAAAGATTGACGACAAGATCGCAGCTAATACAGCACACGGCGAAGCAAAAAAGGAGGAGCTGAAACATGGTACCCGTAAAGATGGTGCTAATTTCTTTAATAATTTGTTTAAGCGCAAAGGCAAGTAATCTCACAGAGATAACGAACGTTTCGTATGATCGGGAGATCTCGATCGAGATGGGGCCGACTAATTGGATCCGCGGCCCTGGTATGTTCTTCACTGACCCGGGGTGGAAATCAGTAACGGATGAAATCGTAAACGGTCAGACCTGTTGCAGTAATTTGACGTCCGAATCAAATCGTTCCGGTGTGAACGTGGACCGGAATGATCTGTCGGAGAACTACATTAAAAGCCTGAAAACTGAGAACCTGATTTTGAAGGGGACACTGATCACGGTAGGAGTTGCGGCCCTCGCATATTTTGCGTGGCAGCTCGGGAAAAAATAGGTATCAATCGGGATATAGGATGGTTCATCAGCTATTGACATATAGTTAATCATTCTATAAAGTGATTCTAGAAAGCGAGGTACAAAATGAGAATTGAGGTAATTTCACGAACACGACATAGACCAAAGTTTCAGGTTGTGATCATTAAGGGAACTGGTAAAAAGAACGAAAAACAACAAGAGCTATTCTCGAGTAAAACACTGCACGTCAGCGGCGCGGAATTAAGCGCTATGGAGTCGAATAGCCGCAACGGGGCCGGAAATGACACACAGAGAGTTTAAGCGAAAAAAGAAAGAGGCCACCGCTAATACTATGTTTGGAGCGGTATGGCTAGTTAGGGTGGCTGTGATAAATCTTGGTAAGGCGATTGCTAAAGCGGTCGAGCTTGATCGCCGCCTTTCTGGAATTGCAAAAATATTATGTAGGAGAAAACAGAGAAATGGCAAGTAAGTCCGCTATCGAGTGGACGGATGTCACATGGAACCCCGTGACGGGATGTACCAAAATTAGTCCAGGTTGTGATAATTGTTACGCGGAACGAATCGCCGAAAGATTCCGAGGTATACCAGGGCACCATTTTGAACAAGGTTTTGATTTACGGCTGTTTCCCAAGCGTCTGGAAAAACCTCTTAGTTGGAAGAAACCACGGAAAATATTTGTGAATAGCATGAGTGATTTAATGCACGAAGATATACCGCCGGAATTCGTGAGGTCTATAATTAAAGTAATGATGGAGGCGGCATGGCATACGTTCCAGGTATTGACCAAGCGGCCTATTCGAATGATGGATTTCCCATGGTACCCGAATATATGGGGCGGTACATCCGTCGAATCTAAAAAATATAAATTCAGAATCGACGTACTAAAACGGATAGATTTAAATATTCGGTTTTTATCACTAGAGCCGTTACTGGAAGACTTGGGTGAACTCGATCTCACCGGGATATCTTGGGTGATCGTAGGGGGTGAAAGCGGACCCGGTGCGCGGCCCATGGATGCAGCTTGGGTGCGGAATATTCGTGATCAATGTATCGATTCAAAAGTGGCTTTTTTCTTTAAGCAGTGGGGCGGAGTGCGAAAAAAAGAAACCGGGCGTGAGCTCGATGGCAAATATTGGGATCAATTTCCGGAGGAAAACAATGACTGAGGACGAATTTAGAAAAAAAACACCGGCAGAAAAAAAGGTAGCGTTGACAATATTGCAGCGGATACCTCTTACGTTGGGAGACTTGGCCGGGGTGGCGACATCTGAGGTACAGAAAATTAACGGCCAGCAATTACAGGTGACTATCGTCGTAACACTCAAAGAGCATATGACTAAACAGATCGGAGAACTCGCGTGTGGTGGAGCCGAACTTTTTGAGGGGGGCAACGATGCGGACATTCATCGTAATTAGTGGCGAGATCACCGAGGGTTTTACATTCTATGGACCGTTCAAGACCTTCAAAAAAGCGGAGGCGTTCGGCCAGATCCTCGACGGTAACGGGCATTATGACGTGGTTCAGTTACAGGACCCGATGAAATGAGTATTGAACGGGAACCAATCACGGCCGGCAGCCGTAGCGTATTAGACCTTTGTTTGTGGTGTGGTGCCGATCTCAAAAAGGGACGTCTCGGAAGTGACAGGCGGATCTGTTCGATGTCTTGCCGGCGAGAATGGCGGGATCATCACTCAGGATGAGAATAGAATTTAAATATTTACGGTCTGATACAGGCGGGCGGGTCTCCGATCACCAAAAACCCGGGGGCTCGTCCGTCGGTACAGCTAACAACGAACAATGAATTTCGCAGCAGTTAAGAAAATCGCCAGGTTGCACAAATGGAAGATGATCGATTATCAACCTGATAGTTCTATGATGTCATTCAGTAAGGAAATCGACGGAAGCAAGGCGCGCATCAATGTCTATACCAATATGACTGTTGGGACGTCGCTGACTCATCCGAAGAAAGGCAAAACCCAATTATTCCGTAAAAATGTCAGTAAACAATTTCTGGAAAAATTATTTGAGAATCCCCGAACTCATAGCGAGAAGTTCGGAACACACGGTTACTATAGGAGGTAAGATGAAAGCAGAAAAGTTTGATGGGATAATCAGGGCTCGAACAAAAGAAATTGCTGACGAAAAAATTGAGGAATTAAGAGAAACTGTATTTAAGGCGTGTCGAAAACTTTTCAATATAGATAATTACGGTTCACCATGGTCAAAGAGTGAATGGCATGACGATTATAAAAAGGTGTTGACGGTTCTGGCATCGGAAAATAATAGAAAAGGATGGCCGCAATCAATCACTGAAGATATTGAAAAACAGGTCACTCAAAACTTGATCGAAACATTAGATGAATTCACAAAGGCAAGTTTGGCCGCAAGTAGAGCCGCGGAACCAAAAAACAAAATAAAGGAGGTAAGCGAGGTAGATGGAAAAACTGCACCCAGAAGTTAAGAAGTGGATCGGTGAACAGCGAGGTTACGTTAGATTCTGGCTGAATTGGCACTTGTCGCAAAAAAACGGAGTGTCGAAACGGATCAGCGATGATATTTATCGGAACCAAAAGTTTTCGATCAATATTGTGAGGATGGATTCTAAATACAAGTTAGCAGAGAAGGCACGAGAAAAATTTCCGTTTATATCGACCATCACTGTCTTTTCAGGGCGTATCGATATTAGTGCTTGGCCGAAGAAGATGGAACAAATGACGGAACTGTTACGATGGTTTGCTGAAAACGGTATTCGACAGACTGAGGATTCCGAAGAGGATGAGGATAATCACAGTTGGACTTGGCATTTAGACGAAATTGATCTTCAAGCATATTTTAAGTCTGACGAGCCAGAGTCATGTCAATACATTCAGGATGGTGTGAAGGAAGTTCCGAAATACAAGATGGTTTGCCCTGGCGACCCGGATTACCCGGCCGATGAGTAGAACATACAACCAGGGCTGGCACAGTTACCTCGCCGTGAACGAAGTCGAGCGGCACCACTTCCCATTTTACGCGCTGATTGCGTGCGCGATGAAAAACGCCGATAACGAAAACCTTGCGGCGTTAAAGGTCGCGTTCCCTGGTTTGTTCGAGGAAACCCTAGAGCGCTATAACAATCCCATGGGAATGACTGACGGCGAGCGTGACGATTTTGAGAAGCATGGGAAAATGTCGATGGTAGAACGGTATAACAAGATCTTGAAACAGATCGCGGAGGAGTTTAAATGAGAGCGAGATTTGAACAAGGCGAGAGAGGGCCGAGAGATTTAGTGATTTGCGTGGACATTGAGAATACTGAAGAGGGGATTTTGTTGCGGCAGTTTTTCAAAAATGAAAACAGAGATACACTATCAATGTCTGCACATGATGGGATGTTCACAATCGTTCCGGGCAAACCAGTCGGGCTAAGGTTTTCGTTTATTGAGAATATGAAAATAAGTCCAAGTGATATAGCAGATAATCGATGAGTGAAATGAACGCGCACCAACACAAGGCTATGGATCTTGAAACTAATATTCGAGTGCTACTGCACCGCGACGAAAACTCTGACGCTCTCACAGATACTTTTTTGGTGAAACTAAAGGCGTGTGCCGATGGTTGTGAAATGGTTCAATATGAATGGGTTTTACAGCAGGCATATCTGATGATCGCCCGCGGGAAGAATTCAGCAGAAACCTTTTTTAATATGAATATCATAACCTCAACCATAAGGGACTGTTACGAATGATCCGACCACCACCAATAAGGAAAAACAAAAACTATGGACAATAGTCAACCGATTGAAAATACAGATGATGAAAACACGGGAGAGGTGAAACACTGCGCCCGATGTTTTGGTAATCACAAAATTAAATACATGAAGTTCACCAAAAACAAGCCGCCTGGTTATGATCTATGGGCCGAATGTCCAGTTACCGGCGAACCAATATTGATCAAACTTCTTGAGGATGGCAAAAAGCCGGGCGATGCATGAGTGAAAAGCAATCCCGCCGGCGCCGGCAACAGCGCCGAAAACTCTATACTCATTGCCCGTATTGCAGGAAGGGAATCACGATGTTACAGCCGCGAATCAGCGTTACCGTAAACAAGAAAAAAGGATGGGCGCATATCGGGTGCCGAAAACAGGCGATGAAGCATGAGTAAAAATATGTTTGATTGGATGGAAAACCAGCACATAACAAAGGCTGATATTTATGGGTACGGATATTGGCGCGGGTTCAAGGTTGCGGTCGTGTGGTGTATCGGTTTCGATGTATTTATTTGGATCTGTTGGAGGATGTTTCAATGTTAAATTTTATTAGCGAGAGCGAACAGTTGACCGACGAAGTCGAATTATTGCAACTAGGCATATTGAATGTACAGGTGTGCTCAAGTGTGGGGCCGGACGAAACTCTTGAGGTTGTGAGAAAACACGTACCGCTTGGGCTGAGTGCTGGGTCAAGTTGGGTTCACGATGATCGTGAAGAGGTCGCGCCGATCCAATGCACGGAAAAGAAAACACATAAACATTATGTATTCACCTGCTAATGAAGCCGATTAAACAGGTCAGATTTACTCCCGAGATTACCGTACAGCTTGCATCGATCGAACCCAAGTGTTGTGTTTGTGGTGAGAAGGAACACAAGAAACTCAAGAATACTACGATCAAAATGCAGGTCAAAAAATGCAGGATCAAAGCGCCGGCGTTTCTGTGCCGTAGTTGTTGGGACGCCATGGGTCAAAATAATGGCTGAAAAAAAACTAGAGCCGATCAGCTTTGCCACCTATCTCGAATCATGGGGATGGACACGGCACGGCGACCGCCGCAATGTCATGGACAAAGTCCAGGAGACATTTTGGCACCATCGAACCGAGGGGATAACAAACGAGCAAAGCGCTATGCTGTGGTGTTTGGGAAAAGAGAAGGGGCCGCGGCTGTGAATTATGAAGACGAAGAATTCCCAGAAGTTATCCCGCCGTCCACCGGATCCGTTATGGACATGCAGGATCACGGCAAAGAGGAAGATTCTCAAATCAAATCAGAAATCTTCGAACACATTGTCGATATCGAACGCGAACTTATCAAGCTGCAAAAATCATACAGTGGGTTTCCTGCCGCCTTTGTTCATATCGAGACTTTGATCGATCTTCTCACGGTTATTAAGAAAGGAATTAAAGCTCATGATGTGAAAAAATCAAAAGTTAAAGAGGTCGGGTTTAAACCCCCGATTACAGATTAATGGAGGACAGAATGTCAGTAAATTTGCAGGTTAACGAAAAAGAGATCATGGATAAGGTTGTGAAACTTACAACCGACAAGCTCGTAGATATGCTTCTGGGTGAAGAATTAGACGAAAGGATAGAATTGAATTTTGCAGAGAAGTTTCAGGAGAAAGTCAAAGAGGCGGTTACGGCGAAGTTTGATAAATACGCGCAAGACCAAATTTTTCCTACCGTGGCAAAACATATCGATGATCTGATATTAAAGCCCACCAACTCATGGGGTGTTGAAAAGGGGCCGGATCAAACTTTGCAGGAATACCTCATCGAGCGCGCGAACGAATACTTTCACGAAAGTGTTGATCATCATGGGCATGCAGGACGCGGTGACCGATATTTCAAAGGCGATGGCACCAGGCTTTCTTATCAGATCGGCAAAAATTTCACCGCCGTTATGGAGCATGTTGTCAAAGACATATTGAAAAATGCCAATGAGAGTCTCGCCAAATCCATTCAGGATGTCGTAACAGTGAAGCTGCGGGAGATTGTGGCGAAAATAAAAGTTCAAGTTCCTGAATGATCGCTCTGCATAAGCGGATAAGAACAGTGATTAAGATAAGTCCCCGGGGAAACCCGGGGGGTTTTTCCCTGCCGGCGGCCGCCGCATGAATGGTGAGTCTAGGATTCTGACGGGAGACGTCATCGATAAATTGAAGGAAATCGGGAACGAAACCGTGCAGACGGTGGTTACGTCGCCGCCTTATTACCAACTCAGAGATTATGAGATCGCCGGCCAGATCGGTTTAGAGGACACACCAAAGGAATATATTGACCGCATCATTGGAGTGTTTCGCGAGGTAAAGCGGGTATTGAGAAGTGACGGTACCGCATGGGTGAACATTGGTGATAGTTACACGAGCGGTGACAGATCAACGAGAGATCCGGCGCCAACATCGAAAACGGGATTTATAAATCGAAGTGGCGGCATGTTGCGCGTCGGTACTCCACCGGGATTGAAAGCAAAAGAGATGATCGGTATTCCCTGGCGCATTGCCCTGGCCCTTCAGGCTGACGGGTGGTATTTGCGCAGCGATATCATATGGAGCAAACCAAACCCCATGCCTGAAAGTGTGATGGACCGGCCCACCAAAGCCCATGAGTATATTTTTCTAATCACCAGGTCATCCAAATATTATTACAATTACGGAGATATCAGAGAAGTCGGCGTTATCCCGGCCGGAACGAAAGCCGCAAAGGGATCTACTGAAAGGTCATCGATGCCTGGCGTAAACTCACGGCCGCGAAAATATAAGGTCTACGATGGCATGAGAAACAAGCGGAGTGTGTGGAAGATAAAAACCCAACCGTATTCAGAAGCGCATTTCGCCACATTCCCCGAGAAACTTCCCGAGATCTGCATCAAGGCCGGCAGCCGCCTCAAGGATATTGTACTTGATCCTTTCATGGGATCCGGGACAACGTGCGCCGTCGCTAAGAAGTTG
>SDBT01007723.1_pt1 | contig 17656 bp, 36 predicted proteins | sample 2277101 | NCBI WGS metagenome assembly SDBT01 (sample SAMN10404973, study PRJNA504765) | marine sediment metagenome | isolation source: marine sediment core GS10_PC15, 103 cmbsf | place: Arctic Ocean: Southern Knipovich Ridge | collected 2010 | reverse complement strand
TGCGTGAGTGGAAAGACAAGACGGTTCGACGAGATATCTTTGTTGAGCGCATGGACTACAAGCCTTGTCACGTTGAGGGCATAGGGATGTGCAATATCTACTCCTTCCAAGAGAGCTACGTAGGCGAGGTGGTAAACTACTGGGAAGAGACTATTCAAGGGAAGATAGTACAGCAATGCACCAAGGGTCTTTGCAATACCCGCAACTTGATCACGGAGTTCAGCGAAGACAACCCCAAGAAACCCGTTTCGCATTGGATGTGCCCGAAGTGTACCCGCGTACAGGGCGCAGCGCGGGCTCGTGTTGATTCAAGGAAGAACTACAAGGAAGCATTTCCCAAGCGAGTCATGGCATTCTCACGGGCGCTTCGAAAGCGGCACCCTGAGTTGAATAGCCGGAAGTCGCGGGTTGACAACGACATCATCATCAATGGCACCCGATGGGAAGGTAATAGGAATGAGCGCAAGAAGATCAACATCCTGGGGTATGAGTTTCACTTGCACGTGAATACCTTCCACATGCAGGAAGACAACGACGGTCAGCGTCGGACGAGATTCACCGTACAAGACATCAGCCCCATGTTCGATGAGCATTTCAGGGATCAAGGACACAAGGGCGGCATCATGGCGGTGAACAGATGATGGATGAGATTCTACTGGAGAACGTGATACGTTGTTCAGGGTGTCACCACGACGATCATGCAGATGGTCAGTGTGCTGCGCCCAACACCTATGCCCTTCAAGTAATGTACGGCAGCGATACCTGCATGTGCGGCCAGCGGTTAACCTCCGTCGCTGGGACAAGAGTTAACTCAGTCCCCACGGGGACTATTATTGGGGACTTCCCCACTGTACGAGGAGATCGAAGATGAGCAAAATACTGATTGGTATTACATTGCTACTTTGGGCGGTGATAGGGCTGCTGATACTGGCACGCCCCGCTGCGGCGAATGAGCCGATATTCACCGCAATAACTGCGGCGAATGAGCCTGCTGTGGCACCCACGTGCTATGCGTGGGGCCGTTCATGGCGAACCGACAAGGCTGAGTTGCGGACGATGATCAGGAAATCTTTCGCCCTTGCACAGAACAACCCTGCGACACAAGTGTGGGGTCTGTGCCTGCTGATGAACGTGGACTACTACATCAACACGGTTCTAATGGGATGTGATTCCGGCCTACCTTTCGTCCGAGTGGCCTACCCGGCGCTTGTGGCGCTGGGCGATCGGTGCGCAGAGTGAGACACCTTACCTTAGCTGTAGCATTGGTCGTGATGGGCACGTCGGATGCGTGGGCTGACAATTGTGAGGTTCTACCGATGGTGTGGCAGAGGGCACCCCACATGGTCAGGCTAGCTGTGGAGGTGGGGTTCAACTCTATGTACGCTGCATCGCCTATCGAGTACACCCCGGACACGGATGCCATTCAGGCATGCCTGCATCGGAAGACAGACTTCTTTGTTGAGAGCACCATCCTGCACTGCAAGATGAGTACGCCCAACGCAGAGCAGGTAGCGTTCAACGCCACGTTGAACCTGTGCGTAAAGGAACTGGGGTATGATTGAATGGATTATCCGAAACACAGGGGTTATACTAGTAGGGTACTGCGTTTTGGGCCTAGCCTATCTGAGAAGTATTGGCGAGAGCAGATGAGTCTCCCCAGCCTGGAGAACATGAGCCCGCACGATTATATCCGGTACGCCAAGGGGAACAACATTGGCTGCCCGGTGTGCCGCAGCCGCGAGGTGATCCACGAATACTGCAATCAGCCCAGCGGTGAGACGATGGAGCAGACTACGTTCTGCAAGGATTGCGAGTCAACTTGGGTAGAAGAGTATAGCATGGTGACCTACTACAACATAAGGTACAAAAAGGAGAAGAACAGTGGCAGGTAGTGACGAAGTATACGTCGAGGTGAAGTCTGATTTGGAAGTAGCATGCGAGGAGCCGGCGACGGAAGAGCCCTGTATAGGGTGCGGTGAGGTACATGAGGAGCCTGTGCGTCTGGACCATGTGCTCAGGAAGCAGAAGCGGCTATACCGACTGACGGTGACAGGCTACCTTATCTCACTCATCGCCACTGCCTACTGCGCCTATGAGCTGCTGGGGCCGTGGGGTGCATCGGGATGCGTGGCGCTCTTCGGCGTGTACTTCTTCCACATGAACATGGTCGCGCTGGTTCGCGTGCTGATGACACTGGAGGAGGCAACCTTCGGGGCAATGATGGCAGGCAAGCAGGCCGAGCAAGCCGAGCAGTCCAAAGATGATGAGGTATGGGGCAACTATGCATAAGGGGAGTACAATGATGAGAGCAGTCGGGTATTGCGACAATTCAATATGTGACGACTTCCACAAGGGGACGTTCCTGCTGAATCACGGTGAGTCGTTTTGCTGCCCACGATGTCGGCAGCTAGGCTGGGTGGAGTTGGAGAAGAAATCGTACTACGATTTGAATGGGGTCGATAAGGAGCAAGCCGTGTACCGAGAAGCACGCGTGCGATTCGATTTTCGTCCCGCTACTCGCAAATACGAGTACACAGCCGTCGTCACGGTCGATGGACTTGAGAATGGTGGGGTGTTTGAGATTACCTCACCTCTGATCAAGACCGAGAAGCGGGCACTGAAGGTAGCGGAGTACGCGCTGTGTACCGCTAACTCAGGCAGGATAGACGCGGAGGGCTTCTCTACCGAGTTGCACATCGACCTCAGCAGTCCCGATTGGCAGCGTCAAATTGACCATTGTGGCAAGGTATTGAGCGAACGGGACAAACGTATCCAGTTCGCCGTGGAGACTCAACATGAGTAAGGTAAGGCCCTACAGCCGCCGAGACATAACGGGCCAGAAGTTTGGGCAGCTAACCGCCATCGAGCGAGTTGGCTACTACCGCGACACGAGGATATCAAATTGGAGCTTCCGATGCGATTGTGGGAATATCACCCATGTCAACCTAAGTAATCTGAAACACACGCGCTCTTGTGGGTGCATCTCTCGGGATGCGGAGCAGATCCCTTACCGTGAGAATCGAACCGCTGAGACGCTGGGTAAGGGGTTGACCAAGCACGGCGACACGGCATTCGATCCGAGCAACCGCACTATTGAGTACGTAGCTTGGACAAACATGAAGACGAGGTGTTACAACCCAAAGTTCATTGGCTGGATTTACTACGGTGGACGCGGAGAGGTAGGACTCACACCGATAGAGGTATGTGAGAAGTGGAGGAACTCTTTCGAGGATTTCCTCGCGGACATGGGCAGGCGACCGGAAGGGATGTCCCTTGACCGTGAGGACCCCGATGGCAACTACGGCCCCGACAACTGCCGGTGGGCTACCGACAAGGAGCAGGCGAACAACAGGTCAGCTAAGCTCAAAGAGGCCATAGCGGCCTACAAAAAGAGAGGACTACTGTAATGAGTGAAGATACAACCGACCCGAAAGAAGAATCGACCGGGAAGCTGGATTGGGTATCGCGTCCCCTCTACAGGGCAGTGGGAGAGCTATACGTTGATCTAAGTAAGGAAGGGGCACGCACTGCGGTGATCGACAGGCTGCGGTCGGCATACGATTCATACGAAGACGAGGTGTTGAAGATCGCTGCGGTAAGGGCACACCTGTACCGTGTCTTCAATGAGCTGGAGACGAATGGGCCTTCGGTTAGCACGTTGTCCCGGCACTACAACATGAGCAAGAAAGGGCATAACGCCACGTTGAAAAAGGTCATGCAGACTTACTTTTATCAGGCCAGTTCACATGAGTTTATGAGGGGTGATTCCAATGCTGCGATTCAGACGCTAGGAGACGCAGAGCTAAGTCACAAGACTCTGTTTTCCTTTGAGATCAAGGTGATCGTCAGAGGGTGCGGAAGTCCCGACGCCGCCATCGCCCTAGACAGGGTAATGGGTCACCGAGACACTCTATTCAAGAGTACGCTGAAGATGGTGATGGGTATTGCCAGAAAGCACTCGAAGAAGCTGGACGGCAGTGTGGTGGAGTGGCAGGATCTGGTGCAGGAAGGAATCATCGCATCCCTACAAGCGGTGGACGCCTACCAACCTAAGGAGGGTGACAAGGGAGCTACCTTCACCTCCTACGTCTACACCACGGTTAACGGCATCATCAGCAAGAGGGTTAACGAGACGACCCGCACGGTGAGACTTCCAAGGTGGAACATCGACAGGTTTGCTTACGTCACCAAAGCGATTGACGCGCTACAGCTATCAATCTCTGACCTCAGAGGAGGATCTTGGCAGGACGGTAAGCTCGACACCGGCAAGGTCAGTGACGACACTTTAACTAAGATAGCCGAGAAGGCTACTGAGATCCAGAACGGTGCGGCAAACTTCACCGCCACTGAAGTGCTGGATCTGATGATGATCACTCAAGTGCCTATCAGCATGGACGTGGAGGTAGCCAGCGACAACGACGTCACTGAGGCCATCACGTTTGGAGAGTCAATCACGTACGACGAACTCTCGATAGAGGATGCGTTGGACGGGCAGCAGTTGAAGCGCAAACTCATGGAATTGGTGAGCCAGTACACGGTGAGCCCGGAAGAAATCAAGGTCATGGAGTTGCGCTGGGGTATGGGTGAGGTAGCCAGCTACCGCGAGGTGGCAGCTAAATTCGCCGAGGATACGGACAGTGCCATGAACAAAGGCAAGGCCGCTATGATAGAGGAGCAGGTGCTAAACCGCATCAAAAGAGACATGATGAACGACCCTAAAGTAGCGAAACAGTTCCAAGAACTACTGAGATCAACCGATTTGATCCCAGAAAACTGAAATAGTTGAGCCAAGAGGCTCGATTTCACGGTATTATTTACTAGGAGAACAGCATGACTACCGCAAAGATCCAAGCACTTCTGATACTGGTGATCCTCACCGGGGTATGCTTCACATTGGCTTATCTCTTCCCGCCAACCACCTATCCGGCGCCCACGATCGAAGTGGAGAGAGTGGAGCCGCACGACCTGAGCAACGAGGTGGAACCGCTCCCCACGCTGCTGGAGTTGGTCACTGTGCCAGAGTTTACCTACTCTCTCCCAGGCGATTCGGCTTCCTTCATTCAGACGTGTTCGGACTTCGAAGTTCTCGACAGGGTGGACCGCGAGGTGTTTGTGCTGGATCACGCTGAAGACAATGGCATCGACTCATTCAGCCCATGCGTGAGATCGGAGGCACGCACGGCAGGCACTCTAGTGACTGATCTATGCGGAGGCAACATGCCGCTGAGTAAAGCGTTTGATCGTGCGGTAAGACACTTCCGTATGTACTGCGATATCGGGGTACCTCAGTGGGACTTGGAGCCGGCCACCCCCCACACCGAGATCTTGGGGGACTGGCTCTAATGTACGACTTCAGCCATCTGTTCCCGGGGGGGTATCCCGCCCCGAAGGCGAAGCCCGTTCGCACTCCTCAGGAGTTGGCTGAGAGCCTGCTGCGGTGGAAGTGCAGCGAGTACGCCCCGGGGGTGCAGTGTCACTTCTGTGACGACTGCAAGACGCACCTACCATGTGGGCTGTGCATAGATCTGAAAGAGGCAGCCGAGCTGCTGCTGGAAGGAGCGCGTGCTCTCGGAGCGGAGGCTGAGATAGAGCCCGAGAAGATCCTTCTACCGAAAGGAGCACAGGACTAAATGGAGAGATTCTGGTCAAAGGTAAACATTCCATTTGATGAGGATGGTTGCTGGATGTGGATGGCGGGGTGAATACCCGTGGGTATGGTAGGTTCAAACTAGATAACAAACAGCAACATGTGCATCGTATGGCCTATACTTTGACCTACGGAAAGATCCCTGAAGGGCATGATGTCCACCATGAATGTGAGAACAGGGGATGCGTGAATCCATTACATCTGGTAGCGATGACTCACGGCGAGCACATGCGTCAGCACACCAAGACACATTGCTTGAGAGGACATGAGCGGGTACCGGAGAATTTATACGCGAGCGGGCAGTGTAAACCTTGTAAGCGCGAGTATGATAGAGCGCGCTACCATAAGAAAAAGGAGAGAGACTGATGGACCATATCACAGACGATCAACGCCAGCAACTAGGCTGGATTGTAGAAGCAGCCAAGCGGGACGGACTCGCTCTACTTGAGGTAGAGTGTGTCTCCGACGGCAGCCCCGCTGTATTGCTGGTAGCCGTGGACCGCGACGAGGAAGGCAAAGGCGGTCGCATGTCCCCCCTCGCTCGGATCGACGTGGACTTCGTAGATTTCGATCCGCCGGAAGGCATCGAGAAGGTGGAACTGGAGACACACAATCTCATGAAAAACCTTGAAAGCTCCAAAGGCGCTCCTCCGTTGGCCGAAGAACTAGAGAATCTCAGGCGATTGACAGAGATTGACATCGCTGATGGAGGGTGCTAACATGATCAATGAAGCTGGAGAGATCGAGGCCGCGAACACCGTACCTAAGTTGGTCAAGGCACTTGAGCAATCCCAATGCGAGCACCCCATTTATGAAGACGGCTCCGAGGAACCAGATTGTCACAGATGCAACGATCTGATTACGGCATCCGTCATGCTGCAACTGTTCGACAAGCTGGTGATGCTCTATCATCAGGCACATCGTTGTCTGGACGTGAATCATTGCAAGGTGTGCCTCATGGTAGAGGCGTACGGACTTGACATTCAACTACCTGAGGAGAGTACCATTGTCTTACCTAACTAAGCTAATGTTGTTGGCCGGGGCGCTGGTCATCGGCCTCATCGCGGGCACCGCCATCGGCGACACCGACCTACCGGGCAAGTTCTGGCAGTGGCGTGACGCACAGGGTGTCGCCTACACCGACACCGAGAGCCGCATTCCCAAGACGTACAAGGAACGAGCCATTCGGCGTGACTTCGAGAAGATGCTGGAGAAGCGGACTGAGATGATCCTCTCTGATATGGATCAGCGAGGGTTGTTGCAGGCGCGGCTAGAGAAGCTGCGGACTGAGGCTCCTGCCCCCGTAGTTGAGGTGTGCGGCCCGCCCTTCACCGTTACGAAGGAACGGCGGGACCACAAGGTGAACGGCCAGTCCTTGAACAGTTTGTTCTATGTGATAATGGACTCCTGTGGCAAGGAGGTGGCTGCCACCACGCAGCGCATCGACCTCTACTTGGAGCTGTACTAATGGGCGCTAGACATCAGGGAAAGGGCGGGAAGCCGATCTTGAAGGCATGGTTCCTCAAGGGCACCGACATCAAGGTGTCCCGCGTACGCATCAACACCGGAGGCGGGAAGTTCATCTGGGCTGTACCGGATGGGCCGGACGGTTCCTACCGCCGGGTTCACCAGAACGAGATGGAGAAGCGCCTTGTCTGATCGGTGGAAAGTACAGGTCAAGGGTAGGAAGTGCTCCAAGGGCTTTGAGATCTCTGTGATAAAGCAGAGCAACAAGCACGGGCAAGCTAGCTGGGGCTGGTTCGACAAGACCAAGCTACTTATCTCCCACAACGGAGGCCCATGTGATTGGCCGTTGACGTCAATCGTGTGGGACAAGATGATCGTGTTAGCCCACGAAGTGGCGAACGAGTTAAATGGCGAAACCTAAGCTGCACCCGCGCTGGGGAGATCGCAGGATAGTCCGAACGGCGCTTGGGGTAGTAATCCTTGAGCGCGAGACAATTGACATCGTGGTCGCTTACGACGTACCTGAACCAGCGAAGCAAAAGCTGGTCTACTGGTCACTGATGGGCGGTCGCACAAGATCAGAGGCCCTGAAGTCGGCCATGAAAGAATACAAGAGGAGACAGAAATGAACCCTATCATAGCGATCATAGCGGCGGCGGTACTGTTCGGCTGTAGCAACGTCGATCAGAGAATGGAGTGTCGTGACCTGTGCCAGAAGTACGGCTCCACTACCTATCGGGTCCAAATAGGGATGGCTGGTATGTCGAACCTGTGTACGTGCGAATACTCAATGACGGAACCACCAAGATGAGTACACCTACCGTCGTGAAGTGCCCGATATCAACACTAGGACTCTTGAGTGGTACGTCCCAGAAGTACGACGAAGTAATGAAAGAGCACTTTGAAGACGGTAAATGTATCACGTGCATGGACCTAGACCGAGATGCCATACCTTGGAGCGAGTTGTTTTCTAAAGGGAGACAGGCCGAATGGAAGAACTAATGACGAAGATAGTACACCTGCTAGATGCAGCGGTGACGGCACACAACGCAGAGGAAGTTGCTCACTACGCACGGGCGCTCAAGGATCTGGGGCATATCTGTGGACTGAAGATAGAGTAATGGCAATGGATAAGTATCCGAAGCATGCCGAGCACTTCATACGGTCTCACTTCACTAAGCCAACGGACATTGATAGCAAGATATTGCCTGGAAGAAAGGTCGCAGGGCCAGAGATCTGCAATTGCCCTCGATGTGAGAAGCCGTTTCCCGATGCGTGGGAGCACGGTAAGACAGACCGCTGCGTCTATTGCCGTCTGTTCATGTTGACCTTTGGTAACTCGATCTACATTTGGGAGCACCCCTAAGATGAATTATGATGTCGTACTAGAAGGCGGGGGAGTCAAGATCCCCGGGCTCGTCGGTGCCATTGCCGCTCTTGAGGGGCATGGCTTCGAACCGGCGTGCATCGCGGGCACGTCCGCTGGGGCCATCGTGGCGTCCATGCTGTCGGCTGGCTACGACTCCGAGGAGATGCGAATGCTCCTCAACGACGTGGACTTCAATCAGTTCAAGGACGGGGCGAGCTTCGGGCGTAGACTACCCAATCTCATACGCAAGAAGGGCATCTACCGGGGCGACGTGTTCTACAGTATGATGCAGGACTTCATGCGAGAGAAGGGAGTGCTGACCTTTGGTGACCTGAGGGACGGGGAGACAATGGACCCCAACCGTCGCTCGAAGCTGAAGGTTTACGCCACGGATCTCACCCGAGGTAACCTTGTCACGTGGCCGGATGACGCTGGGCTGTACGGACTGATCCCCGACTATATGGAGGTAGCATGGGCCGTGCGTTCCTCGATGAGCATCCCGTTCTTCTTTCAGCCGGTGCGTCTGGACGGTAGCTACTTCGTGGATGGCGGCGTGCTGAGCAACTTCCCCATCTGGCAGTTCGATACGCCACGGGCACCACGGTTCCCCACCTTTGGGCTGAACCTGTGGGAGAAGGGCGCTGGCATGGCGAACGAGATCAATGGACCGGTGACGTTCCTTGAGGCTCTAGTCAAGACAGGGTTAGAGGCTCACGACAAACGCTTCATCAGGCCCGACGACTTCCGGCAACGGGTCATTCGGATTCCGGTGGGCTCGGTCAAGGCCACGGACTTCGACATCACGCTAGCACAGAAGGAGACAATGTTCCGCAGCGGATACGTCGCGGCGAACACTTTCCTTGAGACTTGGAGTTGGGAGGAGTACCTCAGATGGGCAAAAGAATTGCGCGGTGTACGTTAATTCTCGGTCTGGCGTTACAGTTAAGTGGGTGCATGACTTACAAGAAGGATGACGAGGGGATGCGCGTCCACAGCCTGGGTATGGCTGAGATGAAGGAGTGTACCTACTACGAGGGTCGAGAAGATGGTATGGTCATGGAATGCACCACGGTGGAGACGGACGCCTTCTCAGGGTGGAAAGAGATCATGGACGGCATCGGCAACATCGCCGTCAAGATCATCACGTTTGGATTCAAAGGAAACTGATATGCTCACAGAAGTAACTGACGACACTGAGGTGGCGGAAGGCTACAAGCCGATCGCCGTCCGAGATGACATCAGTGGCAACACGGTGATTTCGTTCAGCACCGAGAACCGAGACTTTATCCTATCTGTGTCCGGCAAGATGCTGGGGCCACTGACGAGCAAGGAGTTGGCGGCGTTGAATGCCAACATCGCCGATGTGATCGAGATGAAAGGTAGATATCTTTTCATCGAGTCCTATGACGTCACCGGGGAGAAGACGTGATCCACGCACCAGACAGAATCCGGTTTGACGACGCCATCTGGGGTAACGGCCAGGGGAACGAGGTGCAGAAGTTCACGAAAAACGTGAACTGGTGCATACGCACTAACGTACCCCTCACCCCGGCAATCCTGTGTGTGTCCACCAACGAGTTCCCCGATGGTATTGCATGGCTGCGAGAGATGATCGAAGAGGGCATCATCTACCCGGACCTGCATGGCTGGGACCACGGGCCGTACGACGACCGCCCGCAGGCTGAGATCGAGGAGCATCTGGACAAGGCGCAGGTGTGGTTCAAGGAGCACATGGGTGTCCCCGCCATCAGGTGGGTGACTCCTCATGGATCAAACTCACTCGCGATGCAGGCCGCTGCGGCTAAGTTCGGTTTGGTCATCGAGACGACTGAGCATCCGGTGGTGGATCAGAAGGTACTCGACTCCCAGCTCAGGGTGTCAGAGGATCTGCGGCTGTTTGACGGGGTGGTGATCATGGTTCACTACTGGGAGCGAGGGCTTCGGATGTATCGCATGGCACGTGTCATTGAGCATCAAGGCGTGGCCGAGGCGATGGAGGCTACACGCTCAGAGTTGAGCAAGAAGGATTGGGGCATCTGCTGGAACAACTGGGGTCCGGTGTGAAAAACAACTACAGTCAACTCCAGCCCTCGATGAGACCTCGCATAGAGGAGCACGATAAGAGACGGAAGGTGATATGTACCTACTGTCTCAGTATATACCGAGGCATCAGGGAGCATCAAGGCAAGGGAGGGCGCAAGAGTTCCGCCAAGCTATGGAACTATGTTGTTGAGCAATGCGGGGCGTGTGGCGGTACGGCCCGGACGCCGATCCCGAACGCAGAGGTGATGCGATGCCATTGACAGACCGAAAACTCCAGAAGCGAATCAACTTCGCCATGAACTACGGCGCCAGCGGCACTATGATTAGCCGCCTGAACTCTCGTCCGCCAAAGGATGCGAGATGTATGGAGTGCCAATACTCGATGCCCGGTAACTGCCCCGAGTGCATGGGCACGTACAGGAAGCAGATTCCGATGGCCGAGGTAATCCAATGTCGCTCATGATAAACCCAGAAGACATCAAGAGATCATCCGAGAGATTGAACATCCCCGTCAATGTCAAGTGCAAGGTATGTATGATCAAGGGCCGCATGAACGAGTGCCCGAGATGCTGGGGTACCAGCCGCAAGCCGATCCCCAATGCCGAGGTGATGCACGGCGGGAGGAAAGGGCAAAGGGCATGGATGAGATCACAGTCACGATCGTGAACGTAGGGGCAACCATCGTGTGTGTGGCCGGAGTAACAAGAAGCTGGCTGCTAGCGAAGGGGAACCTGCGGCCTGTTTACTGGCTGATGATCGTAATGGGCCTAGCTAACGGTATGGCGAACTTCGCCCTACTGCACCGCAACCCTGAATTCTGGGGACTATGGGGCTATCAGATACTGGTGTTCTGGTCGCTGATCATGGGCATCAAGGGATTGGTTAGACTGAGGAGTGAAGGCAAGTGATCACCATCAGCATCGGCAACATCTGGTCGGAAGTACGTTACGACCGTCAGGGCGCCTCGCCGCTAAAGAACATCCTCAACTCTGGGTTGAAGGTTGACGTGCCCGGGGCGCGATACACCTACCTCTTCAAGTCCAAGCAGTGGGACGGCAAGGCCAAGCTATGGGAAGACTTGGAGGTAGCCGGTGAGCACGTGGGCGTCACCATCCGTTCAGGACTCATCCCTCGTTTAACCTCCCTCCTCGACGCCGGTAAAGTGGAGTGGCAGCCGGGAAGTGACTGGCGGAACCTACAGACCGACTACCAACTCCAGCCCACACAGGTCAAACTGCGGGGCTACCAGTACGAAGCTGTCTCGGCAGCGTTCCTGAACAAGCAGGAAGGATTCGGTTGGAGCCCTCGTGGAGTTCAAGAGGTGGCTACCGGCGGCGGTAAGACAGAGATCGCCGTTGCCATGTATGAGATGAACCCTGTGCCTACGTTCTTCCTCGTGCATCGGAAGGATCTTCTCATACAGGCCAAAGAGCGGTTTGAGCAGTACGGTCATGCGGTGGGTATCATCGGTGGCGGTGAGTTCAAGGTCGAGCCTGGGCTCAACATCGCTACCATGCAGACCTTGAAGAAGATCTTTGAGCGCCCCGGGAGTCCCAGGGCTGGTGTGCTGGCTGCTTTGATGGCCGACTGCCAGCAGGTATTCTTTGATGAGTGCCACCTCATGGCTTCCAGCGAAGAGAAAGGCAACGAGTTCATCAGCGTAGCGGATAAGTTCGACGTCCCATTCCGATGGGGACTGACTGCGACACCGTTCATGCGAGCACAGTATGACAACCTGCTCCTTGAGGGCGTGACCGGGGCATCGCTCTACAAGATCAGCTCCAAGCAATTGATCGACCTTCAATACCTCACTCCACCTAAGATCATCATGAAGCACATCCCGGGTGATCTGAACATCGTGAAGGAGAGGGGCAGGAGCAATCAGGTGCATGCCAAGCACTGGCGTAAAGTGGAGAATATGGGTATCAAGTTCCACGAGAAGCGCACAAAGGCAATCGTGCGGGACATCCAAGCCTACCCGAAGCCGATGCTGGTGCTGGTCAAGACCGTCGATCAGGCCACGTACATCCAGAATGTCTACAAGTCGCAGACCGGCCGCGCCCTCTGCTTCAGCAGCGGGAAAGACCGGGCGTCGATCCGTCGGCACAACGTCCAGAAGTTGCGAGACGGTGATCTGGACGTGCTGCTCGTCACCACCATTTTTGATGAGGGCGTGGACATCCCCGAGCTAGCCACGGTCATCTTGGCGGGCGGCGGGAAGAGTACGGTAAAGACTATCCAACGTGTGGGACGGTGCTTACGGTTGGCCCCCGGCAAGGAGGTAGCGACCATCATCGACTATCAAGACGGGCATCACGCGATGCTAAAGAAGCATGCTAAGGCAAGAAGAAAAGTTTACATCGAACAGGAGTTCGAAGTAGAATGGGAGAGCGGCAAATGACATCTGGAGTAGCTAGAGCTGTCGTAGAGCAGAATTGGCCGTACAATGCCAGCTACGAGGCTTGCTGCAACCATTGTATCAGCAAGGGACTGCCTCATGTAGCATATCAGGCGTACTGTGAGGCGTGCAATGATTCGCGACGTGATCCTATCCCAACGGCAGAGGTAATGGGAAGATGAGACCAGAACCGAAAGAGCCGAATGACTACCCAGCATATCCACGCCGCTCGGCATTGTGTGAGCCATGCTTGAGGCGATGGGACAATGGCCTGAGTTCAGACCCAGATTGTCATTGGAGGGATACACGCGCAGACTGTGAAAGCTGCGTCGGTACGGGACTCGCACCAATTCCTAGGTATGAAGTGGTAGGAGGGTATTTCTAAATGAAGGAGTTTGATGAGCATCTGCATTGGGGCGAATTAGGAGACAGGAACAGAGCTAATTTGAATCCATATTATCCAAGACGTTCAGCCCTTTGTACTTCATGTTTGAAAATGTGGGATGCTAGGGATCGCGAAGACTACTCCTTTATATGGAAAATGTGTACTGAAGTGTGTGAAAGCTGTATTGGCACAGGTTATGCCGAGATTCCCACGTATGAGGTGATAGGAGGGCTAAATGAAAGAATTCGATGAGAAGGCGATGCTAGCAGCCCTGTGCGACAGGGAGCAGGACGCCCAAGACATCAAGAAGGTATTCAATCCTGAATGGCTCAAGGACGCTGAACTCAAGCCGGTCCTCAAGGCCATCTATGAGTACCTTGATTCAGAGGGCACGAACCCCAGCGTTGACTCCTTATCCCAGTACATGCGAGAGAAGGATAAGGGCAAGTTCGATGCGCGGTGGAAGCAGACCATTGAACTACTAAGGCCGTCACTCCAAGACAACAAGACGATGATCATGAACGTGAAGCGGGCCAAAGAGGCAGCCGCCACGTGTGCGCTAGAGTACATAGTGAGTGAGCACAGATTCCAGAAGATGCTGGAGGATGGGGATGCCGACGGGGTGAAGGGTGAGATGTCCCGGTGGCTGGCACTGCACACCGAGGAAACCGGCGAAGGGCTCTACTCTATCCAAGAGGGCTTCGACAAGCTCATGTATGACCACCCGTGGCAAGGCAAGAAACCAAAGATAGGTACTGGCATCTGGCCCGTCGATCTGTGGTCGGGAGGGATGCGAGCGCCTCAGATGGGCATCTTCATGGCGCCCACGGGGCATGGAAAATCGGCCCTGCTCATGAACGTGGCGAGACATGCCGCAGCCATAGAGCAGAAGACCGTGCTGTTCATCACCAACGAACTCACCATCAACGAGCAGACGGAACGGTTCCTCGTCCGCATGCAGCACCCGAAGCCAGGCCCTGATGGCAAGCTGGTGTTCGTCCCCCTTAACGAGATCCAAGACGACCCGGGTAAGGCGTACCGGAAGCTGGATGGCTATCAGGCTGAGCTGGACAAGCATCTCTACATCTACTCGGCAGGGATCAATCAGAATGTCGAGGGCATTGACGATGTGATGAAGCGCGTCCGCAATGAGCGGGGCGTGTGGCCCGATCTGGTCGTGATCGACTACATCGAGCGCATGGCTACTGTAGTTCAGATGGACCGGAGCAAGACGTGGACGTACTTCGGGCAGGTAGCCAAGGAACTGGTGTGGCTGGCTAAGCGGCGGCACTGTGTGGTATGGACCGCGATACAGACGAACCGAGGAGGGCTCAACAAGGATGCAGACATGAGCTTGGAGAACGCTCAAGGGTCTATCCAGCACTTGCAGGAAGCTGCTTTGGTGCTAGGCGTAAGGAAAGTGCAAGTGGGCATCTCCCCCACCGAGCAAAAGACCGGGCTAGAGTTCAAGGAAATGAAAGCTAGGCACGGCGAGATGTCGGGTCGGAAGATGACCGTAGAGGTTGATCTAGGTAGGATGTGGATTTCGGCAAACGAACTCGTCGGCCTCAAGGAAATCGAGGATGCGGACACGGTGGACGCACCCAAGAACGACGGCACCAAGAAGAAGATCAAGGGTCAGGCCCAAGTAAAGGGGAAGAAATGAGCATACGTGATAAGCTGTTCATGCGCGTAGGAGATCTGTGGTTCGCTGGTTGGATGATTTTCATACTGGTATTCGTAGGCGTGGCGCTTTACGGCCACACGACGACTAAGCAAGCGGCCGAAACGCTCTGCGCCGAAGTTGAGGGTCGGGACTACGCGGGCTGCGTTGATCAACAGTACGCCACCATCCGGCGAGACGGGAGAATGGAATGAGAAAAGATGAATGGAACTATCTGCGCTGGATGACATTATATGTGATGCTTGCGGTTGCAGTGATAGCAGCGTTCATGTTCGCTATCGACATGGGAAATACTAACAAGGGCGCGCATCGGTACGCCTACGATCAGTGCGCGGAAGTAGACGGCCGTGACTATAGCGGCTGCCTTAGTCAACAGATAAGGCAGTATCGTGATCACCTCGTACAGTAGACAGACGCTGATAGACTGGTTCCATCGCACCTCAGGTGTGAACGGCCAGCCCACGCCGGATGAGGTAAAGACCACGTGCCCGCTTTGCGGGGGCGATGTGCTGTACTTCAACGTACGGAAGCAGGTGGGCGTCTGCCATAGCGCTGGATGCGAGTGGCACGACAAGGTGTTCCTGCACGAACTGATCGAGGTATTCGGATTCGCCCCGTCGCAACACGGGGAATGGGAAGATGCTCCTGAGCATCTTCAAAAAGAAGTCACGCTCCCAGGTTACCCGGTGCTATTTAGGGATTCAAACCGGGAGTTAATGACCAACAGTGAGCCCTCCCTGGAATATCTCCGGGGACGGGGCATTGACGATCTAGTGACTTTGAATTGGGGGTTGACCTGTGATGGCGAGAGGATATTTGTACCCATTTTTGATATGGACGGTAGTTTGCGCAACTATAATAGCCGTCTGCTTCCTGGTTTTCAAGGCAAGAAATACCTTTACTGTGTCGGAGCCAAAACCAGCCATTACATCCTCGGTTGGGGGGAGTGTCGAGACTGGGAGGATCTTGCTCTCGTTGAAAACACGTTCGTCTCTCTTGCTTACCGGGGACGAATGCACTGTGCTACAACGTTCGGATCAAACGTATCTGAGTTGCAGGCGGACCTTATCGCTGAGTCAGGCATCAAGCGAGTCGCCATCCTCTGGGATGAGAACGCAGAAGCCGGGGCAGACCGAGCCCTCAAGAAGTTCGACGAGCGAGGAGTCCGGGCAGCCTACTGGAAGATCAGAGGCCAGCCCGACGACTACCCCATAGATTGGGTGGCGGAGAAGTGCGCAGAGATTAAACAAGCTGCGGATTCAGGAAAAAAGTGGATAGACTATAGAAAGTTGAGCCAAGCACCGTGATTTCACGGTATTATTTACTAGAGGAGAAGAACAATGGGAACACCAACGCAAGAACAGCGAACCGAACTGGAAAAGGCCCTGCTTGAAGGTTACCAACAGACGGAACCTATCCCCACCGAGCGGGAGTGGTTCAACCTGTTCACCGATATCGCTGCATCCCTCAAGGTGCAGGCCGACTTCGTTAGACAAGACTGATGCCTACCTACGACTACAAGTGCGAGACGTGCGGCCGGGAGCTGGTGATCTCACACAGCATCCATGATGACGCCGTGGAGACCTCGGACCACATGAACCCCAAGGGGAAGAAGTGCGTCGGGCCGCTCAAGCGGCTCATCTCTCCCAGCACGGTGGTGTGGAAAGACGGCCCACCAACAGGGAAACATTACGTATGATTTGCTTCGGGTGTGATAAAGCCATATATTTTCCACTACATAGAGCATATTTGATGACGGGATCTCCTGCTAGTCCAGGGGAAAGAACATTTCACCCTCGCTGTATAAAAACGTGGAGACAGGCAACTAATTGCTACATAAAGGATGAAAAAATCCTACAATCTAGCGTACTATCATCGAAAGAAATTGAATGAGTAAAGCGCCCATCGTTCGTCCTGTGGTTAGTATGTCTTCCTTAGACTGTAAAGGTGGGAATTACCTTTGTAAATTGGGTTCGATGGGCTGTAACTCCGTTCAGATAAGCGGCCAGCCTGCTTCCAATGTTGAGTGGACACAGGAAGAAGAGCGCAAGTGCATGACCCCCGTCCCCGCCCTGGGGCCTGGGCAGTACGACCTGATGATCATTGGCGACATGCCAGGGATGGAAGACGACGACTTCGACATGCCCTGGGTCGATGACAGCGGCGTTCAGGTGATCGACTTCCTGAAGATGGCGGGGCACGACCTTGATAGAGTCTATATGACGAAACTTTCCAAGTGCCGCCCGCGCGTCAAGGGCCGCAAGCCCAGCGTCACCGAGTACAACACGTGCCGGGACGAATACCTCCGTAAAGAGATCGAACTGATCCAGCCGAAAGTGGTGATGCTGGTCGGTGCCCCCTCCCTCAAGGCATTTAACCTCACCGGTCAGGGGAACTTTAACGCTATCCACGGGAAGGTGTTCGACGTTCGGTTCGCTCGGCAGAAAGACATGAAGGATGCCGACTTCGACCTGATGCCTGAGTACAAGGTCATCCCCACCATCAACCCCGCCTCGTTCCGCTACCGCCCTAACAAGCAGTTGCAGGCCCGTGTAGGCAACGATTACCGCATCGCCAAGGACATCTTGGAGGGCAGGGAGCCGACCGAGCACTTCATCCCCAAGTTCACCGTCGTTGACACCCTAGATAAGCTGAAGTGGCTG
>SDBT01007722.1_pt1 | contig 17658 bp, 19 predicted proteins | sample 2277101 | NCBI WGS metagenome assembly SDBT01 (sample SAMN10404973, study PRJNA504765) | marine sediment metagenome | isolation source: marine sediment core GS10_PC15, 103 cmbsf | place: Arctic Ocean: Southern Knipovich Ridge | collected 2010 | reverse complement strand
GAGGATTTTTGTTCAAGATCAAGGAAATCAAGCTCTTGCGCGGAGACGTAGCTTGCTACGTCGCACAAGCGAGAGCGCCGATTGACGCCGAGATTGGGCAAAAAGACCATTCGTGGATGGAAACTAAACGGGATAACGACCCAACTCATGGGCTGCGTCAAACATGGCCACAACGTTTTCAGGCGTTACTTCGGGTTGAATATTGTGAACCGAGCAGACCACGTATCCGCCGCCCGGGCCAAAGTCCTTAATCCGACCCTGAACCTCTTTCCTGACATCTTCGGGAGAACCGTGAGGTAAAACATCACGCGTGTCGATGGCCCCCCAAAACGCCAGCCGGTCTCCGAACTCGGCTTTAAGCCGCTTCGTATCTCCCATACCGGCAGCGGAAACCTGAATGGGGTTTAAGGCCTCCACTCCTATTTCGATGAAATCCTCAATCAGAGGATAAACAGCTCCGTCGCAGTGATAAAACCGCTTGGCCGGTGTACGGTTTTTAAAGAATTCGAAAGTCCGCTTCTGCAAGGGTTTAATCAGTTCGCGATACATCCGGGGTGATACAATGGTTCGATCGATCATTCCAAGGTCATCGCTGCTCACCATAACGATATCGATGTTATCATCGACCTTTTCCAGAGCCCTTTCGGCCATGCGAAGCCGGATATCCAGGTACCGCTCCATTAATGCACAGGCAAATTCCGGGTTGGCCGCAAGATCCATATAAAAATTTTCCCAGCCGCGGAGTTCGGCACATCTAAGAAAAAAGGCGCAGTTGACCTGAAGCACAATCGCATAGTCGGTTTCTTCATGAAGCTTCCTGGCTTTTTCCCGCAGCCCTCGATACCTTCCCGGATCTTCTGTGTCCGGCCATTTGTGGTTTTCGATGGCTGTCATGGAATCGTCTTCGGACAAGGGTGATCCGGTCAAATCGTAGTAATACCCCTCTTTCGGGCGTGTTCGAACAACCCCCCATTCATCACGGTAGCTGTCCTCGCCAATATGCTCGTCCTTCCAGTTGTCCGGAGGACCCAGATCGATCCGGCGAAAATCGACTCGAAAACGGTGCAGCACATCTTCATCCACAATGGCGGTCTGAGCTAATTTGGTCAGTATGTTAATCGGTCTTTCAGGGAAACCGAGATGCTTAATCAGATTTTTGTAAGCGATTACGGTAATGGCGTCTCCTGCAGCCTGCCCCAGATCGATGGGAACACGATCCGGTTCCTGAAGACTCAATGCGGCCATCACTCGCTCTCGAGGTGTCATCTCTGCTTTCATTTAGTACCCTCCTATTCTGAGATTGTTATTATCCGGCTGATATTGGTTGCCAAATCGAGCAACGATATAGCTTTTATATTTTCGGTCTTTTATACCAGAAAGCGCACAACGCACGCGATCGTGTAGATAACGGAAAGGCCCCCACCAAGAGGGCGGTAATCATCTGAAGCGGAGAGAACCACCGGAGTTTGCGTGAAGATGTGATGATGGGCGGTTCATTTATGATCTCAAAGGTCATACCATTTCTATTTCCCCAGAATTTAAGCCTGCGGGACAACCAGTACTCTTCACCTGCATATACCTGCTCACTGAATCCGCCAACCGATTCAAATCCCTTTTTTAGACAGTAAATAAAGCAGCCTGCGGCAATGCCGGCAGTAGCAGACCAATAATTCCAGATCTTCAAACCCGTTCTGACAAATGAAGGAACCGCTTCATATAGAACCACACTGGCGCCGCCCCCGCAGCATCCACCACCTTTGAGACGATTCATGGCCGTACGAAGCAGATTCTCGGTAAGAAGGGTATCCGCATCCAGGAATATGAGATAATTGCCCAAAGCCCTTCGTGCACCGGTGTTTCGAGCTCGGGATATTTGATTCACGGGTTCAAATACCACCTGAGCACCATGGTCCATGGCGATTTCTGCTGTTTCATCGGTTGAATTATTGTCAACGACAATCACCTCTATGGGTTTACCAAAGCCATCTATCGCCCTGCCGAGGCAGTTTAAAGTCTCCGGCAACCATTCTGCTTCATTATAAGCCGGAATAATGATGGAACAAAAAGGATTCATTATTTAAAAAATCCTAATAATATGTGTTTACGCTCCACACAAGTGCCGGCGCTAAGGAATCCGCCCGGTAACCAGTGTCAACTTAAGCCCTCCATGAAAAAAAGGATAAGATTTCATTTTGAAGGGACATAATTCGACAATTCGTTTATCCGGAACCATAAGTCCCATTTTCCAACCTCTGAAATCTTTAATCAATTTATCAAAGATGGACTTATAGAACCTTTTTCGATCCCCCGGTTGACCGAGCCTTCGGCCATAAGGCGGATTGATCATCACCAAACCCGTCTGATCCACAAACGTTTTCGGATCAATATCAAAGAAATCCTTTGAAAACACACAGATGGTATCGGAAAGATCATAACGTTTAATCCGATTTCCAAATCGACGGACCGCCTTGGTATCCTTGTCTGAAGCGAATACGGTCGCTTCGGAAGCCTTGGAAAATTTCTCTGCGGCCTGTTTTCGAATATATTCCCACTGCCGCGACCTGAAAGCCGGCCAATCCCTGAAAGCGAAATCTCTGAACCATCCGGCAGGTATCTTTCCGGCCATCATAGCCGCCTCGATGGCAAACGTGCCGGACCCGCACATGGGGTCCACAAGGGGTTCATTCGGATCATGATCTGCCATCATTATGGCTGCTGCTGCAAGGGTTTCGCGAATTGGAGCTTTGGCAGCATGCTTTTTAATTCCACGTTTGTGAAGATGATCTCCGCTGCTGTCCATGGAGATGTAAAATCGATCGTCCACAACCCGGATGAAAATAGTTTGTGCGCCGTCCGCCCCCGGGCTATCCGACTTATTTAATCCGTATTGCGTCAAACGATCAGAGATTGCATGATGAAAATGATCTTCAACAGCACCTGTATGATACAGTCGAGAATGTCTGGAAGAAATTTTGAATGTAAAACCTTTCACAGAAATGAGATAGAGCTCCCACGGCAGTTTAAGAAGCGTTTTTTCGAGCTGGTTGAAATTAGTGGCTTTGAAGCTTTCCAACCGCATCAAAATGCGATTGGCAATTCTGGAGTGAAGGTTAACCCTATAGCAATCGGTTAAACGCCCTTTAAATTCGACACCACCTTCGACACACACAATGTTTTTAGACTCGGGCATAATCGCCCGAAGTTCTTCCAGGCAGAGCCGTTCCAGACCGGGAGAGGTAGCTGCAAAAAAAAGATGCTCCCTGCCGATTAAATGACGCTTTACCCTGCGGTATAGCCCCTTTTTGGAAGTCGCATGGATATCTGAAGATGGCATTCCGGCCGACTCGCCTTTCGTTCAGCTTGTGATCATTTCAATAAACCCTAACGTTGCAATAATCACAGCTTTGTCATGTTTTTTATACAACGATAGGGTAAACTTTAAACATGAAATGTGATAATACATCAAGTCACACTCGCATAATTATCCAAAAAAAATGATTCCAGGAAATGGCATGACTCCCGTTATCATCAGAGAAAGCTCATACGACTACAACACCCTGAAGCCCACCATCTACAACATTATTGAGACCCTGGATCACAATCCATTTAAGAAAAATTCCCGGATTTTGATAAAACCGAACCTCTTGCTTCCGGCTAAACCCGAAAAAGCGATTACCACACACCCACTGGTTGTAAGAGCAGTGGCGGAATATGCGCTCGATGCCGGCTGCACGGTGACCATTGCAGACAGCCAGGCTACAGGAACATTCCGTAGATTACTCAAGGAGGGTGAATATCACAAGACCTTGGAAGATTTAGATGTCCAATGGGTTCAATTTAATGCATCTGTAAAAAAGAATATCGGCGAACCATTCGGTGAAATCGATCTGGCCAAAGACGCTTTGGAAGCCGACGCGGTGATCAATCTTGCTAAACTTAAGACGCACTCCCAGATGGTCCTGACATTGGGGGTGAAGAATCTTTTCGGTTGTGTGGTGGGATTGAAAAAACCGGAATGGCATATGCGCGCCGGGGTCAACCGGCAAATGTTTACAACGCTGCTGGTACAGATCTATCGCGCCATCAATCCATGCATAACCATCATCGATGGCATTCTTGCCATGGAAGGACAAGGCCCCGGGAAGGGAGGGAGTCCGCGCCGGCTGGGCGTACTGGTCGCAAGCAACAATGCGGCAGCAGCAGATGAGGTGGTCTGCAACATGCTCGGTCTGAATCCGGCGAGGCTTCCCACACACACCGTATGTGAAGCGTTGGGTGTTATAGAGGATGATATCAAACCAGATGGCGTCATTCCCAAAGTTCCCAATTTTAAACTGCCCGTATTGGCGCCATTGACTTTCGGCCCTGGGCTCCTTCACGGTTTCATGCGTAAGCATCTGGTGCAAAGACCGACGGTGGATCCCAAATTGTGTAAACAATGCGGGGAATGCCGGCAATATTGTCCGGCAAATGCCATTTCTGACGATGGCAATCCACTCGATTTCGATTATGGCAAGTGTATTCGATGCTATTGCTGCATAGAAGTCTGCCCGCACGGCGCATTGCGATCTCAAGAAACGCGGACAGGTCGACTGATCAGGAGGATACCCGGGCTACGGATATAATTTTGGAATCCGGTTATGCAGTATACTCAAGTACCCATTTGTTCGGATGTGTGAAATATATCCTGATACAATGTTAAGGTTTCAGGTGTCGGGTGTCAGGGAATACCAGTACTTGAAAACTGAACCCTGACACCTGACACCCGAAACCTGAATACTGAAAAACACAAATTGACATAACCGGATGGTTTTTGTATTTAACTAGAACATAGGTTAAGCGGTTCAGGGTTGAATATGCCTAACCGGATATTATCAAAGGATTATTGTCTTCATTTTGGCTGATAGACCGACTTATCCGATGAATTATGCTGATCATTATTAATCTTAACAAAAATTGTTAGCAGTTCAATCGGTTATAACCTTTGAACGTTGAACACTGAACACTGAACCCTGGTCGCCTCCGGCGCCGCCAGAGGCGGGTAAACCTGGAACCGATCAGATGGAGATACCATTTCTGCTTTTCATGAAATATACAGGACAGGGAGGTAAAAGATGGCTAGAGATCTCAATAAAGCAATGGTGATTGGCCGGTTAGGGAGAGATCCCGAAGTTCGTTACACCCCGGACGGTCTTGCTGTTGCAAACTTCAGCATCGCAACAAGTTATGGAACGACTGATAAAACAACCAATGAGAAAAAAGAGACAACCGAATGGCATCGTATCGTTGCATTCGGGAAACTGGGTGAAATATGCGGGGAATATCTCTCAAAAGGAAAACAGGTTTATATTGAGGGACGCTTGCAAACAAGGTCCTGGGAAAAGGACGGTGTCAAGAGGTATACAACTGAAATCGTGGCAACGGATATGCAAATGCTCGGCACAAAAGATTCTGCCAATACCTCACGATCCTTTGAGAGCGATAGCGGTAATAGTATGCGGGATACGTCGGTGCCTGGGCCGCAGTATCCTGAACCCGAAGAGGACGATATCCCTTTTTAAAATCGATTGTGCCGCTATTTTTTTCGAACCGGGTTGATTGAAGCGTTATCTGTCCAAATCCGTCGTCTGGATAATTGACAAATCGATATAAATAGCCGCTATGTGCTTAAGTGGTGCCGTTGTTTTCTTTGATTTTCTCCGGTTCCTTTTTCTCCGGCTCGGAAGTTGCACCTTTAAAATTCTTGATCGCCTTGCCCATCCCGGCGCCGATTTCAGGAAGCTTTCCGGCACCGAAAATGATCAGTATAATGACCAGTATGATGATAAGTTCCGGCATACCGATTCCAAACATATATTCCTCCTATTCCTCAGATCGAGTCTGTTTCAGTTCTTTAATAAGTTCCAAAAAATCTTTCGATTTCGTGTAGCAATCAATAGCGCTCTGATATTCAATCCACTTTTGCCAAGAGTCGGCCCATTCATCATTGTGCCAGTAGCAGTCCGTATCTCTTTCACCCTGTAACCGCTCGATATAATCGACATATTCTTCCGAGCAGCTCTCGCAGAACCGATATGGCACTCTTAAATTATTCGAAGGGTCGCCACTGGATTCCGTTTCATTGATCTGTGTCCCGCATTTTTCACATTTGAAGCTGCAATGGGTGCACTGAAAAACTTTATTGACCGCATGCAGTTTTCGCCTTCGGGTCAATTCGTGTTTTTTATTTATTGCGTCTTGTAATTTGGCATCTAGGAAAATGATTTCCGCCACGACATACCTTTAGCTCTGTAAATTGTTGTAAAATGCGGTTCCCACTATAACATCGGGCCTTTGAGGTGTCAATCTTTTACACCTGTAGTGGAAGATATTTCCGGGAAGATCGGAAGAAGTTTCAAGGGCTATTTCAATCCCCAAGGTTTAATCCAGGCTCATGAGATACGCATCATAAACCGCCTTATCCCCTGCTGAAAATAGAATAAATATCACCTTTTCGATAGAGGCATTGTTCTCAAGAAATTTACCCGCTGTATCCACGGCGATCTTGCAGGCGTAATTTATCGGATAACCGTACACACCGCAACTGATGGCAGGGAAGGCTATGGATTTAATATTATTCTCCACTGCCAGCATTAAGCTGTTCCGATAGCAGCCTGCCAATAACTCTGCATCCTGCGGTTTTCCGCTATATACCGGACCGACGGTATGGATAACATGCTTGGCCGAAAGTTTGTACCCTTTGGTAATGCGTGCCTTGCCTGTGGGACACCCCCCGATGGTTCTGCACTCTGCAAGCAGTTCAGGGCCTGCTGCCCTGTGGATGGCGCCATCGACACCCCCTCCGCCCAGAAGCGATTGATTTGCAGCGTTTACAATGGCATCCACTTCAAGCTTGGTAATGTCTCCTTGCATGATTTCAAGTTTTCCAAGAATCTCATTTTCCATATCTGCCCCCTTGTTTGAGTCGATAGGAAGTGGGTTAGCTATTTAAAGATCATAAAGGTTTTCATCCCTTGTGGGTGCGGGTCTTTTAGCCTTCACCCCACCACCCTTTTTTTCGGACAACTCGAACGGATCTTCGCCTTCCAACAAATCTCCCATTTCTGCTTCAATCTGTTCAGGGTCTTCGCCCCTTTCCATACGACTCAGAGCTTCATCCATACCGGCGCCCAGTTTCAGCCCGGTCATATCTGATAACTTCCGCATGAGCCCGGCGGCTTGTTTGGGATCGTCTTCGTTGATCTTGTCGGCTTCTCCGGCCAGCGCATTCATGGCCTGTTCCATCTTGGATTCGTCAATGGGAAGGTCATCCAGGGCGCTATCTTCCTTTGCCTTGCCGGTGAAGGCGAATAGAGAAACTTGGCGGGATAGTGTTTTTGTTTTACATTTCGGGCAGTTGGGCTTTTTTTTCGTATTTACGGTGGAAGAAAAGAAATTGAAGATCACATTGCAGTCTGAACAGTAAAATTCGTATATGGGCATATTCACTCCTTTTTCGGCAACGATCGCTATCGTTATTTTTTATGATGCAAAAAATAAAATTTACAAAACCCTTTGTCAAGATCTGTTGGATAATCTTCAACTAAAGTTGACTTGATAGCGCCTGTCTGTTATGCCAGCCCTCAAAACAAAGGAAAGGATCCGCTTAAGATGGAAAGAACACTATCTATTATCAAACCCGACGGTGTGGGTCGAAACCTGATCGGGGATGTAATCAAACGTTTGGAACAAAACAATCTGAAGATCGCAGCCATGAAGATGATCCGGATGACCAAAGCTCAGGCACAGGGGTTCTATGCCGTTCATGAGGACAAGCCCTTTTTCGACAGCCTGACGGATTTCATGTGCTCGGGTCCCATTGTGGTGATGGTGCTTCAGGGGGAGAATGTCATCGAGCAATATCGGAAGTTGATGGGAGCCACCAACTACAAAGAAGCCGATGAAGGGACCATCCGACGGGACTTTGCCACCAGTATTGAAAAAAATATTGTCCACGGGTCGGATTCCACCGAGTCCGCTGCCTTTGAGATCGGATATTTCTTTAACCGCTTTGAAATCGTCGGGTGATGGTAGAATCAGAACAAATTATCCTTGACCATGTCGAAATTATTCTGCAACGGCCCCGATATCCTGAAAATATCGGGGCCGTTGCCCGTGCCGTTCGAAATATGGGCATCGGGCAGCTTGTGGTGGTAAACCCGGAGAATTGTGATCTTACGCGAATCCTAAAAATGGCAACCCACGTGGCATCGGACGTGGTCGAGGAGATGAAGGTATTTGAGGATCTTAAGGATGCAGTGGCCCCTTATCAGTATATTGTTGGAACCACCGCACGATTGGGAGGGGAGCGCAAAACCGTTTTTTCTCCCCCTGAAATGGCTAAAATTCTCGTTCCCATCTCCAGGGAAAACAGAATCGCAATTCTTTTCGGGCCCGAAGACAGGGGGCTCACCAATGAAGATATCCGGCTCTGCCACGCCCTTGTGAACATACCGACAGCCGAATTTTCCTCCCTTAATTTGGCCCAAGCAGTAATGATATTATGCTATGAGCTGTTCAAGGCAAGCCTCGGATCAGGCCGGAAAAAAGTTCCTCGACTGGCCGAACGCCATGAACTGGAAGGCATGTATAAGCAGTTGCAGGAAATTCTTATCCGGGTGGACTTTATCAAACCGGACAATCCGGATTACTGGATGAACAATATGCGCCGTTTCTTCAATCGCCTTCCGCTACGGGCAAAAGAAGTCAGAATCATCCGGGGTATCTGCCGACAGATCGACTGGTACAGCAAAAAATGCTACAAAGACGGCAAAGAAAATAAAAAACCGGACTGGAAAAAGAATTGAAGATTGACTATTGAAAATTGAAAATTTGTAGATCACGCTTTCCTGTCTGGATTCAAATTAATACGCTAAAATTGAGAGAATTCCTTAAATATTCAATAGTCAATTCTTCAATTTTCAATTATTTAACGGCCGCTGCCTTTTCCGCCTCTTTCTTTTCAAGCGCATCCGCCCTGGCTATTACCCGGTTTATATCCTTCATGTTGGCCACGTCGTACATCCGGCCATCCACTTTCACCGACCCCTCACCACGGGCATACCCCTCATCCAGGGCGACCTTAACCCTTCTCGCCAGATCCAGGTCGGCTGCTTCCGGCTTATAGCCCTCGTTGGCCGCCTTCACCCAGGCGGGATGAATCACTATGGATCCACGATAACCCATATAGAATGCGTGTTTGCAGGCGTTATACATTCCCTCGGGGCCCAGGGAAACATCGGTGAAGTCCACATTGCTCTGAGCGCCAAGGCCGCAGGGCTGGACACCGGCGGCGACGGCTGCATGCCGGACTTTGTTTTCAGCATAAACATAATGATCAAAATTCAACTCCGGTTTCCGGGTAAACCCCATATCCACCGAAAGATCCACCTGCCCGATATTCGTCTGGACAATTCGGGGACTGGCTTTTGCAATCTCCTCGGCATTGATGACCCCGATTGCGGTCTCAATGATTAAATCGAATTGTGTTGTTCCTTCCGGAATTCCACGTTCCTTTTCAAGCTGAGAGACCATCTCGTCAATGCGCTCGATTCCCTCTCGCGATTCAGCTTTCGGGATCATGACCCCGGTCAACTCGGGGTAAATGATGGCATCCAAATCTTCTTTCTCAAGGCCCCGGTTAATACGCACCTGAACGTCGGCCCCGCCTTTTTTCACCACAGGCAGGGCATCCTTTACCAGTTTCCGTGCAGAATCCTTGTCCTGGGGAGCAATGGCATCTTCCAGATCCAGGATGATGCAATCGGCGCCTCGGGACCATGCCCCTTGGACGAATTTATCCCGATTCACCGGAACAAACAATTTCGATCTCCGAATGAGTATATTGGTGTCATGTTGTACGGTCATATTCAAACTCCTCTATAATATTCAGGTTAAGCGGTTCAACGTTCAAGGTTTACCCGCCTTTGGCGGCGCCGTAGGCGACCAGGGTTCAGAGTTAAAAAAACCTAATCAGCAAATTCTCATTTGATCTTTTGGGAGATGTGTTTCATGAGCCCGCCGCTTTGAATCAGCTCTTGCATGAAAGGCGGGATCGGCTTGAAGTGATAGGATTTTCCGGTATCCAGATGTATAATTTCACCTGTTTCCATATCAACGGAAAGCCGGTCGCCGGTATTAAAAGCATCCGTATCGTCACATTCCAGAATGGGAAGCCCCATGTTAAACGAATTTCGGTAAAAAATCCGGGCATAATTCTTTGCGATGACACAGGAGACACCCGCTGTCTTGATGGCGATGGGGGCATGTTCACGTGAAGAGCCGCATCCGAAATATTTTCCGGCAACGATAATATCAGACTCGGATACCTTATCGGCAAAACTCGGATCGGCATCTTCCATGCAGTGTTTTGCAAGTTCCTCCGGATCACTGGTGTTCAGGTAGCGAGCCGGCAGGATTTGATCCGTATCGATATCGTCACCAAACTTCCAAACTTTCCCTTCGATTTTCATTTCTTCTCCTTTCATACAACTTCCTCAGGTCCGGCTAATTTTCCTGCAACAGCGGATGCTGCCGCCACAGCCGGATTGGCCAGATACACCTCACTTTTGGGGTGTCCCATCCGGCCCACAAAATTCCGGTTCGTGGTGGATACTGCTCGCTCTCCCTCTGCCAGTATTCCCATGAATCCGCCCAAACACGGACCACAGGTGGGTGGGCTGATAAAGGCGCCGGCATCCAGGAAGATTTCAAAAAGACCTTCATCCAGAGCCGATCGATAGATATTGGTGGTGGCGGGGATTACAATCAAACGGGTCTCCTTGGAAACCTTCTTTCCTTTCAATACCTTGGCAGCCGTATGCAGATCTTCCAGCCGACCATTGGTGCAGGATCCGATGATCACCTGATCTATGGGAATTTCCTCAACTTCACTGATGCCGCGGGTATTTGAAGGTAGATGAGGATACGCCACCTGGGGTTCGATATTGCTTACATCATATTCTTTGATTTCGACAAAATTGGCATCCGGATCACCTTTCATGATCTCATAATCCCGAGAAGCCCGCTCTTTTACGTAGGCTTCGGTGATTTCATCCGGCTCCATTATTCCGTTCTTGGCGCCCGCCTCAGTCGTCATGTTGGCCATGGTCAACCGGCCGGCCATATCGAGCTGTTTCAGAGCAGGCCCTGTAAACTCCATGGCCTTATAGAGCGCTCCGTCCACACCGATATCTCCGATGGTGTATAGAATGAGATCTTTTCCGCCCACCCAGGGGTTCAGATTCCCATTGTAGATAAACATCATGGTTTCAGGCACCCGAAACCATAGTTCTCCGGTAACCATCACTGCTGCGAAGTCGGTACTGCCGACTCCGGTGGAAAATGCACCCAGCGCACCATGGGTGCAGGTATGACTGTCTCCGCCAATGATGAGATCTCCGGGTAAGACGATTCCTTTTTCAGGCAGCAGCGCATGCTCGACTCCCATCTCATCGGAATCGTAAAAATGTACGAGTTCCTGCTCCTTGGCAAATTCTCTTAACATCTTTGCCTGGGTGGCGGACTTGATATCCTTGTTGGGAACAAAATGATCCAACACAAGGACAACTTTCTCCTTATCAAATACCTGTTTGGCACCGCTTTTATAAAATTCGTTGATGGAAATGGGTGCGCTTATGTCGTTGCTGAACGCAATATCCACCTTCGCATTGATTAGCTCTCCCGGTTCCACCCTGTCGAGACCTGTATGCTTTGCCAAAATCTTTTCCGTTAAAGTCATTCCCATCGTGATGTCTCCTTTTTAAAATATAGATGGCATTTTTATGCTTATACAAATGAGGACGGAATTGTCAAACTAATCTATATCGGTCTTAAGGACAGAAAGAAAAGCTGTTTGAGGAATCATCACCTTCCCCACCATTTTCATCCGTTTTTTACCTTTCTTCTGTTTCTCGAGAAGCTTTCGCTTCCGGGTAACATCTCCTCCATAGCATTTGGCGGTAACGTCTTTCCGGAAAGGAGAGATGGTGGTTCGAGCGATAATCTTTGCTCCGATGGCCCCCTGAATGGCAATCTTATACATCTGCCTGGGGATCTCCTCTTTGAGTGCTTCACAGGCATGCCGTGCCCGTTCAACGGCTCTATCCTGATGAACGATCTGAGACAGCGCATCTACACGCTCTCCGTTTATCAGGATATCCATTTTCACAAGCGCCGTTTCCCGGTATTCGATGAGGTCATAATCGAACGACCCGTAGCCCTGGGTTATTGATTTAAGTTTATCGTAATAGTCAAAAATGACCTCCGATAACGGAAGCTCGAATATCATTTCCATCCGATTATTGGTCAGGTATTGATAATTCTTGCTCACCCCCCTCCGTTCGAGACAAAGTTTCATCACCGCTCCCATATAACGGTCCGGAACGATGATGGATGCTTTGATATAGGGCTCCATGGAGCCCTGAATTGTCATGGGATCCGGATACAATGAGGGATTGTCGATGGTCAGTGATACATTGTCCTGCATGATCAGACGGTACTGAACGGACGGTGCGGTCAGTATGATGGATAAATCATACTCCCGTTCCAGCCTTTCCTGCACCACTTCAAGGTGCAGCAACCCCAGAAAACCGCATCGGAAACCGAAACCGAGCGCCACCGAGCTGTCTTTCTCATAAGCCAGGGAAGCATCATTCAGTTTCAGTTTCTCAAGGGCCGCGGCAAGCTCTTCATACCCGTCGGAGGCTACCGGATAGATGGAAGAAAAAACCACCGGCTTGGCCTCTTTGAATCCGGACATTTCCGTCCCGCAGGGTCTGTCTCTTAATGTCACCGTATCACCGCACCGGGTATCACTGACGGTTTTTATTCCGGCAATCATATATCCCACCTGGCCGGCGGACAGCTTCTTTTGCGGCATCCGGTGCATTTGAAACAGGCCCACTTCTTCTACCCGATATTCGGCGCTGTTGGACATAAATGTAATGGTATCGCCGGGTTTAATTTCGCCCTGGAATATTCGGAAGTGAACGATGGTCCCCCGGAATGGATCATAATGAGAGTCGAATATCAATGCCTGCAATGCCGATTTTGGATCACCGGAGGGTGGCGGCAGTCTTTTAACTATCCCCTCCAGCATATCTTCGATTCCGATACCCTCTTTTGCGGATGTGAGGATGGCCGATTCAGGATCCAGGCCGAGATCTTCTTCGATTTGTCCCTTGATCCGATCCACGTCTGCGGAAGGAAGATCGATCTTATTGATAACCGGAATGATTTCAAGATCTTCTTCCAATGCGAGGTACAAATTGGCAAGGGTTTGGGCTTCCACTCCCTGGCTGGCATCGATTAAAAGAACAGCCCCCTCGCAGGAAGCGAGGGCTCTGGTGACCTCGTAGGTAAAATCCACATGACCCGGCGTATCGATCAGGTTTAAATGGTAGGTTTGGCCATCATCGGCGATATACGGCAGGCAGATGGTCTGGCTCTTGATGGTGATTCCCCTCTCCCGCTCGATATCCATGGTATCGAGGATTTGATCCTGGAAATCCCGATCCGATACGACATCGGTTGCCTGTATCAGGCGATCGGAGAGAGTCGATTTGCCGTGATCGATATGAGCGATGATGCTGAAATTTCGTATGTTTTTCATGTTTAATAACATCGGTAAATTTAAAAGAAAGTTGACACCGGCCGATAGACTATATATATGGTATTGTTTAAAAATAGGAAAGCGTCTTTTTTAACAGAAGGGGTTTGGGCCTGTCAAGGTTCACAACTCATAAATATTGTACTTTTCGGTCGAATATATGGAATCCAATATCCTCGTTGTCGATGATGATGCAGCTATTCGAGATGCGTTGCATGAATTCATCACGATATCCGGATTTACTGCGTATAAAGCCTCAAGTTCAGAAGAGGCCCTGGAATTGCTGCGGAATAATCCGGTGGAAGTGGTGATTACCGACATCATCCTGCCCGGTATCGACGGCCTCGAACTTACGAAACGGATCAAAGATACCTATGATAGTACCGATGTCATTGTCATGACGGGGTACAGCGGGGATTACTCTTATGAAGAGGCCATCACCAAAGGCGCCAGTGACCTGGTATTCAAACCCGTCCGTTTCGAGGAATTGCTGCTCAGGCTCAGAAGGGTATTGAATGAAAGGCAACTCACCGACGAGCGAACCGGAATGATGGAAAAACTGCAGATGCTGGCGATTACGGACGGCTTAACGGATCTTTATAATTCAAGGCACTTCTACAGCCAGGTCGGACAGGAAATCGAAAGATCCAATCGATATGAGCATCCGCTGGCCCTTCTGCTGCTGGATATCGACCTTTTTAAAGACTATAACGATTCATTCGGCCATTTGGAAGGTGACAAAGTTCTTCAGGAAATCGGAAAAATCATAACCGCCTGTCTTCGAAGAATGGATACCGCCTATCGATACGGAGGTGAGGAGTTTACCATCCTGCTGCCCGAAACAAAGGCGGCTGAAGCCATAACGGTCGCTGAAAGAATTCGGATCGGTATTACAATTGTAAAGTTTCAACCCGTCTCCGGCAAGCCGGTTTCGATTACCGTCAGTATCGGTGTGACCGAGTATATAAAAGACGAAGCCATATCGGAATTCGTTCAAAGAGCAGATCAGGCCATGTATCTGTCGAAAAAGGAGGGGCGCAATCGGGTATCACCGCTGTTCGGAGAAAAAGAAGTCAAGCAAAGCGTTCTCCCTTTTACTTATAAGACACCATAGACGACCCCTTATGGTATCGCTTGCCGTTCTTTCCAGCCCAACTCCCGATCAGATTCATCAAATCATATCGCTTTACCGGTATGAAGGGTGGTGGTCCGAAGAAACGGATGACCCGGAGCGTGTATCGGGAATCGTAACCGGAAGTCATCTGTTTATCATTGCTCTGAAAGAAGACGAAATCGTCGGAATGGGAAGGTCCATTAGCGATCGAACCAGTGATGCTTATATTCAGGATGTTACCGTTAAGAAAGCGTACAGAGGTCAAGGCATCGGAACAACCATTATTAATGATTTGATAAAAAGGCTCAGGGAAGACGGAATCGATTGGATCGGGCTCATTGCCGAAAAAGGCTCTCACGGTTTTTACACACGGCTCGGATTCCATAAGATGCCCGATTCCGTATCCCTATTAAACGAACACCCATGAAACTCAGCCGGCTCTTACCTGAAGATTATCAAATTCTGAAGCCTTATTTTAGCAGGCAAAACTACCGGCTTTGCTTTTATTCATTGTCTTCTGCCATTGCCTGGAGCAACCAGGAGTACCAGCCTTATAAAATGGTAACCGATGATGCTGTGGTCATCGGGTGTGAGTTCACAAAGAATAAGGAAAACCGGCATCTTCTGCTGCCCATCTCACCGGCAAAGGAGTTCACACCGGAAGCGCTTCAAGAACTGGCACTGGATTTGGGTTTTACGAATTTCTGGTTCGTACCGGAAGAATATATCCAAACCTACGGTAAAGAACGGGTAGCCTCGATTTTTAAGATCACCGAACAGGAAGGATACAGCGATTACATCTACCTCACCCGTGATCTGATGAACCTTAAGGGAAATAAATATTCGAAAAAAAGAAACCTGATCCACCAGTTTGAAAGAAACTGCATGGCCGGAAGTGAAATTACCGTCGAACCCATGACACCGGCATCCATGGATGAATGTCTCGATTTCATGGACAGATGGTGCGAGGAACGCGATTGCAGCTTGGATGACGACTCGAACCTGGCCTGCGAAAAAGAAGCCGTCATCAATACCATAGCGCATATGGAATTAATGGAAGTTAAGGGCTTGATGCTAAGGATCGACGGGCAAGTAGCCGCTTTCGGCATGGCTTCGGTTCTGACTCAAGAAATGGGGGTGGTCCACTTTGAAAAAGCCCTGGCTAGCATCAAAGGGCTCTATCAATACTTCGACAACATCTTCGTGAAACACCTCTTGAAAGATTACAAATACACCAACAAGGAAAACGATATGGGTATACCGGGACTGAAGAAATCAAAGAAATCGTATCACCCGGTTATGATGGTACGCTCCTATGGGCTTAAACTAAATTAAACGCCCTGTCCCCTTAACGCTTATCCTGCTTTGGATTCAATCACAACCTTGAGATAGAGATCCCCCCGCTCTCCATGGGGAAGCTCTTTCCCCATGCCTTTCAATCTCAATGATTTCCCCTCTTCAATTCCTGGTGGGATTGTGACGCGAATGAGCCGTTTGTTAAACCCCCAAGGCACATTGACCAATTTGCGTGCTCCGGTAAGGGCTTCATGCCAGGTGATTCGAATGGTGCCGCAAAGATTGGCATCACTTTGCGATACCTTGGGTTGGACCATATGCAGCCGATGGGAATGCTTTTTCCGAGTTGCGGCATACGGTTTCTCCTTCGGAAAAAACATATCGAACCCTTTAAGAATCACGATACCCAACAAGAACCCGCCGATATGCGCCCACCATGCAATACCACCGATGCTGCCGTCGCTTCCGACTGCATTGAGGACTTGAAGGACAAACCAAAAGGCGATGAAGAAAAATGCGGGAATTTCAATAAAAAAAGGGATAAATAGAATCGGGATGAGGGTCAGTATTCTAGAACTCGGATGCAGAATGAAATAGGCGCCCATCACCCCGGCAATGGCGCCGCTGGCACCGATGATGGGTGCATTGGAATAATAATTGAAGAGGATATGGGTAATACCCGAAGCCAGTCCGGTGAGCATATAAAACAACAAATAGCGCATGTGCCCCATGTGATCTTCAACGTTGTCCCCAAAGATGTAGAGGGACCACATGTTGCCCACAAGGTGCCAAAATCCGCCATGAAGAAACATAAAGGAAATAAATGAAACGAGCTGTTGAACATAGGTAAAGTAGGCGGAGACCTGCGGAATGGAGTAGCGGGCGGGGACCAACCCATAGATGTAAATAAATCGGTCTAAGTCGGCCCCTTGTGTCAGCTGCCCCAGGAAAAGGAGACCGTTTACGACGATAAGGGCATTGTTGACAACGGGATAACTCCGGGATGGGGTTGTATCCCGAAGGGGTATCATGATGCGGTAATTTTCATACTGAGATCCACGCTTCTTGCCGCATGGGTCAGCGCACCCACAGAAATAAGATCGACGCCGGTCTCTGCCAGCAAAGGAAGATTTTCTTTTGTCACACCGCCTGAAATCTCGACCAGGGCTTTCCCGTCAATCAGGGAAACGGCTTCCCTGATCTGGCGGACTTCCATATTATCAAGCATTATCACATCCGCACCTGCAGCCAAAGCCGCTTTAACTTCGGATAAATCGGTCACCTCAACCTCGATTTTGACCAGGTGCGAAATGCTCTCCCGGATACGCGATACCGCCTTTTTAATTCCGCCGCAGGCGGCAATATGATTGTCCTTAATTAATACCCCATCATAAAGACCCATGCGATGGTTGAATGCCCCGCCGATGCGAACCGCATATTTTTCAAGCGCTCTCCAGCCGGGGGTGGTCTTTCGGGTGTCCACAAGGCGCACCTTCTTATTTCCGATCATATGAACATATGACCGCACATGGGTGGCAACGCCCGATAGCCGCTGCAAGAAGTTTAAGGCGGTTCTTTCTCCCATGAGCAACGCTTTGAG
>SDBT01007721.1_pt1 | contig 17660 bp, 12 predicted proteins | sample 2277101 | NCBI WGS metagenome assembly SDBT01 (sample SAMN10404973, study PRJNA504765) | marine sediment metagenome | isolation source: marine sediment core GS10_PC15, 103 cmbsf | place: Arctic Ocean: Southern Knipovich Ridge | collected 2010 | reverse complement strand
CTGAATGCGCGTTCCCTTCCGCCTACTCCCTCACCGCCTCGTACATCGCAAAGACGTTCTCCGGCGGCACGTCGGGGTTGATCGTGTTGGCGGTGAACAGGCACAGGTCCGCCTGCCCCCGGCAAACCTCGATCGCGTGACGCACCTTCCGCTTGATCTCCTCCGGCGTCGAGACCGGGAGCTCCGTCGTCACCGCGAGCGGCCCGAAGATGAGCGGCCTCCCTCCGTCCCGGGTCCTGCGCGAGGCCATGAGGTCTATGGTCAGCCCGCACTCCGGCTGGAAGCCCTGGAAGCCGCCGACGCCCGCCTCGGTGAGCATGTCGAGAAGCGGGCGCACGTCGCCGTCGCAGTGCCAGACCACCCGGCATCCGGCCTCGAGCAGCGGCTCTAGACCGTACCGGAGGCACGGCTGCCAGTGCTTCGCCAGCCACGCCGGCGAGATCATCGGGCCGCGCTGCGTGCAGATGTCCTCGCCGCAGAGGACCGCCTTCGGGTAGAGGCCCTCGCCCATCGCGCGCGCCAGGAGCCTCGCCGAACACCGCCCCCGCGCCGCGCCGACCTCGACGAGCTTGCGCGCGCGGGGCTCGTGCAGGCCGAAGAGCACGAAGAAATTCTCGTAGCCGATGTCGAAGTACCAGGTGACGCGCGCGCCCATCTCCCAGCGCGCGGGCATCCAGAGCATGGAGCCCGCCCTTTCCCGGCCCTCCCCCGCGAAGGGGAAGGGAGTACGTCGGTCGAAAGGATCTCGTGATACTCCCCCTCCCCTTTGCGGGAGGGGGTTGGGGGGAGGGGGACGCACAGTCGATCCCTGTCCTAACCCGTCCGACGGACGGCCGTCAGTTGGGAAGCTTCGCTATCGATTGCGGCCAGAGCCTTTTGCATCAGGTCGACCGTCTGCGCCTCGAAATACGGCTCGCCGCATTGCGTGCACACCCAGGCGGGAATCGCGTCCCATGAAATGTGATACCCATGCCGGTCGATGCTGAACGGCACCACAGATTCTTCCATCCGGCCCTTGCAGTGGATGCATTCCATGATCACAGCCTCCTCTTGAAGTCCGCGGACCACTGGGCGGGGTCTGGGATATACGCCGTGATGACCGCCAGATACTCCTCCTTGGGAGAGCATACCACGTGGATCGCCCGACTTTCATCTCCGAAGCCCAGTAGCAGACAGCTGTGCCCTCTCACGTCCTCCGGGTAGTCCTCGATCACCTCGCGTTCGGCAATAACCCGCTTAACCTCGGCCGAAGAAATCATTCGGTCGGGCCGCGTCATCTGTTTTACCGCATGCGGTAGAAACAGAACCCGCTTGCTGGCGCTGGAACAAATACGCTCAAGGATATCCACACACTCGCCCTACGTGCTCATGCACAGGAAGAAAATGGTTCTTTCCCATCAACCAGACGCTCCATGCTGGTAGTACAGCATTGTATGAAATGGGCGTCAACCCTGCTGGTTGTCGTGTGCTGGAACGAATTAGCCAGGTTGGCCTGGCAGCGCAACGCGGAGAGCGACCTGGTTACGTTCGGGTTCGACAACCGGAATCGACTGGTTGGGCAGATCCGTCATCCAGCGGAACTACTGGACCTGAAAGAACTAGATCTTTTCATATGGGCGCTTGCCAGGGAGTGCGATCGATTCGAGTACCAGCTCTCGGGGAAGGACCTTTTCTGATCAGCCAAGCTCGATCTCGATTTCCGGCATTAGCAACTCGGCATCCGCCTCTCTCTTGATCTGTTCGAGTTCCGAACTCAAACCGAGTTGTTCGGCAAGGTCAGCCATGGCACGTTCTTCGGCAGGGTCGATCTCCCCGTCGGAGATGGTCACCTGCCAGCAGAACTTGGCGCACTTCCGACTATCATCTGCCTCGGTCAGCCTGCCCCGCAAATCGAAGGCCTTTGGCTTCTTTTTCAGAGACTTGCCAAGCTTCGCCTTCGTTTCCTTGGGCAGGTCGGATGCCCGCAGGAACTCGAAGATGAGTTCGTGTTCTCGCTCGTGCAGTTCGCCGTCCGCCCAACACATCCAGATGCAGGCCTCCAGGATTACCTCCTCCGGGTTTGGAGCACCCTTCTTGCGCTTTAACAATCCTTTCAACTCCTTGAAGGCGGAACCCAGAAAGGCGGCAACGGCACTGGGCGAAGAGAGAGCGTGGACCCGATTGTCATCTCCGAACAGGAAGAGCTTGTACTTCTTCTTTCCGTACTGGTAGGGCACCTCCATGACGGGAATCTGACGGAGTTCGACGTGCCAATTGTAAGGCTTCGTATCTTCGGTGACCTCATGCGCGAAGCCCTGCTCGATGGACTTTAGGTACGGGACGTACTTCAGGGCCTCCTCGTTGGAGTTCCAGTCGCCTTCCCAAGGGCCCACCTCGCCCTTCAGCGAGTACTCCAGGTTGAAGACCTTCGAGGAGATGATTTTCCGGCCAGGGATGTCAGGGTCGGCCAGTGTATTGGCGGGGAACTCGCCGCGATACAGCACGTCGGTGACGAAATCGGGCTTGTAACTGGTCGAGACGATGGCCTTGAAGAGGTTCTTTCCATAGCCTTCGCAAGTACTGCACTGGACCCAGCCGCTCTTGCCGCAGGTCGTGCAGTCCAGTTTCTTGCTTCCCCTGCACCTGGAACACTGCTCGTAGTACTTCCTGGTTTTCCCGTTCTTGTACTCGGTTCGCTGTTTCTTGCCCGCCCCACCGCAGGAGGGGCATCGGTAGGTTCCCTTTCCGCTGCACTTGGAACAGCGGACCTCTCCCTTGCCCCGACACGAGCTACACGTCCTGACCTCCCGCAAACCGATCACCTCGAAGTCCTGCTCGTCGTGCATCACGAACTCGCCTGGCGGATGGAAAGGTAGGTCGAATAAGGTGTCCGGCGGGTCGCACTTCTCCCACTCCTGGCCCTTGTACGGCTCTAGAACGACCCGTGCCTTTCGCGTCACGTGGAGGAACCAATGGGAAGCGACAGTGATCTGGCGCTGCGTCAGATTCTCGATGTCGACCAGGCTGCCCAGGTTCGTTATTCGAAGTAAGCGCCTGTTGGCCCAGTCGTCTATGATTTTGCGCGTTGATGCGACCACTGATTGGTCAACGATCCTTTCTGCCTTAGGACCGAGGGCCGCGAGGTCACTCCACTCCTGTTCCGAACGCTTCGGACTGTACAAGCCAGCCACATCACACCTCCGTCACAAGGAACTGCTACCACTGTACTAGCAAGGCCCGGGTCACCGACAACCCACGCAAGTAGCTGTACGCGGGTGAAGGGACGCAAAGTCGGCTATACTACGCCTGCAGCGGGTCAATTGGAATAGTCGCATGCCATTCAGGGTCCAGCCTCCAGGATGACGATGCTGCGGGATTGGGCGCCGTAGGTGTCCGAGACGGGCTCCGGAGCCTGGAGCTCGATGTTGGCCGAGACGGTCGGATCGCCGCCGCCTTCGAAGTAGGCGTCGGTGTCGAAGTACATCTGGGTGTCCACCACCCGGCGCCAGTCGCGGCCCTCGGGCAGGGTGAACTGGACCTCGTCATACGGGTCCATGTTGATCAGGATCAGAAGCTCGGGACCGGCGGAAGGGTCGTAGTAGTGCTGCATGAGCACCCGGCCGTTCCAGTCGTTGTCCTGCATGTCGGAGTTGGCGGCGTTCTTCCAGGCGAACGGCGCGCTCCGGTCGTATCCGCCGGGCGCGAACGCGTAGCGGTGCTCCTTGCGGAAGCGGATCATCTTGCGCACGAAGTCGTGCATCCGCACGCGGGCGTGGTCCGGCTTCCAGGCGCCCCAGTCGAACCAGTTGGAGGCGTTGTCGGCGCTGGTGGAGTAGGCGTTGTTGTTGCCGAGTTGGGTTCGCATCCACTCGTCGCCGCCCAGCAGCATGGGCGTGCCGTGGGCCACCAGCATGGCCGCGAACATGTCGCGCATGAGCTGGCGCTTGAAGTCCTCGTTGTCCTCGCCCCAGTCCCGCGAGCGATTGTGGTCGTCGCCGGAGTCGGGGTCGCAGAACGGGTTGGTGGGATCATCGCAGCAGATCGGGTTGAGAGGCCCGCACAGGTTTCGCTTCTCGTCGAAGGTGAACAGGTCGTACATGGTGAAGCCGTCGTGTGCGGTGATGAAGTTGACCGAGTGGTGGGGCTTGCGCCCGTTGTGGGCGAACAAAGTAGAAGATCCGGTCAGCGAGCCGCCGATGTCGACGGGCCCCTCGGCCGAATTCAGGGCCCGGTCGTCGTAGTTCACGAAAGAGCGCCACACGTCGCGGAAGTTGGCGTTCCACTCGTACCAGCCGAGGTCCGGGTCGTCGCCGGCGACCGGGAATGCGCCGAGCTTGTAGTGGGCCAGCGACCACGGCTCGGCGATGATCCGCGTGTTGTGCTCGCGCAGCACCGGGTCGTCGATGATCTCCTGCAGCACGGTCGAGGCCGCGTCCCAGTTGTTGTAGTCCATATCGATGGCGCCGAGCACCGGGGCGAGGTCGAAGCGAAAGCCGTCCACGTGCATGTCGGCGGCCCAGTAGCGCAGCGAGTCGATGATCAGCTTGCGCATCGGGCGATGGTTGCAGCGGGTCTGGTTGCCCACGCCGGTGTGGTCCCAGAAGTACCGCTTGTCCTCCCCCAGCGCGTACCAGGCCGAGTTGTCGAGCCCCCGGAAGGAGTAGAGCCCGGACACCTCCTTGGCGTCGTGGTTGATCAACTCGACGTTGTTGTCCAGGACGACGTCGTCCTGGGCGATCTTCTGTCGCCACAGGCCGCCCTCGCCGGTGTGGTTGTAGACCACGTCCAGGATGACCTCGATCCCGCGCTGGTGGAGCTGATCCACCATCCACTTGAACTCGTCGATCACCTCGTGGTTCTCGCTCTGCCAGGCGAAAGACAGCTCGGGGGCGAAAAAGTTGATCGTGTTGTAGCCCCAGTAGGTGCCGTCCAGGGCCTTCTCCATGATCGGCATGAGCTCGACCGCGGTAATACCCAGGTCGGCCAGGTAGTCCGCCTTCTCGCCCATGCCTCGGAACGTGCCCGGATGCAGCACTTCCGAGGCCGGGTCCCTGGTAAAACCCTTGAGGTGGACCTCGTAGACGATCAGGTCGTTGAAGCCGTGTCCTTCCCAGTCCGGGTCTTTTCGGTTCTCGCGCCACTGCCTTTCGTTGTCGCTCCACCCGTACTCGCTGACCACGATGACGCTCTTGGCCGACGCCGCCCAGGTCAGCTCGGTGCGGGCCGGTCCGGAGGCGGTCGAGCCCTTGGTCCAGTCGTGGTCGCGGTGCAGGGCCACCGAGTATGGATCGAACAGCAGCTTGTTGGGATTGAAGCGGTTGCCGTCCTGGTCCACGTCGGCCTCGAATCCGTGGATCGAGCCGGGGTACCAATCCGGATCCTGCGGCCAGTTGGGCCCCCAGGCCACGTAGCCGTAGTGCTGCCCGAGCCCGATCCCCTCGACGTACAGGTTCCAGACGTCGCCGAAGCGCACCATGGGAAACCGGCGGGTGGGCCGGTCCGACTCGGGGTCGTCGAACAGCAGCAGCTCGACCGCGGTGGCGTTCCCGGAGAAAACGGAAAAATTCGCGCCCTGGTCCACCAGGATCGGGCCCATATGCTGCATGTCGCGGATGGCTTCCTCGGTCATCGACGGGGCCCTGGCCTCGGTCCGGTAGAGCTGGACGTAGTCCTTCTCCCCGCAGGCGGCGAGAACAAGGGTGATTACAGGGATCAGCAGCCAGGGCCGTCGCATCGGGATGCTCCTGAAGTTCATGTCCTATGTATTCTCCAGACTGCCGGGGACGGACGTCAGTTGGGAAGCTTCGCTATTCAGTGCGATCGTAGCTCCTCTTCAACGCGTTCTGCCAGGAATATCTTGAGCAGGGACTGGTAGGGCACATCGCGTTTGTTGGCCAGCAGTCACAAGCACGGCCGAATCCCGCGCATCCAGGTTCAGGTCGATGGATCCGCCCGAGACCGTGACCACCTGGTCGTGGATCGCGTCGACGAGCTCCGTTCCGTCCTCGAGATCCAGCTCGTCCACCGGCACCTGCGGGCTGCGCGGGTCCGGGCTCCGGTTGATCACCACGATCGCCCGGTCGTCCCCGGCGCGCATGCCATAGGCCCACAGCAGCCCGTCGCCGTCCATCAGCAGGGTGTGGCGCCGGCCGCGGCGGAAGGCCGGGTGGGAGCGTCTGGCTGCCGCCAGCAGCTTCACGTGCTTCAGGGTGTCGTGCTGGTCGTCGGTCAGATCGGGCTCGAAGGTCATGAACCTGCGGTTGTCCGGATCGCCGGCGCCGGCCAGGCCGATTTCGTCGCCGTAGTAGATCAGGGGCACGCCCGGCGAGGTCAGCAGGAAGGTCCAGGCCAGACGCAGGCGCAGGTACGGCTCCGGCGCGTCGGGCAGGGCCGGAGGATCATTCCATCCCTGCTCCTTGCCGTTGTTGCACCACATATCGCCGATGTCGCCGTTGGCGTGCGACAGGGCCCGGCAGACGTCGTGGTTGCCCAGGAAGGTGCTCATGATCGCCCAGTCGCCGTATTGGCCGTCGTTCCATTCGACCATGTCCTCGAGCGAGCGCAGGTCGCGCTCCTCGCGCAGAAAAACCGAAATGACCTGCCAGTACAGGGGGAAGTCGAACTGGCCGTCCAGCTTCTCGGGTCCGATGTAATGCGCGAGCAGGTCGGCCCCGTCCTCGCCGGTGAAGGTCTCGCCGACCATGTAGAACCGCAGGCCCGAGAACCGGAGGAGCCGCCCGATCCGGCCGCGCAGGGCGTAGACCACGTCGTCGATCATGTGCTTGACCGCGTCCACCCTGAAGCCGTCCACGTCCGTCTCTCGCACCAGCCAGGCGGCGTGCTCGACCATGGCGTCCATGACGTCGGGGTTCTTGTACTCGAAGTCGGGCAGGTAGTCGGCGAACCAGCAGGTGATCGGCATTGTCCAGTCGGTCTCGCGGCAGCCCTGGGCCGGCAGGTGGAACCAGGGAGGATTTTCGTGGCTGTGTTCGGACCACAGGGGACTCTGGTCGTGCACGTGGTTGGCCACCAGGTCCACCAGCACCCGGATCCCGTGGGAGTGGGCGATGCGTACCAGCTCCTTGAACTCGTCGAGAGTGCCGAAGTGGGGGTCCACCGGCACCACGCCCGGCAGCGGGTGGTCTTCGGTCCAGCCGGTCGAGACCGGCCAGTAGGAGTAGTAGGCCGCATACAGCCGGCCGTCGCTGCCCGGGTGGCCGTCCGGGGTGTTCTGGCTTACGGACGAGATCCAGATGGCGTTGACCCCGAGCTCGTCGAAGTAACCCGATTCGATCCCGGCCCGCAGGCCGGCGAAGTCGCCGCCCTGCCAGTTGGCCTTCGGGTCCACGCCGCCCGCGGGCGAGTTGTTGTCTGGGTCGCCGTCGGCGAACCGATCGGTCAGCGCGAAGTACAGCACCGCGTCCTGCCAGGCGAAGCGCTCGCGCTCCACCCAGACCGGCACGTAGAGTTGCTCGGCCGGCCGGCCCTCGGCGTCCGCAGCGTCGAAGCGATAGGCGTACTTGCCCGGCGCGAGGCCGCCGTCCTCGACGGTCAGCACCCCGCTGGCCGGATCGAACGCGCCCGTGATCGGCGAACCGTTGTTGCTTGCATGGATGCCGTCCGGGGCCAGCCCGACGCCTGAGGCGCCGTCCACGTACTGGACCTTGAAGCGGATCGTGCCGCCGGACGATTCGGGCTGGTGCAGCAAAATTAAAAACGGCTGACTGCAGTCCGGCACCCGAAGCCGGGAGTTGCGCCGGCCGTCCACCCAGCGGAAGAACGGGTTTTTCGGATCCTCGAACCAGCGCTGGGCGTCCGGGTCGAAGAACTTGTAGCCGTAGTCGCCGGCCTGGAGGCTCAACCGGACCGAGAAAACCCCTTCGGCATCGCGTGTCATCGGGGTGCTCAGGTCCCAGTCGTTGAACTCCGCACGGACGAAAAGCCCCGAGATTTCCTCGTCGCCCGGGTCGTGGCGCAGGAGCGTCTCGCAGGAGCGCGTGCCCGGGAACAGGGCCTCGCCCGACGAGTCGTCGCAGGCCTGTGCCGGGAAATCCTCCGTGGCCGCCAGGCAAGTGGGCCTGCAGGAACCGTCGCCGTCGTTGTCCTGGGCGTCGGGATCGCACCGGCAGACCGCCTCCCACTCGACTACCTCGCAGACTGTCTCGTGGGGCTCTACGCAGGGATTTGGCTCGCACGGATCCGGGCCGTCGGGGATACAGCTACCGTCCTGGTCGTGGTAGCCGCCCGCGCATTCGTCGCAGATCTCCCCTGCCCAGCCCGCGTCGCACAGGCACTCCGGCCTGGCGGCGCTGATCACGCAGGACCCGTGGTCCCCGCACTCGAGGTCGCAAGGCTGCTGCCGCGGCCCGCCGACGCCACAACCCGTAGTTCCCGGGACCGTTGATGCAAGGACCACAAGGCAGAAACACCACCGATTCATCGGCTCACCTCGTCCATGGATTTCACTCTACACTTGCCGTAGCGTCCAGACAATCACCAACACGGTTAAAAAAGGGGAGAAGGGAGATATGGGGATGGGGAGGGGATGTGGTGATGAAATAGTCCATTTCATCACCACCATCTCCTCCTTATCCCCACATCTCCCTTTCCCACATCCCCTTTCTTGTGTATGAATCCGATGGGAGCATGCGCCCGAGAAGTTACGCTATTTTTCGAGCTTGACGAAGACGGTCAGGTCCAGGTCGGGTATCGGGCGGACCTTGATGACCGTTTTTCTCTTGTGGGCCTCGTGCTCGATCTCGATCTCGCTGCCAGCGCCTGAAAGAAGCATGGCGGACATGGGGGTGGGGGTCTTCATGGGATAGCCGTTGATGGATATACTGGCGCCCTCGGGCTCGGATTCGAAGCGGACCTTGATGCGGTCGGGCACGGCCGCGGCGGAGGATGGCAGCTTCAGGTCCAGGCTGGCCTGCTGGCCGTCTTTCAGGTGCAGGCGGTCGTAGGCCGGGGGCTTGCCGGCCAGCTCGAGCAGTACGACGTGCTCCAGGCCGGCCGCGACTCTCGTCAGGGTGGCGGGTGTCTTCTTGCCGGTGGCGACTCCGTCCAGGTAGATCAGGGCGCTCTCGGGATCGCTGGTGACCCGGATGCTTCCGGTGCCCCGCCCTTCCGCGCCGGCGACTATCGGCTCGCCCTTCACGCGGGCCTTGACGGCGGCCTGCTTGCTCAGCACGACGTGGATCCGGAGCGGCCTGGTGGTGTCGGTCAGGGTGAATTTCTGTTTATGCTTCGGCAAGTCGGGGAGGGAGACCTCGAGTTCGTGCTCCTGGCCGGACTTGACGTGGACGATGTCCATGGGTGTGCGGGCCGCCTGGTGCCGGCCGTCCAGGTAGACGTCGGCTCCGCCCGGAATACTGGTCACCCTGACCAGGCCGAACTCCGGTATCTCGGGCATCAGCCGGTCGCGGTAGACGAAGAGCAGAACACCACCTGCGACCAGCACCAGCAGGAACAAGGCGATCAGAATCCCCCTGCCCTTGCCCCGGTCGCCCAGGGGGCTCAGCTCGTCGGCGTAGGTGCCCGGATCTGCTATGGATGCCGGCGCCCTGGGTGGCGGCGTCTTGAAGGGGACTTTCTCGCCCGGCTCGACCGGGGTGTAGTCCGCGCTGGGGGTGAAATCGGGGTAGCTGTGTTCGCCGGTCTGCTGGGCCTGGTCGCTCGACGAGCCGGTGTCGGCGAAGAACATGTCCAGGAAGGCCACCAGGTCAGGTGCCTTGTCGTCGGCCGCCAGCACGGCGCCTTCCAGATCCGCGGCTCTGGCAGCCGTCAGGGCCTTGTCCCGGGCGTCGAGCTTGTCGGCGAACAGCTCGGACATGAACCGGCCCAGCAGGGCGGGGTTGGAGCGCAGGCCGGCGCTCAGCAGGTAGTCTTCCAGCTCTATCTGCATCTGCTGGGCGGACTGGTAGCGCCTGCCGAGGTCTCGCTCGAGCGCCTTGAGCACGATCCGTTCGATCTCCTCGTCCAACTCCGGGTTGATCTCCCGGGGCGGCAGGATTTCGTCCTCGCAGACAGCGCGCAGGGTGTCGAGGTGCTTCTTGCGCTTGAACAGTCGCGACCAGGTCAACAGCTCGTACAATACGATGCCGACCGCGAACACGTCGGAGCGGCCGTCCAGATCCCGGCCGCGCACCTGCTCGGGCGACATGTAGGCGTGCTTGCCCTTGATCCGGCCCGGGACGGTGGTGGATATCTCGCTGCGCGCCTTGGCGATGCCGAAGTCCACCAGCTTCACCCCGCCCTGGAACGAGACGATGATGTTGTGGGGGCTGACGTCCCGGTGCACCACCCCCACCTGCAGGCCGTCGAGCGTTTTCTGGTTGTGGGCGTAGTGCAGCCCGCCCAGCGCCTCGGAGAAGAACTTGACCACGTGCTCGACGGGGATCCGCCGTTTTTTCTTGGCGCAACGCCGCACGACCGACTTGATGTCCTCGCCGGGGATGTACTCCATGGCGATGTAGTAGTGATCCTTTTCCCGTCCGAGGTCGAAGATCTGCACGATGTTCGGGTGGTTGAAGCGGGCCGCGACTCGGGCCTCGTCCAGGAACATCTGGACGAAGCGATCCTGGGAGGCCAGGTTGGGCAGGATCCGCTTGATGACCACCAGCTTGGAGAAGCCCTCGGGACCGGACTGCCTGGCCAGGTAGATCTCGGCCATGCCGCCGACCGCCAGCTGCTTGAGCAACTCGTATTTTCCGATGGTACCGAGCTCCATGCTCCTAGTACACAACCTCCAGGTCGTACTGGTTCTCCGCCCCGCTCCAGCCGGTCACCCTGATGTAGTATGTCCCGGCGGCCAGGCTCTCGGCGCCGACCGCCTCGTCGTCGGTGACGGACACCGAGTAGTCAAGCTGGGTTCCCCAGGCGTCGTACAGGTGCAGGTCCAGGTCGCCATCGGCGTGGGTGAAGGTGATCCACGCCAGCAGGTCTGCGCCCCCGGGCACGGTGGCCGCGTACCAGTCGGCGTCGTTGGGGCACAGCTGGAGGTCGTAATATGTGCTGTCCGTCACCGGCGCTGCCTCGGCCTGGGTGTCGTTGGGCTCGTACCAGTCGTCGAAGCAAGGCGTGCCGTAGGTGATGTCCATCGAATAGCTGTTCTCAACGTTGGGGCGGCCATCATACACACGGACGTAATAGTAGCCGTCCGCGTCGATCTGGACCGTCAGGCTCTCGTTGTCATTGACGCTGGTCGACGAACCCTCCACACCGCCGGCATCGTTGACGATTTGGAGGTCGATGTCGTCGAACTGGTCCACGTGGGTGAAGATCAGGTCCACGATCAGGTCCTCGCCGGCGAACATGTAGTTCTCGTACCAGTCCTCGTCGTCCACGCACAGCATCAGGTCCTGGTACGAGCCGTCCAGCACGAACATGGCGCCGGCCTGGCCGTCGTTCTCCTCCAGGTAGTCGTCCAGGCATTCATTCTGATCGATGAACTCCACGGTCAGGTCGTACTGGTTGGAGGCGCCGGCGTAGCCGTAGACCCAAATCAAATAGACCGCGGCGTTGCCGGCGGCCGGAACCACCACCGACTCGGAGTCGCTGATGCCGGCGCTTACGGCGATGGGCGTGAATGGATCGGCTATGTCGTACAGCTTGAGGTCCAGGTCGCCGTCGGCGTGGACGAAGGAGATGGTCACGGCCAGACCCTGGCCCGCGGCAACGTTGGTGTCGTACCAGTCGTCGTTCCCGGGGCAGATCACCAGGCCGGCCTGGGTGCCCTCGGCGAGCGGGTAGGAGTCGCCGTAGGTGTCGTTGGGCTCCATGTTGTCGTCCTGGCAATCCGCGCCGCACACGCCCTGGTCACAGGTCAGGCCGGCCGGGCAGGCCACGTCCACCCGGTCCAGGCAGCCGTCCCCGTCGGCGTCGTTGCACACCCAGCGGGTGTTCGAGTTGGTGCACCCGGTCTCGCCAATCTGGCAGTCGTCCTGGCACATGGCTACGCACTCGCCGGCCAGACAGTACATACCCGAGCCGCACTCGACGACCGAGCTCCAGTCCAGGCAGGCGTCGGAGTCGATGTAGCCGCACAGCCGGTAGCCCACATCGAAGTAGCATTCCTTCACGCCCTCGGTGTCGCAGTCGTCCTCGCACGGCATGGCGCTGCACTCGCCCTGGCCGGTGTCGGGATTCCAGGAGCACAACTCGCCCTGGTCGCAGGGGACGACGTCGCTCCACTCCAGGCACGCGTCCCAGTCGAAGTCGTCGCAGACCATGAAGCCGTCCCCGGCGCATTGCCGGTCCCCGGGTGTGTCGCAGTCGTTGAAGCAGATGATGACGCACTCGGCCGGGCCGGCCACGTCCAGGCAGCGCTCCCACAGGGCGCACGGCTGGGGCTCGCCCCAGTCACGGCAGGCATCGTGGTCGAACTCGCCGCACTCGCGCCAGCTCTGGAACCCGGAGCACTCCACCGCGCCGGTGTCGCACTCGTCCTGGCAGACCTCGGAGCAAACCCCGTTGGAGCAGGTCTCGTTGTGCTTGCACTCTTCCACGATGGACCAGTCGGTGCACGGGTCGTCGTCGTGCTCCCCGCAGGTCTGGAAGCCGTTGCCCAGGCAGCGCTTCTCGCCCGTGGCGCATTCGTCCGTGCAGTTGAACACGCATACTCCGTCTGCGCAGATCTCGGTCGGGACGCAGTTCTTGACGTCGCCCCACTCCAGGCAGGCGTCCGTGTCGTAGTTGCCGCAGGTCTGGAAGCCCGAGTCGTCTGCGTTGCACGTGCGCGCGCCGTAGACCTGGCACTCGTCGGAGCAAGGATCGGTGCAGATCCCGTTGACGCAGTTCTTGCCCTGGGGGCAGTCGGTCGAAGCGCTCCACTCGTTGCACGGGTCGTCGTCGAAGTCACCGCACTGCAGGTATGAGTTGTTGTCCTCGCACAGGCGGGCGCCGAACGGGGTGCAGTCGTCGTCGCAGGAGACGCATAATCCGTTGGAACAGGACTCGCCGGCGCCGCAGTCCACCGGGTTGCCCCAGTCGCAGCAGCCTTCGGCCGGGCAGACGCATTCCTGGTACTGGGGCTGGCCGGTCACGCAGCGCAGCTGGCCCGCGGCGCAGGCGTCGACGCATGTGTCGACGCACTCGCCGTTGGTGCAGGTCTGGCCCGTATCGCACGACTGGGTGTTGCCCCACTCGAAGCAGCCGTCGTAGTCGGTGTCGGTGCAGACCTGGAAGCCGTCGCCCGAGCACTGCCGCGACCCGTCCTGGCAGACGTCGGGGAGTTGGTCGCCCCACTCGTAGCAGCCGTCGCCGTCGAATTCGCCGCATGTATACAGGATGTTGCCCTCGCAGGACGTGATGCCGGCGGTGCACTCGTCCTGGCAGGTAGTGCCGTCGGTGCCGCCGCAGCCGGCCGCGGCGAGCGCGGCCAGGAGCAACGCACAGGGGAAAATGAACCGAAGATTTTTCACGAACATGACTGGAATCCTCCTGTAAGAGTTTGTAACGAATGGGCCCATGGTAGTTGAAGAGACGGGAATAATCAATACATTGGAGCATCCACATCAGCCCTGCTGGCGCTCGGCCGACAGGACGCCCTTGATTTTCGTGATCTTCTTGAGGACCTTCTGCAACTGCTCCAGGTTTGCGATTCCCAGCTTGAAGTTGCAGATGGCCCGGCCGGCGTCGTCGCTCCTGGCGTTGATCTGGCTGATGTTGACGCCCGCCTCGCTCAGGACCGACGAGATGTTGGCCAGCATTCCGGGCCGGTCCTCGCAGTGTATTCGCACGCTGACGGTGCGCACCACGGACTGATCGACGTCCCAGTGGACGTCGATCAGTCGATCGGGGTCCGAGTCCAGCACGCGGTTGCACCTTCGGGTGTGAACGGTCACCCCGCGGCCGCGGGTGATCACGCCGACCAGGTCGTCGCCCGGAATCGGGTTGCAGCACTTGGCGAACCTGACCATGACGTCGTCCAGCCCCTGGACCAGGATGCCCGTCCTGGAGCGCTTGGGCGGGCGCTTGAAGATCTGGCCGATCCTGGAGGGTCTGGTCTCCTCCAGGGCCTGCTCGGCCTGCTTGCGCTTCTCCGGCGGGAGCAACTGCTCGATCACCCGGGTGGCGCTGATCTTGCCGTAGCCGAGGGCCACCAGCATCTCGTCCGGGTTCCTGAAGCCCAGCGTCTCGGCCACCTTGGCCACCTTGCCGCCGCGCCAGGAGCGGTTGAGGTTGATGCCGTTGCGCTTGCACTCCCGCTCGAGCACATCCCGCCCGATCTCGTGGGAGCGCTTGCGCTGTTCGGCCCGGATCACCGAGCGGATCTTGTTGCGGGCCCGCGAGGTCTTGACGAACCCCAGCCAGTCCTTGCTGGGCTTCTGCTTGGGGCTGGTGAGGATCTCGACAGTGTCGCCGTTCTTCAGCTTCTGGCGCAGGGGGGCGATCTTTCCGTTGACCTTGGCGCCCGCGCAACGGTGGCCCACCTGGGTGTGCACCGCATAGGCGAAGTCCAGGGCCGTCGCGCCCCTGGGCATGGCCTTGACGTCGCCTTGCGGGGTGAAGACGAACACCTCGTCGGAGAACAGGTCCACCTTGACCGTCTCGAGGAACTCCGACGGGTCTTTGACGTCCTTCTGCTGCTCCAGCAACTCGCGCAGCCAGGCGAACTGGGACAGGTCCCGGCTTGCCTCGATCTCGCTCCGAACCCCTTCCTTGTACGCCCAGTGTGCGGCCACGCCCTGTTCGGCCACCCGGTGCATCTCCTCGGTGCGGATCTGGATCTCGACCCGATCGCCGTCCGAGTCCAGCACGGTGGTGTGCAGGGACTGGTAACGGTTGATCTTGGGCATGGCTATGTAGTCCTTGAAACGACCGGCCACCGGCTTCCACAGGGCGTGGATCAGGCCGAGCATCTTGTAGCAGTCGCCGATGTCCCGGGTGATGATCCTGAACGCAATAATGTCGTATATCTGGTCGAAGTCGAGCCTCTTCTGGTGCATCTTGCTGTAGATGCTGTAGTGGTGCTTGATCCGCCCGGACACCCGGAGCTGAATGCCGTTCTCCTCCGCCACGCTGCTCAGGGAATCGACCACCTCGTCGATGTACTGCTTGCGCTCCTTGCGCACTTTATCGAGCTTCTCTTCGATCTCCCGGAACTGTTCGGTGTGGAGCCAGGAGAACGCCAGGTCCTCCAGGTCGGAGCGGATCCACTGGATGCCGAGCCGGTTCGCCAGGGGAGCGTAGATGTCCAGGGTCTCCTGGCTTATCGCCAGGCGCTGGTCCTCGTCCATGTACTGCAGGGTTTGCATGTTGTGCAGCCGGTCGGCCAGCTTGACCAGGATCACCCGGATGTCCTCGGCCATGGCCACCAGCATCTTGCGGACGTTCTCGGCCTGTCGCTCCTCGCCCGTGTTGAACGACACCATTGACAGCTTGGTCACGCCATCGACCAGGAACCGCACGGTCGGGCCGAAGAGCTCCTCGATCTCCTCCGGCGTGGCGAGCGTGTCCTCCAGGGTGTCGTGCAGCATGCCCGAGACCACGCTGGCCTGATCCAGGTTCAACCTGGCGATGATGCCGGCCACCCCCAGCGGGTGAACCAGGTAGGGCTCGCCCGATCGGCGAAGCTGCCCCTGGTGCACCTTGGCGGTGAAGACATAGGCCTTCTTGAGCTCGTCGACGTTCACATCCTCGTTGTGTGAACGCATCTCGTCGATTATGTCCTGTAGCCGTACCATCCTCACCAGGGGGTCGCCTGTTTTTGGATCCGGCCTTCGCGGGCCATAGCCCGCTACGGCGGGCGACGGCCGGGTTCCCAGGGATTTTCGGCCGGAGGTTAGGCAAATGGGGCACCGGAGTCCAGTAATTTCTTCTGGAAAATGCTTGACCCCGGCGGGCGGGCGTAATATCTGCTGGGCGCAAATGAACCAGCCGCCCAACACCATCCCGACCTGCTTCGGCGGTCTCGACTCCTCCCTGAGCGACTACGACAGCGCTCGAGCGGTTGTGATCCCCCTGCCCTACGACGGCACGGCCACCTGGCGGACCGGGGCCCGGGACGGCCCGGCTGCCATAATCGAGGCCTCCCAGGCACTGGAGCTGTTCGACGAGCAGCTGCTCTTTTCGCCCTGCAAGGTCGGCATCGCCACCTTGGAGCCCCTGGAACCGGACGCCAGGGGTCCGGAATACCAGGTGGCCGCGGTCAGCCGGCACCTGGCGCCGGTGATCCGCGACGGAAAGTTCCCCGTGGCCCTGGGTGGGGAGCACAGCCTGACCCTCGGCTGCGTAGAGGCCTTCGGGGAAGCCTCGGCCCCGGACGAGCCGTTGAGCGTCCTGCAGATCGACGCCCACGCCGACCTGCGCGACGTCTACCAGAACTCGAGGTTCTCCCACGCCTGCGTCATGCGGCGGGTCTTGGAGAAATGCCCCGTCGTCCAGGTTGGGGTGCGTTCCTTCTCCGAGGAGGAGCACGAGTTCATGGTCCAAAACGGCCTGGAGACGTTCACCATGGACCGCATCCGGTCCGATCCGGGCTGGATATTCAAGGTCGTGGAGGCCCTGTCCGGCCGGGTTTACCTGACCATCGATCTGGACGGGCTCGATCCGTCAATCTGCCCGGGCGTCGGGACCCCGGAGCCGGGCGGGCTGGACTGGCATCAGGTGCTTGACCTGCTGGGGGCCCTGTTCTCAAGCCGCCGAGTGGTGGGCGCCGACGTTGTCGAGTGCTCGCCGCTGCCGGGCCATCACTCGAGCGAGTACCTCGCAGCTCGTCTGGTCTATAAGCTGGTCGCCCAGCGATTCAAACCGAGCTCTGGTGCTTGACAAGCCGACTCGGGGTGATTACTCATTCCCAAAGTTAGGATTTCTCACCAACCGGAGGAAAAACCCATGGAAATGAGACCATTACGCGATCGAGTGCTTGTTACACGACTCGAATCCGAGACCAGGACCAAGAGCGGGATCATCATTCCCGACACCGCCGGCGAGAAGCCCATGCAGGCCAGGGTGATCGCCACAGGTCCGGGCAGGCGCACAGACGACGGCGAGGTAATCCCGATAGCCGTCAAGAAGGGCGACAGGATCCTGTTCGCCAAGTACTCGGGGAACGAGATCGAGATCGACGGCCAAGAACACCTGATCCTGCGCGAGGACGAGATCCTCGCGATCATCGAAAAGTAAAGGAGAACAGCCATGCCAGCCAAGATCATGAAGTACCACGAGGACGCCCGCTCGGCCCTGCTGGCCGGTGTGAACAAGCTGGCCGACGCGGTCAAGACCACCCTGGGCCCCAAGGGCCGCAACGCGCTTCTGGAGAAGTCCTGGGGATCGCCCACCATCACCAAGGACGGCGTGACGGTGGCCAAGGAGATCGAGCTCGAGGACAAGTTCGAGAACATGGGCGCGCAGATGGTCAAGGAGGTGGCCTCCAAGACCTCGGACGTGGCCGGTGACGGCACCACCACGGCCACGGTCATCGCCCAGGCCATCTTCCGCGAGGGCTGCCGGCTGATCGCGGCCGGGCACGACCCGATGGAGCTCAAGCGGGGCATCGACTCGGGCGTCGAGGTGCTGACCGAGGCGCTCGATAAGTCCTCTTCGAAGATCCAGAGCCCCAAGGAGATCGCGCAGGTGGGGACCATCTCGGCCAACGGGGACGAGACCATCGGGGCGATCATCGCCGAGGCCATGGACAAGGTCGGCAAGGAGGGCGTGATCACGGTCGAGGAGGCCAA
>SDBT01007720.1_pt1 | contig 17662 bp, 14 predicted proteins | sample 2277101 | NCBI WGS metagenome assembly SDBT01 (sample SAMN10404973, study PRJNA504765) | marine sediment metagenome | isolation source: marine sediment core GS10_PC15, 103 cmbsf | place: Arctic Ocean: Southern Knipovich Ridge | collected 2010 | reverse complement strand
AGGACCGTTCCGGCGTGGAGTCTTCTCGGGCGGAGGGGGATGCCCCGCCGCTTCTCGTCCTCCAGCACCAGCCACAGCCTTCCCTTGGCGTCCATCGCCGACGGCCACACGGCGGCCAGACGCAGGAGCGGCCCGCGTTCCAGCAGGCGCTCTATACGGCCGCACGCAGCCGCCCCGATGCTGCGCAGCGCGGCGGAAGGCAGGGCGGGAGCCGGCTTTGGCACCGGTTTCTTGTCCGGCTCTGGCGCCGGCTTCTTGTCCGGCTCGGACTTGCCCACCGACTTCATCCAGATCTGCAAGATGAGGTAGCTGTTCCGTTCCTCCGGGTCCGGCTTGCCGGCGATCGACCTGAAGCGCCGGTTGTCCCACAGGTCCCGGAAGTTGCCGCACGTGCGGGCCGCCTCTCGGTCGCCCTTCCTCAGGGCCGCCAGGGCGTCGTTCGTCCGGCCCTCAGATGCGTAGGCCGATGCCAGGTCGAAGGCAATGCGCTTGTCATCGGGGCAGAGACGGTGCGCCTCCTCCAGCCACGGAATGGCCTCCGTGTGGTGCTGCTTGTGGATCAGCTTGCCGGCCCCGACCAGTCCCCTGACGATGCCCTCCAGCTCGGGGTCGCGGCAGCTCTTGAGCCAACGCTCAACGCGCTGCATGCCGTCGCTTGCGTCCCTGAGCAACGGGGTCATCATTCTCAGGTGGCCGGCCGCCTCGCAGACGGCGAGGCGAGCGTGGTTCGCTTCAGGGTCCCTGCGCAGCGCCTGCAGTGCGGTCGTCGCGTTGGCGAAGCGGCCCTTCCCGCTGCCCCGCGGCATGAGGTGGCTCCCCTTCTGCACGGACCGCCAGGCCTGGGTCGGCGTGAGGGGCTTGCCCTTGGGGCCCGTCATGACGCACTGCCCCGCCACGTCCTTGTGGATGAAGATGGGCGCGCCGGCGCGGACGGCCAGGTTCATGCCGTCGCTGGGGCGGCAGTCGACATCGGCCGAGCCGTCGGGGCCGGTTACCTTGAGCACGCCGTAGAACGTCCCCTGCTTGAGTTCGCTGATCACGAGTTCCTCAATCCTGCGGTCGAACAGGCCCAGTGTCCGCACGACGGCCGTGTGGATGTCAGTCGCGTCGGGCGAGCCCTCGCCGCAGAGCCACGGCTCGATGGACGTCGCCTCCGACTCGCCGACGATCACGGGGTAGGAGCGCTTCCCATCGTCGGTAAGCAGCAGCGTGTGCCCAAATGCCCCGCCCGGTCGCACGCGCACCTGGCTGATCCGTCGCAGGACCTGCTCGGCGAACTCGCGTCCGGGCCGGGATCTCTTCAGTTCTGCTTCCACCATGGAAACAAGCTCCTTTCGCAACCGTGCTCTGGCGTCGTGCAGGCGGCGCTTCACCGTGCCGAGCGGCCGACCCGTGAAGCCGCTGATGTCCTTATGGCTGTAACCGTTGATGTAGAAGAGGGTCGCCGTCTCGCGGCTGGCATCCGGCAGCCGGGCCAGGGCGTCCATCACTTGCGAACGTATCTCCCGCCGCTCGGCCAGCTCGGGCGGCGTGGCAGGCTGCCCCGCCTTGGGGCGGGCCGATGCCGCGTGCCTCTCCTGCGTGCCGCGCCTGCGGACACGGAGCCGGGCCTTGTTCAGCGCGATGGAGTAGAGCCAGCCGCCGAAACGGTGAGGTTCTCTCAACTTGTCGAGCGTCTCGAACGCCGCCAGGAACGCATCCTGCGCAACGTCCTCCGCGTCGGCCAGGCTGCCCGTCTTGCTCAGGGCCACCCCGAAGACGGCGTCCTGGTAGCGGCGAACAAGTTCCCGGAATGGTTCCCGTTGGCCCGACAGCACCGCCCGCACCAGTTCCGCGTCCTCAGCCAATGTGACCCTCCACCTTACTGTTGCGTTCGGACCCCCGAAGGTTCGCCTTGCTGGGCGATCATACAACCACAGAGGCAGAGAGGGCACGGAGAACGGCCACACAGAGAACGGCAAAGGCAATGAACGGGGATCGGTGTGGCCGGACCTTGCCGTTTACAGCAGCCCCCCGATGGCGTACCCTGTCCCGCGCTCAGGAACCGGGGAGGCAGCGGACATGGTGACGACGATCGTGCTGGTGCACGCGAAGCGTGAGATGGTGGCGGAGACGGCGCAGCAGTTGGTGGAGTTGGACGGCATCTCGGAGGTCTACTCCGTGGCGGGCGAGTGGGACCTGGTCGCCATCGCGAAGACCGCCGACAACGAGGCCATGGCGGACCTGATGACGGGCTCGATGCTGCGCCTGGTCGGGATCGAGAGGACCACGTCGCTCGTCGTCTTCAAGTCCTACGGCGAAGGGAGCGGAGGCTGATGGAGAAGGTATCGGCGTCGGCGGCATCGACCCGCGCAAGGAGGCAGCGATCGAGGTCGGTCGCACGGCCTGCGACCTGATAGTGGACGGCATGGTCTGCAAGGCGAAGGAACTGCTCCGCCGCGCGTCTTGAAGATGCTCACCGCGCCGGCGCCAGGGCGACAGGGACAGCCACATCCGCCCGCACGTCACATGTCCGGCAGTCCACCTCCAGCCTGAGCCTGGCCGCGTGTTCTTCCTCCGGGGTCTCGGCGCACGTGACTGCGAGCCGGACGGAAGGTCCTGACTGCCAGCCGCCGGGCACCGTCCTGATCCATGCCGCGGTATCCGAACGGACCCTCACCGCGCAGTCGTGCCCCCGGAGCGAGTGCACAGCCAAGACCTTCTCCGGGGGGCCACTGTCGCCTGGGTCAAGCAGAAGGCGCGGCGGGTCAATGACGAAGTGCTTGACGGCCTGGGCAGTGATCGAGATCAGTGTGATGGGGTGCTCGCCGTCGTTCGTGTGCAGCGCGACGATCTGCTTCGTCGGACCCTCGGTGGCGGCGACTGACCACTCGAACGCCAGCTCCTTCGCTTTGCCCGCAGCGATCCGAAGCCCCTTGCCATTCGTTGCCACGCACGCACAGCCGGACCGGACGTCCTCGACCACCAGGGCAGCCGTCCCCCGGTTCCTCAACGTCAGACTGAAGCCCACCAGCGACCCGCTTGCCACACGGCCCAGTTCCATGGTCGGGCCGCCCTCCAGGCGCAAAGACGGCGCTTCCCGGAGGCGCGCATGGGGAGAGAGGACCGGGACCGGATCGTTGAAGCGGACGGCGTGGCCAGAGTACAGCTTGGCCAACTCGTCCTCGGGCCTCACGGTCGGCGCAGTGCGTGTGGGGTCGAGTACCAGGAACTTGCCGTCTGCGTACCCGTACAGCACCGCGAAGTGTCCGATGTCGCGGCCTTCCGGCGGCCGGAAGTGGATAATGACCGGTTCCCGGATCCTGCACAGGTCTGCCAAGTCTGCCTCAATCCCGTCACAGTCCAGGCCCACGACCCGCGCGGCCTGCACTATGTCCAGCATCGAGGACGGCCGAAGGACGTCCGCGCGCGTCAGTTCGCACAGGCGTTCCTGCGAGATACGTTTCCCGTAGATGGCGCACACTACACCCAGACTGTTGGGGCCGCACAGATTGGGCGCGCGGAGGTAGCGTCCCCCGGCGTCCGGCAGCAGCGGCCGTGCGCCGGCCGTCGCGGAGGGTACCGCGCCGGTCGCCAACAGCAGCGCGACGACCACGAGGGCGGCCGTCCCTGAATGCCCGACGGAAGGAGTCGCTGCCTTCGCGTACTCCTCAGGCTTCGCGCGAGGCACGGGCACGACGCATCGCAACATAGATACCGCCTCCCAGCACTACCAATGCCAGAACAAGCAAGCCGACCCGCCACGGGGCCGACCCCGGCGCAGGAGCAGACGCGACCGGTGCGTGCTCCGGCGTTTCGCCGAGGTCCGGTGGGTCTGGCTCCGCAGGCACGACCGGCCCCGGACCTCCCGCCTCCTCTGGCGTGGCAGGCTCCGGGGACACGGGGGACGGTTGCTCCAGGTTGACCTTCTCCGCCAGCAACAGTTCCTTGAGCGCGTCATACTCCTCGACGGCGTCTGCCCCCAGAACGTACCACGCACCGAGGATGTTGTCCTGGACCTTCGTGCCGATAGGCAACTGCGGCCAGAAAGTGTCCGGCCCCATGTCCTCAGGGTCCAAGGTGAGATCGCGGAACTCGACGGTGTGGACTCCCACCACTTCGCCCGCCGGATTGCGCCATTGCGCAGTGCCCGACTCCGGGAAGGGAACCGAGTCGATCAGCCGGTACTTGGTCTCACAGGAGTACCAGAGGTAGCCGTCCCTGAAACTGTTGACTTGGACCACCTGGAAGCCGAACCGCCTGTCGAGTGTCGCTTCGCGGTACGTGCCCGTCTCCGGGTCGCCCAGCGTCAGCACCACGAGATCGGCATTCTCCGGATGCGCGCGAAGCCCGCCCGAGAGTTCACCGGCGGCCACACCACGCAGAACCTGGCTGACGGTCTCGAGCCCCCTCTTCGTCCCGATCAGCCGGTAGCTGAACGGCCCGTGGGCCGTGTAGACCAAGTCCCGTGGCTCAACGACGGCGCGTTGCTCCGTTGGTACCCATTCCATGCCCCTCTCGCCAGAGAAAGTGGTCACGCTGGCAGGGGGCAGGTCATCCTCCTCCTCGGACCCGCGCATTCGTCGCACAGTTGTCAGGTCCAGGCGATGCTTGTGGTAGCCGTCCTGCCATGCCTTGGTCTTGACACGGCTCTCCGTCCAGAAGGGCACCACTGGCAGCAGCTCTACGCCCTGACCGTCCGGCCGTTCCGACGGCCGATGGGTGACAAGGGTCCGTCGCCGCTCGGTCGCATCAAAAGACATGCGTTCCAGGAGTGCATCTATGGCAGCCGACGCCTGGATGACTTCCTGCAGCAACTCCTGATCCGGCTCCGTGGCGCCTGCGCGCACGCTGGGGGCACTCCCCAGCATCAGCACCACGGCGCCGGCCGCCACGAGGAACACGCTCCGAGGACAGCCCCTCAGTAGCTGGTGCATGACGTTGTGCTCGAGTCGAAGGTGTAGTTGGCGGGACAGTTCGTGCACGTATCTGTGGTGCAGTTACAAAACATGCGACAGCAGTTCGCGGTAGTGGTAGCCTTGCAGTAGTTGGCTGCACTCCCGGTGCATACGCGGGCTGTCGCGATCTTCGCGGTGCGGGTGTACCGCCACAGCAGCGGCGCCCGCCTGCCATTCGTATAGCACACGATCATCTGGCTGTCAACGGGTAACATGTCGAATGTGTACACAAGACATGCAGGGCGACTGCCGTCCGTTGGCAGGGCCTGGCATAGCCTTCCTGACGGGTATGCCGCCCCTCCGGGGCCCCCGGCGCGGATCGGGTGCCGAAGCCGCCCGGCACGAATCTTGCACCTCCCCATGCCTGTTGCATAGAATGACGTGGAGAGCTGTGGGAGGAGCAGAATGAGCGAGAAGCAAGACGCGGAAGGTCTGCCTGATTTCGCAGGCAAGCCCGTGCGGGACCTGCCCGTGCCGACGGCGAAGCTGTGGCGGGAGGATGAATTCGGGTCGGCGGTGCTCGCCGAGTACCTCGCGCGGGTCCGGCAGGACTTCGATGAGAACCCCTTCCTGAAGATCTTCAAGGTGGCCGCCGGCATCGTGCACGGCTCCAATCCGTTCGCCGTGTGTCTGGTGGACATGATCGTGCGGCCGACGGTGCGCGTGGCCACGCCGGTGGACCTGCACGTGATCCTGAACTCGCGAGGGAAGACGTCGGACCCCGTCAAGATGCGAGGCGGATACAAGGACGCCGGCCTGGTGCTGCGCAGCGTCAAGGAGCCGAACAGCTACTTCGCCGAGAGGCTCGTCGAGCAGCTCGACCCCAAGATGGAATGGCCCGTCTGCGTTCACCTGTCGGGTCTGATCCTCATGAAGGACCCGGACAGCCCCTGCGGGTTGAGCTTCGAGCTTGGCCCGGACAGCCGCGCCTACCACGCCCCCGTGCTGGCCGAGAAGTCCGGCCACTTCGACAATGCGAACGTGGACCCGGTCACCGGTTTGCCGACCGCCATCGAAGGGACAGGGCGTTACTTCTATGGCATGGACGAAGGGCTCTCCCGCCTCTACCTGGGACGCGGCTCCTCGATCGACACGATCTGGGAGGAACTGGACAACTCCCAGGTCGACGGGCGAGTGGTGCTGGTGGACAACTCCGTCCCGCCGGAGACGATGAGCGAGTACGTCAAGCAGCTCGACAGGGCCCGCCGCCTGCTGGATCTGTAGCCGGCGCCTACTCGATCATGGGCACGTGCGGCTGCGGCATGGGCGGCTGCGGCAGGGGCGGCCGCGGCATGGGCCGGCGCACGGGGATGATCCTTGCGCGGTCGAACATCACCGCGTGCAGCACTCGGTCCCGGTAAACCAGCGCGGTCCCCCGCATGTCCACGCGCGAGACGTCCAGTAGCCTGCCGGCCCCCGGCGTCCCCCGTTCGCTGTAGCCGGCGGTGAGCGCGCGGTCCAGGAACTGCCGTGCCTGCTGCCGCCCAGGCGGCATAGCGATGCGCTCCGCCACGTCCCGCAACTCCACGTAGCAGTCGATCGCGTAGGACTCCAGCAGCCGGTCGCGGTGCTTGCGGAAGACGCCGCCGTTGCAGAACAGGTCCGCGACGACGATCCGCCCGCCGCGCGCGACCACCATGCCCACGGTCTCCTTCCGCCAGACGGGCTTGAACTCCTTGACGTAGCCGTCCAGCGCCTTCCTCAGTTCGGGGTCCCGCTGCACGGTCCCCAGGTCACCGGTCGGCGCCGACACGCGGAGGGCGTCCTGGTAGTGGCGCACGCCGTCCCAGACCTCCGCCTGGCCGCGCCGGGCCTCGGCCGCAGCCCGAACGCCGTGCGCGGCCATCGCCGGGGCGTCGCTGAACTCCTCGTTCGGGTTGTGCCACCGGCCCTGCTCCACGCAGTAGACGGGCAGGTTCACCTTGCCGCTCCGGCCCGGCAGCAGCACGTCCTCCTGGAGGACGCGGTTCTGCCAGCCGCCCGCTATCACCTCGCCGGACAGCATCAGGACGGGCTGCTTGCCCTTGTTGCGCGCCCATACGGTGGGCACCTGCGGTTCGGGATGCTCCACGATCTGGAGCGCACCCGACTTGAGCGCCTCGCGCAGCGAGAGGTAGGCGGTCGGATCGGTCGGGGCGCCGGCGGTCACGGGAAAGACGGTCAGACCGCGGTAGGTGTGTGGGGCGCCGACGGCCGCCGCCCGCACGTAACGCGTCAGGGCATTGTCGGGACGCGGCGGCAGGGGGAGAGAGGTCGGTATGACGACGTCGCGGGCGGGCGCGGCTTCCTCATCTCCCAGGTAGGAGGCCGAGGCCGACGTGCCCAGGACGGCCGCCCCCAGGGCGGCCGCCACGACTGCGAGCAGCATGGACTTCATGACAACTGCATCCTCTCAGTCCGCGAAGAAGGCGCTGATCTCGTCGGCGGACAGGTCCTCTTCGCCCTCGTCGGAGACGACCAGGACCTTGCCGTCGATCACGACGGTCACCGACTCGCCGAGCGCCAGGCACTCGATCAGTTCGGGCAGGGCGTCCACCGCGGCGAAGTAGGCGTCGCTGCCCCACTTGACCTTCAGCGCTTCCATGTCCCGCTGGAAGGCGGTGTCCACATAGGCGCCGTCGATGAGCCTGAATGTGCGGCCGGCAGCCCTGCAGATCAGCGCCTGAGCGGCGTCGTCGCGGTCCGCCAGGACGTCGGCTTCCTTCATGACGCGCACGCGGCGGCTCTCCTCGATGGCCCCCCGGCCTGCCGAGAGAGTACCGAATCCGGCCAAGGACTCGCCGGCTGCGCGCGCGGCCGCGGCCGGGGCGTCCATGCTGAACCTCGCGTCTCTGTCGCGTCTGCCCCCGGCTCTCGCCAGCCCGGCGGCCGCCTGCATGGCCGCCTCCCGACGCGGGATGCCGCGGTCGACGTAGGCCTGCTCGTTCTCCAGCACCAGGTACGACGTGTAAGGCGTCGCGATGCCGTACTCCTGGCTCAGGCGGATGACCTCCTCGGTCAACTCCGACGACTCGCCGTGCAGACGGATCTGGTCCAGCAGGTAGCCGATCTTGCGCCGCGCCCAGAGCTGCGGCAGGAAGTCGTTGCCGTCGTTCTCGTCTGGGAATGTCGCGTCGTAGACGAACGACTTCGACTCCTCGCGCAGCAGGCCGGTCAACTCCACTGCCACCTCGCCCGAGTCGCTGTAGCGGCCGAACGCCACCACCTGGCTGCCCCGGAACAGGTCGGGCAGGTGCTGGGGGTAGATGTCGCTGATCGGGATGCCGGCGTAGTCCAACTCCAGGTTGGCCAGCACCGGATTGCTCGCCTTGCGGAAGAAGCCGGTGATTCTGTCCTCGATCTCGCGCCCCGGGGCCACGTACTCGCTGTAGCTGCGTGTCGTCTCGGCGATCAGGTCCAGCAGCTTCACGTTCAGGTTCTCGGCAATGCCGAAGGTGAAGATCCGCACGTTGGCCCGGTTGGCCTCTTCGACCTTCTCGATGATGTCGTCGATCTCGGTGACGCCCACCGTGGGCTTGCCGTCGGTCACCAGCACAGTCATGTAGGGCCGGCCGCCGTCGGGCGTCAGGGACAGCGCCTTCAGCGTGGCGCTGCACAGGTCCGTGCCGCCGCGCGCCTCCAGCTTGTCCACGTAGGCCACGGCAGCTTCGATCGCCTCAGGGGTGACCTCGATCAGCCCGCCGCCGTAGAGGTCCACGCCCGTGCTGAAGGTGATCAGCGCGAACCGGTCGCCGGGGTTCAGTGCTCGCAGGCAGAACTTCACCGCCTCGCGCGCGCTGGCCATGCGGTCCTGCCGCTGCATGCTGCCGCTGACGTCGACGACGAAACAGACGTCCTTGGGCAGGACCCTGTCCTGCCCGATCTCCACGCGCGGGCTCAGCATCAGGGCGAAGTAACCGTCATGGCCCTTGATGCGGTGGGTGAGCAGGTTCAGTCCGAAGTCGGCCTGACTCAGCGCGTAGAAGAGCGTGAAGTCGGTGTCGAGCACCGCGCCCGTCTGCTCGAAGCCAACCAGCGCGTGGTGGTCGTCCTTGCGGCTGATGCCCACCTCGTGCGTGGGGGAGTAGACGTTTGCCATGGCGCGCCGGCTTGAGACGTCGACGGTGAGCGTGAAGTCCTCCAGCACGCGCGAGGCCCGGTGGCCCGTCTTCAGCGGGAAGGTGTATTCATACACGCCGCTCTCGAACGGCAGCGGGTGGGCGTAGGTGACCTCGACCTTCGTCTCGCTCTTCGGCTCGATGGGGAAGACCCTCATGCGCAGCAGCCCTGAGTCCATGTACTCCAGCAGGCCGGGGTCCTTCATGCGGCGCACGATGTCCTGATAGATCTGCCTGGCCCGTCCAGCCTCGACGACCTCTCCGCTCTGGCGCTTGCCGTTGATGTACATGGCGAAGTCGGTCAGTGCGGCGTCGCGGGGGATGGGGAAGATGTAGGTGGCCTCCAGGCGGCGGTCGGTGCTGTTCACGAAGACCTCGCTCAGGTGCGTGGTGGCCACGTTGCCTTCGATTCTCACGTTGACGCGGTGGTTCTTGATGGCCAGCGGGGGCAGCTTCACGCCCTCCGGCACCATGATTCCGGTCGCCCCCGCCGTCTGGCAAAGGGCACCCAACACCAGCACCGCGACTACCGCTAAAGCCTTTCGAGCCATCATCTTGCGACCTCCTGCGGTTCGTGTTCTCTAGCTCTGGGAGTGTGCTTTGGCCCAGCCCGGTCACCCCATTAGACGCCGTAGCGGGTCGGGAAGTTCTCGGGTGGCTCCAGGGCGTGTTCGGGATGGCTAACGCTTGTCATGCCGAGCGGCGGCTCCTTGAGCCGCGAGGCATCTCCACCCGGAGAATCGCTCGAATACAGGCCGTAGGGCGGCCTGTTGGTTCAAGGTTCAGTGTTCCACGTTTCAGGGCAGGCCTCGCAGTCCAACCCGGGCTCGGTCTCGGGCTCGGCCTTTCGGGGGCCGGGCGTGCGGCCCGGTCCTCGGGACGCGGCCGCGATCCGGCGCCACGAGGCTGACCGTCCCGGCGGGCGGTTGCATGGGTCGGCGGTTGGGCGATAGGCTATTGGGGTGCGCACCGGCACTGCCCGGACCAACCGCGCACGCCGCCGGCCCCGCGCCTATGTCCCGGAGCAGCACCCATGAGCGATCACGACCTCCCGCTGCAGCACGGGCTGCAGAGCTACTACGAGCGCGGGACCGAGCAGGGCCGCCTCGTCGGCGGGGGGGGCCGGCTGGAGTTGGCCCGTACGCAGGAGCTCCTTACCCGCCATCTGCCCGCGCCGCCGGCCGTCGTGCTGGACGTGGGCGGCGGACCCGGTGTGTATGCCTGCTGGCTGGCCGGGCTGGGCTACGAGGTGCACCTGGTCGATCCTGTTCCGCTGCACGTCGAACAGGCCCGCGGGGCCTCAGCGGCCCAGCCCGAGCATCCAATTGCGAGCGCCGAGGTCGGGGACGCCCGGCAGTTGGCTTGGCCCGATGGCAGTGCGGACGCCGTCCTCCTCCTTGGACCCCTCTATCACCTGACCGAACGGGCCGACCGGATCACCGCCCTGCGTGAGGCCGCCCGAGTGGTGCGCGGGGCCGGCCCGGTGTTCGCCGTTGGCATATCGCGCTTCGCGTCGGCACTGGACGGGCTTGTCTCGGGGGACCTGGCCGACCCAGAGTTTGCCGCCATCGTGGACCAGGATCTGATCGACGGCCAGCACCGCAACCCCACGGGCAAGCCGGCCTACTTCACAACCTCGTTCTTCCACCATCCCGATGAACTCCGGGCGGAGGTGGTTGAGGCGGGGCTGCGTCTGGAGGGGCTGTTCGCCGTGGAAGGGCCGGCCGCGCTGCTCCAGGACTTCGACGAGCGGTGGGATGACGAGGCGCGCCGCGAGCGATTGCTCCACGTGACGCGCGCGATGGAGTCGGAGCCCTCCATTGTGGGTATTGGCCCACACTTGATGGCCGTGGGGCGCAAGGCCGACTGACCGTTGGCAGCGAGTCTCAAGTCTCACGTTCCAGGTTTCAGGATCCGCTCTCCGGCGCAACTCGGGCTGGCGCTCGGGCTCGGGCTCGGCCGTCCTGAGCCGGCTCCCACGCGGTTGCAGTGCCCGGCCCGCGCGCGATAGGCTATTGGGGTGCGCACCGGCACTGCCCGGACCAACCGCGCACGCCGCCGGCCCCGCGCCGGTCACCTGGAGGAACACCCATGAGCACGAGCGCAAAGACCGACTACAAGGTGAAGGACATGGCCCTGGCCGACTGGGGCCGCGAGGAGCTGCGCATGGCCGAGCACGAAATGCCCGGCCTGATGGCCCTGCGCGAGGAGTACGGGCCCTCGAAGCCCCTGACCGGCGCGCGGGTCTCCGGCTCGCTGCACATGACCGTGCAGACGGCCGTGCTGATCGAGACGCTCGTGGAGCTGGGGGCCGACGTCCGCTGGGCGAGCTGCAACATCTACTCGACTCAGGACCACGCCGCCGCCGCCATCGCCGCCACCGGCGTGCCCGTCTTCGCCTACAAGGGCGAGTCGCTGGAGGACTACTGGGACTTCACCAAGCTGGCGCTCTCGCACGAAGGCGGGCCCGACCTGATCGTCGATGACGGCGGTGACGCCACGCTGCTGGTGCACCGCGGGTCCGAGCGCGAGATCCAGTTCGAGGAAACCGGCCAGGTGCCGGCCGTCTCGACTGAGAGTACCGAGATCCAGGTCGTAGACACGCTGTTGAATCGGACGCTCGAGGAGGACCCGTCCTGCTGGCGCACGATGGCGAAGGGCATCATCGGCGTCAGCGAGGAGACTACCACGGGCGTGAAACGGCTCTACCAATTCGCGAAGGAGGGGCGGCTGCTCTTCCCTGCCATCAACGTGAACGACTCGGTGACCAAGAGCAAGTTCGACAATCTCTACGGCTGCCGCGAGTCGCTGATGGACGGCATCAAGCGCGCCACGGACGTGATGATCTCCGGCAAGAAGTGCGTGGTACTCGGCTACGGCGACGTAGGCAAGGGCTGCGCGCAGGCGTTCCGGGGCCTCGGCGCCGCCGTCTTCATCACGGAGATCGACCCCATCAACGCGCTGCAGGCCGCCATGGAGGGCTACCAGGTCGTGAAGATGGACGACGCCTGCCAGTGGGGCGACATCTTCGTGACGGCGACCGGTAACGCGGATGTCATCACCCGCGAGCACATGGACGCGATGAAGAACGAGGTGATCGTCTGCAACATCGGGCACTTCGACTCCGAGATCCAGGTCGAGTCGCTCTTCTCCGACCCGAACCTGACGGTGCACGAGATCAAGCCGCAGGTGGACCAGATCGAATGGCCCGACGGCAAGCGGATCACCGTGCTGGCGAAGGGGCGGCTCGTCAACCTGGGGTGCGCGACCGGCCACCCGAGCTTCGTCATGAGTGCCAGCTTCACCAACCAGGTCATCGCCCAGCTCGAGCTCTGGCAGAACCGCGACAACGACCGCTACGGGCGGCAGGTCTACATGCTCTCTCGGGAACTGGACGAGAAGGTGGCGCGGCTCCACCTGGGCAAGCTGGGCGCGCAGTTGACGCGCCTGACCCAGGAGCAGGCCGACTACATCGGCGTGTCCGTAGACGGCCCCTACAAGCCCGAGCACTACCGGTATTGACCCAGGGCTGCGGCGCGCCGTTCGGGTCCATCAGCCCCCAGTCGTCCTGCGGCATCCCGACCCGGGTGGCCCCCGTCCCGCCTACCCGTGCGCAGTGGTCGCGCCCGCCGTATCATGCCGACGCGAGGCCGGTCGGCGCGTCACAGAGCGGCCGCCGGCCACAGATGCGGGCGCGCAGCGACCGTGCGGCTCGGGTCGCAGGCCCGGCTGGGAGCTGTCGAGCCCGAGGCCGAGCCCGAGCGCGAGTTGCGCCGCGGCGCAGGCCCCCGCACCTGAAACATGGAGCCCTGGTGCCCACTCCATCGCCGTGACACGAAGGAATGAGCGGGATGACCGATGCCGTCTTCTTCGATCTGTTTGAGACGCTGGTGACGGAGTTCGATCCGGCCGGGCCGGCGCCGTCGATCGCTGTGCGCCTGGGATGGCCGCAGGAGGCGTTCCGGCGGGAATGGCGGGCGTGCCGGCGAGAGCGCTGGACGGGCGAACTGGCCGACTACCCCACGGCGCTGCGCCATGTGGCGGCGAAGCTCGGGCTGCCGCTGTCCGATGCCGACATCGAGCGACAGCGGCGCGAACGGCTGCGGCGCAAGGCGGCCGCCCTCAACGCTGCGCAGGAGCCGGTCCTGGAGGTCCTCGCTTCCCTGCGCGACCGCGGAGCGTGCCTCGGCATTATCAGCAACTGCGAGCCCGAAGAGGTAGCCGCGTGGCCGGAGTGCCCGCTTGCGCCCCTCATGGACGTCGTCGTGTTCTCCTGCGAGGTGGGATGCGCCAAGCCGGACGCGTCCATATACCGTCTGGCGTGCGGGCGCGATGGGGTCGCTCCCGACGGCCGCCCATTCGTGTGCTACGGCGCCGACGAGTTGGCCGGGTCGGCGGCCGTCGGCATGGCCCCCTACGCGGCGACGTGGTACCGCCGGCAGTACGGCGGCGACACTGAGCCGATGCCGTACCCGGTTCTGGCGAACATCGCCGATGTCCTTGGACTGGCCGGAGGTCGCTAGGTGACGGTCCGCGCCATCGTGCTCGATCTGGACGGGACGCTGCTCGACTCCCAGGAGCGTGCGTCCGAGGCCGACCTGGATGCGCTGCGGGCTTGCGCCGAGCGCGGGATCCTGCTCTGCGTGGCGACGGCCCGGCCGCCGCGGCTGGCTCCCAGGCACTCCGAGGTCGGAGGCGACGCCACCTTCCTGCGCGAGCGCGGCGTCTACTACAATGGGGCGATGGCGCTGGACGCCGGCACCAGCCACTGCGCGCATACGCTGATGGACGGCGGCCTCGTCGCGGGGGTCTGTGACGTCGCGGTCGGCGCGGGGGCCGACGTGCGGGTCGCCATCCAGTGCAAGGAGGACTACCACAGCTACCACGTGCCGGACGGCGACGAGCCGCCGTGGAGCTGGGGGTTCGGGCCGGACGAACTCAGGCCCTTCGACGACGCGCGGACGCGCCCCTGCTCGAAGATAGTCGTCTGGCACCGGACCGACGACCTGACCGGCCTGCACGCCGACCTGTCCGCGCGGTTCGGCGACCGGGCGAACGTCTACATCACCGACTCGCGCCGCTGGGTCCAGGTCGTCCACCGCGACGCGCGCAAAGAGACGGCGCTCTTGGCGCTCCTCGCCCGTCACGACATCGCGCCCGAGGAGGTGGTCTGCTTCGGCGACGACGAACCCGACGTCGGCATGTTGCGCACCTTCGGCTGCGGCATAGCCATGGCCAACGCCACCGCGGCCGCCAAGGCCGCCGCCGACCACGTGACGCTGAGCAACAACGAGAGCGGCATAGCGCACGCACTCGACGCACACCTGGGCATCATGTAGACGTAGCCAAGGAGATTGCACATGACGGATGGGAAGACTTGGCCGGCGGAGGCCAGCGAATACGAGGACCCGACCAGTGGCGTGACTGTCCGGCAGCTTACGGACCACAAGGGGCACAGCCACCACCTCTACTTCACTAACCCCGGCTGGCACGACGGCGCTCGGCGGATGCTGTTCGGCTCCGACCGCATGAACCGCTCCAACCTGTTCAGCGTCGAACTGGAATCAGGCGAGATCACGCAACTGACCGACCTGGAGAAGGGCGCCGGCTTCCTGGCCGCGTGCGTGAACCCCACGCGCGAGGAGGCCTACTTCTGGTACGACCGCCAGGCGGTGGCGCTGGACCTGAAGACGTTCGAGATGAGGCCGCTCTGGGACTTGCCCCACGGCTTCCGCTCTTCGATGATGAACTGCACGGCGGACGGCCGCCACGTCTGCGCCGGCATCGTCGAGGACGTCTCCGACCGCGTCGACACGCCGCTGAGGTACATCTACGCCGGCTTCGCCGAGACGCACGCGGCGCGCCCGCTGAGCCGCGTTATGAAGATCGACGCCGAGGCCGGCGGCGGGGAAGTGGTCTGGGAGGAGAAGTCCTGGATCGGCCACGTCAACACCTCGCCCACGCAGGCCCACCTGCTCACGTTCTGCCACGAGGGCCCGTGGCACAAGGTGGACAACCGCATCTGGGGCCTGGACCTCAACACGGGCGAGGCCTGGCAGATCCGCCCCCGCGACGCCGACGAGAGCATCGGCCATGAGTACTGGCACGCCGACGGCATCCACGTCGGCTACCACGGCCAGTGGCCCGACGGCCGCAAGTGCTTCGGTCGAATCAAGTGGGACAACACGGAGCGCTTCGAAGTCGACTTCCCGCACCAGACCGGCCACATCCACTCGAACGGCTTCGACCTGATCGTCGGCGACGGCTACCAGGACGTCTACGTGCGCGTGTGGAAGTGGAACGGGGAGGGCTTCGAGGCGCCGCGCGTCCTGTGCGAGCATCGCAGCAGCTTCCACGTGCAGGTGGTGCACGTGCATCCGCGTTTCAGCCCGGACGGCTCATACGTCGTCTACACCAGCGACGTGACCGGCTACGGCAACGTCTACCAGGTGCGCGTTCCCGAGTTCGAGTCCCTGCCCCCGCTGCCGTGAGCGTACCGGGCCGTCTTGACTTTCCGGCGGGCCGCACCATAATGAACGCAGGCGGGCGCGCAGGGCTTTGCTCTGCGGTGGCAGAACTTCGTTCTGCAGGGAGTGCGTGTCATGGACAGACGACTTGTGGTGGGCTTGGTGCTGGTGCTGATGGCCGCGCCGGCCCTGGCGGAGACTATGTATGCCCGCTACTCCACGCCCGTGCGCGCCGGCCGGACGCTGGGCTCGGCCACGCTCGGGACGCTGGCGCAGGGGCAGGCCGTGCAGGTGGTCGGCCGCGAAGGCCGATACTACCGCACCGTCTACGCGGGGACGACCGGCTGGGTCTACTACAACAAGCTGGCAGACACGAAGCCGGAGGACGTCTCCGCCGCGTTGGGGGGCGACCTGTCGCTGGGCGGCCTGGAGTTGACCGAACTCGAGTCGGGCGGCGCGCTGCGGGGCCTCTCGCCCATGGCCGAGAACTACGCCGAGGCCGCCGAGATCCCCAAGTGGGCCGTCGACGCCGTCGAGCAGATGCAGGAGCGCGGCGTGACCGCCCGGGAGCTGGACGACTTCGAGCGTGAGGGCGGCCTGGGTGAGTACGCCGGGGAGGGCGGCCGATGAGGGCACGAGCGATCATGGCGGCGGCCCTCGTGGCCATGTGTGTGCAGTGGGGCTGCGAAGGCCTGGCGGATCTCTCGCGGACCGCCGTCGGAATCATGGAAGAGAACCCCGGCCTCTTCGATGACGAAGAGGAGCAGAACAAGTGGACGACGGGCGCCCGCGCCCTGAATAGCTGGGTCGGCAAGATCGACACCGCCGAGGAGATCGCCATCGGCCAGAGCCTGGCCGTGCGCGCCTTCACTGCCTTCGGCCGGCCGCATCCTGATGAGGCGCTCCAGAGCTACGTCGCCAAGGTGGGCCGGCTGGTTGCCCGGCAGAGCGAACGACCCACGCTGCCGTACTCCTTCGTCGTTGTCCAGAGCGACGAGCCGAATGCGCTGGCGCTGCCCGGCGGCTACGTGTTCGTCTCGACCGGGCTGCTTCGGCACCTGGAGACCGAGAGCGAGCTGGCCGCCATCCTGGGTCACGAGATCTCGCACGTGGCGCTCAAGCACGGGATCGAGATCGTTTCCCGCGACCGGCGCATCACCGGCCTGGTCGACTTCGGCTCCGCCCTGGACGAGGACGTGGCCGAGTACCGCCAATTCATCGACCAGACCTACCACAAGCTGACCACCGAGGGCTACGACCGCCGGTTCGAGGACATTGCCGACGAGGCGGGGACGACCTACGCCTACCGCGCCGGTTACCATGCGGGCGGGCTCGTGCCGTTCCTGGAGGCCTCCCGCGCGTCCGGCGTCCACATGGAACGGGCCAGGACGCATCCCGATCCCGGCGGCCGCATCAGGCGCGTGGAGTCCGTGCTGGCCGGACTGGCCGGCCACTCCACCGGCCCGCGCCTCTCTTCCAGGTACCGCCGAGAGGTCCTGAACAAGCTCTAGCGAGATATGCCCCCATGCCGTCAGGACCGGACCCCCCCCAGGTGCTCACCACGCCTTTCGATGACGACGTTGTCCTCGCCCTGCGCGCCGGCGACCGCGTGCTGATCAGCGGCGTCATCTACTCCGCCCGCGACGCCGCCCACCGCCGCATGGTGGCCGCGCTCGAGGCCGGCGAGCCGTTGCCCTTCGACGCGGCCGGGCAGGTCATCTACTACATGGGCCCCTCGCCGCCGGCCGAGGGCCGCATCATCGGGGCCGCCGGTCCCACCACCGCCGGGCGCATGGACGCCTACGCCCCGGCCCTCTACGCGGCCGGCATCAGGGCTACCATCGGCAAGGGGGCCCGGTCCGCGCACGTGCGCGCCGCCATCGTCGAGTGCCGCGCCCTCTACCTGGCCGCCGTCGGCGGGGCCGGCGCGCTGCTGTCCCGCTGCATCAAGGAGGCGCAGGTCGTCGCCTACCCGGAGTTGGGGCCGGAGGCCGTCCGGCGCCTGGTCGTTGAGGACTTCCCGGCCGTCGTCGTCAACGACGCGCACGGCGGCGACCTTTACGAGCAGGCCCTGGCCGAGGCCGCCGCCAACCGGGAGTAGCCATTGGCGACCGCCGCCCACAGACTGACGCCCGCGCGCAAGATCGGCCCCGTCCTGAGC
>SDBT01007719.1_pt1 | contig 17663 bp, 36 predicted proteins | sample 2277101 | NCBI WGS metagenome assembly SDBT01 (sample SAMN10404973, study PRJNA504765) | marine sediment metagenome | isolation source: marine sediment core GS10_PC15, 103 cmbsf | place: Arctic Ocean: Southern Knipovich Ridge | collected 2010 | reverse complement strand
GGTCGGCCTCTTCCTGCCCCTCAGCCTCAAGCATCTTGTGGATGTAGTGGTAGGTTCCGGGGTATATCTTCCGCTGCCGGCACTTGTCGATCGCCGCTAGGATCGCGTCGGCGCCGTGCTGCTCCAGGTCCTGCTCGATCATCTGCACGGCGTCGCTTCCTGACGCTATCGGCCGTGTGGTTAGTGCTGTGAAGGCCGTAGCTATGCGGCCAAAATCCTCGCGCGCGGGTGTGTGTGTCTTTTCTGTCTTTGCAGATTCAACTTCAGATTCAACTTCAACTTCAACTTCAACTTCAACTTCAACTTCAACTTCATCTGAAGGGCCTGCTTGGCTTTTGCTTGCGCAAGGTGCTTGACCTTTGCTTGGCTTTTGCTTCCCCTTTGCTTCCCCACCCTTGCGTCCAGCCTCTGCCCGATGCTTGCTTATGGCGTGGTCCTTGGCCATGCGGCGACTGTAAATAACCCCGTGTTCATCGCGAGAGAACACTTTTCGGGCTTCAAGCTCGGCCAGCAATTCGTCAACACCCGATTCCTCTACGCCGACCAGAAGGGCCAATTCTTTGCTTGGGATTTGCTTGCCGTTCTGTGTCAGGAAGCCACGGTTCTCGGCTCGGAACATGATTATCAGGAGTTCCAGCCAGAGCCCCCGGGCCGCCAGGGAGCAGAGCCGGAGCCCAGTGTCGGACACCCACCGATGGGTGTTGAACTGGATTGTGAAGCGGTCGTCGTCACGATTGCTGTACTTGGCCATGTCAGTCCTCATTTGCCAGTTCTAGCAGCACATCCTGAATCATGGTCCCGTCCTCATATCATGGGCCAGCGCCGACAGGCCACACTTCTGGCAGACTACAGAGTGAGCCAATTCATCCACTTTGACCAGCGGCCCCGAAAAGTCGTGATCGCAGTCTCGAACAAAGTGGTTGGCGTTTAGGCAATCCAGCGGCGAGAGCTTACAAACGCCAGGCCCGCCACAGGTATACCCGCAATTGCAGCGACACCGCTTCGGTCGGTCAATCATGGCTTTTCCGTTCTCTTGAACTCTTCCACGAATACCCAGTCGTTCGCTTCCCACGGATAGCCGCGCTTGGCGTTGATCCTGTCCCAGAGAATCTGAAACGACTCTCGATGTGAACATTCAGTGGTCCCAGTCCAAAAGCGCGGTTTTGACTTTCGCTGCAGGGGATGCGGGATATAGATTGTTTTCTGTGGTATGACGCCCTCGGCTATGGCGTCCTCTTCGCCGATCTCCTGCACCCGCTCCACCCAGACCTTGACGACCTCCAGCCAGATGCGGGCCAGCGACTTGTACATGAAGCGGCCGGGGGTCTTGCGATTGGGATACTTGCGGGCTTGCCATTTGTCCCATTCTGATTCCGTGAGGTTGCAGCACTCCCTCTTGCCATCAGACAGGTATTCTACGCACACCTGCCTTGTATCGCGCCACGCCTTGAAGGCTCGATCAACCCGATACCCCCCTTGTACCCACAGCTTCATTCCGACTTGGAATGGACAATCTCGTAAATGCAGGACTGGGTAACGCCGAGCATCCTTGCGGCGTGACGCTGGCTGCACAGCCCCTTCTTCACGGCCCATCGAATGTGGCACCGCTGTTCGTTCGTAAACTTGGCCATCGGGTGTTTTTCGCCACTGATACCATGCCCATGTGCTTTCCGATCCAGCCAGTTGTCCTCCTGTGTTCCCCAGGCTAGGTTCGACGGCCGATTGTTCTTCGTGTTGCCGTCCAAGTGACGGGTCTGCAAAGTCGGCGGGCTGGGCAGCCCGTGGAAGGCGATACACACCAACCGATGAATCGACTTCGTAACCTTCTCGCCCTTGTGGCACAAGGACACAGTTGAATAGCCCTTTCCGCTTCGGTGCCCACTTAATGCATACCACTCCACGCGCTCCTTGCGACCAAAGCCTTTGTATCGCGTGCGTGAGTAAATGTTGCCATCCTCCCCGGCCATGTAATCCGAGTTCGGCGATACGGGAATCGGCTTCAACAGTACACCAGTGTTCGATCTCATCTGAGACCTCCTTTCTGGTGTACAGTATAACCGGTAAACGGTCGGCGGGCAAGCCATAAATGACGTCCGGCTGCGGCACAATCACGCGCCGCGTTTGCGTCTTGCGGCCAGCCTGAATGGCAAGCACCATCTCGGAAGTGAACAGTATCGGGTGCTCTGTCATGGACATCCTCCAGTTTTCGCCTTCCTGCTCGATGGCAGAATGCACTTGGCAACCGCTTCCCAGCCGGCACGGTGGTGCCGCAGGCACTCGTAGCATTTGGAGCATACCGCGCGCACCATCATCATGTTGGGGCAGCCGGGTACGGCACACGGCGGCCTGTCGACCTTTGGCAGTGGCCCTCCGTGTTTCTTGGCGTACTTGTCGGCATTGCCACCCTCTCGTGCTATCGCGTTCTCCAAGTTGGTCGCCCGGTCCTAGCCTATCGACCGGTTGTGCTGCCGAATCATGGCCAAGTCGAATTCTGGCAAGCCCCCGCGCGGCTCCCGATTTGCCCCGTACCATTCGTGGTCATTGGCTCGCTGCAGATTTCTTGCTGCCCGCCTGGGCTTCACGATACGTGCCTCCACGTATGACGACCGATAATGGCGGCAATGGTTGGGGGACTCACGCCATATCTCTTGGCAAGAGCGCTTTTGGTTATCTTGCCGCACCCAAAACGTTTGCGGATTTCGCGGACGGCACATTCGGTGAGCCTTGCGCTTCCGCTGGCCTGTCCGCGTGCGATACGTTCTGGATGCGTCCGGCTGCTGTGCCGATCCCCGCGCGGCACTCGTTCTGGATGCGTCCGGCATCCATTACGTTCACCACGCGCCAGGCGCTCGGGATGTGTGCGACTTCCGTTCCGGTCGCCCCTGGCAACTGCTTCAGGATGGGTCTGGCTTCCGTGGCGATGGCCAGTAGCCATTCGCCCCTTTTGTTTTGCATCACGTATATTGTCGCCTTGAGTCCCGACAAACAGATGCAGCGGATTCACACAAGCCGGATCATCGCAATGATGGCACACTAAAAGCCCGGGCGGAATGGGACCAATGCAAAGCCCATAAGCCATTCGATGTGCGCCTTCCATGTCTTGATCGGCTCGAAATGCCCCATATCCGGCGGAGGATTTGCCACCCATCCACGGCCAGCAGTCGCTCGGCCCCCGCTTATCAACCTTTGCCCAGAAACGTTCTTCGAGTGTCATCGTGATTGCTCCAAAATGCATGTCCCCACGGCAGAACAAGGCCGCTCTCTGTGCGTGCCAGAGGCAGGCACCGTGGGGACATGGATGTTGGATTGGGTCACGCACATAGCCTTGTTCCACCCTAAGTATAGGGTCCGATGCCCGTTTGTCAAGCCCCTTCTGCCGTTATCGTGATCTCAACGCGCGGATTCTCTTTGTCTATCCGCTGCTGCACAGGTAGGTGGGTCAACCCGCAATCGTCCACGAACACGCCGGCATCCACCATGCCGTCAAACGCGGCTTTGAGCGAGGACAGCAGGTTGTCAGGATCTCGCCGCCGCTTGGCCTTGAAAAAGAACGTGGCCTGAACGGTGGCGGCCGAGAGTTTGAGGCTTCCGATGTGGTGACGGGCAATCATGTAGGCGAAGCCCCGATGGCTCTTAACTGCCCTGGCCTTGGCCATGTGGTGAACTCGGGCATTGGGTGACAGGTCCGGGTGCGGCAATGGCAGCGTGATCGTGTACTTCATCGGCGAACTCCTCCTGCAAAATATCAGCGGCACGCGATATTCCCGGCCGTTTGTGGGGCGCTTGTGGGCAGGAGGTCGCCGGCCCTGCTAGGCCCCCGCGTGCCGCCACTTTTCAATTATGCCCCGCGTGTGACCGGAATTGCACCGGCTCTTGGTTTCAAACCCGCCGCTGTTGGGTGTGGCGAGTAAGGCGGGCGGTCGGTACGGCCCAACTTGCCTTGCCCGACTACGCACCAAGCCTGACAGCCGTTCAGGTGCGTCACTGTCCGCACTGCACACGCGGGGCTATTCACTTGTCAAGGAGCCGCCCTGGGCCTGGCTTGTTAGAGTTGTGCTGCGCTTATCCCTTTCACGCGAGGCTCTTCTTTAGCCAAGGGCGCCAGATTGCTCGGGCACCGGGCGGCATCGTTACTTGGCCGCGTCCGCTTCTTCGCCCTCGAAGAGATGGCCCTGGCCAGATTCCAACTCGTCAATGAAGCCCATGAGCCGGTCCTGTGCTTCTTCCAGCGCTTCCTTTGCGCCTTTCAACTGCTCTTTCAGGTCGGCCACTGTTCTTTCCTCGATCTTGACCACTCTCCGCAACTCGAATAGTCTCTGTTCCTGTGCCTCTTCCACTGTTGATCCTCTCAAGAATCCGTGTCTCTCCCGCCGCCCTGCCAGGTGGCACGGGCAGCCATTCCTTACCGTACTTGAACTCAACCCGCCGCGTGTCTGCACCCCAGCGGCAACGGATCGTTGCGGGCTTGGTCATTTCTGTGCCTTCTGCGCCTCAGCCGAGCAGCTTCGCGGCAATGTGATAGTGCGGCGACAGGGCACGGCCAGTGGCAAGGATCGCCTGCATCAATAAGGCACAGCCGCCGATCCCTAGCAGTACCCAAATAATGACCATTGCCATTATTTCCCCGTCTTTATCGAATTCGGAGTCGTCGTCCAAGGCCAGCTTGCGGAACTTTCGCGTCAAATAGCAAGCGAGGGCAAACGCCATTATCGCAATCAGCAAGAATCCGGTCGCCTCAAGGGCGCTCATCCACACATACTCGTCAACGATAGTTTCAGCCAGCGGCGCGAGCTTGTCCGCCGCCTCGCCCATCTTCTCGGCCACCTTGTCGATGATCTCATTTGCTTGTCCTGCTGCACCCATCTCGCTTCTCCTTTCGCTTTTCTATTGTCACCACCAGATACTTCACGCCCCAGCGCAGGGCCTCTTTTGTTGGCGGTGTAGATTGATGTGGTCTGCGCGGCTCATTGCCCGGAGGTTTTGCTTGGAATCATTGAGGGTGTCGCCATCCCGATGGTGCACAACGCCCCCTCGGCCCAAGATGGCTCCGCGAGAGAGCACCACGAAGTGCGCGTAGAGCATCCAGACGTTGGGTTCCTCGACCTTAATCCATCGCCGCTTGAACTTGCCTGCTTTTCGCTGCTTCACTGTTCCAACCGGAAAATATCGGGGCGCCGTTGAACCAGAACGGGTGGCGGACCACCACAGTCCCTGGCATCGGCGGGAACAGAACATGGTGTTGCTTTCGTGACATTTTGGCCGTGTGAACACTTCGCCACAAGTGGCGCAATGTACCGTTATTCGATGAGCACTAGCGCGCGCCGCGCCAGCACATTTGGGTGAGCAAAAAGCGTTGCGATTTCGCCGAACGGGCATGCCGCACACCCGGCAAGGTGCTTGGGTTTTTCGATGAGCTTTGCCGGAGCATTCCAAAGAACAGAATCGCGTTGGCTTGTCTTGTCGTGCCAGAAATGGTTTGTGGCAATACTCGCATGTTCGCCGGTCTGTCGGGCGCTTCATTTGATGGTCCTCACAATAAGGTATCGTACACCCCATTGTACGGCCCTTTGGTGGCCAGTCAAGGTAATTCCGTTGCGTGTTTCATCCGCAAAGAACACATCCAGTCTGTTGCCCTTGATTGCCCCGCCACGGTCCAGCACGGGCACCGCCCGCCCCCCATTGTAGCCCGGCACCACCAGCATGGTCCAGAAGGGCACGGAGCGAGGGGCGGCAACGAACTTGCCACCGTTGGCGGTCACGGGCTTGCCGCTGGCCGTGATGCCGTCGCTGAACGCGCCGCAGCATTGCTCGCACGGGCAAAAAGCTGTGACGCGCGTCAACTCTGTCCCGCCCATGGCGATCATCGTGGCCAACAAGAGTGTGAGCATCACTTCGCCCTCCTGACCTCGATTGTGAGCTTGCGGCAGCGCTTGTAGTAGCTCTTTGAGGCATTGGGTGCGATCACATCGCGGCATTGCTTTTCCTTGTCGCAGTTGTACCTGGTTCCGGGCGGGCAGAGGTCGGTCAGCCCCTCACACACCACAATGCGCATTTGTAACCATGTCCAGCCAGAACGCTTCATGGCATCACTCCTTGTTCTTCATCCTCATCTTGACCGCAGTTCGGACGATGCTCTCGGTGATGTCCTGGTCCGAGGTTTCCAAGTCGGCGATCACTTCGCGCACCAGGCCCGGGGTACAGCCGCTCACGGCGTCATTGACCGCCGCCACAAGGTCCGTGTACTGGTCTGGCCCGTCGGACGGTTCGCTTGCCGGTGCTTCCTCTGCCGGCCTCTGCGCGGCCCTCTCTTTCCCGGCCAAAGCCTGTTCGATGCCCGACAGCCGCGCCTCACGGATGTCGGCGAATCGCTCGGCACCCGCGAACCGCAGGAACGCCTCAGCGTCGCCCCCGACCGCCGCAAGCCGCCGCTGCAATTCCTCGGCTTTCTCGGGGCTGATTTTGTCGCCTTCCAGGCGGGCGTCAACATCCTTGTCCACGACGATGTCAAAAGCATTGCAGAGGGCGAGCCGCTTGGCGTATTCCAACGTGCTCCCGTCCGCCTGGGCATCCGAGGATTTCGGCGGCGCGGAGACGCGGCAGGCAAACCGCGAAACCTGTTCGTGCCCGCTCGGATGGCCGACCGTGCAGATGGCCGTAATGCGCTCGCCGTCCGATTCCGAATCCCAATGAAGTGAGAAGCCGTACTTCGCAAGATATGGTGCCAACTGCTCCTGGATTTTGCTGCGCGGGATGTACCAGTAGCGGATGGAGCCGTCATTGTTCGGCACGGACTGACACGCCTTGACGTGCTTGATTTCGGCCTGTAAGGCTGCCATGTCGCGCAGATAATCCCGCTTGGCCAGGCGGTCTTGCTCCTGGCGGTACAGGTTGGCCATCTTCTCCAGCGCTGCTGCGCTGTCCTGGGTCAGGTCCGCCTTGACAATGGCCCTAAGCAGCGACCCGATAGAATTATTCTCATCGACGGTAACCGGCAAATTGGCCCCCTCGACGCGGGTAACTTCGGTTTTTGTTTCTTCCGGATCTGACATCATTTGCTCCCTTATGCAATATGTCTCCATGTGCGACGCAATACAATAGAGCCGATCGTCTTTTGGGCAACGCCGTATCTCTTGGCAAGGGCGCGCTGGCTGATGTTGCCGTTACCGTACGCGTCCCGAATCTCCCGAACCCGCTCATTGGTCAGCCTAGATGCCCCCTGTCTTGCTCCATGCGCCATGCGGCCTTTAATCTGGGCATCGTGTATGTTGTCAGCCTGCGTTCCCAGAAATAGATGTGCTGGATTGACACACAGTCGATTATCGCAGTGGTGACAAACGCAAAACTCAGGACGGATGGGGCCGACGCACAGTTGATAAGCAAAGCGGTGTGCTCTTCCCCATCGTTCCCCACCCCGGAAACCCCCATAACCGTTACCGCACCTTGCGGCTTTCCATGGCCAGCATTCATGCGGCCCACGCTTGTCCACCTTGGCCCAGAATCGCGCTTCAACCGTCATGACATTGGCTCCAAAAGACAAAGCCTGCGGAGAGAGTACCATCGGCAGGACGTTGCCTAGAAATGGTGCCGCAGGCTTTGTGGTTTGGTTGGTCATTGCAGCGTCCTCGGTACTCTCTACCCCTATTCTAGCCTTGCGGCGGATGGAAGTCAAGCCCTATTCGCGCCCCTTGCGAGCCTCGGCGGTTTCGGGGGTGCTGTGTCCAGGGGGTTGTCCGCCATTCGCCTGGACCAAACGCTCATAGCCCGCCTTCAGGCGTTCGTTGAACGCCAGCAGGGCCTCGGCCAGCGCCGCCATCGCCTGCTCGTCGCGCTCCACAGTCACTATCAGGGCGGGCAAGCCGCGGCAGTAGCTCAGGAACTGCCAACGCTCGGTTCCCGTGACGTACATCGAGCCCTGCACCTGCGCGGCGTGCTGCTTCGGCAGCCCGCCATCGAGCAACCACTTGATATGGGTGTGCCACGCGGGGCACTTGATTTCGATCCCAGTGCCGTCGTCGAACACGCCGTCAGGGCTGGCTCCCACCGCGCCGTCGTCCGTGGTGAAGAACCCGCAGGGCCGCACCCGCACGCCATAGGTGAACTCGTACCACGGGCGTGCCTCAGATTCCATGATAGAGCCCTGCTCCAACATCCCGCCGTACCACGACATCAACGGCCGACCAAACCATCGCTCGGCAAGCTTCTTGACCAGGTAGGTTTCCGGCCCTTCGCCGGTGCGGACTTTCCACGAGGGCGACACGAGGGCATTGAACTCGCTGGCGGTAGGAATGCCCATGCGGGCGTCAAGCCACTCCTGGTCGCCTTGCTTTACGTCGATGTAGCGGCTCACGGCTTACCTCCACTCTATTTCTGCGTAGACCGTGGCCTTGCCGTTTTTCCAGCCCAAGGGGGCGGTGCCGAGTAGTTGCCCGGCCACTATGAACAAATAGCCCTGCGGGGTCCCGCGCCGCCTGGTCGTGAAGTGAACGCGGTGCCGACACCAGGAGTATGGGGTGGGCTCCCGCCGCAGTCGGAACATCACACAATCCTTGTGGTCACTCGCATCATAGAGATGAACACGAATTTCCTGCGCCCTTCGCGGAATGGTGAAGTAACGGGCTAGGATAGTGCTACATAAAGCAGGGCGGCTATGCTTGGCGGTGGATGCGGCCTCCCAAAACCCCAGAATCCGCCTCCCCCACGGGCTGCTGAACAGCAGTTTCGCTTTCTTCGCCATTGCCTAGCTCCTTTCTACTTCCTCTGATTCAACTTCACCCTCGCCAGCGGATCGTGCGGGTCGATCCCCGCTTCGTCGCAGTCGTCGCGGAACCGCTCGAACAGAACATCATCGTCGGGCCCCTCGGCTTTGCGCGGCTCGGGCGGGTCAATCGCTGCTGAGCCATATCCCGGCGGCAGGTTCATGTCGCTCATGACTTGCCTCCAAATGTCTTGTCTATCATGTTCTGCACTGGGGCCAAGTGCCCAAGGGCATCATCCCGCGACTTCTCGTTCTTGGCCGCCTCTGCGGCTTCGCGGGTGCTGTAGCAGTCAACTAGTTCTCGCAGGGCATGTACAATGTTTCCCTCGCCATCAATATCCGTACAGTACCTGCCCGTACAAAACTCACGACGTGTGCCATTCAACACAAGGTGCCCACAATCGTCTGGGCAATGGTATACCCGCATGCCGGGAACCATCGGCACCTCATCCGCAGTCTTGGGCAACTTGTCCACAATCCCCCGCAACCGCTCGTTCTCTACTTGCTGGACGGCCAGCTTCCCGACCACCTCGGCGTTGATTGTCTCAAGGTCGGCTATGCGCCTGCGCAATATCGGCACGCAGGCCTCGCACAGAGGCTCGTTGCGCTGCGATTTCGTTTTCTTGAGTTTGGCCTCAAGCCCGGCCACCCGCGCGTTGGCTGCGTCGAGTTCACTGATTAGCCGCGTCTCTTTTTCACTCATCATCCCAGCATCCTCCAAGCAGCGACCGCCAGACAGGCCAGCAGGAACAGGAACACAGCCAGAGCAAACATGCGGGCCTGGGCGTCGTTGAGTTTGTTCATCATTTCAACCACCCCCATTTGCGGCCACTAATAATATCGCGTATGGCTCTGTCAGACACGCCGTAGATTTTTGCAAAGGCGCGTACGCCGATATTCCGGCGTGGATATTCTGCGCGAATTTGATGTACTTGGCTTTCCGTGAGTTTCGCGCTCCCGTGGCGCTCTCCCCTGGGCCTGCGCTCAGGATGGGTATAGGCCCCGGCCCGCTTCCCACGCGCCGTTCGCCCCTTAGCTTGTGCATCCCGGTTGTTTTCGGCGATTGTGCCGACGAACAGATGGGCGGGATTGACACAAAGGCGATTGTCACAACGGTGGCAGACACAAAGGCCGGGAGGAATGGGTCCAACTTCAAGCATATAAACATAGCGGTGGGCCAGCACACACTTAGGCAGCTTGTCAGCGCGGGGATAGTAGCACAACGTCCCATACCCGCTGCTTGTCAACCCGCCGTTCCAAAGCCAGCATCTATCGGCCCCTTGTTTCTCTACCCTTGACCAGAATCGCTCAGGCATGCTTTTCATAGTATCGATCTCACAAATGATTCCGCACGCCCGACCGTCAAGAGAACCCGGATCGATAGGCAGGTTCGCATCAGGCGTGCGGATAGTTTCAGAATGCAGGTTCATTGGACGATCCGATTTCCCTTGACGCTTCTATTCTAGCCTTGGGGCGGGCGAAAGTCAAGACCCATTCCCCAAGCCGCAAGGAACAAAATCAAAAGGAAAAAACCGCACACAGCCAAGGCGAAAAGACCTGATTGACGCCGACTGAACCCAGGCCCGCGCTCAGCCATGGCCCTGGCCGCCTGTCGTTCTCGTGCTGCTCGTGACCCCGATACAATCGAGGCCGACGGCTCAGGACCGGTGTGTACGAGCGGCAAGGTCATTTCTTGGGCTCCTTCTTGGCCGCGGCGATGGCGGCTTTGAGGGCCGCATAAGCCCGTACTGATTTGTTGCGGGACTTGGCTGCGGCATTGCGCGGGGATTCCTCTTCGCAATCCCACTGGTCAAATTGGCGGAGGGCGCGCTTGCCCGCCTTCAACAATCTCGGCACCAAGACGGCCTGATCGAGCACCGCCTTTATGGCCATGCCGCGCGCGATGGCCTCGCCCCATGAGAGGGCGCGTCTGCGAGGCGTCTCCAAGTCTTTGCAGTCATTCTTCACTTCTTCGGTGTGATAGACAATCGTATCCTGAACCCTGAATCGAGTGCCGCGCCACGTGAAGCGGACGGCTCCTGATTCAGATTCGGTGTCGATGTCCTTGATTTGATCGGGATGCGGGATTGCCGCCACGATCACATTCAACAACTGGTCTGTCGTGCTCATGTCTGTTTCTCCAATCGCTTGCGGGCCTCGGCGAGAAGCCTGTTGAATGCGGCTCCAGGGGCCGCCTCCTGCATAGCCGCCAGCAGGGCGGCTTGCCTGAATACCTTACCCACACTCGGATTGACTCTTGCGTCAAGCCCAAGAGTCGGCCAAACCTGCTCAATTTCCTCTTTCGTCAGCAGCTTCTCGCTCATCGCAAAGGCTCCTAAAGCACCCTTACCACCGCAGCCTTGTCCTGGCCCTCATCCTCGTCCGGGGCGTTGACCTTGGCCACAAGCCGCTTGATGTCCTCGCAGGCTTCGATGGCCTGTTCTATGCGGTCGAATGACGACTCAAATCGCTGGTAGTTGCGCCTCCCCTCTTCTCCCCGCAGATACAGTGTATCCCCTGCACATTCTGGGCCGTAGGCGCTTTTAAGTACGGCCACCCGAGCGTTGGTGTCTATGGTGGCCAATGTCAGTATCTTCTTGCCCAGGTCGGAAACCAGTGCCTCATCCTGCTCCTCAACCCAGCCGAACACCTCGCGCCCGTCCCGGTACAGCCGCAACTTGAGCTTGTCTGTCATTACTGGGTCTCCTGTCCCTGAGTGCGATCATCCATTCCAATGCTGTCGTCCAGTTGCTGGATGCTGAGCGGCCCGAAGTCGGGTTCGAGCTTGCGAATCTCGGCGGTGAGCACGGCGCAGAGCTTGGCGGCGAGCTTCGCTCCGGGCCTTTTCTTGCCGCGAGCAATCGAGTTGATCCACCCCGGGTCCACGTCGACAAGCTTCGCAAGATCATCCTGTGTCAATCCTGCACGTCGGATGAGTGTGAGCATGGGCTTTCCCTTCGTTACGCCTCGTGCTGAAAACGGATCGTCTTGCCCACGCTGGGCAACGCCCTCAACTGAGCGTCGATGGTCTTGACCAGGCGGGCTTTGAGCACCGCCGCGCATTCCTCAATGGCTACCCGCGTCCAAGTGTAGGTCGGGCGGACTACTCGTGCCCTTTCCAGAATCAGCGCCTTGAGCGCCACCTTGTTGATTACGCCGTTGGGCATGGGTTCTCCCTTCATTCCTTGCCCTCGGCCTTGGCTATCAACAGTTCAGCAGCATCGAACCTCTTCCCAATGCGTGCCAATATCGGGTCATTTTTGTTGGCCCAGTCTGCCAGCATGTCAATGTTCTGTTGCGCCACCCGCAACGCTTCTAGCAGTTCCGGCGCGGTGGCTATCAGGCAGCCATTGGCAGCCATCTCGCGCGGGCTAATGGCTGGCACTGATTCGCAAAAGGGGTCGGCGATAATGCCTATCTTGGCCCGCACAAGGAACTGGTCATATTCCCACGGCCCCGGTGTGTGCTTCGCTTGCTCTGCCATTGCTGTCCCTTTCTCTAAAGGCCAGTTATCCGGTCAACGCGTCCGCGCCCCGCAAGGCGCGGCCGTGAGGATCGGGGGCTAGGCCGTCGCCAGTGCCCGGCGCCGCTCGTGGGTATCGTGGCCGATGCGAAAGCAAATGGTGATGAGCTTATAGCCAATATCGTGCAATTCGTCGAGGAGTTGCTTGAACTCGCTGGCGCTTGCGGGGGTTGTCCTTTGGATGCACAAGTGATAATCGGCGGGCCCGTGCTGGCCGATGTGTTGATATGCAGAGCACAGAAACCCGCGGTTGTCCGCTGGTATCTCGGGGAAGAGGGCCAATATGTCGCCAGCGGGCCATTTCCGAAACACTACGGCTGTCGGTTCGTCGTCAGTGCTTGCCATTTCCTGCCCCTTTCAAGAGAGCTGATTGTCCATCCACCTACAGTATAACGCCACATCGACCGAAGTCAAACAAAACTTAAACAAAAACCGAAGTGACCGGGGGTGTCAGAGCGCAAGGAAAGGAACCAGCAAGGCCAGCCCAAGCGGCTAAACCTGCTTTAATCCTGTCTTGGCGCCAGGCCACTACTGGACACGTGGGAGCCATCGGACAGCCCTCGGTATCTACACGGCCCCGAACCTACACCGAAGCGTACAAACAAGGGTCTTGACCGCGAGGCCGCAGCAACGTACAATAGGACAAAGGAAAAAAGAGCGAGAGAAAGGTCGATGATGAAGAGATGTGCGGGATGTGGTGAACTAAAGGCAGAAGATCAATTCTACCGACCGTTGGACGTGATCTGGATGTGTGGTGGATGCCACCAACAAGCGCATATGGCAATCGGAGGATTGTCTAGCAAGATCGTAAGATAGTGCATGCTTTTAGGGGTTGACAACGGTAACAACGCCTGATACGCTGCGCTGGACGGAGGGGGAACGGGGCGGAAGTTGTTAAGGACTTGTTGAAGAAAGAGGGCGGTAGTGCCAAGAGGCGTTCCAAAAGACCCAGCAGGTAAAAAGCAGTCTGAGAAGCAACAGCGATTTGCGCTGATCTGGACAGATCCTGGCGTTAAAGGCAGGAATGCCATAACTGCCTATGTGGAATCTGGTTATGCCTCGCTCAATAGACAAGGCAAGCCCGACAAGACTCTGAGAGTCAGGGCATACAGCGTCTTACACACCCCCTCAATGCAACGAGAAATCAGCCGAATACTTAGCCTACGCACCGCCAAGGCCGACGCCCGGGACAATCTGACTGTTGACCAGGTGCGGCATGAGCACTGGAAGTTGTACGATCTGGCGATGCGCAGGGGCATGGGTGAGGATGGCGCCGATGGCGAGGCCAGCTCGAGTGACCTGTCGGTAGCTACCCAGAATCTCATTGCGCTGGGCAAGACGGTGGCGGCCTACGTTGACAGGACAGAGCTGGACGTTGGCCGGCAGCGTGAGTACAGCGAGCTTGAGCGTGCTGAGGCGTTGCTGCTGGCCAAGCTGAGACTTGAGGCTGGCGGCGTGGGGGTGCTGACTGAGGCCATCGAGCATCCGGTGGTGCTTGGAGAGGGTGACGGTGCCAGCCCGAGCCCTGAGTCCGTGCGTGTCGATGAAGATGGTGGCGCCGCCGGCACGCCTGACGCCGTAGAAACAGGGTCCTTGGCGTCTCAAGGGGGCCTAGAGGCCACTGAGGGCCTTGCAGACGCGTCAGAGGCCGGCGCCGTACCAGCAGAGGAGGATAAGAGCGATGCAGGTGTACCAGTGCCCTAAAGGACACACCTACCGCGAGCTACTGGGGCCAATGGACTCCATTGGGACCGTCGAGGTCGGGGCTGGGCAGTGCCCGTGGTGCAGGTCGGAGGCACAAGCGGCAAGGGGCGAACCAGTCACGCCGCCCAGCGGGGAAAGATACCAGTGGGTGGACGACAAACAATGAGGAACAACGCCAGAAGAAACACGAGAGGGACCCCCCTTCACCCCCAAGGGGGCCGGGGGCCTCGGTGATACTAGCAGCACCCCGGTGTAACTGACTTTGAGGCGTATGGAGTTTGGGCCATAACAGAAAGGGCAGGCAATGGGCATTAAAGAGAGTTTCACGGACTTGTTGGCTACCACCCTTCGTCGCGCTGCGGTTGATGTCTGGAAGAAGAAGTTCAAGTCGCTCGATGAGGCCCTTGTTGAATGTGCGGGACGAGAATCTCCGCGTTATTACGGCTATACGCTCTCTACGGCCGTGAAGGGGCTTGTCGGCGACATGGCCCAGGAGATTGTGCGGGAGGACCCCGAACTGCGTGCGCTCGTAAGGCGCAACATACTTCGGGCCTTGAAGGAATCCTTCGGCGAGGACGAAGCAGAGAGCACCGACGTGTAGGTGACTTTCAGTCACATGGAGCAGTTGGAATATAGGGAGACAGGAATCATGGCAGACGAGCAGAGGCAGCAGGCGTTTATGGCGGCGGCGGTTTGGCACCCTTCGATCAAGAGCCGGAACGAGGGCGAGACGAGCACCATCCTCTTACCACTGGCGCTCTATCTGGCCGTGGACAAGGGTGCCGTCACCGTGCAGGTAGCCAGGAAGCTGGTGGACGCCCCCGACACAGGCGAGGTGGAGATCCTCATCACCCCTTTTGCGTGCTAGGGCGTGTCTATGGGGGGTTTTGTCCAGAACCAGGCAGTGGCAAGTGGGAGTGGTTCGGAATAACGAAGGATGGGGTATCTCGGTGGCGGCAAACCTAGTGACCAGGGCCCCCCTGACATGTAACTGACTTTGGGTCGCATGGAGCACTAGGCATATAGGGAGGGTCGGGCAATGCATTCGATTAAGTGTGTTTGTGGAGGTTGTGGCAAGGAAGTTCCGATGTGGGAAGATGGTGCGCGCTTCTTGCGAGCTTCAGATGGTGTCTGGATGGTCTGTTCACGGGCTTGCGTTACTGCACTTGCCGGTCAGTTCGCTCTGTCCGAGGAGCGGGAGACGGTGCGCACGGCGGATCAGGTCCAGAACAGTCCGTTCAGGCTTCAATACGTTGGCAACAGCGTTGGGCTTGGGCTTGAGACGCTTCGGTGCGCGACTTGCGATAGTCGCCTGCAATGGTCTTTTGTACCCGATGAGCAGCGTTTCAGGATACAGCCCTGCACGGCCTGTGGCCCACAACCGGCCTGTGGATAACTTTCTTGGGAGAAGGGCGATGGCCGATGAGCGTGAGGTTGTTAATCTGAGTCCAGGTCGGCGCCTTTCGGCCCACGATCACATTGCTGAGGACGATGTCTTGAGCATTGGGCGCTACGATCCCACCCCGGACCCTTGGGAATGGCCGCGCATCCAAAGGTCTCTGATACCCCTGCGCCTTGCTGCCATAGAAGATCCCGCTGGGGGCTACAGGACCGTTCTGCGGGGCGTGTGTGACTGCGGGCAGGTGTTTCAGTCTGAGTACGTTCCTGACCACAGCAAGTCCGAGTTCGGTTTCTGCGATTCGCTTCTAAAGCGCTTTTTCCGTTGGCTTGGTGGAGAAAGCCCAAAATGAAACCCATGAAAGTCAAGGGAGCAAGAAATGGCATCAGCAGGTCTTGAGAAGGCGCAGGCGCTGAGGCTGTACATCGAGGCGGCGATTGACCTGGAGAACCGCCGGAAGGATGCCCAGGCACGGGCGGCTTGGCAGGCATGTCTAGAGATCATGGCTGAGGTGAAAATGCCCGCGATTGAAGGCCTTAACCACGATGTTCCGCTCGGGGCGTCGACGCTTCGTTGTAGCGACTGCGACGCTGCCTTGCAATGGCATTGGTCAGCCGCACATGAGCGCTTTTGGATACAACCCTGCTCGGTCTGCATCGCCAAATCTCTCGTAGGCCGGGTCAACGGCCTGGAGGCCCAGCTACGAGAGCACATGGAGGAAGGAGGGCAGGGTAATGGCCTCGGAACTCACCAATGAGCAGTGGTACAAGAAGTTTTTCTCGGATGTTACTGGCCCCAAGGCCGCTGAAATGATTACGCAGGCTGATCTGAGAAGGCTCTTTGGCGAGATAGACTGGCCGTTTCTGGAGAAACGCCGCTTGGAGCGCTTCATCTTACTCGAATACCACCACAGCCGGAAGGACGGTGATGACAACCCAGACGCTGTTCATCTCGCCTTGGAAGTTTTTCGGTCGATGGCTCGGTACATTACGATGCTGGAAGAGCGCCTTGGTGGACTCGAAAAGATTTTTCCGGCAAAGAAGGTCAAGGCATGAAGCACGTCCTCAAGACGAAAACCTGTCAGCACTGTGATGCTTGGGACTGTCCTGAACCGCTCAGCATCCCACGAGTCGGTTTCTGCCGGCGGCATCCCCCGCAACTGATTTTCACCGCCGCCAACCAAGCCGCCAAAGGGGTTGCCATCAAGGGCACCATGTGGGCATTTCCCACAGCAGGCGTGGATATGTGGTGCAAGGAATTTCTGCCCACCAAAGAAGATGGAAATGGGGAGAGCAAGTCATGAAAACCTCGAAGGTTGAGCAGTCAGCCGAGATGGTTGATAAACAATGGCACGAGGACCACCTGCCCAACACCGACTTGCCCGGCGTTGGCCATTGCATAGATTGCAACTGGTGGTGGCCGTATCCGCCTGCCAAGCTAGAGGTGGGCTTTAGAGGCCATCGCTGCTGCGGCACGCCTGGCGACCGAGACACCAACGCCAACATGTCCTGCGGTCAATGGAAACTGCGTGAAGGACTTACTGGCTTCTTGCCTCTTGACGATTGGTGGTTGCCATGAAAATCCTGGAACTCACCGCCGAGCAGATGGACGAGAACTGCCCGTTCTGTAACGCGGAGCGGGAGGACCTGTGCGTGTCCCTCGCCTGGGACGGGGCGAGGGGCGAGGTTTGCTCCGCCGTGAAATGGCAGTGCGGGACAGGAGCCCGGGCCGACGACCGCATAACTCGGCAGAGCCCCGAATGCCACATAAACGAGATCGGCGAGTGGGTCGGCTGGCTTGCGGACGAGATCGCAGAACTCAGGGAGGGGAGTAGGCCATGAAGCCCAAGATTCGCATCCGCTGCAAGAAAACGAGCGCGGCGGGCCTCACGGTTGAAACAATCATGCAGATGCAGCGCCTGTTTGAGGCCGACAGGGACATCTCTCGAGCTTGTCGTCAAGTCATACTTGCCAAGATGAGGAGTATGCCATGAGCGAAACGCCGCTGCGGGAGGTGAAGTGCTGCGAGGAGTGCCCGCTCTTCCGACGAGACACTGGTTGGTACTCTGTGGCCGGAAGTCATCAGGGCACAAGCCCTCTTTGCGTGAATCATGCCGAGCGCGATTATATCTGCCGGCGGGTGCTTGAGTTCGAGCTTGGGGGCCAGCAATGACCGAATCCACCGAACTGTCGCCGGTGAACATCGCGGACATCAGCCCCTCGTACTGGGCGCAGATTCGCCAGGTGAGGCTCCAGGCGGGCATCTTCTCCCTTGAGGACCGC
>SDBT01007718.1_pt1 | contig 17664 bp, 19 predicted proteins | sample 2277101 | NCBI WGS metagenome assembly SDBT01 (sample SAMN10404973, study PRJNA504765) | marine sediment metagenome | isolation source: marine sediment core GS10_PC15, 103 cmbsf | place: Arctic Ocean: Southern Knipovich Ridge | collected 2010 | reverse complement strand
CCAAATGCCGCTGCACCTACACACAGCATGACTAACAAAATACAGAACGATTCAAATCGCACTTTTGCTTACACCTTACGTCAGCCGGAAAATCGACACGAAACACACAATCAAACCGAAAAATGCTATGCCCTCGATTAGAGACGCTGCTATGACCATGCTCGTAAAAATCCTGCCGCCCGCCTCAGGCTGACGGGCTATTGCCTCTGTAGCTCCGCTGGCTATCCTGCTTATGCCAATCGCCGCTCCAAACACTATTATCCCCGAACCCAGCAAACCGCCTAATACACCGAGCATTTGGGCGTACGAACCCGCAGAGACGCCCTCTTTTGCATCGGTTGCCGGTGATCCGGCTGCCGCTTGGGCCGAGGCCACAAATGAGAACATAACTGCAATTACCAATACCACTGCCAAATTTCTGAAAAGTAAATTAACCATCTCAAATAAACCTCCAAAATTCTAAACCACAAACCACGAACCACGAACTACGAACTATCAACTAACTAATGTTCCGGCTTGACCGCAAAGCCTATAAATATCGTCGTCAGAAACGTAAAAATATACGCCTGCAAAAACGCAATAAACAACTCCAACAGGCTCATCAAAACCACACCGATAACCGTCGCTGCCCCAACAAAATAATTCTTGAACAAAAAAATCAGTCCCAGCAGGGTCGCCAATACCACATGTCCTGCTAACATATTTGCGAAAAGTCGAATAGCCAGCGCAAAAGGCTTCACTAACGCGCCCACAACTTCCAAAAAATAAATGAACGGTACCATCAGCCACGGAACGTGGGGCGCAAAATTCCTGACATAACCCCAGACCCCCTGCTGACGCATCCCGAATATATGAATCGAAAAGAACGCAACCAGTGCGAGGCTTCCGGTAACCCAAATATTCGCAGTTGCGATGCCTCCGATGTGGCTTTTCTTACCGCTTATCAGAGTAATGAACTTATCAATCGGAACCATCCCAAGAAGATTCAGCGTCAATACAAAGAAAAACAACGTCCACAAAAAACCGATGTGTTTGTCGGTAGCGGCGCCCAAAAAAGGTCTGGCCATCTCCTCTCTGATAAAAATACAGACCGTCTCAATCAGATTGCCGAATCCACGCCGAGCCAGCCCTTTGCCTCTGACAGCTAACGGCAGCACAACTATCAGCACTACCGCCGCCAATGTCACCATGAACATATGATTGCTTACCGTTATCCCCCAAACACTGAATAGCTCCCTGGCAACCACTTCTTCAAGTGGGTTTATCATCCCTAACACAATGCCGGTTAGATCAAGCATTACCGGTTCCATCCGCCATCAGCAACTATTACATCTCAAACGGTACAAAGCTTTAACCGTTCACCTGCCAACCGTTTATTTCGACTCTTTGTAAAATAGATATACCATTCCTATGAAGCTGATAAAAAAACCAGTTATAAGCAAAAAGGGCCCCCCCGTATTGAAAAATCTGTCAAGCCTGTGGCCTATATAGCAGAAAACCGCGATAACACCGCAAAACTCTATACCCGCCCCCATCCACTGAAGACCGCTTCGCTGCGGGTCATCCTTTTCCCGGCCGTCCTTTGCCATATCCGCCTTCGCATCAAACAAATCTGTTCAAAAATCCCTCTTCGAAACTAACTGTTCGCCTGGTCCAGAATCAGGTCTTTCACCCGCCTGCTCGGCAAATTAAGTGCACCATAAGCTACGGCCGCAGTGCTTCGAAGCTCAGCGTCCGTAGTGTCCGAACTGATTAACGAATAAATTGCGTCTATTTGTCCATCAGTCAGCAGATTGGCATTTAGCTTGGCTGAAATCACTAAAGAGCCAAACGCATACTTCCGCACATCCCCGGAATTCTGCGCTGAAAGCGCCATATCCGCTATCGCCCGCTGGGCATCAGGGCTGTCAAGTCTGGCAAGAACGTCGCCGGCAAGGTTCTGCATCTGTGCCCACGAGCTTTTCGTACCCTCTACGAGCGCCCCCAATGCCTGCAACAAATCGACAATCCCGTTTCGCGTCACGGCAAGTTTGTTCAACACCTCCACCGCACGAATCGCATACGTATCCGCCAGCTCATCACCTAATTCCTCGACGCCTTTTCGACCAACTGCCTCAGCCAGGTTTTCGACTATAAGTCTGCTACCCATAAATTCCGATGTCGCCCCTGCCGATCCAATTGCGATTGCCGCACTATACCTCACCGCCCGGTCGTCAAAGCTAAGCGCTTTCACTAAAGGCTGCTCGGTCCCAACCCGCCGGAGCAGCGATTTTTCTCCCGCATTGGCCGCTAAAGCTTCAACAACCCCAAGAGCGATATACGCATTGTTTTCATTAAGAGCCCTTTCAAGTGCCTGATGCAGATATTCCGGCCCCGCCGTCGTCGCATACGTCATCGCGTCTGCATGGCCAATGCCGAAATACTCCGGCTGAGCCAGACCCGTTGATTCCGCTTTGAAAAACGCGGCTAACCAGAGCGCTATCGCCTTACCCAGGCTTTCGTCTGCCTTTAGAGCCCACTCACACGTACGCATCGCCATCAGCTCATTGAAATAAGCCTTGTCAACCTCCTGACGCACAAGGCTTCGGCTGCCTTGCTCCCAGAACCAGATGTTCGCAAAATCATAGTCCGCCGCTGGAGCTAACGATTCACTGTGATAGTAATAGCTCTCGGCCAAACTGAATAGCAATTGGGCCGCCGGCAGTTTCGCCGCCGACGGGTCTATTTTTTCCATCGCTTCAAGAGCCAGTCCACGTAATTGTTCCGACCGGTCATTCTCGGCAACATATTTTAAGTGTCCAAGTGATTGCGGATACCCTGTCTCGCCCAGCGCCCTGATTACCTCGGCCTTGGCTGCCGCATTGTCCATTTGAAGCGCCGACACCAAAGGCCTGATGGCATCGCGACCGATTTTGCCTAACGCATCCGCGATGTTCGCCACCTCATCTTTTCTGCTTTCATCGGCCAATGCTTCGAGCATGTATGGTATCGCATACTCGCCGGCGTTCTTCAGACGCTGCTCGGCCGCCAACCGACCGCGAATCGTACTGCTGAGCCGTTTGATTTCCTGCATGATTATCTTCGCATCAGTGCGCCGAATAAACCTGCCCTGCTCAATAATGTCCAGAATCTGACCGCTTACTTCCTTGAGCTCCTTGTTGGTCGAATACATCCGCAGCAAAATACCGTAACCGTTGGGATTGGACTCGCTAAGCTCAAGCAACACCACGGGGTCGGGATTGCTTTCTATCAGCTTCCGGGCGAAACCAGCCGCAAGGTCAAATCGGCCTATTGCCGTGTAATGAAGGAAATCGTTCCAGTTGTCCTCCGGGCTCTGGCAAAAACCTAAGCCCGAAACAAGGACTATACCAAAAAACGCAATCGCAATAATACCCCTTTTCTCATACATCAAACATCTCCTGTGATTCTCATCTCATCACTCGTCACTCAACGCCGGCTGTCATTATAAATTAACCGCCTCACACGTCAATAGAAAACCTCACCAATGAGCCAAAATCTGCGAACTACGAACTGTAAAGCCCATTTTCTTGAATATATGCCAGAACTTTTGGCTCCAACATGTCGCTGACATCGGCCCCACAGGCCAATTTACGCCTTATTTCGGTACTGTTGATATCGATAAGTGGAGTCTGGACCACGTTTCGTTCGAGCTTTGCCACTCGCCCCGGACCCAGAACGCCCCCAAGGCTGCCCAAATCCGGACGCTCAAATCCGGCCCTGAACATCACACACAAATTACACTCGTCAACAAGTTCGCGAATCCCGTACCAGTTACCTAAATCCTTAACCGCATCGGCGCCCACCAACCAGCAAAACTCGACACCTTCTCCATACTCAGCTCGAAAATGTCTTATCGTGTCAAGCGTATAACTCGGCTTGGCCCTTTTCAATTCACAATCACTCACTCGATATTTCTTCTTGCCGGCAATCGCAAGAGATATCATCTCAACACGCCCGGACCCGTCAGCTATCGGAAGAGATTCTTTGTGCGGCGAACGCCGCGCCGGAATTAGCACAACCTCCTGCGCGCATATCTGTTCGCAGGCACAATCCGCTACGCGCAGGTGACCGTAATGAATTGGGTCGAATGTTCCACCGAAAAGTATAACTTTATCGTTCATCGCCGCAAACAACTAACAACAATCTGTTGATTTATAAAAAAATTTTACCACATCTACAAAAAAAATGCTATTTATAAAAAAATTTTTCAACCGGCAAAAAACACCTCTGCCCGTTAAACTCGCACAACATAATAACAAATAACATTAGCTGAACCGATGCATATCTTAAATACAATGAGACTGCTGAAACTGCCGCACAATGCCTCCAAACATATCTTTCAAGAAAATCACTAAAGCGCTGTTAGCGCCTCAATATATTAATCCTTTCTTGCACCAGGTACCTTCATGCAACACGATACGCTTTCAACCATGAAGCCTGGGCAACGAAATAAATTGCAGTTTTCATAAAACTATGAAGTATTTTTATTGATTTTGACGATAAATACATATAGTGTTTAAGATAGTTGTAACGTGCTGTTTAACAAATTAACAAAGAAGAATCAGGTTAAGAAATGAATTGCCGAAAGGAGGTGATTTACATTATGGCAAAAAGGAAGAAAGCCAAGAAAAAAGTAGCTAAGAAAAAAGTAGCTAAGAAAAAAGTAGCTAAGAAGAAAGTAGCTAAGAAGAAGGCCAAGAAGAAAGCCAAAAGGAAAAAGAAGAAATAGCCTGACATAACTAACGGTATTCGAAAATGGAAGGTTCTATGACCACGGCAGAACCTTCCATTTTTCGTTGGCTGTCCCCGAAGCAATCGCCCGCCACGCCTGTACCCCTGATACTCCCGGTCTCTCGGACCTGTGAATAAGATGTTGAAGCTGCAGCACCGCAGCGGTAATGGAGGCCATTCCGGCCTCCGCCAGCCGCGGCTATTTGATCTGTTCCAATCGAGTGGCCACATAGTTGAACACATATTCGGCAGCCTTGGCGATATCGTCGGTGCGGGGCAGGAAAGCTACAATCTGTTCGAGATACTGCCGTTCTCCAATTCTGGCCAGCGTTTCGGCAAAATTCACATCGAAAACCCATCCCAACTGCAGCAACTTCATATCGTTCAGCGTTCGTAGTTCATTGTAATCGACCAGCCGACCCTTCAGTATTGCCTCGACCATGTGCGGCGAGTAATATGGCTCATCCGGAAACTCCATTTCGAGATTAAACTGGTCAGGATCGGCCATGTATTTCTTGTAACCCTCAATGAGCACGCGATATACATCGATCTTGTCGGCGTCGCGAATCAGCTTCGCGAACAGTGCGATATCCCGGTCCAAATCAACCGGCAACATCTTTTCACCATGCAACTTGACCGCCGTTTGGATTATCTTGCTCTCTCGCTCGTCCAGTTCGTCCAGAACGCCATGTCGCAGCAGCTCAGCAAGGGCAAGTGCACAATGGTTCTCACTTCTCGGGTCGTTGTATGTGCCGTATTTTGCAAACTGCTCAAAACGTCCAACATCATGAAAAAGGGCTATCGTTTGGGCTGTCAGGCAGTCGTTCTCCTCGATACCGAGCCGCTCAGTCAGATATGCCATCTCACCGCAAACCGCGTAAGTGTGATTTTCCTTCAGCTTCAAGTTGGCGTTAGTGTATTCATCGTCGCCGTAAAAGCCGGCCACATAGTCATCAAACCACCTTTTAAAGAAGTCAAGTTGTTCTTTCCGCATAACCCTACGTTCTTATGAGATTGGCAAAACAAATGTATCGCCCGGTCCATCATCATATACTGAAACGGCAATTATTTCCACCGGCAAATTGACGACATCCCAATGGGCTCAGGAAAAAGCTCACGCAAGTCATGCTAATATGGTATAATCACGCCAGCCTAAGCAAAAGATAAACGATGTCCCGATGGAATCGGGATTGATTTTGGAGATCAAAGATGCCTGCTGTCAAAGATGTTTCTATCCGAAAGCCCAATGAGGATGATATTGCCAAATGCAAAAGCTGGCCGATATGGACCTGTGAGCCGAGTCAGTTCGACTGGGATTACACACAAACGGAAACATGCCTGATTCTTGAGGGCTCTGTCGAGGTAACCGACCGGCCCGATAGTGGTGAGTCAGTGTCATTTGGCCCCGGCGACCTGGTCCGGTTCCCTGTCGGGCTTAAGTGCGTATGGAAGATTAAAGAGCCCGTGAAGAAACACTACAACTTCAGTTGATTTCGTCCGGTATGATTAACTCAAGGTTGTTTTCTCACTGATGGAACAGACACCCAAAAAACTGCGTGTCCTTCTGATTTACGTGGTCCTTGTTCTGGTTACCCTTGTCGCTTTTGAACAAGTCAGAAAGTGTGAGTTCACCGCCACCGATGATGAAAAATTTGTAGCGAGAAACCCTCATGTACACGCCGGCCTGACCCGCGAGTCGATTGCCTATGCCTTTACCACCACAACCACTGCCAATTGGATGCCTCTGACCTGGCTGTCGGTTATGCTGGATTCTCAGGTTTTTGGGCACAGCAGCGCCACTTTTCATTTGATGAACCTGTTTTACCATCTGCTCACTGTTTTATTGCTGTTTATGGTTCTTCGGAAAATGACCGGTATGCTCTGGCAAAGCGCATTTGTCGCTGCGGTCTTTGCCGTGCATCCTTTGCGTGTTGAATCCGTGGCCTGGGTGGCAGAACGCAAGGACGTTTTAAGCGGTTTGTTCTGGATGCTGACGATGCTCGCCTATATCAGGTACGCCCAACGGCCGAATGTCAGGAGGTATTTGCCGGTGCTGCTTGCTCTTACTCTCGGCCTGATGGCCAAACCGATGTTGGTAACTTTGCCGTGCGTTTTACTACTCCTGGATTACTGGCCGCTCGGCCGGTTTCAATGGAGACCACAAAGCGCCACCCAGGAGTTATCGCACTTTGAATCAACCGGTCTTAACTGCCCCAAAACTTCACTGGGATGTTTGATAGCGGAGAAAATACCCTTATTCATACTCGCGGTCGCTTCGTGCATCACTACCGTTATTGCTCAGCAAGCTGAAGGGGCGGTCAGATCGATGGACCGTGTGCCTCTGGGTGTCCGATTTAATAACGCCTTGGTTTCTTATGTCAGCTATATAGGCAAGATGATTTGGCCGACACGTCTGGCACATTTGTATCTTCATCCGGGGTCTAACCTGCCGACATGGAAGCCCGTAATCGCCCTTGTGATACTCATTAGTGTGTCGGCGGCGGTGATTTATATGGCTCGCAGGAGGCATGACCTGGCGCCGCTTTTAGTGGGCTGGTTGTGGTATCTTGGGACTCTCGTGCCTGTTATTGGCTTGGTGCAGGTGGGATCACAGAGTATGGCCGACCGCTATACTTATCTGCCCTCGATTGGCATCCTTGTTATGGTCGCCTGGGGCGCCGCGAGACTTTCCAATAGGTGGAGACGTCGAAATATGGTATTCGCAATATCGACCAGCCTATTGCTTATCGGTTTGATATTGTGCACGCGAGCGCAGGTAAGACATTGGAAAAACACTCCGGCCTTGTTCTGCCATGGCGTCCAGGCGACCCCGAACAACCCTCTTATCCACTATCATTATGGAAACAGTTTATATCGAGACGGGCGCCTCAACGAAGCTGCATTCCATTATCAAACAGCATTGCGAATCAATCCATTATTTGAGAAGCCTTACGATGGACTCGCAAGGTCGTTTTATGAGCAGGGTAAATTCGATGAAACTATCGCCGTCTGCAAAAAACGACTGCGCATAGGCAAGCCTGCGGCCGCTATCTATTTTAGGTTAGGCATGGCCTATTACAGCAAAGGCGACATAGGTCGAACTATTCAAAGTTTCAAAGAATCTTTGCGACTCAAGCCCGACTCTGTCCCTACACACGGAAATTTGGCTAAGGTGCTTGTTCGGACCGGCAACCCTGATGTAGTCATCACACACCTCACAGAAGCGATCCAGCTCAATCCGAACATCGCACCGACACATCACGCTCTCGCACTTGCTTTCAGAAGTAAAGGCAGAACCGAAGAGGCCATAACGCATTTCAGAGAAACCTTGCGAATTAAGCCCGGCTGGGAAAAGCCTATGAACAGTCTTGCCTGGATCCTTGCAACACACAGCGACCCAAAATTCCGCAACCCCCAAGAGGCCATGAGCCTTGCCATTCGAACCTGCGAGCTTGCCGACTACCAGGATCCAAGCTTGCTGGACACCTTGGCCGCAGCTTACGCAGCCGCGGGTAGATTCTCGGATGCAGTGGCTACTGCTGAAAAAGCCCTTCAAATAATCCCCTCGGGCGATAATAAAAAACGAATCCAGAAAATTCAGAATCGACTGGACCTTTACAGGCAACAGAAACCATATCGCCAGCCTTGATGGAATTTCCGTTTTTTTTACTATCGGTTGATATTTTCTTTGTCCTTCTATGCTAATGGGGACAATAAGCAAGCTGGGGAGTATTTTGAAAAAGCCATTAGCCTGGGTTTGAAATTGGGTTTGATTGGGTTTGTTTTCTGCACATCTGCGAAGTCGTTTATTTTCATAATCCTTTGTCAATACTTTATTTACGTTTATTTGGGCTTCCCGCAAATTGGGTTTGTTTTGCATAATAGTTCGTATATCGTCTAGCGTATTGCGTATTGCGTATTGCGTATTGCGTACAGTGTAGAGACAAATCCGAAATCCTAATATCGAAATCCGAAACAATATCAAAATCTAAATGACCCAAATTAAAAACTTTGCCTTGATTGCCAAATAATGCTTTTTTGCGTGTATCTGCTGATACTATGGACGTGCGGGGCTCCGCTGTATCTTCCGCCTACTGGCGGTGCTGTCGTTTGCCTGCTGGCAAACATGGGCGGTATTATACCAAATTACAAACAAAAGTCAAGGAAAAAAGTGGCCACAGTTGCCGTCGCACGAGGCTATGGCGGACCAAGGAGATCACAGAGTTTTTTTATTAACCACGAAGGACACGAAGAACACGAAGGCTTCTTAGAGGTTAATAAAAAAGAGGGCGCAGAGATTCGATTGAGATTAGACGCAGATTTACACAGATTAACACAGATTTTGTTTTAGTTGTTTTATGGCCGGACACCTTTAATTCCCCCCCAGCACTTAAAATTTTTAAGCGGAATGTCCCATTTACAGGTAGAAAGATTTTTTCTTTTTTCTCATTTTTTTCTTGCAATCTCTTGCTTACCTGCTATAATTCCGATTGTTGACACAGTTACTGGTATAGTTTAAGGATACTAAATCATGGATATTATTGAGATTTTCAACCTTTTTCCCACACAATCAGACTGTATCGCATATCTTGAAAAGGTGCGTTGGCAAGGTGAGCCGCGTTGTCCCTACTGCAAGTCAACAAAGCAAAGCCCCTTGCGCAAAGAGCACCGCTACCATTGCAACAACTGCAATACCAGCTTTAGCGTTACTGTGGGTACTATTTTTCATAAGACACACATGCCACTCCAGAAGTGGCTATTAGCCGTCTCTCTCATTCTGGACGTCAAAAAAGGCATATCTTCTCGCCAATTGGCGCGACACCTGAAAGTCCACCGCAACACCGCTTGGCGTACCGGAATGAAAATCAGAGAGGCCATGATTGAGCCTGAACAGCGCAATATGCTATGCGGTATCGTCGAGATGGACGAAACGTACATCGGCGGCAAAGCAAGGCGTTCTCGCAAAGACGGTAACATCGACCACAGAAAACACCCCAAAGGCGGCTGGAGATTCAATAAGACACCAGTAGTGGGAATGATTGAGCGCCACGGCAACGTCAAGGCTAAAGTCGTCAAGAAAACAGGAGTAAAGTTTAAGAAGCTCGCCAACCTTGTCAGAGAAAACATCGACCGAAAACACTCAATCCTCGTTACCGACCATGCAAGATGGTACAGAGGTATGCACCGTCTAATCCGTCATGCAAGCGTTGACCATAGCATGTGGTACGTTGACGGCTGGAAGCACACCAATACAATTGAGTGCTTTTGGGCCTTGCTCAAACGTGGTATTGTCGGCCAATTCCATAAAGTCAGCGTTCGCCACTTACACAGATATATCACCGAGTTTTCTTATCGGTTCAATAACAGACACAATACGGAAGTGTTTGACTTAACAATACGTAAAGGATTAGGAGTATCATAGTATGTCAAAGAAAAAAATCTCAAAAGCAATGTATAGTGGGGACTTGCATATCGGAGACTTGATAATTCCTTGCGCAGTTCTCGAAGATGGTACGCGAATGTTATCACAAAGTGGCTTTGCAAAAAGCCTTGGGGGGTCAAAGCCAAGTGCTATAACCCGGCGCGGAACCGGCAACCTACCAGTATTTTTGGCCGCCAAAAACCTTAAACCGTTTATTGACAAAGACTTAGCGGCGGCGGCAGCGCCTATACCCTATCAGCCCCAACATGGCGGAAGGCCTGCGTTAGGCGTTAATGCCGCGGCTTTACCCAAAATCTGTGATGTTTGGTTGAAGGCAAGAGACAAAAAGGTTTTGCAAACCAATCAAATGCACTTGGCAAAACAGGCTGATATTATCATGCGAGGTCTGGCTCATGTTGGCATCATAGCCTTGGTTGATGAGGCTACGGGCTACCAAGACGTAAGAGCCAGAGAGGCGCTTGAAAAAATCCTTGAGCAATTTATAGCCCAAGAGCTTCTTAAGTGGGTCAAGACTTTCCCTAATGATTTTTACCGAGAACTATTTCGGCTCAGAAATTGGCGCTACTCGCCATTGTCTGTTAAGCGACCCATTGTAGTTGGCAGACTAACAAACAATCTTGTTTATGAACGTCTTGCGCCGGGAGTTTTGGGTGAGTTAAGAATACTTAATCCCAAAACCCCTAAAGGCAAGCGCAAATGGCATCATCACCGTTGGCTAACTCGTGATTTTGGGCACCCTCGGTTACGTGAACATTTATGGGCAGTTATAGCTCTAATGAAAGCATCGGCAAATTGGAATGAATTTAAGCGCGCAATAAATAGAGCTTTGCCAAAATGGGAAGATTTGCCCCTTTTCGATATGCCCAAGAGAGACACCCAAGAAAAACAACTAAAGAAGTAAGCGGGAGGCGCTGTGCTTCCCTAATAATGTTATGGCTAATAAAGGAGTATGACAAATGGCCAGAAACGAAAAATCCTCAAGACGTCTTGGCAAAATTGCTTCGAAAGCACTCCGAAGCGGAAAAAGCTCCAAGGCCACCAAAAGCCTCGCAGGCTCCGTGCTTACACAACGACCTGATAGGAAAAAAAAGTGATTCCTAAAACTCGTTGATGTTTAGTATGCACGTTTCAGGTATTGTGATTCGCCCGTGTACTTGACTGTTGCTCACCGTGGATGCAATAGTCTTGTATTCGGGCGAATCCTCTATAAGAAAACCCACCGTTTTGCACCTAACAGGTTTCAGCGACTCGATCAACTGCGGAATGTTTTCTCTGAATCTGGTCAGGCTGCATATATCACCTCATTGCCGGCGGTATTGGCGAAGGGCTTGTCGAATTCAAGAATGGGTTGAAGGAAACCAACAATCCTAATGAGAGTCTTACGCGGGGGGAGAAAAACGCCGGGAGTATTGAGGAGCCTAAGAAATAAGAATCTGTTGTATTTGCTGACGCCGAGCGATGAGTCATAAGGGTTTCAGCGGCCCTGTTTTTTGTCGCCGGATGACTTTTGAGGGAGGCCATTTTCCCTTTCTCTTGCAAACCATCCTCTCTTATAATGCCGCGATTGTGGATGAACTCAATCAGTTAATCCTGCAGAGAGATATTTTGGTTAAAAGACAGCGAATAAGATTAGCCGGCCGGGTACAGGGCGTTGGGTGCCGGCCGTTTATATACAAGATCGCCTCGCAGCTTAAGCTGACGGGGATGGTATATAACGATACAAACGGCGTTGTTATCGAAGTCCAGGGAGCAAATCAGAAAATAACTGAATTCCTTGACCGGTTGCAGACACATAACGAAAAACCCGCGCTTCTGGAGATAGTTTCGTTGGGAGCCGGAGAAATCCCCCTCGTTGAGAACGAGAGGACATTTGTGATACAAACCAGTGATGCTGCGGGTGCGCCGCTTTCCCAGGTTACGCCCGATATGGCGACCTGCCGGGATTGTCTTAATGAAATGGCTGATGCCGACGATTTCCGACATCGGTATCCATTTATCAACTGCACCAACTGCGGCCCGCGATATTCGATAGTCAAAACGATACCGTATGACAGGCCTAATACCACAATGAGTGCTTTTGAGATGTGTCCCGAGTGCCGCAGCCAGTATGAGGACGTTACCGACAGGCGATTTCACGCTCAGCCGGTGGCGTGCCCCAAATGTGGACCTAAGATCCGGCTCACGGACAATACCGGCGCCTGCATTGAAACCGATAGCAACGCAGCGATTGCAAAGACTGCGCAAATGCTTCGTGCCGGTAAGATAGTCGGTATTAAGGGTATCGGTGGATTTCACCTGGCCGTCGATGCCTTGAATGACAAGGCAGTAGCGCGCCTCCGCCGGCGCAAACGCAGGGACCACAAGCCCTTTGCAATGATGGCACCTTCGATTAAAGAAATCGCCGAATATGCAATTGTAGATGAGACCGCCAAGAAGCTGTTGGCAAGTCCGCAAAGCCCGGTCGTGCTGCTGCCGCAAAAACCGAATAGCGGTATTGCGCCGTCTGTGGCCCACGGCGTTAATACCTTCGGCTTTATGGTTTGTTATGCACCGCTTCATCATTTGCTGTTTGAGTTTGAAGGAATCGAGACCCTGGTAATGACAAGCGGCAATATCTCCGATGAGCCGCTGATATGCGACAACGATGAGGCCACCGAAAGGCTCGGCGACGTAGCCGATGCCTTTTTGATGCATGACCGCCAAATCTACCGGCGGATCGATGACTCGGTCGTGCACATCATTGACAATAAGCCTGCGTTCCTGAGACGGGCAAGGGGCTATGTGCCCACACCGGTCTGTTTCGATAAGGTTTGCGCAAAGGATATCTTTGCCGCCGGTGCCGACCTGAAAAACACCTTCTGCTTCGTCAGGCAAAACCAACTGATTCTCAGCGAGCACATCGGCGACCTTCAAGACGCCCTTGTATACAAGCACTATGTACGTTCAGTAAAACATCTGCATAGACTGTTTGAAGTCGAGCCAAAGGTGGTTGTCTGCGACCTTCATCCGGGATACCTTTCCACTCAGTACGCCGAGTTGCTCAAGGCCGACAGATTAATCAGGGTCCAGCACCACTGGGCACACATCGCATCGGTATTAGCGGAGGAGAACTATCATGAGCAGGTTATTGGCCTTGCTGCCGACGGCACTGGATTCGGAACCGATGGGGCTATTTGGGGTTGTGAGTGCCTGATTGCATCCCTGACTGATTTCGAGCGGTTCGGACAACTGGCCTACTACCCGCTGCCCGGCGCCGATAAGGCAAGCAAGGAGGCCATAAGACCGATTCTTGGACTTCTTAGTGGAGACAACTCAGATTATCTTAACGAGTATCAATGGCTCCTTGAAACGATAGAACCGGACACTGAAAAAGTGCATGTGATAGCGGACCAACTTGAAAAAGGTGTCAATACTGTCCAGACCTCCAGCCTTGGCAGATTGTTTGATGCGGTTGCGGCTCTGTTGGGACTTGGCTCTTACAATCATTTCGAGGCCCAACTGCCGATGGCCCTTGAGTCGATAGCTGTCGGTGGTGTCAGCGATGCGTATGACCTCCAGATAACAGATGCCCCGGCTGAAACATTGCAGCTTGATTTTCGTATTATGATAGGCCAAATAATTGAAGATACCAAAAAGGGTCAGCAGCCGGGGGTCATCTCGGCAAAGTTCCACAATGGCGTCGCCAAGGGCCTTTTCGCACTTGCAGTCAGGGCGAGGGAAAAGTATCGTCTGGAGACAGTCGCACTGAGCGGCGGGGTGTTCTGCAATCGTTACTTGACGAATCATTTGATTAGCAGGTTGAAAGAAGAAGGATTTTCCGTATTATTTAACAGAACTGTGCCCACCAATGACGGTGGTATTTCGTTGGGACAGGCCGCAATTGCAGCAGAGATTTTGCAGTAGACTTCGTGATGTGAGCATCGGAGTAATAGATATGTGTTTGGCGGTACCAGCCAGAATAGTTGAGCTTGAAGATGACAAGGCGGTAGTCGATGCGTTGGGTAACCGCTGGAGAATCCGGACCACGCTAACGCCGGAGGTGAAGATGGGAGATATTGTGCTGATTCATGCAGGTTTTGCCATCACGAAGGTCGATGAGGAAGAGGCGAAAGAGACCTGGCAGCTCATAGCACAGCTCGATGCGTTCCAGGAAGAACAGAACAGAATGTCAAAACAAGATTAGGTCAAATGCTCAACAGAATCTACGACGCCCGGAAACTGATAGATTCGGCCTGCGAGACGCTCGGCAGGCAGATAAACATTATGGAGGTCTGCGGGACGCACACCGTTTCGATCTTCCGTAACGGTCTAAGGCCGACCCTCCCGGCGAGGCTGAAAATGCTTTCCGGACCGGGCTGTCCGGTCTGTGTTACCGACCAGGGCTTTATCGACATCACCCTGCAACTGGCCCAGCGCGACGATTGCATAATTGCGACATACGGCGATATGATTCGGGTACCGGGTAAAGCCGGCTCGCTGGAGACCATGCACACCTCAAACACGAAGATAGTGCTCAGCAGCGATGATGCACTTGCGCTGGCAAAGAATAATCCCGACAAAACGGTGGTTTTTATAGCGGTTGGTTTTGAAACGACAGCGCCGGCGACAGCGGTGGCAGTGGGAGAGGCCGACCGGGACGGCATTGACAATTTCTGTATCCTCAGCGGCCATAAACTCGTGGTTCCCGCAATGGAGGCCCTTGTCGGCGCCAAGAACCACAAGATAGATGCATTTCTCTGTCCCGGTCATGTCAGCGTAATAATCGGCTCGGACGCTTACATTCCTGTCGTTGAGCGTTTTAACAGACCCTGCGTGGTGGCGGGCTTCGAGCCTATGCAGATTATCGAAGGCATTGCCGAAATTTGCCGACAATTAGCCCGGAACGTCGCCGAGGTAGGGTCCGTGTATGACGCCGTGGTTACGCCCGAAGGTAACACAACCGCCCAAAAAATCATCGACGAGCACTTCGAGCCTGCCGATGGTTACTGGCGGGGCCTCGGTAGCATCCCCAGGAGCACGCTCAAGCTAAAGGACGAGTACTGCCGATTCGATGCGCTGAATCGGTTCGGCATAGAAGAAGTACCGGCCGAGGACCTTTCCGGTTGCAGGTGCGGCGAGGTGCTTTGCGGCCTGATTGACCCGCCCGACTGTGCTTTGTTTGAGGCAAAATGTACCCCCGACAGTCCCGTAGGGCCGTGCATGGTGAGCAGCGAAGGGGCGTGTGCAGCGTGGTACAAATACAGCAGGAAGAGAAAACGCAATTCATGAAAGATACCCAGGCCAAGAAAATCCTGCTCGCACACGGTGGCGGCGGCCGGCTGACCGCCAATCTCATCAAAGACAGCATTCTACCCAAGTTCAGCAACGAGATTTTAGCTGAATTAGCTGACGCAGCATCGCTTCAGCTTGACTCCGGGTCGGTGTGTTTTACGACCGATAGCTATGTTGTAAAGCCTCTGTTCTTCAACGGCGGTGATATTGGAAAGCTGGCGGTTTGCGGCACAATCAACGATTTAGCCGTTGCCGGAGCGAAGCCAGCGGCATTGAGTCTATCACTCATACTCGAAGAGGGCTTCGAGATAGACGTTCTCGACCGGATTCTTGCAAGCGCAGCCGAGGCCGCCGCCGGGGCCGGCGTCTCAATCGTTGCAGGCGATACAAAGGTGGTTGAGACGGGTGCCGCCGACGGGATTTTTATTAACACAGCCGGTATCGGCACAAAGTTGCCTGCAGTGAATCTTTCGGTTGGGCAAATCGAGCCGGGTGACAGGATAATCATAAACGGCAGCATCGGCGACCACGGTATGACGATTATCTCGCAAAGGGAGGGTATAAAGTTTGAATCACAGCTTGAAAGTGATTGCGCCTCTGTGGCTCCGCTTACCTGCAAAATTCTTGAAAACCCTGCCGGTCTCAAGTTCATGCGCGACCCGACCCGCGGCGGCCTTGCCGCAACAGTCAACGAAATCACAAATGCCAGCGGCCACAGTATAGCTCTTTATGAAAAAGACATCCCGATTAAGCCGATGGTCCAGGCTGCCGCCGATATGTTAGGCTTTGACCTGCTCGATATCGCCAACGAAGGCAAGGTCGTGATAGTAGCCGGTGCCGACATCGCCGACAAGGTGCTGGATATTTGCAAAGGCCATCCGTTAGGCAAAGACGCAAGCATAATCGGCGAGGTCGTCGAATCTGAGGACGGACCCATTGTTGAACTCATCACCAGGGTCGGTGGCCGAAGGATAGTACAGATGCCCTATGGCCGCGAGCTTCCGAGGATTTGCTGATGCACGAAACGATGGTCGCACAAGGCATCCTGTCCGCGGTTTCGGCCCAGGCCGTTAAGTTAAACGCCAAACCTGTATCCGCTAAAATTTCCTGCGGTCAGTTGAACCCCATCAACGATGAGGTCCTGAATTTTGCCTTTGAAGTCGCATCTGAGGGGACGGTGTGCGAGGGGGTGAAGCTGGAGGTGGTGCATATCCCGCTGACAGCAACGTGCAAAAGGTGTGGCAAGAAGTTCGATTTTGACATATACTCTCCGGCCTGTGCGAACTGCGAAAGTGAGGATTTTGAAATCGGCCCGGATGCACCACTTTTACTCGAAGAGATAGAGTTTGAGGACACATGACACCGTGAAGGTCACACTGAAACAAAAGATTCTCGGCAAGAATGAAGAGTGTGCTCTCCAGAACAGAGCTTTCTTCGCCGAGCACAAGACCCTCTGTTTGAACGTTATCTCTTCGCCGGGTTCGGGTAAAACCACGATTATTTCAAGGACAATCCGCGACCTGAAAGACAAAGTCAAAATCGGTGTTATCGAAGGCGACATAAAAACGGATACGGATGCGGCAAAAATCAGGGAAACCGGCGCTCCCGCCGTGCAGATAGAGACAAGGGGCGCCTGTCATCTTTCCGCTCAGCAGATAACGAGCAAACTCGGTGCTATATCGGCGGGCGAGCTTGACGTTGTTTTCATAGAAAACGTCGGTAACCTGGTTTGTCCCTCGGATTTTGACCTCGGTGAGCAGGGGCGGATTGTGGTCCTTTCTGTGCCGGAAGGGGATGATAAGCCGACTAAATATCCCGGCACGTTCGCCAAGGCGAATGTTCTGCTGATAAACAAAATTGACTTGCTTGACTACGTCCAGTTCGATGTAGATAAGGTAATCGGCGATGCCTGCAAATTGAATCCCGACTTGAAAATCTTCCAGGTTTCTGCTAAAACCGGGGCCGGCATGGACAAGTGGTACGAATGGCTCCTCGGCCGGATCAGTAGTTGATCTGTAACATTGCTCTGCCAACATAGGCAAGGTCTTTTGGGCTACAGAGAAAAAACACAGAGGTTCTTATATCAATTCCAGTTAATTAGAGCTGATTCTATCCAGGGGAATAAACATAAATTTGAAAGTTCATCTTGTCGATTTGATATCCATAACCAAGCCTCATCTACAGCAGCTTCCAAGTCA
>SDBT01007717.1_pt1 | contig 17666 bp, 11 predicted proteins | sample 2277101 | NCBI WGS metagenome assembly SDBT01 (sample SAMN10404973, study PRJNA504765) | marine sediment metagenome | isolation source: marine sediment core GS10_PC15, 103 cmbsf | place: Arctic Ocean: Southern Knipovich Ridge | collected 2010 | reverse complement strand
GTTTTAGAAAAACTAAGTAAACTCCTCTCTAAAGTACGCATCTCTGGTGGAGGGCGATGTAACGTCACCAACCACTGTTTTGATCCCCGGCTCCTCATTAAAAACTACCCCAGAGGCGCGCGCGAGCTTCTCGGTCCCTTTCACCACTTCGGACCTCAAGAAACAGTAGACTGGTTCGCTGCCCGAGGAGTCACACTCAAAGCAGAAGCCGACGGCCGCATGTTCCCCACCACAAACAGCTCTGAGACCATCATCCGCTGCCTCCTAAGTGAAGCTGAGGCACTAGGAGTGGAGATTCGAACAAACCAACACATCCACTCACTCACCAAACAAACCACTCATTTTCAAATCGAGCTAGAAAACAACACCCTCCACACCAAACACCTTCTCATTGCAAGTGGATCTTCCCCTCAAGGACACACGTGGGCACAAACCCTCGGCCACACCATCCAATCCCCTGTTCCCTCACTCTTCACCCTCAACATCCCCTCCTTTCCACTCAAAGAGCTCAGCGGCATCTCCGTAGATGACGTCCAGCTCACCCTAACTGGAACCACACACACACAAAGAGGACCCCTTCTCATCACCCACTTTGGCCTCAGCGGCCCCGCCGTCCTTAAGCTCTCAGCCTGGGCCGCTCGTACCCTTGCAGAGAATAAATACAATGCCGAGCTAGCCATCAACTGGCTCCCTTCATTTTCAGAAGAAGAGCTCTTCCAAAAACTCTCACAAATCAAAACTGATACACCCCACAAAACGCTCGCCTCTGCACACCCCTTACCTCTCCCAAAAAACCTGTGGAAAACACTCACTGGAATACAAGACAAACGCCTTTCTCACACCCCCATCAAAGAGCTGCATCACCTCGCCTCCACACTCCACAACTACACTCTTCACATCAAAGGAAAAACAACACACAAAGAAGAGTTCGTCACCTGCGGTGGCGTCTCTCTAAAAGAAATGAACTTCAAAACAATGGAGAGCAAACTCTGCCCAGGCCTCTACTTTGCCGGAGAAATCTTAGACATCGACGGCATCACCGGCGGCTTCAACTTCCAAAACGCCTGGACCACCGCCCACATCGCCGGCATTTCTGATAAATTGACAAATTAAAAAAATTAACGCTAATCTAAACATAGTATCAGTATCAATCTTTTCAAACCAATAGGAACACCTATGTTAACAACAAGAAGCCTGTGGCTTTAATTAGGGCGCATTAATCATCCGGCGCGCCCTCTTGGATCTCAAGCTTTATCGAAGCAAACCTAGCGCTCCCTTAGGGAGCTGCAGGCAGAATAGCCACGTATGGAGCGGAGCGGAATGCGTGGACACAGGCACCCCCCACGATCCGGCGCTCCCGCAGGGTGCTGCAGGAAATGACTAATAGACGTAGGCGAGGAGCGACGACTTTATTGCAAATTCGAAGCAAAACGTAGTGCTGCCTCCGCTTGACCATAGGGCATTTTGCAAGCCTTCTAATAAAGCTGTAAAGCTCTCACCACTATCACTCCAGCCGAGCAAGGCCTTTAGCGCGGCTCTTTTCAAACATCCAGGTGAAGAGTGCCATGGAACACGCTAGGTAAATGATGTTGAGGATAAAACTCATGGCGAGGTAGTGCCCTCCAATGGTGTGTGTGCTCAGAATAGAGCGCATCCCCTCAAAGATGTAGGAAGTAGGAAGCACTTTGGCAATCACCTGGCCCCAGTGAGGCAACGCACTTACCGGGTAGAAGACGGCGCTAAAAGGGGCAAAGATATAAGCGAGCATCCAGGCGAGCGTCTGGAACCGCTGCCCTGAATAGATCATAATACTCCCGGTAAGAAAACCAATCCACCACCCCGAGATCGTAAGCGATACAAAGTAGGGCAAAAAAGCCCAGCCAATAGTAAAGACGTTAAGGGCATAGAGAAGGTAGACCAAGAAGGACCCAAAAACCAGGCTCACCACAATTTTACCAAGACTTAAGAGCATCACTCCCGCCATCCATTCCCCTATCTTTAGAGGTGTGGAGAAAAGGTTCGCTAGGTTGCGGTTCCAAAACTCCTGAAGCACATTCACACCAATCTCGTAATTCCCACGCCAGATGATGTGCCAAAAAATCAGCCCAGTGACAATAGAAAGCGCCACATGAGGGAGATTGGGATCTTGCCGCTGAAACCACGTGCTCGTGATTCCCCACAAGAAAATATCGACAGCGGGCCAATACAAAAGGTCGCTGACCTGATCAAAACTCAAACAGATATACAAGTAGCGTAAAAAAATCGCCCACACTCTCTTAAAACTCATCATGACTGCACCATCTTTAAAAAGTAGTCTTCTAATGTAGGCTCGATGATCTCGATACCCGAATACTCGATACCCTCTGTGGCAAGTGCCATCAGGAAACGAGCAATGTGCTTCTCGTCGAGCTTGAGCTCAATCGAGTGGTGATCCACCTCATAGGGGAGCTTTTGTCTCTGTGCGATGCTCTGCACCTCTTTCATTCTCTCTGCAACCACGAGCCTGAGTTTAGAGGAGGAGACACTACGCGCTAATCTCTCGGGGACGTCATCAACAATGATCTTACCATCACGCAAAAAGAGGGTGCGGTCACACACTTCAGTAACCTCAGACATGTTGTGCGAGGTAAAGAGAATGGAGGTTCCTCTGCGGTCCCTCTCTGAAAGAATGAGCTCGCGCACCTCTTTGGCCATCTCCGGGTCGAGCGAGGCTGTAGGCTCGTCGAGAAGCACAATTTTAGGACGCATCATGAACGCCTTCACCAAAACAAGACGCGTAATCTGCCCCGCAGAGAGTGTGGCAACAGTAGTCCCCTTTTTGTCTAAAATACCAAACTTGTCTAAAAACTCGTCGATCCTCTGTTTTAGCTCTCTGCCCCCAAGACCATACAAGCGCCCAAAGACATCGAGGTTTTGCTGCAGAGTGAGTTTCCATGGAAGACTCACATAGGTGCTGGCAAACATGACGTGTTTAAGAACTTCCGAGCGGTGCTTAAAGAAGTCCTTCCCAAAATAGACTATCTCACCAGAGCTCGGCTTTAGTGTGCTGAGCAAAATCTGAATCGTCGTAGTTTTGCCGGCTCCATTGGGCCCGAGCAAGCCCAAAATCTCTCCCTTTTTCAAACTAAAGGAAATGCCATCGAGAGCAACAAATGGGCCCCGTTTACTCTGGAATTCCTTGCGTAAATCCCTTACGCGTAACACTAACTTTGAAGACATAATTAAGCCCTCATCAAAAAAATAAAAACAAATGAACGAAATTTTGCCCTGCGGCAATACGAAATGAGCTTTCTTAAGAGAGCTGTCTCAGAAGAAATGGATTAAGGTGCAACTGAATAACTGCTTTCCTGAGGATTCGAGCCAAGAGGGCCAAGGATTCCAGGAATAAATTGTTCAGTGGCTCGTTTAGTTTTCCATTGAAAAACCCCTAGCATGAGAAGGAATTACACATTATACACCCGCTTAAAAAAATCCAACTGATTTTTTCACAGTGCACGACATTATCAAAGTTCATTATGAATTGGGTAACCTATCAAGGAGCGGGATCATGGCGAAACACAGTCCAGGTATGAGCTTAAGCTCATACCTGGTTAATGCTAAGACTTCAGATTAGTCAGCGAACGAGAATTCTGTGATCTCATCGAGCATATCCTCAACATCAAATTTGGCGATCCGCTTAGAGTACTTCTCAAAGCCAGTACCTGATGGGATGAGTTGTCCCATAATGATGTTAGACTTGTGATCGAGAAGCATATCTTTTTTACCCTCGGAGGCAGCATCTGTGAGCACACGGGTAGTCTCCTGGAAGGAAGCTGCCGCAATGGGTGACTCAGTAATGAGGGCGGTTTTAGTAATCCCAAGGAGTATAGGAGTCGCTTGAGCTGGCCGTCCCCCCTCCTCGAACACTTTGGTATTTTGCTTATGGAAGTTCTTCTTATCGACATCTTCTCCGTAAAGGAAAGTGGTGTCGCCAGGATTAGTCACACGTACTTTTTGTAACATCTGACGACAGATGATCTCAATGTGCTTGTCGTTGATATCCACACCTTGTAACCGATATACCTCTTGCACTTGGTTTACAAGATAACGCTGCAGCTCGCGGATACCACAGATCTCGAGAATTTCGTGTGGCACGATGAGCCCATCGGTGATTTGCTGTCCTTTAACGACAATATCTCCTTTTTGCACAATAAGGTGCTTGGTGAGAGGGATTAGGTGTTCCTCTTCCATTCCCGTCTCTTCATCGCATACAACAACGATGCGCTTACTTTTTTGTACACCACGGAAATCGACAACCCCGTCAATTTTTGCTATCACAGCAGCATCTTTGGGCTTGCGCGCTTCAAAGAGCTCGGCTACACGGGGAAGACCCCCGGTGATGTCTTTTGTCTTGATGGCACCACGTGGAAGTCTAGCAAGGAGCATACCTGCTAAGGCGCGATCACCTTCATTAACTGAAATGAACGCTCCGGATGGAATAGCGTATGTTCCAACAAGCTCAGAATAATCTTTATCGGCATAGATGACAATCTGAGGATGGAGCTCTCCGCGATGTTGCTTTACTGTGAGTTCGGTTTGACCAGTCTGTTTATTCACTTCTCGTTGAGTGGAGATCCCCTCAACAAGGTCTTCGTATTTTACATACCCTGGGCGCTCGCAAATAATAGGAATGTTGTGCTGTTCCCACTCTCCTACCTTTTCGCCTTTTTTCACCTTAGAACCATCATGAAGCAAAATCCGTGTTCCAAGTTCAACGATAAAAGTTTGAAGCGGTTCAATAGACTTGGTGCTTAGTAATTTTTTGTACTCTTCTAACGAGCGTCCCTCATCACGAACAATGTGCAATAGACCATTTTTGTTAAGAGCAAACCACGTGCCCCCTTGATTCTGAACCGTACGTAGGCCCATGTAAACAAGTATTCCGTTATGATCGGAATCGAGCTCAGGAGTAACACCAGCAGCAGCAATACCACCTAAGTGGAAGGTTCTCATGGTGAGCTGAGTTCCTGGCTCTCCAATGGACTGTGCAGCAATAATTCCAACAGCCTCTCCCTGGTTAACTCGTCTGCCATTCGCAAGGTTAATGCCGTAGCACTTACAGCAGACACCTCTATGTGCCTCACAGGTCTGAGTGGAGCGAATACGCACACTCTCAATACCAGCATCATCAATAGCTAACGCCTGAGAAGTCGTAAGTAAATCTCCCGATTTGGCAAGGAGTCTTGTGCTATCACCTGGCTGATAGATGTCATCGCAAGTCGTCCTTCCATAAATACGGTCTTTAAGCGGCAGGAGCTCTTCTTGTCCCTGTTTAATAGCTAAGGTCTCAATGCCATTGAGCGTACCACAATCATCTTCAGTGACAATGACATCCTGTGCTACGTCTACAAGACGTCGCGTCAAGTAACCAGAGTCAGCAGTTTTAAGGGCGGTATCAGCAAGTCCTTTACGCGCACCGTGAGAAGAGATAGAGTACTCAAGAACTGTGAGACCCTCACGGAAGTTAGCCGTAATGGGCGACTCGATAATATCACCTGAAGGTTTCGCCATCAAACCGCGCATCGCACCAAGCTGTTTGATCTGCGTCTTGGTACCTCGAGCACCAGAATCCATCATCAGATAAAGAGGGTTGAGGTCAGTAGCAGTCGGCTTACTAATAAGTTCGAAGAGCTGTTCAGAAAGGATGTCTGAAACCTCTGTCCAGAGGCTGATAATCTTAGAATGCCTCTCACCGTTGGTAATAATCCCATCTTCATACTGCTTTTTGATCTCTTCGACGCGCACTAACGTAGCTGAGATCACTTTTTCTTTATTCGGTGGGATCTTCACATCACAGATTCCCATCGAAAGTGAAGATTTAGTCGCTTCCGCAAAACCTAGATTTTTTAGATCGTCCAAAAACCTCACAGTGACTTCAAGACTCACTTTTTTGTAAGTCATAAGGACAAGCTCACTCATCTTCTTTTTACGCAGAGCGTAGTTTTGAAAGCCGAGTTCTTTTGGAACGATAGTATTAAAAATTACCCTTCCAGGTGTGGTTTCAATGATTGCCCCATCAATACGGACCTTAATTTTTTCGTGAATGTGTATTCCACGACCAAGCTCATCTCTTCTTCCCTTTATCTCACCTTCAAACCAGTTGTAACTACCACTTCCTCTAAGGGCAAATAAGACTTCCTCGGTATCCTTGAAGACTTTAACCTTCTTTCCATGCTCTTCAGGATGGTAGAGAGGATCGTGCATCAAGTAATAAAGACCTAAAATCATATCCTGAGAAGGAACAGCGGCAGGTTTACCCGATGAAGGTAAAAAGATGTTGTCCGGCGCCATCATAAGCAGCTTAGCTTCTAATTGAGCTTCCAATGAGAGGGGAATGTGAACGGCCATTTGGTCACCGTCAAAGTCAGCATTAAAGGCAGAACACACAAGAGGATGAATGCGGATCGCCTTACCCTCAATCAAAACCGGCTCAAATGCTTGAATACCCAAGCGGTGAAGAGTTGGTGCACGGTTAAGAAGAACAGGATGGCCTTTAATAATCTCTTCGAGTACATCCCACACCTCGGGCGCCTGCCTTTGGATCATCTTTTTAGCAGAGCGTATGGTGTAGACGTAGTTAAGGTCCTTGAGTCGCTTCACGATAAAGGGCTCAAAAAGTTCTAAGGCCATCTGCTTAGGCAAACCGCACTGATTAAATTTAAGCTCCGGTCCTACTATAATGACCGATCGGCCAGAATAGTCTACGCGTTTACCAAGAAGATTTTGGCGGAAACGGCCTGTCTTACCCTTAAGCATTTCAGATAGGGATTTTAACGGTCGATTTCCTGCTCCCATTACGGGATGTCCGTGGCGACCATTATCAAACAAGGCATCGACAGCCTCTTGCAACATTCTCTTCTCGTTGCGGATAATCACGTCAGGTGTCTTCAACCTGAGGATAGATTTTAGCCGGTTATTTCGGTTGATAACACGACGATACAAGTCATTTAAGTCAGATGTAGCAAAACGTCCACCATCTAACGGGACCAGAGGACGAAGATCCGGGGGAATGACTGGAACACAGGCCATCCCCATCCAGACGGTACGGTTAGGAGAATTAGCAAAGCCCTCAACGATCTTCAAGCGTTTGGCAATCTTCATGCGCCCCTGCATAGACTTTGTTTTTCGGAGCTTCTCTTTAAGGTCTTGAGTGAGGAGCAATAGCTCTTCTTTTTCGAGAAGTTCACGGACGGCTTCTCCACCCATCCCAATACGGAAAGATTCTTGCCCCCATTTTTCTTGAGCTTCGCGCAATTCGGAATCGTTTAGGAGTTGTTTCTTCTCTAGGGCAGTTGAACCTGGATCAAGGACGACATACTCTTCGTAATAGATAATTCTTTCGAGATCAGCAGCTGTCATTCCTAGAATATTTCCAATACGGGATGGCATCGACTTAAAAAACCAAATATGCACGATAGGCACAGCAAGCTCAATATGAGCCATGCGCTCTCTACGCACTTTAGAAAGAGTTACTTCTACGCCGCAACGGTCGCAGACAATCCCTTTGTGCTTGATCTTTTTGTATTTACCACACGCACACTCCCAATCGCGAGTGGGACCAAAAATCTTTTCACAAAAAAGACCGCCCTTTTCAGGTTTGAATGTACGGTAATTAATCGTTTCAGGTTTTTTAATCTCCCCTCTCGACCAATCATTTCGCACCACATCATCTGATGCAATTTTCAATGTTAATTTGTCGAATTGAGATTCTTCAAACGGGTGATTTGACATTAATGCTCCTATATAGCCAACAATATCAGATGAATAACGGATAGAAGAGATGTCTCTCCTGAACAACTCATCTCAAATTCTTCGAAAACCGTAATCACTAAAGCCTCGAAGACTTATTCATTACTCTCTTCAAACTTCTACAGCACGCTCTGTGCGAATATCTATTCCTAAACCTTGCATTTCCTTTACGAGGACGTTGAAAGACTCAGGTGTCCCTGACTTCAGGATGTTTTCCCCTTTTACAATCGATTCATAAATACGTGTTCTTCCGGCCACATCATCAGATTTAACAGTAAGCATCTCTTGAAGCAGGTTCGCTGCACCATAAGCTTCTAAAGCCCACACCTCCATCTCTCCAAACCGCTGACCACCCATCTGAGCTTTACCACCCAGTGGTTGCTGTGTAACAAGAGAGTACGGACCAATAGAGCGTGCATGGATCTTATCTGCTACCAAATGATTCAACTTGAGAATATAGATGTAGCCAACAACCACTGTGTTATCGAAACGTTCTCCGGTTCTTCCATCATATAAGTACAACTTACCATCTTCGGGAAGCCCCTGCTCTTTCATCATTTCCCAAATGCGGCCTTCGGGGAAGCCTTCAAAGACTGAACTCTTCACGTAGATGCCTGCTTTTTTTGCAGCATATCCAAGGTGAGTCTCTAAGAGCTGTCCCATATTCATACGAGAAGGCACACCCAAAGGATTGAGGATAATCTCAACTGTATCTCCATTTTCGGTATAGGGCATATCAGCTTCCGGAACAAGTTGAGAGACAACGCCTTTATTTCCGTGTCGTCCCGCCATCTTATCTCCAACCTGTAGTTTTCTTTTGGACGCGATGTACACTTTCACCTGACGAATCACACCAGGGTCGAGCTCGATATCTCCTTTACGAGTAAACTCAACATCAGTCTTATGTTCAGACTTCAGGGTAGCTTGCTCTCTGTCGTATTCCCTTAGAATCTCTTTTAATGCATTAAAGACATCGTGCTCTGGCATGATCAAATCTTCGGGGTTCTCAGATTCGAGAGCTTCGAGCATATCTTGGGTAATTTTCTCACCCTCATTGATGATCACATCCCCGGTTTTTCGGTGCATGATGGGGCCAGGAGAATTCTCACCAAGAAGAAGGGCGCCAAGTTTTTCGTGAAATTGAATAAGGAGGTCGGCTTCCAGGTTTCTGAAATCCTCATGAATATCTTTAATTCGTGAGGCCTCTACCACAAACTCTTCGTCAGTCTTAGAGAGACGATCGCGTCTTGAAAAGACTTTAACATCCATAACCACCCCTTCAGTACCAGGAGGAACAGTTAGTGATGCATCTTTCACATCTGCAGCCTTTTCACCAAAAATCGCACGCAACAATCGCTCTTCTGGAGCAAGTTCTGTCTCTGTTTTAGGAGTGATCTTCCCTACCAGAATATCTCCGGGCTTCACCTCTGCTCCAACACGGATAATGCCGTCTTCACCAAGGTTAGCTAACGCCTCTTCAGAGACGTTCGGAATATCACGGGTAATCTCTTCTTTACCAATTTTTGTCTCACGTGCTGTGAGCTCAAATTCTTCGAGATAGATCGAGGTGTAAGTATCATTCCTGATCAGCTTCTCTGAGATAATAATAGCATCCTCGAAGTTGTACCCACACCAAGGCATAAAGGCAACTAGGACATTTTTTCCTAGCCCCATCTCCCCATTTTCAGTTGCAGGTCCATCCGCAATGACATCGCCGAGTAAAATTTTGTCTCCAACATTACAGATAGGAGTCTGATTAATGCAGGTCCCTGTATTAGAGCGCAAAAACTTCTTCAGTTCATACGTTCTCTTCTCCAATGGGTTAGCTTTAGGAGCAACAACAATTTTAAAACCATCAACAAACTCAACAGTTCCATCCTCTTCAGCAATCACCACGGCACCAGAGTCACGAGCGGTACGCAACTCAAGTCCCGTTCCAACAAGCGGCGCATCGGGCATGAGCAAAGGGACACCTTGGCGTTGCATATTCGAACCCATAAGAGCACGGTTAGCATCATCATGCTCCAAGAAGGGAATTAGGCCTGAGACAATCGATACCATCTGCATAGATGAGACGTCCATATGAGAAACTTTTGATGTTTCTACCTTCAGTGGTTCTCCATGGTAGCGGGCCCAACACAGAGGTTCATCAAACATGTTAAACTCATCAAGAGGTGCCGAAGCCTGGGCTATGACATACCTTTCCTCTTCATCGGGAGTCATGTACTCAACCTCTTTTGTAACCACCCCCTCACGAACAATGCGATAAGGTGTCTCAATAAAGCCAAATTCATTGATCTTAGCAAAAGAAGCGAGTGAAGTAATCAAACCGATATTTGGTCCCTCTGGGGTCTCAATAGGACAAATGCGCCCATAATGACTAGAGTGGACGTCACGCACTTCAAACCCAGCGCGTTCACGATTTAAACCGCCTGGGCCAAGTGAGGAGAGACGTCTTTTGTGCGTCAGCTCCGAAATAGGGTTCGTTTGATCCATGAACTGAGAGAGCTGTGAACGGCCAAAGAAATCCTTAAGAACACCTGCTAAGCCCTTTGCAGAAACAATCTTTCCAGGTGTAAGAGTGTCGGTTGAGAAGTCAAATAAATTCATTCTCTCGCGGATAATCTTTTCCATACGAGCCAACCCTACTCGACACTGATTTTGAATCAACTCACCAACTGAGCGAACACGTCTATTAGCAAGGTGATCAATGTCATCAACATAAGCGTCTTCATTTCCCGCTTTCAGTGCAATGAGATATTTCAATGCACCAATAACGTCTTCTTTTCTTAATGTAACTGTGTTGAGATCTTCATCCGTAATTTCGAAGCCGAGCTTACGATTAAGCTTATATCTTCCCACTCGTCCTAAATTGTAACGTTTAGGATCAAAAAACATCCGCATCATCGCAGATCGTGCGTTAGAAAGTGTAGCCGGTTCGCCCGGGCGGATTTTGCGATAGAAGTCTTTAAGAGCAGATTCGTATGAATCGGTAGGATCCTTCACAAGCATTTTAATAATGGGACTTGTCTCATCGGCATCTTCTGCAATGCGAACTGCAACAATCTTAGCATCTAAAATGCGTTTAAGCATCGCTGTGGTCAATTTTTCAGAAGTCTTACCAAAAACAACGCCAGTATCTTCATCAACGACATCTTCAGCTAGAATCTTACCAACAAGCTTTGTGAAGTCCTTTTCAGAGCGGATCTTAACTTTTACTGTGCTGAAAAACTCCTCAATGATGTCCGCATCAGTAGAAAAACCAAGTGTGCGGATAAATGCAGTAGCGAGTATTTTACGGCGACGTTTTTTTCGATCAATATAGATATAAATCATATCGTTTGCGTCAAATGATCCTTCTAGCCAACTTCCTCGATAAGGGATCACCCTAAATGAATAGAGCATCATCCCTTTGGAATGCCTTTGTTGTTCAAATGCGATACCTGGTGAACGATGCAATTGAGAGACGATGACACGCTCAGCTCCATTAATGATAAATGTGCCTCGCAACGTCATAATTGGAAGGGTCCCCATGTAGACCTCTTCCTCTTTAATACCAGTCTCATCAGTGAGTCGAAACTTTACTTTCAAGATCACATTGTAAGTTATTCCTCTTCGGATGCACTCCTCTGGAGCGTATTTTGGAACACCAAGGGAGTAAGAGATGTATTCTAAGATAGTCTTTTCATCGTAGGATTTTATCGGGAAAATCTCTCGATAAACCTCCTCCAGACCAATATTCTCCCTCTCATGAGGAAGACGATCACTTTGGAGAAATTGGTGGTAAGATTTTAATTGTATTTCAATCAAATTGGGAAGATCGATAATCTCCTCTTTTTGCTGAAAACTAACTCTTTGAGGCGGCCTCTTTAGCATCGAATTGACTCCTAAATAAGTCTAAAAAAAAGTAGTGTGACCATAGTTTAGCTACCAAGCTAACGAACAAAATAAGTATCAGGTCACATAACCCGCAAATTACTACGGATTAGCTTAATCATCATTTCTAAAAAAAGTTCTCAAGGAATTTAAATTCCTTAAGATTCCAATCCAATCTGAAATCATTACAAAATTTGTAAAATGTAAACATCCAATCTAATCACTAACAAAAACATACTAAGATCCACCCCCCCATCTTAAAAGACATCCAATCTCTGCATGAATAAAAAAAGTGGAGGGAACTCTAAACTAATAATCTCAAAAAAAGGACTACAGGCCTTTTACTGTTACTTTACCACCTGCGTCAGTGATCTTCTTCGAGATTTCGTCAGCATCAGCTTTCGAAGTACTATCTTTAATGGGCTTAGGAGCGCTCTCGCAGAGTTCTTTTGCCTCTTTAAGTCCAAGTCCAGTAACTGCGCGCACTTCTTTAATGATAGAGATCTTCTTATCTGCAGGAAATGATTCAAGTATCACAGCAAATTCAGTAGACTCGGCAGCAGCTTCAGCGCCAGCGCCGGCAGCTGGAGCTGCCATCATCATAGGAGCAGCAGCAGCTTTAACTCCCCATTTGTCTTCTAAAGCAGTTTTAAGTTTTGACATATCCAAAACGCTTAAGCCACTTAATGTCTCTACAAGTTCTTCAACATTTGCATTACTCACAACATCACCTCAAAATTCTGTAAAAAATTAAATAAAAATAAATATTCAGCTTTACTGCTAACTCGCCTCTTCTTGACTTGTAGCTTTGTTTTCTAAGCAGTAAATTACACTGGTTAACAAGGACTCCATCGTAGACAACGTCTGACTCATTGGAGCCTCTAAAGTAGCTAAGAATTGAGATCTCATCTCATCTTGAGATGGGAGTTTCGCAATCTCATGCACATCCTTGGCCGAACATAGCTTACCTTCAAATTGACCTAAGAGAATCTCAAAAGCCTTTTCGTTTTCATCGCTAAATTTAACAAGTTCCTTAGCTGTCAAAATTGGGTCTTCGTAGGCAAAAACAATACCAATATGACCCTGCAAGGTCTGATAATCCAAACTCACATTTGCCTTTTCCGCAGCTTTAACAAGGAGCCGTTTGCTCACAACTTCAAAATCTCCTCCAGTCTCTCCAATTTTGCAACGGAAGTTGTAAAAGAGATTAGGATTCATCCTTTGGTATCGAGTAATAACAAGAGACGTAGATTTCTCCATCATCTCCTTGATCTCATCGAGCAATAATTGCTTTTCTTTTCTCATTAGACCCCTATAAGTGTATGGGTTTCGATTTTAATCCCCGGCCCCATCGTTGAAGAGAGCGCCACAGAAATTAGGAATTGTCCTTTTGAAGAGGCAGGTTTAGCCCTAGAAATTGCTGCTGTTAAGGCATGCGTATTTTCAAGGAGCTTCTGCTTATCAAAAGAGAGTTTTCCAACGATGGAGTTAATAACCCCATGCTTATTCGATTTAAATTCGATTTTTCCACCCTTAAGATCCTTAACAGCCTTAGCTACATCAGGAGTCACGGTTCCAGCCTTAGGTGTTGGCATCAGGCCTCTTGGTCCAAGTATCTTACCCAACTTTCCAACTTCGCGCATCATATCAGGTGTGGCGACTACAGCATCAAATCCTGTCCATCCGCCTTTAACCTTATCAAGGAGATCTTGAGCTCCTGCAAAATCAGCACCAGCGTCCAAAGCCTGTTTAACCTTATCTCCACTTGTGAAAACAAGAACGACTAGCTTCTTACCTGTCCCGTGAGGGAGGGTAATGGTACCACGGACTTGTTGGTCCGATTTGCGGGCATCAATTCCCGTTTTTAGCGAAAGCTCGACGGTTTCGTCGAATTTGACCGGTGGACATTGCTTGAGTATTTCGACAGCTTCTTCTAAAGAGTAGACTTTTTCTAAATCCACCTTTTCAGCTATCTCCCGAAATCTTTTACTTCGCTTCATATTTTTTAGCCTTATCTTTATGCACTATCTTATTAAGTTGAGCGCTTCACTAGGGAACACTCTCTCAACTTTCTTAAGATTGCAATATGTCTACCCCCATTGAACGAGCGGTCCCTGCAACCAAGGCATATGCAGCCTCATCAGACCTTGCTCGCAAATCGGGAGCTTTTTGTTTTGCAATTTTTTGGACTTGCTCTTTAGTGAGCTTTCCAACTTTGTCTCGGTTAGGAACACCGGACCCTTTTTCAATTCCTAACTCTTTTAAAATGAGCCGCGACATTGGTGGCTGCAGCATAATAAAAGAGAAGGTTTTGTCTGGATAAACGCTAATTACAACAGGAAGGATATCCCCACCCCTATCTTGTGTTTTCGCGTTAAATTCTTTGCAAAAAGCCATGATATTCACCCCTGCACCACCAAGGGCAGGACCAATCGGTGGAGCAGGATTGGCTTTCCCTGCCGGAATTTGCAATTTAATTGTTTTGACGACTTTTTTCTTTGCCATTGTATTCCTCTCCCAAGAACCCCCAGGGATATTAATTAAGTCTTATTCTGAATCAAGTCCCATTTCTTCGACTTGCCAAAATTCAAGATCATCAACACGAGTCTCGCGACCAAAAATTGCGACCATCGCGCTCAGGCGTCCCTTTTCAGGGAACACTTCAATGATATTACCAATGAAGTTAATGAAAACACCGTCTGTAATCTTTACACGACCGCCCACTGAAAATGGGTGTTTCTGAACAACTTTCTGTTTCTTCTCTTCTAGATCATTCAGGATCTCTTCAACCTCTTTATCGGTAAGAGGGTTAGGGTTTCCTCCACCTAGAAAACCTAGGACACCGTTTGTTTCCTTAACATACATCCACACATCATCGGTAAGGTTCATTTTAACAAAGATGTAACCAGGCCACATCCTCTTTTCCATGATCTTTTGTTCACCTTTCTTCACCTCAGATACGTTTTCGGTAGGAACCAAAACTTCTTCAATGAGACCAGTCATTCCTTGTGCTTCTCGGTTGTCTTCAATAGCCTTCTTAACTTTTTTTTCCTGACTGGACACAACCTGAACTACGTACCACTTTTGCATCATCACCCCAGATATTATCCAAATACAAGTCTAAAAAAAATTGAGAGACCGTCTAAAGTGCCTTTAACAAGTAAATCAGCAATATAGATTCCAAATCCAAACACAAACGTACTCGCGATAACCACTTTCGTGCATATCTTAAGCTCATCCGCTTTCGGCCATGAGATCTTCTTTAGCTCGTCCTTTACCTCACTTAGGTAACTCTTAGTGCCTTTTTTTGGAGCACTATTTACTTGTGTACGAGCATTATCTTTATTTGAACTAGCTTTCAAAATAACGTTCACTTTTTCTTCTTTGTTAGAATACCACACACCATTTAACGAGTGCGGAGGGATTCGAACCCCCGACCGGCGACTTTGGAGATCGCTGCTCTACCAGCTGAGCTACACACCCCACGCTTCATTTCATCTCAGCTGTGACTTTTGTCAAGCAAATGCAATAAAGCGAGTCACACTTCAGGCGTGACTCGCTTTACATAGAGCGCTTCGATTACTCAATAATCTTCGATACAGTTCCTGCTCCAATAGTTCTACCACCTTCGCGGATAGCAAAACGCATTCCTTCTTCCATCGCAACTGGAGTGATCAGTTCACCTGTCAACTCAACGTTGTCACCGGGCATGATCATCTCAGTACCTTCGGGAAGCGCGACTGTGCCTGTAACGTCAGTTGTTCGGAAGTAAAACTGAGGACGGTATCCTGTAAAAAAGGGTTTGTGACGTCCGCCTTCATCTTTGGTCAGGATGTAGACAGTACCTTTAAACTTCGTGTGAGGTGTACATGTACCTGGTGCTGCGAGAACCATTCCTCGTTCGATATCGTCTTTAGCTACTCCACGAAGTAGGACTCCAACGTTTTCTCCGGCTCTTGCTTCATCGAGATTCTTATTGAACATCTCAAGGCCAGTTACTACTGAATTCCTAAGAGGTTTAATACCGACGATCTCAATGCGGTCGTTATTTCTAATAACGCCCCTCTCCACACGACCTGTTGCAACTGTTCCTCTTCCTGAAATGGAGAAGACGTCTTCAACTGGCATTAGGAATGGCTTGTCTGTTTCACGTTCTGGAGTTGGAATTTTTTCATCCACTGCATCCATTAACTTTAAGATGTTCGCTACTTGTTCAGCGTCCCCTTCAAGGGCTTTAAGCGCAGAACCACGAATAATTGGCACATCTTTGTACCCTTTGGCTTCTAAAAGCTCCTGAAGTTCGACTTCAACAAGCTCAATGAGTTCTTCGTCTTCTTTTCCGATTTGGTCTGTCTTGTTAAGAAAGACAACAACTGAAGGAACACCCACTTGACGTGCAAGAAGAATGTGTTCTTTCGTTTGAGGCATCGCACCATCAGTTGCGGCAACTACAATAATTGCTCCGTCCATTTGCGCGGCACCAGTAATCATGTTTTTGACGTAGTCAGCGTGACCAGGACAGTCGACGTGAGCGTAGTGCCTTTTTTCTGTTTCATACTCAACGTGAGAAGAGTTAATAGTAATTCCACGTGCCTTCTCTTCTGGTGTATTGTCAATTGAAGCATAATCCTTATAAACTGCCCCGCCTCTCTCTGATAAGACCTTGGTGATGGCAGCGGTAAGTGTCGTTTTACCGTGGTCAACGTGACCAATCGTTCCAACGTTAACGTGAGGCTTATTCCTCTGAAACTGTTCCTTTGCCATTAATTCCTCCGATTTACTCTTAATTTTTGATTGGTTTACATTTTGCCCAGAATAGGAATCGAACCTACGACCGCTTGCTTACCATGCAAGTGCTCTACCTCTGAGCTATCTGGGCCCGCGTCCTCGTATCCACATCTATACGTGAAAGCAACAAAGCTTAAACTTTATCGTGAATAAAATCAACAACTATTACCCCCCTCACTTTTTTTTAGGGAAATAGCCCACGCCACCAATCACAATATGACCGGAGCGAAAATAATCTACTTTTGTCGGTATACAATGCGTGCTTTACTCAGATCGTATGGCGACATCTCAACAGAGACCCTATCTCCGACAAGAACGCGAATATTTCTCATGCGCATTTTTCCGCAAAGATGAGCCTGCACGTGCATACCATTTTCTAGTAGTACCTTAAATGTCATATTTGGAAGAAGTTCTTCAACGGCCCCTTCCAATTTAATCGTGTCTTCTTTCGGCATATCCTAAATAGTTAAACCCCTAGCGGCTCCACTCAAAGCAAGCAAAGGAGTAATATTCAACAGTAAACTTTATAAAAAATCAGGGAGAGCCCAAAAACGAGTGCTAGTTTCAAGTTTAATAAAAAAAGTTAATCATAATTACCGCCTTCCTGTCAAGGCGAGATGCATATGTAGCATAAAAAAGTGGAACGGTCTCTTGCATATGAGGCGTGCAGAGGATATAATCCTCGATTTATGAAAGAGTTCACGAGCTGTATTACTAAACAAGAAGAGATCAAAAAACTCTTTGCAGGTTGCAATGGGACCGAGGGCCGATATCAAAAAATTATTGACCTTGGCAAGAAGCTCCACTCTTTTCCAGAAGAGCTCAAAGCGCAAGAAAATATTGTACAGGGATGCCAAAGCGTTCTTTACGTCGCTTCTTCCTTTAAAAATGGCCTAATCTCTTTTAAAGGCTCCTCCGACGCACTCATCTCTTCAGGTCTTGCCTATTTATTAATTTATGTTTACAGCAATGAGCCCCCAGAATGCGTTCTCAAATGCCCCCCTCAATTCCTCGAGGACATCGGCATTCCAGGCTCCCTCTCTCCAAGCCGCTCTAACGGCCTCTCAAGTCTTTTCTTGCGCATGCAGCAAGAGGCACTAAAACATTTATTACACTCGTCTAAATAATTAACTCGACTTTGCAACTTTTTGTGCCCGAAGACCTCGAGATATTTACTCTCGGGGGAGTTCTTTAAAGCGGGAAGGGGTTAAAAA
>SDBT01007716.1_pt1 | contig 17667 bp, 18 predicted proteins | sample 2277101 | NCBI WGS metagenome assembly SDBT01 (sample SAMN10404973, study PRJNA504765) | marine sediment metagenome | isolation source: marine sediment core GS10_PC15, 103 cmbsf | place: Arctic Ocean: Southern Knipovich Ridge | collected 2010 | reverse complement strand
CCGAGAGATTGCAAAACTGCATTTACGTATGGAGAAAGAGAAAGATAGAGCCCACGAAAAAGAAATAGCTCAGATTAGAGCTGAAGGAAATCTTAACCTGAAGCTACAAACGATTAATAATAACTTTAAAGTGGAAATGGCTAAGTTTAAGGCTGAAATGGCTGGTGATATGAGTGATTTTAAAGGGGAAATGGACAGAGTAAAGGTTAAAGGTGTGAATACTATCCTAGACTTACTTGTAGAAGATTATCGTAGTGTAAAGAGGAATAGAGAGAAAGATATGGCTCAGCGACAACAATTAAGTGATTCGGTGGAAGATGGTAGTGATAAAGGTATTTTAGACTTGCTGAATCCTGAATATGTCAAGGAGAGCTGAGAGAAATGTCAAATACAGATGATTTTGGTATTATCGAATACCTAGGCGAGAAATTGATGAAGAAAGGAGTAAAGTTGCAGAGAAAAATCCAAGGAATGAAAAATCAAAATAGTAATAAGCAGGGAGTACTTGAGGAAGTTCAAGAAAGTCAAGTTCCAGAACAAAAACCTCAAATTTCGTCGGGCGGGAGATATGTTGGAACACCAACTCAATCTCAACCTACTTCGCTACCCGTCCAGCAAGATAGACAACGTATCCTTAGTGGAAATATTATCAAAGATGTTGGTGATAGAATGAGAAACATTGATTTTCTGTCAGCTAGGGAAGAGAAAAATAATAGAAATAATAATCAAGAAAGCAGACAACAACCGAAAAGACGACGAATCATTCAACCGAAAGCTGAACAAATGTCCTTTGAAGAACAAACCGCTACCAATTTAAGACAATTAGATTTAGATAGGGCGAATAAGAAAAACAAAGGTATGTCTTTACAATGAATGATGATGTCTTTGTCATTACCGAGTATTCATTAATTTTACAAATGCAACGAATTTCTGCAGTCCACATTGAACTTGACTTAATGGACACTATTCCTGATGTCCACTTAGGAGATGCCTCTTAGAATCACTAATTAAATGCTAATCTGTCCATTGGAGGAATACCTTATAAACTAATAGAGTTTAGTTTATAATGAAGATGTATTATCAGCAAGAGTTTTCTAATCCAAGTTCAGTGATTATCACTAAAAGGGCTGGTCGATATACCATTATTCCACAAGGCGAGGGTAGATTTAGACATATTCGTGCATTTCGCCGACTAGATGCCTTGCGTTTAGAATCAGGTACAGTTTCTAATTTTAAAACTGGAATTAAAAACAAAATCTCTGAAATTTCAGTAGTAGCTGATTCGGTACTTGGTTTTTTGTCAATTTCCGAACAAACACTTGATGATATTGATTTTGTTATAATAAAAGGAACAAGTTCACGATTAGATGTGATATAATGTTAAGAAACAGAATTCAAAATAAACTCAGCAGATTTAAATCGCAATCGCACGACCGAAAGATGATAAACCGAATAATGGGTGCAAAGGGTAATGTATTCGGACAAAATATTGCTAAACGTCGCCCCGGGCGTAATCCTGTTGAGGCTACCCAGCGTATGCGTAATCTTCGTGCCTCCTCACCATTAACTGGTCAAATGTTCAAAAGAATCAGACGATTTAGATAATCAAGATAATTTAATGTGATTAAAATGTTACAAAGAATGAAAAATAAGAGGTATCAACAACAGGTTGAAGAAATTCCTTATCCCGAAGAGGAAGATGAGGATATGGTTTTAGACGACGGAAACACAGTTGCTTCAAAAAGACGTAGAGTATCTGGTCAAGAGGTAGCTCTCCCGAACGCCGGACTAGCCCCGGGATTACGTTCAGGTATTATCGGCGGGGGAAATACCGCATTTGGTGTATTAAACAAGTTTGCGAATAAAGCGCGTGTCGCATTTGGTAAACCTATAAAAGAACCAATTACCGTGACTAAAAGTCGGACTAGGAATTTGTCCCGACCAATACAAGAATAATTATGCTTATTTCTTTGCTACCATAGATATTTTGTCACATTGGTTTGGAGGGTTTGCCCCCCTCCATTCCTAAAAGGTGTTTAAGATGTTTAATAAAGTAGATACCACAAAAGACGTTCCTATTGTGATGTCACGTCTTAACCAGCATTATGAAATCCTAGAAATTGACTTAACAGTGGCTAGGACACTTAAGGGTGAAGAAATACACCCGTATAAGGTTGAGTGGTATAATGAGCTCAAAGTCTTTTACGCTCCATCAGATTTTTATATTCGATTGAATTCTAAAGACAACGATGCTATCCCGATACGAGCTAATTCCACCTTTACAATAAATTTTTACCGTTTTAATCAAATTTACATTACTAATGAAGCAGATGAGGGCTGTGTATTAATATGGCTCGCCTCGAGACTTGATTGATGTTTTATGCTTATATGTTGTTTTCCTAATGTCCTGCGGGTAGGAGCTTGCCCCTCCTACCAATTGACAATTAAAACTGTATTATTCAAGAAAGAAGATTGATTTTTTGTGATTTAAATGACCCAACAACTAGTAGACCATAGACGTAAACCCCAGCAAAGAATTCTTTGTCCACTACGTCAATTCGATAGTTCAGTCAACAATATTTGGAGTCATATCAAGGGGAAACACCCCGAGGATTGGGAAAAGTGGCGGGACTATCACCTAGAATGGAATAGTGAAGTCCCGTTAGTTAATTGGTTGAAAAGTGAATATAGGTGATTATGAATGACCCAACAATCATTAGATTATAATTTCTAATTGTATATTCTGTGGAAGATGTGAATTGATTGAGCTAGAACATCTTCCGTTTCAGATTGTATAAATCTGGCATCAGGATGCTGTAAACGATTTCTAAATTCCCTCAAGTAGTTAAAATATGCTAAAAGATTTTTATCAATAGCAGGATTTTCTTTTAACTCCTGTATTAATTCTCCCCAATTTTTGGTTGCAGGATCATTAGTTGTTATCTTTTCATAATATATTCTTAATCCAGATTCAATGGATCGCATGATGATCATAGCCGCTGGAGTCCATGCCTCAACTAAAATGCATAAACACCCATCTTCTAAATCTTTTTTTGCTAAATTATTCATTTTGTTCCATATTGTTTTGGTAAAAAAACTTGAAGCACCATTCTGGAGTTTTACAGGATTAATTAAGGTATCTGTGAATAATCTTCTAACTTTTATTTTCTTTAAATCTATTTCTACACGATCTATCCATAAACTGTCATTATTCTTTATTTCGGCTACATATTCTTCTAATTTCTTTTCCAATTCAGGACTAATATCTTCATTCTTTCCTTTAAATTTCGAGGCTTCAGATATAACATCCTTATATTTAGAGATTAAGTCTTTTAACTCTACAATTGTTTCATTAGATAATGAAATGCTCTCAAGATCATTAGCAACTGTTTTTACGGCGCTAAACGATACCTCCATATCACTAATATTTGAAGAGTCGTTAGATCTTTCTGAAATAATAAGTTGATTCCACCCAAGTCTCCAAACTAAATGTAAGTCCATTTATTCATCCTCCTTTGGATATTTTGTTACCAACTTGACCAATTAAAACATTTTGCATGAGGGTGTGAGGAAATCTATTGATCATCTAAGAATTTATTAATTTTAGAAACAATCTAGAATCTTTATCAGATAATTATGTAATCTTGAAAAGCTATTCAGAGATTCGACCAGTGTTTCCTTATTATAGAAATTCTTCATTGCTGATAAATTAGAACCTTTTCCATAATTCTTGATGATTCTTCTCAAATCGACCAATTCCTCATAAGAAGCATGGACTTTTCCACTCAGTTCCTTATAAAACATATGCATTTCTATTCCTAAGTTCTCAATAGTGATAAAATTTTGAAAGGTTATCCTAAATAAATCCTTTTTATTATAAAATCTTATTCCATCAGTTTCTAATATTTCTATTTTATTTTCAAGTAAATATGTTTCATAGGTCTTATCAACGCAAAAGGCATGAACAAACGATTCTAAAACAAATCTCATTTCTCGAATTGCAAGGTGATATCTACCAGAAGAAATCAAGAATATAATATTAAAGGCCATTTGATCCCCATATTCCCAATAACGGTGTAATAAAAGTGACTCCCGAGTGCTAATATCCATATTTTTCAATTTTTGTTGAAATAATGTATTCCATCCTTTCCTAGTGACGTTGTTTTCCTTATCCTCATATCCAGTATAATCTTTAATCAATTGATGAAAATTAATATCTATTTCTTTTCGATGATGCTTTGATGTTAAAAGAAGGCTGTCAATCATTCTTAAAAAAGGCCAATTACTCATAAAGTAAGGAAATATTTCTTTTTGAAGTGCACGAATATTCATTTGGTTTTTTAAATTAATTTTCATATTCTTCCCAACTTAGAAGTGGCTATTATACATGACTCATACCTCAATTTCACGTGATTCTCTCAACTGTTCTTCTAAGTCGTCTATTCGTCTCATCAACAAAGCGATACTAGAAACAAGGTTTTGTTGGTCTAATTGTTGATATTCATCGGAGTCTCTATCCGCTCGAATTTGAGAAGCTTGTTGTTGTCGAACTAGAAACTCGCCACCGTTGATTCTATTTTCAATTTCTTCCAATCGAGAAGTCAATGATTCATTTTCTTCTTTAAGTTTCTCAACCTCGGTAACAACTTTGTAACTATGTCCTTTAAAGACTTTTAATAATGGCTCTACTTCTTTATAGAGTGGTAATAATATCTCCCGAGCCTGTTCAGGGACTACCCGTGAATACCTACCTGATATTTCTCTTTTATGTCCTTGAAACACTTTGATGACCTCTCTATCCACCCTAGCTTCAACACATTTAAGAGTAAAGACCTTTCTAAATCTCTTCATTCTAAAAGCTGATTGACGACCATTACCATTCGATACGTGGCCCAATTTGATAGACGCTTCTTTAAACGCTTGTGTAATTGCATTAGAATTTAACTGTCCACCCTCGTCTTTAAGGAAGATGAATTCTCTGTCGAACTTACCTTTGTTGTATTTATCTAAATAATCATCTCTATCTGCACCAAATCTTTCTTCCTCTAAATATTTCTTAAGAAATGAAGTCGCCTCTTCAGAGAAGAAAGTTTGAATACCTACCTTTGTCTTTTGTCTATTTGTTGTAATATTAATGTTTGCATAACCTTTCTCTAGTTGATTCCTTACTTCTTCTATACGTAATTTACATAAATCTACACCGTCCATACCACCCGATGAATATGAACATAAGAGGATTGTCCTATCTCTATAATTAAGCTTCCTTGCAAACTGTTCCAATCGGGTATTTAGTAGATTAGTTTCAGAGTCTCTTATTTCAGTGTCTAAACTTACCTCTGCATCGCTACGGTCGGTTGGTGTATAATCTAATGGAGCTGGTATCATACACTTTATTAAAGGACAATTATTATCTCTATACAAGGCCTTTATAGTATTGGCGTTTTTACGAGCTGAATCGTGGCCAATATTATTACTAGGAGGACTATATCCAACAGGGGTTGGTGCATCTTCATACATCCAATTAAAGAATTCTAACACTCTAGTAGAAGCTTTTATACCTCGTTGGCCTCTTCTACCAATTGTTGTTTCAGCCTCCACCATTAAGTCCTCAAATGTCAAAGAAAGATTTATAGGATTGGACGCTAAGAAAGATATATATTTCTTTAAAGATTGCCAACTACCGTTGATTGTAGCTCTACTACCTCCAGCTCTAGGAGGTGTATTAAACCACGTTGTAATACTATCTTCCTCTATTAACACAGTTTTCAGATTCTTCATATTTAGTTCTTTCAATTCATCAATCGTTGTCATTATCTTTCACATCTATTCCAATTCCACTCACATAATCTTAGGTCTAACTGTGTTAATTAAAGTAACTATTCCAACAGTAGAAGTTCACATCGAAGTTCCATAGAGGTTTTTTAACAAAAATAGTTATAATAACTCAATAAATCTCGAATTAGCTAATTATGTAAGTTATTCAGGATTAAGAAGCAATGAAACCTTGGTATGAAATAGTTGAGCCTTACACGACCATTCGATCTGGTCAGATAGAGGAAACCGAATTTACACCCGATTTAAAAGATATTATTGAAGGAAAGACATCTCAATATTATCAGGATCCAAAAAAGTTCTTTGAAATTACTTATATGACAAGAGGATTATTACGCCTTTTTCAAAATGTTCAAAATAAGGTTATGCGAGGAAAAGGAAACGCGGTTATCAAACTACAAACTCCTTTTGGTGGAGGAAAAACCCATGCTCTAATCGCAGTATATCATTTTGTGGTGAATGGAAAAGCTATATTAAGAATTTTACCTGAAAGTTTTACACAAATTGATACAAAAATCTTAATTATTGAGGGAACGCATTTAAATCCTTTAGAAGGTCATAAATGTGAAAATTTATGCATTCAAACCTTATGGGGAGAAATTGCTTACCAACTAGGTGGAAATGAAGGATATAAGCAATTCGAAGAAAATGATAAGAAAATGATAAGCCCAGGGAAAGAGAAATTGATCACTTTCCTTAAAAATTTTCCCTCTTTTATCCTCCTTCTTGATGAAATTGCGGAATATATAACAAAAGCAGATGGTATAACCGTAAATGATTCGAATCTTGGTACCCAAACATTACTTTTTCTTCAAGAATTAACAGAAGTCCTTTCTTCCATATCAAATGCGTTAATGATAATTACACTGCCAGTTCATGATGTTGAATTTTTTTCTGAGAAAACAAGCAATAATTTAAAGATGATTAATCAAATCTTGGGACGAGTTGAATCTACTGAAACTCCAATTGAACGTGATGAAATATCAAAGTTAATTATCAAACGATTGATAGATAAATGTGTTTTTCCAGAAGAACGTGATTTGATTCTTTCATATTACATTAAAAGGTACCAATCCAACAGAAGGGAACTACCTGCGTACTCTGCTAATCCAAACTTCATTCATAAAATGAGGGATTCATTTCCATTTCATCCTAATCTTATTGATACTCTTTTTGATAAATGGTCGGCTATTTCTTCATTTCAAGGCATACGAGCAATTTTACGAATCCTTGCTAAAGTACTTAGTCAGCTCTGGTCATCCAAAACCGAAATTAATTTGATATGTCTAGGAAATGTTGATCTTTCATTAACTAAATTAAGAAATGAATTCTTGTTACATGTTAAAAATGATTTTAACTCAATTCTCTTATCAGAAGTTTGTGGTAACGATTCAAAATCTAGAATTTTAGACTCAAATTCTTTAGCATGGAATAATTTAGCTTCTGAAATTTCTAGCACCATTTTTCTATCTTCTTTCCCAACAGATGGAAAACTAGTAGGATTAACCTTGTCTGAATTGAAAATACGCTTGATAAAACCAGGAATACAAACTTCTTTGATTTCTGAAGTAATTGAAGTAATAAAGCAGACTTATTGGTTTCTCCATCATGAAGATGGTAGGTATTTTTTTAGCTACAAACCAAATCTTAACCGCACTATTCAAGACATTAAAGAATTATACAGAGAATCTTATGAGGAAAAAATGCGAGAAGTTATAAAATCGTGTCTAGGAAACACAATAAAATGCTATTTATGGCCAAAATCATCTACTGAAATACCTGACGATCTTCAGCTAAAAATCATTATTGTTCATCCATCAACCTCCATTAATACTTTGGATGAATGGATAGAGAAAAAAGGAACTAGTTTTCGTCAGAATAAAAACAGAATTCTTTTCACTTTACCAAATAAGAATGCTTTAAAAAACCTGGTTGAATTAACTAGAACTTTACTTGCATTATTCGAAATAAAAAAGAAACTAATTGACAAGAACGATGATAGGGTACTTCATGAGACCTTTGAGGTGAATGAGCGAATTAGGAAAATTGAAAGAATGTTTTCTTACAATGTAAGGAAGACTTATTCAACATTTTACGATAAGAGATCAACATTTTCAATAGACTTATTCCAAACTGCTGATGAACCCCTGACAGATTGGCTGTATCGAGAATTAATTTCAAAAGAGTATTTAGTAAAGAAACTACATTATCGGAAGATAGATGACCTCTTTCTAAGAAATTCGCCTTTTATTTTAACAAAAAAGATTATAGAACAATTTTACATAGATCCTCAACAAATTAAAATAACATCTTCAAAAGTCATTCAAAAAAGCATTTGTAATGGAGTTAAAGAAGGAGCTTTTGGAATTGCCTCCATCGGCGAGAAGGGAATAATGACTACTTCCTTTCATTTTCTTAATGAGATCAATCCACAAGAAATCTGCTTTTCTGATAACGAAATACTTTTGAGGAAAGACGTATCAAAGGAAATAAATGACTTAATCACGAAAAACAAGAAATTAAAGGAAATTCCTGTTCCAGAAATACATCATAAATCATACTCACAAGAAATAATTAAGAATCTCAATTCAGTGGTGGAGTCTCCTCAGAAAGTAAAATCTTTATTATGGGAAGTTTCAAATCTTGATTCTAAAAACCTTCCCTTATTTTATAATGGAATAATTAAGCCACTTCAATTGCAGAATACAAAAATTACTTTAGAACTGAAAATCAAAGTGGAATCGGAAGATTCAATAACAGAATCTATTATGGAGTCGAAAATTACTGAAACTTTACACCAATTAGGCATAAAAATGAACAAAATATAGGATAACTGATTTTTTAGACCTTCTGATTAGTAATAAAATACAAATGGATCTTTTCAGCCAAAGCACGATGAATTCCATCAACTTCACATAATTGATCAATAGTAGCGGCCTTTATTTGATCGATATCTCCAAAATAATGAAGTAGGGTATTCCGACGTTTTTCACCAATCCCAGGAATATTATCCAATTCACTTTTTTTCTGTGAAATTCGTCTTTTCTTGTGATAGTTTATTGCGAATCGATGTGCTTCATCTCTACCCTGTTGAAGTAATCTTTGCGCGTCACTATTTTTAGGAATGAGAAGTGGGGCCTTTTTTAATGGAATAAATACTTCTTCTTCTCTTTTTGCTAAACCAATGACAGGAATATTCTTTTTGAATCGTTTAAGAATACTATGGATCGCGTTAACCTGTGGTTTTCCACCATCGATAACAAAGAGATCAGGTAATCTTTGAGCGAATTTCTGGTCTTCTTTAGATAGACGTCTGGTCAGCACTTCCTGTAACATCGCCACATCATTTGGTTCAGGCTTTACAGCTTTTATCTTAAATCGCCTATATTCAGATTTAAGTGGAGAACCATCTTGAAAAACAACCATTGATCCTACTGCAAGAGTTCCTTGAATATTTGAAATATCATAAGTTTCAATCCTTTTAGGGAGGTCTACTAATTTTAAATAATCCTTCAACTCTTCTAGAGCTTTTTCCGCTAACTGTTTCCTCTTTTGAATCGTTCGAACTTTTTCTCCCAATTCCAATTGAAAACGTCTAACTTGAAGCTTAATGATTGAAGATGAGATCAAATTAGGTCTAGGTATAATTTTCACACTAGTTCCTTTCTTTTTTGAGAGCCATATCTCTAAAACCTCTCCATCTTCATCTAGTTCACCTGAAACTTCAATTTCAGATGGAATGAACTCAGATGATAAATAATAATTTGTTATGAATGATTTAAATATTTCAGATTCGGGTAAGGCCTCAATTCTCCCAAGAAATTTTTCATCAGAATTAATTATCTGATTTTCACGAATCCAGAGATTAATTATCAAGTAAAAATTTGTATTCTCAATTAGAATTAAGATATCTTTATCTCTTGGTTGAGGGAAACCTTTCTGTGAATCAATTGTCTTTTCAATATGAATAATTCTATCTCTAATCTTGGCTGCATTCTCGAAATCCCTTTTATTAGACGCTTCATTCATTTCCTGATATAAATTTTCAATTAAATCTTTCCTTTTTCCCTGTAAAAATAAAATTAGCTGTTTAATAATCCTTTGATAATCAGCCTTTGATATTTTCTCAACACAAGGAGCTGTACATCTTTTTATTGAAAAATCTAGACAATATTTCTTTGTCCTGAAGCAATATGATTTATTTGCCACTGGAAAGATTTTTCTAAGTGATCTTACAGAATCTCGAAGAGCTTTAACATCAGTTTTTCTTCCAAAATAATAATCATTTGGATAATCGACACTTCTTACAATAAATAGACGTGAAAAAGGTTCTTCATCTGAAAGTGCTGTTATTCTTATCATTGGATATTCTTTGTCATCCATAAATTGGAAATTATACTGAGGAGAATAAGTTCTAATCAATTCCCGCTCTCGGATGATTGCTGCTTCCTCTGATGAATGAATTTCATAATCAAATGATTTTATTTTTCTAACTAACCGTCTAGTCTTAGGATCTGGCAAATTTTTTCGAAAGTATGAGGAAACTCGCTTTTTCAGGTTAGATGCTTTTCCTACATAAATTACTTTGCCTTTTCCATCAAGCATGAGATAAACTCCAGGCTGATTCGGGAGATTTTTCAAATTTTCTTTAATAGAGGACACATCTAGAGCCAAATTACTCATCCTAGTTTAATATTCACACTTAACCTCGATATCAAATCTTATTAAAAAGATCTAGAATTCTAAGACAAAATATTCTCAGATCACATCCATTTAATAAAAGAAACTATAAAAGTAAAACAGATTTATCTTTTCAGGAGATAATCAATAATAATCTAGGAGAAAGCTTAATTGATTGAGAACAAAAGGTATTTCTTAATGATTCCTCCTTTCGAAATCTCTGGTAAAAAACAACTTGTTATTGCTAGTAGGGGACATTTTGAGATTTCACAGAATCGAATAGCATACAAGCGAGCAAAAACCATAACTAACTTACTAAAAATTTATCCGAAAGACGGTATAGGTGAAATAAATCAAATTCCTTCATTCAACGAAATCGATACCTTCAAATTACTCCAAATTCTATTGAAAGAGATTGCAGATATTTGTTTTTTTGAATCCAAAAAGAATTATTCTCTTCATGAGTTTCTTTTTGGAAATCTTCTTCCTTTTTCTATCGAAGGATATGATTCGAGATTTTATGACTTAAAAAATCTTCCAGATAATATTTATGAAGAATTTTACAAAATGACTGTGACTCTTGAGGATTCAATAACAACAACAATCAGTACCTTTGACGATAATGTATTTATCCCCTTTAAACAAAGATTTGTTGCTACTGTGCATAATAGAGAAAAGCATGAAAGTAATGCAGTTTTGAGCTCTTTATCACGTGATTTTCCAAAATTTTTTGGATTACATAGAGATTTACTTATCGTATTGCGAACTCAAGCCAAACAAGTTTCGGATAATCAACAACTTTCTTTCAGTTTCTTTAGCCCCATTCTTAGGAAAATTCGCATGCTTGATAAATTATCCGAATTTGTAAAGATCACAAGACGATGGGGAAGAACTTTTCTTAAAATTGAACCTTTTATTTTCGATTCTGAAATATTAGCTCAGAAATTAACTCCAATTGTAGAACCAAAATAATTCGATATATAGTCCTTTAGTGAAGGTCAGGTCTGATACATATATACCTTAAGAATCTCAAATAATTTATCTACATCCTGATATGGACTAAATTTTGCGGAGATATAAGAAATTCCAATTTTAGACGCTGGAAATGTATTTTTAAACTCATCTATGGTTGGACCAAAGTGAGAGAGAAAGTCAACTGCAGTCTCTTTGATGGAGGCATTAATTTTAAACGAATCTTTTCCCTCTCCGTCTTTTGAAAAAATATCACATTTGTTTACAACAAAATGAAAGACATATTTTGTAGATTTTCCCTTTTTATCAGCTTTATCGGGATCTAAATCTAATGAGTCCAAAAAATAATTGAAGCTATCTTCCATAGCAACCCTCTGTACTTCAATTGATTGGTCTGGATCAAGAATGAATAGCATTCCTCCTGTCTTAAATTTCCTCATTGCCTCTCTCCATTTACGCCTGAGTTTATAATCGCCAGGATTATCAATTGCAAGAATTTTGTACATTCTATGTGCTTCAGGAGAATACCAGGGCTCTTTAGCTTGACTTTGAAGCTTGATCCGCTTTTCCTCTATGTTAATTTCCAATGTTTTTTTACTTCTAATCTTTATAACATCAGTTCCTTTTATTCGCTCAATGAGCGTCGTCTTCCCCACACCAGTATTACCAAGTACTGTCACCCTAATATCTCTATCAAACACATTTTGCCCTCTTTCGAACCGCTGACCTCAAATTATGGTTTTCAATCATGCAATTTAAGATTTCATCACACTACTTAAAAACTAATTCTTTCAACGATAATGAAGTTAATTTGAGAATTTTGCAGTTTTTTTACCAATATATCAATGATGATCATATTTACGATGCAATCCAAAGAAAACACTAAGACTTTTTTAAAGGAATGAATGGAGATTTCAGCAAAATGAAATTTTTTTTCACCACATTACCATAAAGTTGATACTTATGAACGAATTTTAATATAAATTTAACAAAGTAATGGCCTTTCTATTAAGATATAATAAGGTAAAGAAGTTCAAATAATGCCGGAGGATTCACACTGCCCGAATTTGAAATCGTTTCTTCATATAAGCCTCGTGGTGACCAAATACCCGCGATTAAACAACTCGTTACTGGTATTAAAGAAGGGAAAAAGTTCCAAACATTATTAGGGGTTACTGGATCAGGAAAAACGTTCTCTGTCGCCAATGTAATAGAACAAACTAAAAAACCGACCTTAATAATCTCTCATAACAAAACTTTAGCGGCACAGTTATACCAAGAATTCAAAGAATATTTCCCCAACAATGCAGTTGAATATTTTGTTTCATTCTATGATTATTATCAGCCTGAAGCTTATCTTCCAACACCCGACCGTTATATTGAAAAGGATTTTGATATTAATGAAGAAATCGATAAATTCCGTGCGAGTACAACTAGAAGTTTACTAGAAAGGGATGATGTAATCGTAATAGCCTCAGTTTCATGTATTTTCGGGCTTGGTAAACCTGAATGGTATAAAAAATTAAGCTTACATGTTGAAAAGGGTATGAATATCTCAAAAGATGAAATTTTATCTTCTTTAATAGATATTCTTTATGAAAGAAATGAGATAGCATTAACCCGTGGTACTATCAGAGCTAAAGGAGACACTATTGATATTTGGCCTGTTTATGAGGGAAATACAGCTGTAAGAATTGAATTATTTGGAGATGAGATCGAGAGGATCTCTCATATTCATCCTGTATCTGGTAAAACTAAAGTAGAATTAGATCGAACCTATGTATTTCCTGCAAAACATTATGTACGTCCTAAGAGTGAAATCGATGCTGCAATGAAAGAGATCAGGAAGGAACTAAAAATTCGATTAAAGGAGCTAAAAGAAGCAGATAAAATTGTTGAAGGACATCGACTTCAACAAAGAACACTTTATGATTTAGAATTAATGCAAGAAATAGGTCATTGCCCAGGGATGGAAAACTATTCACGTTACCTTGATGGAAGAGAAGAAGGGGAACCCCCTTCTACTCTTTTCGGTTTTTTTCCGAAAGATTACCTTTTAATTATCGATGAAAGTCATATATCAATTCCTCAGGTTCACGGTATGAGAGCTGGAGATTTTTCCCGTAAGAAAAATTTAATCGATTTCGGATTTCGCCTTCCCTCAGCATATGATCACCGACCTTTGACATTCAAAGAGTTTGAAACCCGTATGGGACAAACTATTTTTGTAAGTGCTACTCCTGGACCATATGCTAGAAAGAAAAGTGGTAGAACTGGAATAGTTGAACAGATCATCCGGCCAACTGGACTTATAGATCCAGAGGTAATAATAAAGTTAGGTTTACCCAATCAAATTGATGATTTAGTTGCTGAAATTCAAAAAACTACAAAACGCAAAGAAAGGACATTAGTAACGACTTTAACAAAAAGAATGGCCGAAAATCTTGCAGATTATTTTGATGATATCGGAATTCGCTCGCGTTATTTACACTCCGAAATTAAAACTCTGGAAAGGACAGATATACTGCGTTCTCTCAGATTAGGTGAATTCGATGTATTAGTAGGAATAAACCTATTGAGAGAGGGATTGGATTTACCAGAAGTGTCTTTAGTTGGTATTCTCGACGCAGATAAACAAGGTTTCTTGCGAAATGAAAGATCACTAATCCAAACAATAGGAAGAGCTTCAAGAAATGTTAATGGTAAAGTAGTAATGTACGCAGACCGGATATCAGAATCTATGGAACAAGCTATTGCATTAACAAAACGTCGGCGTAGAAGACAAATGAAATATAATGAAAAGATGGGTATTCATCCTCAAACAATACAAAAAGAGATTCGCTCCCCTCTTATCCAAATGGACACATCTTTCACGAAACTTCGCACAGAAAAAATTGCTACTAAAAATCTTCCAGAGTATATCAATGCATTAGAAGAGGAAATGCATCTTGCTGCAAAAAACCTTGAATTTGAGAAAGCAGCAGAAATCCGTGACATGATCATTGAATTAGAGAATCCAAAATCAGAATAAGAGAAGATTACGAAAACTACTAATAAAACAAAGAAGAAGAAAAGAGCCTGAAGGTTGAATAAATTGAGTTCACAAATTATAACAAATGCTCTCCTAAGGCATTTTGAAGAAACAAGATTGATCCTAGATCAATTGACGGATGAGGTGATCAATCAAGAACCTGTACCAAATGGTCGTCCACTAGGGGAAATAATTCTTCATATTATTCGTTCTTTTGAATTCTATTCACAAGGTTTAGCTAAAAATATCTGGAAACCACTTAATTATCACCTAGAAACTTATTCATCTGAAAAAAGGATGAAAAAACTATTTAACGATGTCATATTAAAATCTAGAGAATATTTGGATTCAATCCAATCGAGCGACCTAAATGAAATTGTTAAAGGATTCAACAGAGAAACAATAAAAATTGAAATATTGCTAGAAATGCTCGAACATAGTATTCAACATCGCGGGCAAATTCTAGTATATTATCGTTTACTCGGAATTGAACCCGCTAAGATTCCTTATATTATTTAATTAAGCATTTTTCAGAAAAAAATTGGATATCCATCTTCTAAAAAGATGGAAAGGACTAATTATAACTATTTGTGTATAGCTTTTCCTTGGGCGTCTAGAACTGCTTCTTTAATGGCTTCATAAAGGACAGGATGACTATGTTCGACTTTGGTTAAATCATCTGCTTTCATTCGATTGCCAACAGCTAATGCTCCTTCACTTATCATCTCTGTAGCGCGATGACCGATTATATGAACACCAAGGATTTCCGTATCTTCTTGATTTAATATTACCTTCACAAATCCACGATTCTTTCCTGCTATAACCGCACGAGCATTACCTTGAAATGGAAATTTACCAATAAGAATATTGTCATATTTTTCCTTAGCTTTTTCCTCCGATAATCCTACAGAAGAAACTTCAGGATTGGTGAATATTGTACTTGGAATTCCATCATAAGTCATTTCAACCTCATGTCCAAGAGCATTTTCGGCTGCAACCTCTCCTTCATGTGATGCAGTATAAGCAAGCATTGGTGAAGGTACACCTTGAATTACATCACCTACAGCATAAATATCAGGAATATTTGTTTCCATCTTTGTGTTAACAATGATTCCTCGCTCATATTCTACTCCTATCCCGTCTAAATTTAGCCCTTGCCTATTAGAAGCACGGCCAATTGATACAAGTACATATTCGCCCTCAACTACGTGTTCTTTTCCCTCAGAATCAGAGTAATTGACCCTTTTATTCCCTGCTGGTGTGTCAGAAATTCTAGTTACTCTTGAATTAGTATGTACTTTAATGCCATTTCTTTTGAATGTTCTCTCAAGCTCAATCCCCAAATCTTCATCCTCCATTGGTATCAAATGAGGGAGCATTTCTATGACAGTAACTTCAGTTCCAAAACATTTAAATGCACAAGTAAACTCTCCACCAATAGCACCACCCCCTATTATAATTAAACTCTTCGGAATAAAGGTTAATTCGAGTATATCATCACTAGTAAGAACTTTAGTCCCGTCAATTCCTGGAATAGGAATAAACGAGGGTTTACTACCCGTTGCAATAATGGATTTCTTTGTTACAACAGTATACTCTTCATCCCATCCTTTAACAGCGATTGTGTGTGAGTCAATAAAAGAACCCTCTCCTTGAAGAACGGTAACGTTTTTACTCTTCAATAAGTAATTAACTCCTTTTACAAGTCGTTTTACAGTCCTAACTTTCCTCTTATGAATAGCAGGATAATCTACTCCTAGATATTCAGATTTTAAGCCGAATTTTGACATTTCTCTCAAAGCATTACATCGTTTAGCTGATTCGACAATAACCTTTGTCGGAATACATCCTCTATTAAGACAAGTCCCACCAACTTGGCCTCTTTCAATTAGTACAACTTTAGCATTCAGCTGACTAGCACGGATTGCAGCCACATATCCAGCGGGTCCTCCTCCTATTATTGCTATCTCAGTATCAATTGTGGAAACCATTTAACACCATCTCACTTCATTAGATGTCTTCAAGAATTCAAAAAACATAATAACTGTTTAGTCCTTAAATGAATTCTTCAATTTCAATATATTTCTGTTGAATCTATCACTCGTAAAAAATACTATTGTGGCAATTCTTAGATGTAGGAGCAAGCAAAAGGAACATAAACTCGTGAAATATCACATTTCACTTATTCTTTAATTGAATTTGAACCACTTTAATCCCGAAGAAGGATGGAAGTGGGATTGTGATACATGGGTAAGACAAATTCCGAATCTTATTGGTCAAAAGGAAAAATCAATTTCAGAAATTGAAAACGAACTAAATGAAATTAATTTCGATAATAAAGATGTATTAATACTTCGAACTTTACGAAACCAGGGAGATGTGACATTAAAAAACTGGGAAACCTTTTAGATTTATCAGAATCTCAAGTAGGTAAAAGAATTCGAAGACTCCAAGGAGAACAAGTAATCACAAAATATCATTCATCTTTCATACCCATGAGTCGAGAGGAGGTCATAGTCTTCTATCTATTTCTAGAACTCAAAGAAACTTCTCTTGGAGTCCTATCAGCAATTAAAGAAATACCCAATCAAATGTTTATAAATATACAATCAGCAAAAAAATCTGTATTACTACTTGGTTATCTATAAAGGGATTTAATTGCTTTTTAAGAGAATTTGAACATTTTAAACCTTATTTAAAATCTTATTTCTTTCAATTTACAGAACCAGCAAGTATTTACAGATGTGAAAAGGTTTATGATCTCTATAACCTCGAGAAAAAGTGCTGGGAAACACAACCAGAACCATATTTAGATGAAATCACCAAATTCTCTCATTCTTAAGATTATAGAGAGAATGAACTCAATATAAACATTATACAGTATGTTTTATTTAATTTTACTAACTATACCAAGTATTTTTGTCATAAGTGAGATATTAACTAGCATGGTTTTTACAATGAAAATCCACTAAAAGGGTTTTTAACGGCGACCCATAAGCATTAAAAGGCAGAAATTCGACAGAAATTCGACAGAAATGACAGTCAAATTCCTACCCGTTAGACAAGACATTCACGATTGCTTTAAAAACTTTCCTTGGGCCTCAGAAAGCCAATTCGAGACCATATGGAACTATGTAGACCACCAGTTAGCA
>SDBT01007715.1_pt1 | contig 17667 bp, 13 predicted proteins | sample 2277101 | NCBI WGS metagenome assembly SDBT01 (sample SAMN10404973, study PRJNA504765) | marine sediment metagenome | isolation source: marine sediment core GS10_PC15, 103 cmbsf | place: Arctic Ocean: Southern Knipovich Ridge | collected 2010 | reverse complement strand
CGCTTTAGAGCGCGGTACACGGGAGCCATTTTTATTCCCTCTGGACGAGTACCAATAATCAGAAGAACCGGCGACTCTTTTGTTTCCACCATAAAATAACTCTCCGGCCAAACAGGTGCTTACTTTACAAAGGAACCAATTTAGCATATTACCTACTATTATCAAGAAGAAACCAGACACATCCTGTAACCATCGGAGAATACCATTAAGCCCCAAATAGACCACCGAACTCCGCACAATCTCAGGATCATTTTCGGGAAAAAGTTTCTTGCACGCGCAGCAATCGTAGCAACGGCCTTTCTTGTTCGCGCAGCTATTATGCTCTCCTTTATTCAACCAAATGGCTTTTATAAACAAGCCGATAGTTTCGATTATCACAACTGTGCCGTAAACATTGCTGCCGGCAATGGAATGCATCGTGTCCAAACAAATGATCCTATTTTTTGGAGAACCCCTGGCTATCCTCCGTATCTTGCTTTTTTTTACCGTTGGTTTGGGTTAACAAGTGGTACATTTGATGCCAATAAACCGGCACAGGAAGCCGCGCTATGGTTTCAAATTTTTCTTGCTTCGTTTACCCCGCTTATTCTTTTTTATCTTGCATTTGCACTCACCCAAACATTCCTCATTGCCACGCCCCTTGCGTGGATTGCTGTATTTCATCCCGGACTGGTGCTTGCGAGCACCTATCTTTTGAGCGAAGGAATCGCTCTTATATTCTTCTATCTCTTTTTACTCTTTCTCTATCAGTTGATTATTCCGCAACCAACCCAACGACGATCATGGTTCTCGTCCGCGATTCTTGCCGCCCTTACACTCGGCGCTTACACGTGGATGCGCCCTATGGGAGAATTTGTGGCTTATTTTTCCGCTGTGCTTTTAGCACTGGTTAGCATAGGTTCCTGGAAACAACGATTAAAAACGACGAGTCTCTTTTTTATCGTCTTTCTTCTCTCTCTTTCTCCATGGTATTATCGCAACTACCAACTAACAGGAGAGTATTTCTTCTGCCCCACCATTGGCACTTACTTAAACTGCTTTTCCGTTCCCAAACTATTGCGACGAACACTCAACAAACCGATTATAGAATGCCATAAGATTGCACAACAAACCGCGGCGATTGAAGTGCGCAAGCAGCAAGCAGAACGACCTGATAAGCACATTTCAAACAATGCATGTAAAAAAGCCGCATTCCCCGTTATCGCACGCCATCCATGGTATTTCATGTATGATTGGGTGGCAGAAGTAATCAAAACTACGTTTGATCTGTACACCTATCAACTGGTTGCCATGTTTGAAGGAAGTTATTGGTATGATCCCATCGAAGAGTATCTCCCTGAAAAAATCAGCGCCTGCCTGTATGCATTCCCACTCCCCTGGGCCGCACGGGCGGTTTGTTGGCTAGAGTTTCTGTTCACGCTCTTTCTTTGGATCGGCCTTTTTGGCGGGTTATGGGCATACATTATTCAGCCATTAATCAATAGAAATACTACTGTACCGTACACGCAAAAGATGAACTGGGTATGGATTACCACGATTCCGATGATTGGTATTATTATGGGAATGACCGGCGGATTTGGTTATGCGCGGCTTCGATTGCCAGCAGAACCACTCCTGATTATTCTCTCGCTCACATTTTGGTATTGGTTATATATAAAAAAGGAAAAGAAATAATGAAACGAATGTACGCGCCTTGGCGCAGTAAATATACCACCACCGAGGTACGCACAAAAAAAGAAAATATTAAAGGGGATGAATGTGTATTTTGCGAGCAGTTTGCCCAAAAGAATGATAAAAAGTTCTTTATTTTGAAACGCTTAAAGCACAATGCGGTGATGCTCAACAAATTCCCCTATAATTCTGGCCACCTACTAATTATTCCCTTTGCCCACAAAGCAACGCTTGATCAACTCAGCAAAGCCGCACGCACGGAACTAATGGAACTTATTGCACACAGTTCGCAGATTGTGCGTAAAGAATTAAAGGCCGACGGCGTAAATATAGGCTTGAATGTAGGCAAAGAATCAGGATCGAGTATCCCATCTCATCTTCATTTCCACGTACTTCCTCGCTGGAAAGGAGATACTAACTTTCTACCCACCCTTGCAGGCACCAAACAGATATCCGTTGATTTGAATGATATATATAAGATCCTTAAAAAGGCATTTTGAACCAATTAGGGACGCTCATCTTTTCGTCGACCCTTCCGCGGGCTTCTTGGAATGCTATGATCGATACTAAATTTTTCATCATTTTTTCTTTTTCTAAATAGCATCTCTGCTTGCATCTCGTCAAGATGGCTCTGAACCGCCGAGCAGGCATCTGGATACTGCACCTTATACCCCTCAATATCCGTAAGCAATAGCCGTATTTCTTCCCGATATGGATCATCCTCTGAAAGTTCCATAGAAGGAGCCCCCGATAACCGAAGCGCCCTCAACATATCCACATTAACTGCGGACCATGCATGAAAAAGAGGAGACCGCCCTTTAAAATCCTTTTCTTTAACATCTGCCCCATGCGTAATCAACAGAAGCGCTTCTCGTGGCAACTCATCCTTCACACCAAATTTACGAATAATGTAGCTGAGCATTGGCATCTTTTTCGATGCTCCCTCATCAAACTGCCTACTATCCTTTGGAGGAAACTGCACACTATGATTTGGACGCATCCCATGTTCAAGCAAAAGCTGTACTATTTCAAACCGCTTGCTCGCATCATCAAGCATCACCGCTGCTGCCGCAAACTCATTCAGATAATGCTCGCTCTCTTTCCCCACATTCACTACCCGTGATTTTGGCTGTACTCCATGAAGTAAATGCTCACGCACTGCGTTCACATCTCCCAATGCAATCTTCTCCAACAAATCAGCCGTGTTGTCAGATGAACTAGTAGCAGCAGCTCGCTCCTCCATTGCTTGCACCGAACACGTCGTCATAATGAATAGTAATAAAAGATATCCCATAGAATCCCCGCCCTTTTGCAATGTTTCCCTTAAGGGAATAATCACATAAAAAAACAGACAATTTCTAGGGTTTATTTATGAGGTAGCACTCGGTTCTTCCAGCCACCTTCTACATACCGGCTTAGGGGGGGATTTAGGACATTTCCTTTTTCGTTTCCCTGCTCCATCGGGCGATTGATAACCTGGCAAGATAGGATTGAAGGATAATGCTCGAGGGCGCTCAAACCTGTAGGTACCATCAAGAACGGCACGCCGGCCGAATAGTTGCACCTTTCTTTCAAAATCTTTTTCTATGCGCATTTCATCCAAAAGATTTTGCATATCCACAAAAGCATCCGGGTTTCTTTGTCGATATGCATCAAAATTTTCCAGCAAATCTTTCATTTCCTCATCGGTATCATGCAGTGACCAGTCTACCGTATGCCCAAAGGAATCCTTAACCTGTGGATTCGCCCCACTCAACATAAGGAGCTTCATAATGGATTTCGATCTCTCTAAAGATTCCTTAAAATACCTCATCGCTATGCGATACTTAGTTGCTGCTTCATGAAGAGTTGTTCCACCGTCGTCCAAGCTCGGCTTGTTCGGATCTGCTCCATACGCAAGCAACCGAGCTGTTTCAGCAAGGCGCTTTTCACTCACCGCACGAGAAAGTAAGGATCTACTTGGATTCAGGTCACGTTTTGAACCAACCATACCGTTCGGATCCACCCCTTTTTTAAGAAGCAATTCCACCATCTTCTCCCGTTTATCCGCATCTTCAAGCCGAAAGGCAAACCACATCGGCTCATTGGCGCCATAGCTTGATAAAGGAAAGCCTTTAGAAATCAAATCAGCAGTTTCCTCTACATCTCCCGCTTTAACGGCACGAGCAAGCGGACCAACAGCTTCAAACACCACATCCATTTCCGCTTCCATACCACACAATGAACTTCCCAGAAATAAGAGTAAGAATAGATAACGCATAAAACCTCCAAAATGACAAAAAAACAATCGTATGCTATATTCTCAATTCTACCTTAAAATAGGCATTAATCAACAGGTCCAGGAGTTCGGATGCATCTAATACCCTATGGAATCGCCATTGGCCTCTCTATTGGCCTTATTATCGGCCCAATCGCTGTTTTGTGCGTTCGAAGAAGCATGAGCGATGGGTTTCTCATGGGGATCGCCACCGGCCTAGGAGCCGCGGGCGCTCATATCATCTTTGGCAGTATCGCCGCTTTTGGGCTTACTGCAGTGAAAAACCTCCTTATATCCTATGGAGCATGGCTCAGGCTGGCCGGAAGCATCTATCTGCTCTATCTTGCCTACAAAGCAGCAACAAAAACCGTATCTTTCAAGCAAGAACATCAAACAATGCCCTATCCCCAAGCAGTTGTTTCAACCTTCCTTTTGAATATGACCAACCCGGTAGTGATCACCTCCTATGCCGCATTTTTGACCATGTTTAATGTATCGATTGTTAGTATTGGTGGAGGGATTCAGCTACTAATTGGCATCTTTTTTGGAAATTTCAGCGTGTGGGTGGGGCTTTCAGGGGCCTGCTTCTTTCTACGAACACGCAGCAGCGAACATATATTAACGTGGGTAAATAAAGGAGCTGCGATTATCCTTGCCGCATTTGGCATTGTTGGGGTGACTACCTCCCTGTATACATTCCTCTCATAAATCAGACTTTTTTAAAGGGTATTATGTCACCACATAAACATAAACTATCTCTGTTTTCAGCCGTCCTGATTAATATCAACATTATGCTTGGATCAGGTATTTTCATTAATAGCACCGTACTTGCTAAACAAGCCGGCATACTGGGTGCACTCAGCTATCTGATTGTAGGTGTCCTTATGTTGCCTCTCGTTATCTCCATAAGCACTCTTGTTGGAATCCATCCTTCAGGCGGTTTTTATACCTTTGGCAGCAAAGAAATAAGCCCCTTTGTGGGGTTTGTAAGCATCTGGAGCTACATAATTGGCAAACTTGCCTCTGCAGTAATTGTAACCCAGTTATCAGTACTCCTGCTGCAACAAACAATTCCCCTACTATCATCACTCAACCCGCTTCTATTGAATGGCACCATCATGGGAATCTTTATTGGGCTCAACATGCTCGATATACGAACCAATAAAACTATTCAATCCTACTTTCTCGGCCTTAAGCTCATTCCTATTTTGTTTGGTATTTTTATCAGCCTCTATCTGTTTTCATCCTCAAACGTGGTTCCGCAGTACAACGCGCTTGCAAATATCCCGGTTACCCTTCCATTGGTGGTATTTGCAATAGCTGGTTTTGAAGCCGCATGCTCATTGAGCAGAAAAATTCATGACGCACCACGAAACGCTCCACGTGCCATCTTTATATCATATGGCATTGTAATCGCCGTGCTCACCCTGTTTCAGTTAATGATCTATGGAGCCCTCGGAGATCAGCTCGCCGCATTACCTGATTATCGATATCTCTTTCCTGCGCTTGTGCAAAAAATTGTTCCATCAATGCAAACAATGCAAATTAACCTCGTACGCATATTTCATCTCGCAATCGCCGCATCAGCATTAGGAGGAAGCTATGGGATTATTTTTAGTAATAACTGGAATGTGTACACCTTAGCACAGCACAAACACCTTTTTGGCTCTGCAGCACTGATCAAATACAACCGCTACGCCATTCCTTGGCTATGCGTTCTTTTAGAGGGAGCAATTTATTTTCTCTATCTTTTAGTCTCCCGCGGAAACCAAATTCCGCTCCAGCAGATTGGTGCTCTTGGCCCCACCATCGCCTACACCCTTAGCGCTCTTTCACTCTGGTTTGCAGTGAATAAACGAAATGATATCACCATCCCACGATGGATACCCAAACTTGCATTTGGCAACTGCCTTCTCCTGATTGCAGCAACGATCTACAGTTTTTTCACCAAGGGTATGAGTTCGCTGATCCTATTTGGATCACTTTTTGCCGTTGGCTGCCTCATGTTTTGGCTTACCAACAAACCCTCATTACCTGATCTTGATCGTCAAGAGCGCCAACAAGCATAAAATTAATGAAATAATGGCAAACCGCACGGTGATCTTCGCTTCCTGCCATCCTATGAGCTCAAAATGATGATGCATCGGCGCCATTCTAAAAATACGCTTCCCGCGAAATCTATACGAAAGAACCTGTAAAATCACCGAGATCGTTTCCGCAACAAATACACCGCCAGAAATGGCTAAAAGAAGCTCTTGTTTGCACAGCAGCGCCATGAACGCGAGCCCCGCACCAAGCGCCAAGGAACCCACATCTCCCATAAACAGTTGAGCCGGATAGGCGTTGTACCATAAAAAGCCGATCGAAGCCCCCACTAAAATTGAACCCACAATCGCAATTTCTGCCGTTCCCGCATACGGAATATGGAGATACGTTGCCCATTGCATATTGCCGGCCACATAACACAGAAGAGCAAACGTAATAAAATTGGGCATCAAAGAACCGATAGCGAGCCCATCAAGACCATCCGTGAGATTCACCGCATTACTGCATCCCAAAATAACAAAGGCTGCCCAAATAAAGAAAAACCAGCCGAAATCAGGCTGGAACTCTTTGAGAAATGGTACCGTAATAGTTGTCGTCGCACCCATTCCCCAAAGCCACAACCCAACAACCATCGCCGTAACAAGCAGTTGCAGCCCAAATTTTTCTTTGGCATCAATCCCTCGATGCGTAGTAATCTTCGCCCAATCATCCCAAGCACCAATCGCACCAAACCCAATCATCACAAAAAGCATGAGCCACACCGCCGAATTTGAGAGATTACACCACAACAGCGTATTTATCACTACCATACTCAAAATGAATATGCCGCCCATCGTGGGCAAATCACCCTTTTGCTGGTGGCGTTCAGGGAGCCTCTCACGTGTCTTGGATCGAAAATGACGCTTGGCAAACCGAATAAAATGGCCTCCAAGAAGAAATGAAAAACCGAGAGTACTCAAAAGACCTGCCAAAATACGAAAGCTCACATAATGAACCACATTCAATGCCGACCAATACGGGGTAAGATACCAGGCAAGGTGATATAGCATAAAACTCTCTTTTTAGCGTTTCTAAACAAGCATTTTTCGCAGAAATAACACTACGCCAAGAATACTCAAAAGAGCGATTAAATCAATCGTTTGGGGGTCCTTTTGCCAGAATGATACCTTTTTGATAGGCTGATTGATGACTATGGAGGGCTTCTTTTGCTAGAATGGAGGTAGTTAGGATACGAGTAGAAGAAGCAATTTTATCTAAGGAATCAAGGATTATTATGAATAGATTAAAATTGAAACCAGGTCTATATACCGTTTTTTTCTTGATAGCAGCTCAGAGTGGGGGAATACAGGCCAGTAATGGCGAAGAGCGCTTGAAAGAACTACACAGAAGGCGTATAGCAACAATACTACATGATCACCCAGAGGTTGCTTCCAAATTTATCCAACAAGCAGCAAAAAAAGGGAAGGAAGCAACCACAAAGGTGTTCACCCCTGTGCCTGCACCAACTCATCCGCTTATGCCAGAAGAGCCAAAGCCAGTGGTTAAAGCTGAACCCGCACCAAAACCAGCGGTGAAGCCAGAGCCTCCAAAACCGGTCGTCAAACCATGGATGACAGACAATGATTTGAGTGATCTGAATACCATATTCACCATATTGGAAACGAATTCTATGGGTGTATATACCTGCTTGGATGCGTTCTTCTGCAAGAAAAACTGTCAATCGTATCAAACACACGTGAACTGCATGAAAAGCCAAATTGCCTACTTGCAAACGAATCTTATTCAAAAATTCCCACAAGCTGAAACACCGGAACGCCGGCAAATCTTTATCGAGTTTCAGAAGATAACAGCAACCCTAGAACGGGCGGAAATGGCATTGTTTGCTGTAATAAATCAAAAATATCCAGCCTCAGCTATCGGAGTAATGCAACTTGGGAAACAGTTTGCTAGCGCAAAACCATTGCTTGCTACCTGGAAAAAACAGGCCAACCAAGCAGTAAATACCTTAAGGGGGCTTCTACGACCCGACATGCTTCCTCGACTCAATAAACTCCGAAATGCAATCAACAAAATGTTTGATTTTGGTAAAAATATGGGAATAGAAATCATTGGCATCATGAGGCACCGACTCCAAACGTAAGATCCCTTTGCATAGATATCTGGGAGCCCGCAGAACCGCAGGCTCTTTTATTGCCAAACTAAGGCATAGTCGCTAAAATAGAGGGTATTAAAAACCTTTTATTGCGATGCGCTATGAAGAAAAACCGAGAACACATTTTTGATGTCATCATCGTAGGTGGTGGGCACGCCGGCATAGAAGCGGCGCATGCTGCTGCCAAGATGGGATCGCGCACCCTCCTCATTACCCTGAGCAAGGATACCATTGGGCTCATGCCCTGCAATCCTGCTATTGGTGGGGTGGGCAAGGGGCATCTGGTGTATGAAATCAGTGCGCTGGGTGGCTTAATGCCAAAACTGTGCACCAAAACATATCTTCAAGCTCGCATGCTCAACACTAAAAAAGGGCCCGCCGTTCAAGGCTTACGTCTTCAGATCGATAAAGATGCGTACAGCAATCTGAGCAGAAAAGCTCTCGAACAGCACGTAAATCTTACGATCCATGAAGGAGCGGTGGAAACGATTCTGGTTACAAAAGACAATCGGGTAGAGGGAATACAGATGGCCGATGGCAATAGGTATTGTGCGCCATCCGTTGTGCTAACCACGGGAACCTTTTTGAACGGCATCGTGCACATTGGTGATAAACAAATTAAAGCTGGGCGCCGGGATGAGCAAGCGGTAAGCAGTATCTCCACATTTTTGCAACAAATGAATCTAAAACTTTGCCGACTCAAAACGGGAACGCCGCCGCGCATTGCTGCATCAAGTGTTGATTTCTCGCAATTTTCAAGACAAGAGCCGGATGATCTTGCCTACCTCTTTGAATTCGCGCCCCACAAAGCAAAAAGCTCTCACTATTGCTACATCACGCACACGAATGAAAAAACACACGAAATCATAAAAAGAAATTTAACCAAATCGGCTATGTATAGCGGGAATATCAGCGGCATTGGCCCGCGCTACTGCCCATCGATCGAAGATAAAATCGCTCGATTCCCTGACAAAAAATCCCATCATGTGTTTGTGGAACCAGAAACGGCCGCGGCCGATGAGCTCTACCCTAATGGAATCTCCACTTCACTGCCACGAGATATTCAAGAGCAATATGTTCGCACGATTAAAGGATTTGAGCAGGCAATCATCACCAAGCCAGGCTATGCAATTGAGTACGATTATGTGTTGCCCAACCAGCTCAACGAAACGCTAGAAGCCAAAACCGTCCCCGGACTTTTTCTGGCAGGACAAATTAATGGCACCACTGGCTACGAAGAAGCAGCGGCGCAAGGAATGATTGCAGGAATCAATGGGCATCTAAAAGCGCATCAACTTCCCCGATTTGTGCTTGATCGCACAGAAAGCTATATCGGGGTGATGATCAACGATATTATCACGCTAGGCGTTGACGAGCCCTACCGCATGTTTACCTCTCGTGCAGAACGCCGTTTGATCCTGCGCCAAGACAATGCATTTCTCCGGCTCACGCAGAAGGGTTATCACTTGGGATTGATTGAAGAACAGATGTATCAAGAATTTGTGAAAGAAAAAGAGCTTATTGAAGATACACTCGCCAAGCTACGCGCTAAGCATTCAGTTACTAATCTCATGCGGATGTATGGCCAGGAATATTGCTCAGCTGAACAGCTTAAAAAAGAAACCGGCAACACGCTCTCAGAACGTGCTACCAAAACGGTTCATGCTGAAATTCGGTATGAGCCCTATATTAAACGTGAAGTGCGGGATGTGGAACGCTCGAAACAGTATCAATCGCTCAAAATTCCCAAAGAGTTCCGCTACTCAGATCTGCCTGGCCTTTCAAAGGAATTGCAGGAGAAGCTCAATAAACATCGCCCTGAAACCATCGCGCAAGCAACGCTGATTCCCGGAATAACCCCCGCAGCTGTTTCGTTGCTGATTTTCAAGGCAAAAGAATCGTAGGGACGTGACGAATAGTTACGTTCCTTCTTCCATGCCTTCTCTACCAGGCTCTTCTTTCCCTTTAGACTTCTTTTTTCCTCCTAAGCGCCGTGACCATGCCCCCGAGGTTCCCTTTTTCTTCTTTTTCTTCTTTCCAGCCGGTTCTTCCCCTTCTTCTCCAGAAGGAGTACCTTCGCTGGATACCTCTGATTCTTCAGAGCCTTCTTCACCAGTCCCAAAGACCAGTTCTTTTTCTCCAAATCCCAACCGAAATTCAGCTTGTTTTGGAATGCCAAATTTGGTTGCTTTAAGTGCCTCATATTTGAGAGTTAGACCTTTCTCATTGAGCTGCTTTATAAAAGCAAGAACATGACTTTCATCACCAATCTTATTGATAAACTCTTTCAAACTCGTCCGGATTTTCTCATCCTTAAAGATCGCCACCACTTGATCTTTGGTAAGCGTGCTCAGCTTCTCCGTCATCTCTCCGATGATTTCTACCAGCCTATCTTGGCTTGGCAGCTTCAGGAGAAACTTACCTGCTTTTTCTTTGTATTTCTCTATGGCTTCACCTGCTGCAGTGATTGCCTTCTCAAGAAGCGCTTTAAACGCACCAATCTGCTTCTCTATTTCCGCCATCACCGCTTCTACCATTCCCTCTACCACACCATGAAATTCTGTTAGAAGATTCTCTTTCATGCGCGCCTCTCGCTCTCTCTTACGAAAAATAGCTTCGGCTTCTCTCTCAGGAGGAGGCCCCAGCTTCGTCGGCTTCAATACATCATCAACGAACGCAACAAATTCCTCTACTGTCCACGCACTTCCCGCTTTGAAATTCCTGTCCAACTCTTCTTTTATTCTATCTTTAAGCCGTTTCAGCTCGATTTTTTCCGGATCGCCCCCCGGATCTGCCGACTCTTCGAGAATATCTAAGGTTTGCACTAAAAGTTCTTTTTTGATGACTTGGCTGAGCCATTTTGCTCCCCTCTTAATCCGCTCAGGAGCCTTTTCAATTTCCTTCTTTACCTTCCACCTCACCAAACCAACCAACGCCACCGCGGCGAGCAGCTTGAGCAAAAAGAGACCATGCCGTTTAACCTGCATCAGTTCCTCTTGCTTGCATGGACCCGTTGCCAAGCATCGTTTCACTTTATCAAGATAGTTTTTGAAATTGTTCATCCCAATATTAAGCTGCTTGGGAGAGAAAAGAGGCGTAACACCATTTGAATTTACCGCCCAAATCGTTGATTCACTGCTCAACAACACCAATAACATTACCGCTATATACTTCTTGAAATTCATGACCTACCCCTATTTTTATTGATCTTCGTTCATACTCACTGTCCATACTACCGAAAAACATCCTAAAAAAGCCATGGTTTTGCCTACTATTTTGTATATACTTGATTGCTGAACTCCACCCACCAAACCAAGGATCCTGTATGTGGCACACCCTATTTAATGTTTATGGCCCCATTTCCGTCCATAGCTATGGCCTAATGATTGCAATCGGACTGCTCATTTTTCTCTACCTGATCAAGCGCAATCCTCGCTTTCACGCGCTCAAATTAGAAGATAATTTTATGGGGATCCTGCTCGTAGGAATCATCGCAGGCTTGGTAGGCGGCCGCCTGCTCTTTCTTGCAACCGCTCCCGAGCTTTTTAGTAGCCCGTTTGATCTCATTTCCTTCTGGCAAGGAGGATTTCGGATTCTCGGGGCAGTAATCGCTATTGTTCTAACACTCCCCTTCTATCTTTCTTGGATCAAAGTCCCCATCATCCCCCTGCTTGATCTCCTGGCTATCTACGCACCAATACTGCAATCAATCTCTCGCATTGGCTGCTTCCTTGCTGGCTGCTGCCACGGAATTCAAACCACACGCCCGTGGGGCATTATCTACACCGATGCACAATCATCCGCCCCTCTCTACGTTTGTCTTCATCCCACACAGCTTTACAGCGCCATCGGCCTCATGATCATTTTCGCAGCCATGTATTTCCTCTTTCAACACAGATTCCACAAACCGGGTCAGCTCATATCCATTTATATCGGTCTCGTGAGCCTGGAGCGATTTGTGATCGATTTCTGGCGTGGTGATCGAGAGGTGGGCCCTCTATTTTCACTGGACCAGCACATTGCGCTCGCCCTCTTTATCGTGGCGACCATAGGATTTATCGTAAGCACCTTCTATCGTTCACGGCGCCCATGAATATATTTAGCTACCTCAAATCACAGCTTTCCATCCAAGATGTGGTAAGCGAATACACCACACTCCACAAAGCTGGTGCCTACTTAAAATCACGCTGTCCGTTTCATCATGAAAAAACAGCCTCGTTCACCATCAGCCCCGATAAGGATATATTCTATTGTTTTGGTTGCCACACTGGCGGCGACGTTATCTCCTTTATCGCAAAAGTAGAAAATTGCAGCCCACTAGAGGCAGCACAATTTTTAGCAGAACGACACTCGATCCAGCTGCCTGAAGATATAAACTTTTCTGAACAAACACAGAGCCAAGAAGAAAAGAAACAGCATTATGATGTGTGCCGCACGTTTGCACAATGGTGCCATCAGCAGCTGCAAAAGCATCCTAGTGTATTGCAGCATCTTCATGATCGAGGTATTGACCAAAATCAAATCGATCAGTTCACGATCGGGTTCTTTCCCGGCGGCCTTGCCTCTATCAAACAGTGCATCCATGCGGTAAAAAAAGAACGGTTTCTGGTAAATGATCTGCTGCAAGCACACATCCTCATGCAAGGAAAATCTATCCTATACTCCCCGTTTGAAGATCGCATTATCTTTCCGATTAAGGATCACCTGGGCAGATTCTGTGCATTCGGAGGCCGCATATTCAAGCCACACGACACTCGCCCTAAATATTATAATTCGAAAGAAAGTGAGTTTTTCACCAAAGGATCTATTGTTTTCGGCCTTGATACGTCTAAAAAAAGCATTCAGGAGCGCAAAACGGTATTTTTGGTTGAAGGGTACACTGATTGCATCGCCATGGTGCAGCACGGCTACCCAAACACGGTGGCCACACTCGGCACCGCCTGCACAGAACAACACCTCAAACTTCTTTCTCGCTATGCCGACTACCTTTGCATCCTTTACGACAGCGATGCAGCAGGCGAACAGGCAATACTCAGGCTCACCAAACTGTGCTGGCATGTGAATATGGAACTTCGCGTGGTTCATCTGCCAACCGGCCAAGATCCGGCCTCCTTTCTTGCAGCGGGAAATTGCCTTAAGAGCCGTATTGAGCAAGCACAGGATATCTTCAATTTCTTTATCAACTCCCTAAGCAAAGATTTTGCCATAAAGCCACTACATGAAAAGGTGAGGAAAATTCGATCTATTGTTGAAACAATCCAATCAATTGAAGACCCGCTCAAACAGGACATTCTTCTGCAAAATGCGGCCCGCACATTTGATGTTCCCGTTGAATCGCTTAGACGAGAACTCAACCAAAAAGGGCCAAGACGCCCACAACCAAACGCCCCCTCGCCCGCCGATACAGAGGGCCAAGTGAGCGAATCAAGCATCTCAAACTTAGAAAAACGTATATTTTGTGCTATAATCAACAACATGGATCTCTTGAAATCTCAGCATGAAAGCTATGTAATCGAGTATATATCATCTCCATTGAAGGAAATCTTACAAACCTTACAAACTAAAAAATTAGATGGTAGCTCTTTCGAATTCGCTAATTTTTTTGATACGATCAGCGAGCAAGAAAAACAGTTTGTCAGCCAACTCCTGCTAGAACATGATGAATCGGGCGATTCAGCATCGTATGAATATCTTGTGCAACAGTTGCAAAAAAAGCATTGGAAGCGCATTGTACGCGATATCACCACGAAGTTGGGCCAGGCACAGCAAAAAGGAGATCTCGATATGGTTCAGCGCATTTTAGATAATTTTCATGCATTGAAAGAAAAAATAATTCCGCGCTATCGCTAGCGCATAGGGAAGGTACGAAAAGAATATGAAACGAATAAAAACGAATAAAAAAAAGAAAACAACTACACGCACCAGCAGTCGCACAAAGAAAAAAACGACCGCGAAGAAAAAAGAGCGTAACAAAACTACCGACAGGGCCAGAAAGCTCGGACGCAAGGTACCCACTAAAAAAACGACGCGCAAGCAAACACGTCCCGCAAAAAAACTGAAACGCACGGCAGCAAAGCGGGTGGTCAAACGCAAAAAAACAATGCCGGCAAAGCGCACTACAAAACGAGTCAAAGCAGCAATGCCATCCGTCTACGCCAAGGCTTCGCCGGACAAGCCACGTAAAAAAGTAACAAAGCCACCGGTAAAAAAAACCGTTAAAAAACATGTTGCTGCACCCCAAAAGCAGAAATCACGCAAAAAGATAGTACCGGCAGTTCCCAAACAAGCTAAAGCTACCCAGGCGTCGCCAAAGGCTATGCCGGGCACAACGGCAGACAGGTCGGCGAACAAGGCCAAGAAAATCGTACCTTCAAAAAAAGGCGCCGTTAAAAAATCACCGGTTGATCACAAGGAAGATCTCATCAACGAGCTCGTTGAACGGGGAAAGCGTGCTGGCATGTTAACGTATGAAGATATTATGGAGTTCAGCGACAAACAGCATCTCAACTCCAAAGAAACAGAACAACTTCTTCGCACATGCGACAAGGAAAATATCGATCTTGTTACCCAGGAAGAAGTTGAAACCACTCACGGAAGCGTTGAATCTCTTGAACACGACGATGAATCAACCCCCATCAAATCGAAAATTAAAACAATTAGTACTGCCGATGAGTCGGAAGAAGAAGAAGGGGAAGATACTTCAGAGGTTCGAGAGGCACCAGCTCAGATCACTGATAGCGTAAAATCATATTTGCGAGATATTGGTAAAATACCACTTTTGAATAAGAAAACAGAAAGCGTTATTGCAAAAAATATTGCTGATGCAAAACAAGAATCTATTGATTCCATTGCACGATTTCCTTTCCTCCACAAAGAGTTGGTTGGCATAGGAGAAAAGCTTCAGAAGAGTACCATTCCTCTGAAAGAAATCATCCAGTTTCAAGAGTTTGATGAAGACAATTTACCTAAGATCGAGAAGGAACAAGCCTCGCTCTTAAAAACTATCAAAAAGATTAAGAATTTTGTTGAAAATGAAGAGAAGATTTATCGAAGCTATCGGGACAAATTAAACTCTACATCGCAAAAATTAAAAATGCTCACTGAGGTCAAAGAGAATAAAGAGGCTATTCATGCCACTATTCTGAGCATCAAATTTGCTAATAAGCTGATCAAAAAGCTCGGTAAAAAAATAGAGAAATACATCAAGAAGATCAGTGAGCGAGAAGAAATCATACGCGTTGGCACCCAGAAGCTTAAAACCTATCAAAGTACAAAAAAACTTACTCCGGAACTTGAGCTGGAGATCCAGGATCTTGAGAAAAATGTCCGCATTGCCACTAAATCGATCAAAAAGGTGGAATCAGAAGTTGGACTCCCGAAAGATCGTATCTTCAAATATTATCGCCGGCTCACGCGCGCTCAAGTTAAAGACAAGGGCGCAAAAGATGATCTTGCCAAAGCAAATCTACGGTTGGTGGTAAACAGCGCAAAAAAATACGTCAATCGCGGGCTTCACTTTCTTGACCTGATTCAAGAAGGCAATATCGGTTTAATGAAGGCAGTAGAGAAATTTGAATTTGAACGAGGATACAAGTTTTCTACGTATGCAACCTGGTGGATCCGTCAGGCAATAACTCGTGCCATTGCCGACCAATCTCGGACGATTCGCGTTCCGGTTCATATGGTTGAAACCCTCAATAAAATTAATAAAATCAAGCGCATCTTCATTCAAGAAAACGGCCGGGAGCCCACCTACGAGGAATTGGCCAAAGAGCTTAATCTCGATGAGAAAAAAATTAAAAATATCATCAAGATCTCTCGAGAACCAATATCGCTCGAAACACCGGTTGGTGATAGCGACGATGCCACCATCAAAGATTTCATCGAGAACGAGAACGAATGCTCCCCCTCTGAAACGATTGCGAGTAACGATTTGAAAGAGCGAGTGCGCGAAGTGTTAAAATCACTCACCCCTCGCGAGGAAAAGGTGCTTAAAATGCGCTTTGGTATCGACGTTGCTTCAGAACACACTCTTGAAGAGGTGGGGAAGGATTTTTCCGTAACTCGTGAACGTATCCGGCAGATTGAAGTTAAAGCTCTCCGTAAACTTCGCAACCCATCTCGAAGCAAAAAGCTACTCTCTTTCTTTGAAAAGGATGCAAGCGCATTGCCCCTGGATGATGATCAGGACTACACAAATGATCAAGATGAGGATATGTTGCTTGATGATGATAAAGAATAGATATAGATAACGAAAAAGAAAGGATCGTACGATACTAATGGTTCCCCTCCTTGCTCAATTGAACGTATTAATCGTTTTATTTTTCTTGGCACTCTTTGTTCGGGCTATTTTTGCCTTTATAGAAACAAGCATTACCGCATTGCGCCTCTTTAAGCTAAAAGAGCTCGCCAAGGAAATGGGATCGCGCTATGAAGCACTCTTTCAATGTCTTGAAAAGAACCCTCATCGCGTACTGATCACCACGTTGATCGTGAGCAGCTTTGCCGATGTCACCTGCGCAGCATTGGGAACAACGATTATGGAAGCAGTGTTCCATCATTTCAACTTTTCTGCCGGCTTGGGATTTTCGGCAGGAATCGGTGTCGCCGGCCTTATGATCATTCTCTTTGGCGAAATTCTACCAAAAAATCTCGCACGATCCCGCGGGGAACGATTATTCCGATCAAGCATTTGGCTCATCAATATCGTCTATTATGCGCTCTACCCTCTCACCTCGATCCTGATTCGATTCTCCGATAGCATTTTGTATCGAATTGGCGATGGTAAAAAACAAACAGATGGCGGCGAATGGATTTCATCTGAACGAGAAATTAGATTTTTAATCGATTACATCCACGCACAAGGCATCCTGGAAAAAGAAAAAACGGAGATGCTACGTGGCATTTTCGCACTCGGCCACACTCCGGTAAAAGATATCATGGTCCCGGCAACAGACATCGTTTCCATCGATGTATCCACCACAATACCGGAAGTCTTGATCATTTTGGCAAAATATCAGTTTACCCGCCTGCCGGTGTATGAAAAAAAGACCGAAAATATTATCGGGATGGTCCATCAAAAGGATATATTTTTGATGCTCTCCCAAAAGAAAGATCGTACTCTCAAGGATCTGGTACGCCCTATTCTTTTTGTACCTGAGATGGTTAAAATCAATCAGCTCCTGCGAGAGTTTCGGGAACAGCACATGCACATCGCCGTTGTACTCAACGAGCATGGAAGTGTAACAGGCCTGATCACACTGGAAGACGTTCTAGAAGAGATTGTTGGGGAAATCACCGATGAACACGAGCCAGCAACCGAAAAAGTCTTGCCTATGCAGCCTGGGGTATGGCTCGTTGATGCGAGTGTTCCCATCAATGATCTGAAAGCAGTTCTCAACATCTCCTTTACAACCGAGGATTCTATAACTCTCGGTGGATTTTTAACAGAGAAACTCCAACATTTGCCGCAAAAAGGTGAACGAGTACTTTACAAGAATTATTACTTCCAAATCCAAAAAGCGAGCCCTAAACGGGTGAA
>SDBT01007714.1_pt1 | contig 17669 bp, 18 predicted proteins | sample 2277101 | NCBI WGS metagenome assembly SDBT01 (sample SAMN10404973, study PRJNA504765) | marine sediment metagenome | isolation source: marine sediment core GS10_PC15, 103 cmbsf | place: Arctic Ocean: Southern Knipovich Ridge | collected 2010 | reverse complement strand
AAAGACTGGGCAATTCGTACTCAAAAAGCTGGATACCATGTGGCATATGCAGCGGATGCACAGGTCTATCATCACCATTACGAGAATTACCGCCAGATTTACCACCGACATTACAGGGAAGCGATGGCATATCACAAAATTTCGCCAGCGGACACATTCACATTTAAACACTTAACCTACAGTGTTATAAGGAGTGCACTTGGTGATCTTGTTTATGGTATAAAAGAAAAGAAACCATTTGCTCAGTTTTGGGGTATTTTGCCTTACCGGGTGGTTCAGCAACTGGCGATCTATAATGGCATGAAACAAACATGCCCAGAAGTTGAGCAAGAGGATTATCTTGACAACATCCCGAAGCAATATAAAGCTGTAGTCATCAAAGGACGTGATATACATTCTGTTGAAATTCGCGAAATACCTAAGCTTAAAGTCAATGATGTATTGATTAAAGCTGCCTTTGTGGGCGTATGTCCCACTGATATAGAGGTTGCAGAAGGGAAGCTTGATTATTACGCGAAAGGTTTGGCCAGGTATCCAATAGTCCCTGGGCATGAGTTCTCAGGCCTTGTGGTCGATGTAGGGAAAGAGGTTACTAATGTAAAATTAGGTGATAAAGTGGTGGGGGAATGTGCAAATGGCTGTGGAGAATGCCCCAGTTGTGCAAGAGGCGATTACTTTGCATGCCCGAACAGAACAGAGGTGGGAGTGATAAACAAAGACGGCGCTTATTCAGAATACGTGACTATACCAGCCAGTAGAATACATTGTTTGCCAGAGAATATTACCCTTCGCCGAGCTGCTTTGATAGAGCCATTAGCTGTAAGTCTAAAGGGAATACGAAAACTAAAGCCTGTGCTGGGAAATTCTGCTACAATTGTGGGAGCCGGTATTATAGGATGTATGTGTGCACTTGCTTTAAAACATTATGGAGTTCACGTAACAATAATTGATTGTAATCCTGAAAGATTAGAAATATCTAAAAACTTCGCAGATCAAGTCCAGACTACAATAGCGGATGCGGTTGATAGTGATTTTGCTATAGAAGCGACAGGAGAACCTATAGTGGTCCAACGTTTAGTTTCCGTTTCAAAAGCAGGAGCAAAAATTCTCATTCTGGGCTTGCCATTGATGGAGCCAACTCCATTAGTTTTTGGAGACATTGTAGGGTACGACAAAACTGTGTTTGGTTCCATTGCGAGTGCACCGAGAGATTGGGAGGAAGCTATCCACATACTTTCGGTTACGGGAGATATGGTTGACTCACTTATAGGGAGGGAATTCAAACTTTCCGATTACAAGGAAGCATGGGATATGACCAATAAGAAAAAATATCCTAGAGTATTGATAAACCTAAATATGCCCTTAAAGAATATTTAGAGCAGAAGGGAGAGGTGAGGAGACATGCCCTTGTTACTGGTGGAGCTTGATTTATGGGCTTATATCTCGGCAAAGGTCTCACTGCTGGTGGGTGGCCTGTGTTGGTAATGGATAACTTGAGCATCGGCTTTTTCCTAACATCCCTAGTGAACGGATTTTCTTAAATTGGATTTCTCAATGGTTGAGACCAAGTACGAGACGCATGCAGTAGATACTCCTGAAGATCTAAAACTGGCAGAAGAGGTAATGAAGGATGATCCTCTCTTCCTAACTTATCAATAAAATCCTTGTCTGGAGACTCTAATGAGCAACCAACATGAGCTTGGCAAAATGATTTTTTCTGTTTTAAAAGATATCTTGCCTAATCGCACGATTTCTCAGATTCGAAATATTATCGAAATATGTCGGATCAAATCTATTTATGCAGCTGTTCGCGAGCAAGGCTTGTTACCGCTTCAGGATCAGTTGTGTGAGATTGTACCTGATATTTCTAAACGATATAACTCGCACGATTTGGATACCAATTATCTAATAACCAAAGTTCGGGCACAACACACTTTCCAGATTTGTTTAGTAAATAAAGTTATTCCGCTCATTGAGGAAGATAAAGATTTAACAATTGTAGATATAGGGGATTCAGCTGGGACACGTATCCAATACATATCAGCTCTTCACAAGGACGTTAAATCTCTAAGTGTAAATTTAGATCCTGAAGCTGTAAAGAAGATTAGGGACAAAGGGCTTAAAGTAATTCATGCTCGTGCAGAAGATGTTCAGTCTTATTCATCAACTGATGTAGATATTTTTATGTCATTTGAGATGCGAGCATCTAATGAATCCTGCTCAATTTCTAAAAAATCTTGCAGATAAGACAAACTGCAAGTTTTTCGTAATAACAGTTCCATATCTCGCGAAGAGCAGAGGAGGATTCCATCACATTCGGAATTTACAGCAGCGTAATGTAACTCCAGAAGATGTTCATATTTTCGAGCTCCTCCCCCGATTGGCGTTTGCTTTTTATGCATTCTGGATGGTCTGTTGTGTACGATAGAGTCTATTTGCAGTATCCCAGAAAAGGATTCTGGCGATTTATGAAGTGGCATTGGAGACTTATGATTTTGAAGGCTTTTATGGAGCAATTTTGAAAAAAGATTCTACATGGAGCAGATTATACACTGATTGGTAGAAAGATTTTTTTCAAGGAGGAATTAATACATGAAATGGAAAGTTCTAATCTCGGCACCTTATATGCAGAAAGAGATTGATAAATTATCGCATATTTTTGAGGAGAATAACATCGACATTGATCTGCCAACTGTCAAAGAGAGATTATCTGAAGCGGAGTTGGTTCCTATTATCGAAAAATATGACGGAATTATCTGTGGGGATGATAGTTTTACAAAAAAGGTATTACAGAAAGCAAAGGGTTTGAGGGTAATCGTAAAATGGGGCACAGGAATTGATTCGATTGATCAAGAGGCTGCCAAATATCTTGGAATTCCCGTTTATAACACACCGAATGCCTTTTCCGAACCTGTTTCGGACACTGTGATGGGATTTGTTCTTTCATTTGCAAGGAACATTTCCCGGTCTGATCAGATGATGAAATCAGGCGGTTGGGAAAAGATGCGATGCTATTCGCTGTCTGAACAAACTATTGGTATTATTGGAATCGGAAACATTGGGAGGTTAGTTGCTCGCAAAGCCAATGCGTTTGGTATGCAGATTTATGGCAACGATATTAAGGAAATTCCTGAAGAGATCACAAAGTCGCTAAACGTCACAATGGTCGACAAAGAGACATTGCTAGGAGAATCAGATTATGTTAGCTTAAATTGTACTTTAAATGAAACGAGCTATCATCTGATCTCTAAACCTCAACTTCTATTTATGAAAAATACAGCAATTCTGATCAATACGGCACGAGGGAATATAGTTAATGAACCCGATTTGATAAAGTCGTTAGAAAACAAAATAATCGCAGGAGCGGCATTGGATGTATTTGAGGTGGAGCCACTGCCTCAAGACAGTCCTTTGAGACATTTCGAGAATTGTCTGCTTTCATCTCATAATGCAAACAGCAGCCCGTTATATTGGCAGAAAGTACATAAAAATTCTATTAAAAGTCTTATAAATGAATTGAAAGGAAAGAATCAATGAAGGAAGATCCCAATATTGCCCGTAAGGGTAAAATAATTGAAAAACATCTTGTTGGTATACATCATAATGGAGAAAGTGTACCACTCTTTTCGTTAGTAGAGTTCAATATCTGTGGTTTATGTAATAGAACCTGTCCATTCTGCCCACGAGCAAATCCGGATTATCCTAACAAAGCTGAATACATTCCATTAGATTTATACGAAAAGGTGATGTCTGATTTATCCGACATCGGCTACACCGGCGAAATATTGTATTCTGCATTCAGCGAGCCTCTTTTACATAAACAAATTGTTCAACTCATCTTTTTATCGAAGCGGTATTGCCCCCAAGCACGAGTTGAAATAGTTACTAATGGTGATTTCTTGACCTTAAATAAGCTTATTAGCTTATTTAAGGCGGGCTTGAACACCATCCTGATTAGCCTCTATGATGGTCCTCACCAGCACGAACGCTTTCTCGCGATGAAGCATGAAGCGGCGCTTAATGATAACCAATTCATTTTACGAGTTCGTTATTTACCAAAAGAAGAGCATTATGGTATAGTTATGTCGAATCGAGCGGGATTGCTTGATTTAGAAGATATAGGTATTGTACCTTTAGACAGACCATTGAAGCAGTATTGCTATTATTCCTTTTACCAGTGCGTGGTTGACTATGATGGATCAGTACTTTTATGTCCACATGATTGGAGGCGGGCTTTAATTGCTGGTAAACTGAATAATGAATCATTATTGGATATTTGGAATGGGAAAGTAATGTCTCAAGTAAGAAAAAGACTCGCCAACAGGAACCGGAATTTTTCTCCATGTAAAGTCTGTGATATTAATGGGACAAGAATGGGGAGGAAACATTTTAAGTTATGGCAAAGATTTTATGAAAAACAGTCTAACTAAGATTTCTAACAGATAAGAAGGTGTAAGATGCGGAACTCTGCGTTATCTAACCAGACGTGTAAAGCAGTTGTTATCCATGGTTCTGGCATTGTTTCGCTGGATGAAATGCAGATACCTAAATTAGGCCAAAAGATGTGCTCATTAAAGTTCCTATAAAGCGATTTGTGCAACAGACATCGAGATTTCACATAAACTGTCTTGCCGTTAGATAAGTTTGAGGAGGGATGGAATATTGTCTGGCAAGGTCAAAAGTTAAAAGTCTTTTTAGAAGTGAATGAACAATTATAGAGATTTTTATCATTATGTTTCCGGTAGAATACTTTATAGAGATATCTTTTCTAATGGGAGGAATTTATGTTATCACCGAAAGAGAATTTAAAGGATTTAGTTCGAACTGATAATTCTAAACAAAGTCGAAAGGGCTTTTTACGTTTGGACAAGAATGAAAATATTATTGGATTCAATGAAGAATTTATAAAAAAATTTTGTGCAGAAATTACATCTGATATGATTACATCATATCCAGAGACTTATATATTGTATGAGAAAATTGCGGAATGGATAGGCGTATCAAAAGACAAAATTTACATATCGGCAGGCTCTGACGCGGCCATAAAATCAGTATTTGAAGTATTTATTGAGCAAGATGAGGAAGTCATTATTCTTCATCCGACTTATGCTATGTATTATGTCTATGCTCAAATGTTTGGCGCAAACTTGAAAAAGATTGGATTTGACGATAATTTAAATTTGGATTATCGAAAGATAATTTCGGCAATCACAGATAATACTAAACTTATTTGTATAGCAAATCCAAATAGCCCCACAGGGACAATTATAGGAGAAAAAGAGATTCTTGAGATACTGAGATATGCTTCTGAAAGGAAAATCTTAGTTTTAATGGATGAAGCATATTATATGTTTTATCCAAGAACCACGATTTCGCATTTAAGAAGGTTTGATAATCTGGTCATTATAAGATCTTTTACAAAAACATGTGGATTAGCAAGCGCCCGATTAGGATTTGCGGTAAGTAATCCGCATATAATAGATTGCTTGAAAAAGGTCCGTCCACTTTACGAGGTAAACTCTTTTTCAATTATTTTAGGATGCTTATTTTTAGAAGAGAAGCATGTTTTAAAGAAAAACATAAACCTCTTTTTCGAAGGGAAAGAATATTTGTTAAGTAGGCTTACAGATTTACATTTAAAGTACTACCCCGCTTATGCCAATTTTGTTCTGATTGATATGAAGACACCGGAACGAGCGATTAATATAAGAGATCAACTACGAGAAAGGAGGATATTAGTTCGGGCTGGATATGAGGAATTTCCACTGTCTCAATGCATCCGAGTAACTATAGGAAGACAAGATCAGATACGTATGTTTGTTGATGCATTAGAGAAAATCATCCAAGAACAATGTGATGGAGATCTAAAATGAAACATGATTATACTTTAGCTTGGTCGAATAAAAATGCAGTTGACTTCTATTCTCAGAATCGGAACTGTTTGAGAAGTGTATATAACTCTGAAAAGTATTTTCTTCGGAAGATTTTAGAACCTAAGATGGCTATTTTAGATGTTGGATGTTCCGCAGGAGGTTTCTACAATATTTTTAAATCATACGCACGCGATATTATTTATACTGGAGTTGATATCTCCAAAGAGATGATTAGGAAAGCGAGAAACCAACATCCTGATGTTAATTTTTTTGTGTGCAAGGGAAACAAATTATTGTTTGATGATAATTCTTTTGATTTTGTATTTTGCAGTGGTGTAGTCCATATGAATCTAAATTGGAGAGAAATACTCAGTGAATGCTGGCGCGTGGCGAAAAAACACTGTTTATTTGACTTACGTCTGACAGAGGGAAAAAGTATAGGAAATATGCAAGAATCTTATCAAAAGATTGTTTTTCAAAAGAAGGAATGGGATGGTCATTCAATTGTTCCATATATTGTGCTAAATATTTACGATGCTATGGATTGCATCAATAAACTAAAACCTGGGTTTTCATATTTAGAATCTTATGGATATATGCATAAGATTTCTAAGACGGTTGTTAGCCCTTTCAAAGAAGTTTGTATGGGAATGTTTCATCTTCGAAAGGATGGTGTAGAAAAGCAAAAGGTTGTATGGAAACTACCATTATTAAAATAAAAATTATTGAATCTGCAGAGATAATAGATAAAGAATTGATTATTGCAAAAGGTTTAATTGTAACTATTAATTCAGTGCATGCTGTTGCCACATCTAAAAATATTTCTTCCTATGCAGCTACCAAGGGAGCTATTTTGGCCTTCACAAGAGCAATTTCTCTTGAATTGGCAAAATATAATATTAGAGTAAATGCTGTATTGCCTGGGGCAGTAGATACGAGAATGTTAAGAGAGGGATTAAATAGCAAAAGCGATATATTTTTTAGCAGATAATAATGAATCATCTTTTACAACAGGTCAATCATTAATTGTGGATGGAGGAGCAATGGCTCAATTGAGTACAGAAGTATAATAAAATAATATAAAATATTCCTAAAAATTTAAGAAGGGTTTATATGGATTTAATACTTGATTTTAGAAAACTTAATTTTTCCGAAGCAAGACTAATTAATGAAATTGCAGAAAAAATCAGAAATGATTATATTGATTTTTTATCTATCCTTGGAAAAAACAACGGAAATAACATTGATTGGTGGATGATAGATTTTGTAAGTCGTGACACATTAACAAGCGATTTATTTTATAATTTTTGTAAAATTGTTTTTTTCAAAGAAAGAATAAAAAATGATTTTGTTTATAAAGAAATAATTGTAGACTCAATTGGTTTAAAAACAATTATTGAAGATTATTGTAATAAAAATGGCTATTCTTGTGATGTTGTTTATAAAGGTAAAAACTATTTTGGGATATGTATAAAAAGAGTTTTATCATACTTTAAAAATTGTATACGCTTTTTTCTGCACTGGGCATTTGCATGGAGTACTCGACATCATCAAAAAAAGAACGTAATGGATAGAGGTATAACATTAATTGATACATTTGTGTTAAAAGATAGTTTTAAAAATAGTATTTATAATGATCGCTATTATGGAAGGTTGCTTGAATATTTGAGGAAGGATGAAAAAAGAGACTTTTATTATGTTCCTACATATTATAGGATACGAAATTACGGAAAACTATTTGTAAACATGAGAACATCCAAACAAAAGTTCCTAATTAAGGAGGACTATTTAAGAATAAAAGATTATATATTTGCACTTCTATACCCTTTTAGAGTTCGAAAACTTACGATTAAAACGAGAATTTTTATGGGATTTAATGTATATCCTTTGATAAAAGAAGAAATATTGAAAAATAGCGTTTCTGGATCTTCAATGTTAGGGTTGTTAAATTTCAGATTTGCCAAGAGATTGAAAGAAAGTAACATTAAAATTAGAATGGTTGTAAATTGGTTTGAAAATCAAACAATTGATCATGGATTTAATTTTGGTTTTAGAAAGTATTATCCGGGAGTTTATTTAATGGGTTACCAAGGTTTTCCATTATCAAATAATTGTCTTTCCTTATATCCAACAAAACAAGAATTAGCTTGTAAAGTAATTCCAAAAGAAATAAAAGTTATAGGGAAAGGATATGTTAAATTAGCAAAAAAGTTTTGTCCAGATTTAAAAGTAACATCAGCACCTGCACTTCGTTTTGGTGGAGTTTGGAATAAAAGGAAAGTTTTTCCCAAAAAAGGTAAATTTATTATTTTAATATCTTTACCTATATTAGTAAAAGAAGCAGAGGAATTGATTGAAATTTCTTTAGAAGTAGCAAAGGCAATTAAAATTGATAATTGTTTTTTTCAAATTAAAACTCATCCAGTGCAAGACACAAAAGAAATAAAAGAAAAATGGAAAAAAAAATTAACCCAGAAGTTTGAGTTTGTTCAAGGGGATTTTAATTTGTGTGTAGAGAAGTCGGATATTTTAATTTCATGTATATCAAGTACTTGTTTGGAAACACTTGCAAAAGGAATTCCCGTTATAGTAATTGCGAGTAAGGTTGGATTAATTCAATTAGGTATCCCTGAAGATATTAAGCAAGATATTTGGAGATTATGTTATGATACACAGGAAATATGTAAAGCAATTATTTTTTATGTAAATCGGGATGTAGACACAATAAAGAAATATGAAGAAATAGGTCGTAAAATTCGAGAAAATTATTTCGAACCCGTAACAAAGGGAAGTGTACGAAAATTTTTACAGTTGTAGTGATATAGAGAAAATAAATTAACCAGGAGGTTATTGCATGAGTAATATGGAGGTTGTTATACTTTGTGGCGGCAAGGGAACCCGTTTAAGTGAGGAAACAGATAAAAAACCAAAACCGATGGTTGAAATTGGAGGTATGCCAATCTTATGGCATATTATGAAAATTTATAGTTATTACGGTTTTAAACGATTTATACTATCTTTAGGTTACAAAGGTAATCAGATTAAAGAGTATTTTTATAATCATAGAATTACCGGTTCTGATTTTTCAATGAAAATGGATCCGACTCATATACCGGAATTTTTTAATTATTCAGATGACAAAGATTGGGAGATAATTTTTGTTGATACGGGTTTAGATACATTAAAAGGCGGTAGGATAAAAAGAATTGAAAAATACCTTAAATCAGATACCTTTCATTTAACGTACGGAGATGGTGTTAGCAATGTAAATATTAAGGAAGTGGTAGATTTTCATAATGGACATAATTGTATCGGTACTGTAACTGCCGTTCATCCTCCTTCAAGATTTGGTGAAATGTATTTGGAGAATGATACGGTTATGGAATTTAGAGAAAAAGCACAAATGAAGGCTGGATATATTAACGGTGGATTTTTTGTATTTAAAAAGAAAATAATGGATTATTTAACGGAAGATGAAGAATGCGATTTTGAATTTGGCCCCCTCCAAAAACTTGCTAAAGATAGACAATTAAAATCTTTTAAACATGATGGATTTTGGCAATGCATGGATAATATCAGAGAGAAAAATTATCTTGACAATCTGGTAAAAAACAATAAGGCTCCCTGGATGTATTGGAGGAATAATTAGATGTTTAATGGGATTTATAAGGGAAAAAAGGTGTTGATTACTGGAAACACGGGATTTAAAGGAAGCTGGTTGACTGCTTGGCTGCTTAAATTAAGTGCAAAAGTGTATGGCTTATCAAAAGATGTACCCACAAAACCGTCAATGTTTGAAGAACTTGATTTAAATAAGAAAATAACTTATTTCGAAAATGATGATAGGGATCTAAATTCTGTTTTACAAATAATTAATGATGTCAAACCCGATTTTATATTTCATCTTGCTGCTCAGGCTATCGTATCAAAATCCTATTCAGATCCGATAGAGACTCTCTCAACAAATATTATGGGCACTACTAATATTTTAGAGGCATTAAGGTTAAGCAAAAACAGATGTATAGGAATAATTATAACAAGTGACAAATGTTATGATAATGTAGAGTGGATCTGGGGTTATAGAGAAAATGACAGTTTAGGCGGAAAAGATATTTATAGTGGTTCAAAAGGTGCTGCGGAATTGGTTATTAAATCATATTATTATTCTTTTTTTAAGCATAGCGATAATATCAGAATTGCTTCTGTAAGGGCCGGAAATGTTATTGGAGGAGGAGATTGGGCTCAAGATAGAATAGTTCCTGATTGTATGCGGGCTTGGAGCAATAATGAATCTTTAGAAATTAGAAACCCCAACTCTACAAGACCCTGGCAGCATGTATTAGAACCGTTGAGTGGTTATTTAACAATGGGTTGGAAACTATTCGAAAGTGATGAGTTAAATGGGGAAAGTATTAATTTTGGTCCTGACACTACACTTACTCATACAGTTAAAGATTTAATTGTTAATTTAGGGAAGTTATGGAATTTAAAAAATAGTTTCAAAGAATGCAGTAGTTCTAATCAAAACAAATTTTACGAAGCAAAACTGTTAAAATTAAATTGTGATAAAGCTCTCTTTTTTCTTAAATGGATTCCAAATTTGGATTTTGAACAATTAATTAAATTTACAAGTGAGTGGTATTATAGTTACTATAAGAATAAAGATATGTGGAATTTAACCTTATCCCAAATTGATGAATATGAACGGATAGCAAAATCAAAAGGAATAATATGGATACAATAAACATTGATGGTATAAAATTAACTCCCTTGAAAAAAATTTATCAGCCTAAAGGTGACATTTTTCATTGTATGAAAAAGAGTGATTCAAGTTATAAGAATTTTGGGGAAGCTTATTTTTCAACTGTTAAATATAATGCTGTAAAAGCATGGAAAAAACATACAAAAATGACTTTAAATTTAATTGTACCGATAGGGGAAATACAATTTGTTATTTATGATGACCGGGAAAATAGTAAGTCTAAAGGTAATTTTTTTGATATCAAATTATCGATTAACAATTATAAACGTTTAACGATTTCTCCTAATCTTTGGCTTGGATTTAAAGGAGTAGGAAAAGATTTAAATCTATTATTAAATTTGGCAGACATAGAACATGATCCTAAAGAAATAATTCGATTAGAATTGGACAAAATAAACTATAATTGGGATAAAATGTGAAAAAAATATTATTTACCGGTGGATTAGGATATGTTGGGGGCGAGTAGCAAATTACCTAAAAGAAAAAGAACCTTACACTCATATATTGCTTACAACAAGGAATGAGAATAGAAAATTACCTCAGTGGACTGAGAAGTTTAGCATTTTAGAGATGGATATTCTTGATGAATTTTCTATTGTTAATTGTCTAAAGGAAAAAAATATTGATATTATTATACATTTGGTAGCTTTAAATGAAAACGACTCGATGAAAGATTCGAAATTGGCTTTGGAAGTAAATACTAAAAGAACTTACAGACTTTTGGATTTAGCACATAAAACGGAGATAAAATATTTTATTTATTTTTCTACATTCCATGTGTATGGGGATGTTTTAGAGTCTGTTATTACAGAGGAAACACCAACCAAACCTTTTTATCCTTATGCTATAACTCATCGAGCTGCTGAAGATTTTATAAATTACTTTAAACATTAATACGGGAGGAAGACTTTAATATTTAGGTTATCAAATGGATATGGTTATCCGATGCATAAAGAGGTTAATAGATGGACCTTAGTATTTAATGACCTTTGTAAGCAGGCAGTAACCGAAGGTAAGATTTTATTAAAGTCATCGGGCGAGCAATACAGGGATTTTATCTCATTACATGATGTAGCAAGAGCTGTACACCATTTCATTTTTGTTGCTGCTGATAGGTGGAGGGATGGTTTATATAATTTGGGTGGCAATTGCTCCACGTCTATTTTAGAAGTGGCTCAAAAGATATTAAATGTATATAAATCAAAATATAAAAAAGAAATTAAAATTGAGAGGAAACAAGATAACAATTGTTCAATTATTTCAAAACCTGTAAAATATGATATTGAAAAGTTGATAGGAACAGGGTTTAATTTAAAAGGTGATATGTTTTATGAAATTGATAAGACTATGGAGTTGTGTAAGGAATTTGTCTTATGAAGGAAATTGATACTAATAATAAGCAACCACTTGTATCTGTAATCATGCCTACCTATAATTATGCACGATTTATAGGCGAAGCAATAGATTCTGTTTTAAATCAAACATATAAAAATCTTGAATTAATAATTATAGACAATTATTCTAAGGATAATACAGAAAAAATTGTTGCATCGTATAAAGATGATAGAATAAAATATTTAAAATTTAAGAATTATGGAGTAATCGCAGCTTCAAGAAATTACGGAATAAAACATTCACGAGGCGAGTATATAGCTTTTTTAGACTCTGATGACATGTGGTTGCCAGAAAAGCTTGAAAAACAGATAAAAATATTTCAAGTTTCTAATGAAGTAGCGATGCTTTATACTAGACTTAAAACTATCGAAGAAGGTATAATTTCAAATAAAATCTTCCCGGAAAATGGTAAGTATAAAAGTGGAAATATGTTTAAATCAATATATCTTAGGAATTTAATTGCGTGTTCCAGTGTAATGGTCAAGAGGAATATTTTAGATCAAGTGGGTCTTTTTAATACCGATCCTAATTTAATAGCCATTGAAGATGCTGATTTATGGTTACGAATTGCTTTAAAAAAATACAATATTAAATGTACAGATGATTTACCATTATTAATCTACAGGATACACTCACAAAGTGTTTCGCAGGGCTTTACACAGAGAATTAAACGATCTATAATACTTAGAAAACGGTATAGAAAACATGCAGGTAATTATTTATTTTGTATGGCTGTTTTATTAAAAATATTACGTATAATAAGATAATAGTTAATACGCATATGAAAACAGGAGAAGAGCGTTGCCTAAAAGTAATGATAAATATATAAAATTTAATTTTGTGGTTAACCTCTTTTTGTATCAGAAGGTACGCGAGGGCGCAGCTAACAAAATATTTGATCTATCGGACTAAAGTCCCGTCTTATCTGACTTGCAACTCGCAATGCATATACCGGATAATCCGGTATATGCAACTATAAATTGAAACGTATGAATTGCGTCTATTAAATGTTAGATTATACAAAAAAAGAGGGAGATTTCTATGAAAAAATTATTTAAAAAATACATACGGCCAATCATTAGAATGTGGGGAGTAGATTTGGTTCGTTATAAAATAAATCCAAATATTCCAACTGAATTTGATGAATTAGCCACTCCCATATTCAGATCCGTGGAAGACTTTACAATTACAGGGCATATAAGGGTGAATGCTTTAGTTCAAGCAGTGAAATATATCCTAAGGAATAAAATTGATGGTGATTTTGTTGAATGTGGAATTTATAAAGGTGGCTCAATTATGGCGATGGCATTAGCGCTTAAGGAATTAGGAGATACAAGCAAAGAAATATACCTTTACGATACTTTTTCTGGTATGAGCACACCAACTAATGCCGATGTTACGCATAATGGAATCCCTGCTCAAAAAATATTTTCTGAAATTTTATGTGATTATCCGCTCGAAAAAGTTAAAAGTAATGTTTATAGCACAGGATATCCGAATAACAAATTTCACTTTATCCAAGGTAAAGTTGAAGATACTATCCCAGAAAATATTCCCGAAAAAATATCATTACTGAGGCTTGACACTGACTGGTATGAGTCTATAAAACATGAATTGAATTATTTGTTTCCCCTATTATCTCATAAAGGAGTGATTATTATTGATGATTATGGTCATTGGCAAGGTACCAGAAAGGCCGTAGATGAATATATATTAGAAAATAAACTTTGTATTCTTTTAAATAGAATAGATTATGCAAGTCGTATCGGCTTGAAAATACTATAATTCAGCAACGTAGTCTAACAAAACACTTAACTTAATGGTTATTTTGCTATATCCCATAATAGCAAGTAGTATTAGCATTAATAGATAAAATATACAAAACAGTGGCAGGGGACGGTCTTTTAACAAGGTTTTTTAAGGTGCAATAAATATGTCACACCTCGCACGTGGGAATCCATCCTTCCTATTTCCCCCTCTTTGCAACCCACAACTTGCAACTTACTTTTCTTGACTTTTCTTACTCATATATAATATAATATCTTTAAGTTCATATCCTGAACATTAACTCGCGACTTGTATCTTGTATCTTTTTTTGCATTTTATTTCTTTGATTGTAACTCGTAACTTGTTTTTAACTTGCAACTTTTATTATCTGACAACTGTAAACTGAAAACTATGAAATTTTATGAATGGAGTGAACAAAATGAATATATGTATCATCGGTACTGGCTATGTAGGCCTCGTCACAGGCACTTGCCTTGCTGACTTTGGCCTCCAAGTAACCTGTGTTGATCAAGACGAAACAAAAATATCTCTTCTGAACTCTGGTGGCGTTCCCATCTATGAACCAAATTTAGTAGACTTAATTCAAAAAAATATCTCAGCTGGCCGCCTTGCCTTTACAACCGACCTTGAAAAAGCGGTAAAACAATCCAAAGTAATCTTTATTGCCGTAGGCACTCCTTCTAACAATGATGGTTCAGTAAATCTACAGCAGATTGAAAAGGTAGCCCAGCAAATTGCCGCTTCTATAAATGAATACAAAGTTATAGTGAACAAAAGCACAGTCCCCATCGGCACCGCCCGCAAAATCAAAGAAATAATTAACTCCTTTTCTCCCTCTCCCTTTGACATCGTCTCCAACCCAGAATTCCTCCGGGAGGGTTCAGCCATCTATGATTTCACCCATCCCGACAAAATAGTAATCGGCACCATTAGCCCCAAAGCCTTAAAAATAATGCAGGAAATCTACCGTCCCCTCTATCTTATTGATACACCATTCGTAATTACCAATCCGGAAACTGCGGAACTAATTAAGTATGCCTGCAATGCTTTCTTGGCTACCAAAATTACCTTTATTAATGAGATTGCCAATCTCTGTGATAAAGTAGCAGCAGATGTGCATCAGATAGCCAAAGCTATGGGTTTGGATGGCCGTATCAGTCCTAAATTTCTCCATCCCGGACCTGGCTATGGTGGCTCCTGTTTTCCAAAAGATACCGAGGCTCTTTATCATTTTGCCTCTACCTGTGGCTATGATTTTAAGCTCCTGAAAGGAGTAATCTCTGCCAACAAACGACAAAGAGAACTTATGGTAGAAAAAATTAAGCATCATCTGGGCGCCCTTAAAGGAAAGACCATTGCCATCTTAGGCCTGGCTTTTAAACAAAATACTGATGATATTCGTAAGTCCCCAGCTATTGATATTATCAATCTCTTACTAAAAGAAGGAGTAAACATCAGATGTTTTGACCCTTTGGCAATGGGTAGTACTAAAAAAATTCTTCCCAACTTAACCTGTTGTCAGGATGAATACGAAACCGCCCGCGATAGTGATGCCCTGGTAATTGCTACCGAATGGAATCAATTCCGTAATCTGGATCTACTTAAAATAAAAAAATTACTCAAATCTCCCATCCTGCTTGACTTAAGAAACTTATACGAACCAGCTACCCTAAAATCCTTAGGATTTATTTATGAGGGAGTAGGGAGAAAATAAAAAATAGGTTAGCTATTAAATTTATATTTATTTGTTTTAGTGTGTGTGGATTCTATAAGAGTATTTAAATATCTTAAAAATGAGAATCGAACAAGGTTCTGAAGAACCAAAAAAGGTGAATGGAATGAAATGAATAAAGCAGTTTTTCTTGATAGAGACGGAGTTATAACTCAAGAGCCTCCATACTATGCTCACAGAATAGATCAATTAGAATTAATCCCGAAGTCTGCTGAAGCTATTAAGTTATTAAATGAAAGTGGATTTAAGGTTATTGTAGTTTCCAATCAATCCGGAATAGCAAGGGGATATTATCAAGAAAAGGATATAGAGATATACAATAGAGAAATGAAAAAAAAACTAAAAGAAAAAAATGCTTATATCGATGCAATATATTATTGTCCACATTATTCCAAGGCAATAATAGAAAAATATAAAATAGATTGTGAATGCAGAAAACCTAAGCCGGGGATGTTAAAACAAGCAGAAAAAGATTTAAACCTAAATTTGAAACTCTCTTTTTTGATAGGGGATAAAATGAGTGATATAGAAGCAGGTTACAGGGCAGGATGTAAAACTGTATTAGTACTTACTGGTCAAGGAAATGATGAATTAAAAAAGATTTCAGAAATGGACATAAAAGCAACTTATATTTCAAAAGATTTATTTGCTGCAATTCTAATAATAAAAAGAAATAATAAAAGCAAGGAAGATAATATAAAACCATTGGAGTGGTGAATTATGGATAAAAACAATAAAATAAATAAAATATTGATAACTGGCATAACCGGGTTTGTAGGTAGTCATCTGGCAGATTATATTCTAGAAAACTTTCCAGATGTTAAAATTCTAGGATTGGCACGATGGCGTTCGCCTACAGACAATATCAGACATATTCTTAATAAGATTTCACTTCAATTTGGTGATTTACTAGACCCATTTTCTTTAAAGACTATTTTATCAGAACATAAGCCAGATGTTATTTTTCACCTTGCTGCACAATCCTATGTTACTTTTAGCTTTTTATCACCTGTAGCGACATTAGATACTAATGTAATAGGAACATGCAATTTATTAGAAGCAGTTAAAGAATTAAAAATTTCTTCTAACTATAATCCGATAATACATATATGCAGTTCATCCGAAGTCTACGGGCGAGTAAACAAAGAAGATATACCTATAAAAGAAGATGTACCTTTACGCCCCGCTTCTCCTTATGCAGTAAGTAAGGTAGCAGAAGATATGTTAGGATATCAATACTGGTTATCCTGGAGAATTAAAACATTGAGAACTCGTATGTTTACACATACTGGACCTAGACGAGGTGACGTTTTTGTAGTTTCTAATTTTGCCAAGCAAATTGCAGCCATTGAAGCCGGGTTAGCACCGTCAGTTATTAAAGTTGGGAATTTAGAGAGCATTAGAACATTCACGGATGTTAGAGATGCTGTACGAGCATATTGGCTGCTGGTGACTAAATGTATTCCCGGTGAAGTGTACAATATCGGCGGAGTTGAAACCATGAAAATAAAAGAAATGCTAAATAGGTTATTAGAATTATCTTCAATTAAAGATATAAAGATTGAAATAGACCCTAGTCGTCTTAGACCTTCTGATGTAACTTTGCAAATTCCGTCCACCAACAAATTTTTCAAAGAGACCGGTTGGAAGCCGAAAATTAAATTTGAGCAGACTATAAAAGATACTTTGAACTATTGGCGGGAATATTATAGAAAAGAGAGAGGATGAAAAGGATGAAAGAAAAAAAGGAGAAAACAAGCAGAATAGAATTAAATCTGGAACTCTATAAGAAAATATATTTAATCAGAAAAACGGAAGAAAAAATACAAGAACATTATAATGAAGATGAAATGAAGACACCTATGCATATGTCTATGGGGGAAGAAGCGATAGCGGTTGGGGTTTGTCATTCTTTAAAAAAAGAAGATCAGATATTCGGCACATATAGATCTCACGCGATATATTTAGCTAAGACAAGAGATACAGATAATTTCTTTGCTGAGATGTATGGTAAGGATACATCGCTGCAAAAAGGAAAGAGTGGGTCAATGCATTTATGTGCACCAGAATTAGGATTTATGGGAAGTTCAGCAATTGTGGCAAGTATTATTCCAGTTGC